>ERZ724508.235-NODE-235-length-40626-cov-5.778413_pt1 | contig 40626 bp, 33 predicted proteins | sample MGYA00376041_ERZ724508 | MGnify/ENA primary metagenome ERZ724508 (study PRJEB28724, sample SAMN07190887) | wastewater metagenome | isolation source: effluent of sewage treatment plant in Hong Hong | place: USA: Christiansburg, Virginia | collected 2016-03-01 ...
GGGTCTATAACCCATTTTCCGGTAGCGATTGGTAATGTCATTTTATCTCCTTATTATCTTTGATATAACATATATTGTATCAATGGAATAGAATATAGTTCAGATTTGAACAATATTCTGAATTGTCAATACAATTAGGTTAATAGTAAAGATTAAGAGGAAAAATGGATAAAGCACCAAAACGGTGGTTAACACTAGAAGAACAAAAATTATGGAGAGCATTTCTTGGTGCACAATTTCGTCTGACGAAAAAACTTAATGAAGATTTAGAAAAAAGTGCAGGAATTGATCTTTTGACATACGAGATATTTGTCAAACTTTCCGAAAGCAATGACCATTCTATGCGTATGACAGATTTAGCTAAAAGTGTTAGCGCAAATAAATCCAGGTTGACTTATAGAGTCACACAATTAGAAATAGACGGTTTGGTCAAAAGATTAGAAGTTTTAGAAGATGGTAGGGGTCAAACTTGTCAGTTAACTAAAAAAGGTTTTGCGCTAATAAAAAAATATTCTTCTGTACATGTCGATGGTGTTTTGCAAAACTTTATTGAACCAATAGGTGATGGCAAAGTAAAATATTTAACAGATGTATTTAATTCAATAGCACCTGGTGTTGAAATAGAAAAATAAAAAGATAAAAAGATAAAAAAATAAAAAGATAGAAAGATAAAGATTTAAATAACTTAAATAATTTAAATCTGCTGGACAATTAATAACGATCCACTTTTTATTTCTATATCTGCTTCATTATCTAATAGTACATTACTGATTCCTAATGCGCGCGATGAACTTAACTTTTCATTTTCTAAATTCCATTTTAAATTATTAGTAGTGACACCTTGTACATCTCCATTTACAGGAATCAAGGAAACCAAGGAACCAATTTTTCCATAGATATTTCTAGGTTGATTATTTCTACATATTTTTAATATCTCGTTTTCGAAATATATATCAACAATAAATTCTTCTGTGTGACTTCCTGCTAAAACCGAGATATTAGCAAGTAGGTGGTCGCTTCTTAGCCCACCCCCACCAATTATTATTAACCTTTCTGCATCTGTTGTTTTCGCTTCTGCCACAGCTAATTCAAAATCTGTAAAATCTTTGTCAATGTCAAATTCAATTATCTCAGTGCCGTCTTTCTCTGCTATCAATATGCAATGTTCTGATGCTGAATCTAAATCACCGACTAAAACATCAACGTGCGTATTATGTTTTTGCGCTAATTCAATGCCTGAATCCGCGGCAATAACCTTGACTAGCTTTAATTTGTCGATTTCGACTGGAAAGCGAATTGGCCCAGTACCACTTAGATATATCAATACTGTGCTTTGCATTAACCGAGTATATCAATTATTCAAACTTGAGTATCCGTATCAATAAGAACTATTCTTTATAATCAATTAATAAGGATGAAAATTTTCATGGATGATGATAGTTCAAAAGGTATACCTGGGACGCCTGTATATTTAAGTAAACCAGTTACAAGCATTGCTGATGCTATAGGAAATGCTGGTTCGGAATTATATCAATTTGCTAGCTGTATAAATACTGACACAAAAATATTTGATAGTAGAAAGGTGGTCGATAGGCTTCGGGCTTTTAATTTTTGTGCAGGTTGTTCAATTAGGGTCGACCATCTACAAGCAGAATTAGCTCACCCATTGTATCTGATCGTTGGTGGCTATACTGCGAAACGGTCTCTTTCTATTAGAGCTTTTTTGAACGATAATGCTATTGCAAATATTCCCCAATTAGATGTTACTCCAACCTCTTTTCATTTTGAATTCATGGCAAATTTAATGGCTTTAGAATCTTTCATTAAGAGAAATTCACGACCACCTATTCTTGGTGAGAAATATACCTTAGATCCAGGAACAAAATTTTCATTAGCTAATGGTAAAAAATCCGAGATCTTTATGCCACTTACGTTCGATGTAGGAGAATTTTATTTACATTTAAATGAGAAAGGTAATATTCCAAGAATAATTTTTCAATATGAGATTGCTGATCTTTCAGTTGATGTATTAAAAAGTAAAAAATTAGCAGAACGTACGATGTATGATTCTCTATATGCACTTTGGATGAATCGGAACCCAGATGCAAAACTATTCCCATTAAATACAAAAATTCATATCGAAAAAGGTGCTTATTTCTTTGATCATAATGGCAGGCCTTATGGAATAGATGAAACACGCGATGTAGCAATAGGTAGATTTTTTGCTGGTGAGTTTGATTTGAATATAGACGGAAATACTGTTGTCGATGTTGAGTTGCTAGAGGAGCTAATAAACAACAACGGTATGAAAGCTGATAAGAAAAATGCAGATACGATTGTATTTGAGCAAATGGGCTCTCATGATTTTGAGTTATTTCTAATTGCTTTCGAAAGATGGAAAGAAGTTAACAAAGAATTTGAATTCATAGCAATAGGTAATAATGCAACTTTTGAATTAGCAGATATACCATCTAAGCTAATTGCAGAATTCGGAATAAATAAAAGTAGTAGCCAGGTAAAAATAGAAGTTGGTTTTGCGGCGGATAAAATCCGCAAAGGCGAGTTTGTGATTTCTGATGAACAGAGAAAAGTTTTACTAGCAAGCGGGTTCATCTTTGAAATCGATGAGTTTATTAGAGCTCGCAATTTCAAAACTTTAGAGATGTGGTCAGATAATTTTCCAGACCGTTATCTTGACCCTAATCAACTTCCAAAAAAAGGTAACTTCAATCAAAATGTAGTTATCCCAGTAGGAACTGAGCTGGTTACGGCTTCTGGTGAGATATATACTTTGCGTCACGATAATCTCCGTGAACCGTTAACTACTTTGAAAAGCTTTTTAAGTAGCCGCAAATATGGAAGTTTGAGTGAACAAGAACAAAAATTTTTGCAAGACTTAGGAGTAATTTGGGAAACTGTTGACTTTAAAACAGGTATCTTGACACATGTTGGTTTGGAGTCTTCACCAGACGTAGATGCGGAGCTGGGAGAATCGAATGAAACCAAATTTGATGAAAGTACAATCAGTGGCTATTCGCGTATTGCACTTGGTGAAGATAAAAACAGAATTTTGGTTTTAGATATCGGAACTGAGGTTCTTACACCATTGGGCGATAAATATTCCTTAAAAAATCCTGTTTTTGTTGATATGAAAAAATCAATCGTATATTTAGGGATCGACAGTCTTAGAAAGGCTTTGGGTGATCTTGACATACCCACAGACCTTTTAAGGCCTGGTACATCAACAGTTTCTCCTATTGGTATGGTTGTTTAAACCTGATTGGGCTTAATAGCTGAAAAGCGCTAGAATTTAAGCTCGCAAACAAAACCTCGGTTTGTGATTATGTCCTTAAACCAAGGAACGTAACTATACAGAAAGCAGGTAGCCTCATGGCGAAAAAAATTACTACTGTAGTAAAGCTACAGATTCAAGCAGGTGGTGCAACTCCAGCACCTCCAGTTGGTACCGCGCTTGGTCCAACCGGTGTAAACATTATGGATTTCTGTAAGGCTTACAATGAAGCAACACAAGATAAAAAAGGTCAAGTTATTCCTGTAGATATTTCTATCTACGATGACCGTACATTTGATTTCAAACTCAAAACTCCTCCAGCTCCAAAATTAATTCTTAAAGCTGCGGGTTTAGAAAAGGGTACTGATAATCCTCGAACTACTAAAGTTGGAAAAATTACTCGCGCTCAAGTTAAAGAGATCGCGGAAGTTAAAATGCCCGACCTTAACGCTATCGACATTGAAGGCGCAATGTTACAAATTGAAGGTACCGCTCGTTCAATGGGTATAGAAGTTGTGGAGGCATAATCATGGCAGTTTCAAAAAAAGTAAGAGACGCACAAGCAAAAGTTAATCCAGAAGTTCAGTATGAAGCAAAACAAGCATTTGAATTGTTAACTGAAATTGCGTCAAGCTCTGCACGTAAATTTGTTGAAGGTGTTGAAGTAGTTTTCCGTCTTGGTATTGATCCGCGTAAAGCTGACCAAATGCTTAGAGGCTCTATTGCCCTTCCACAAGGAACTGGTAAAACAGTTCGTATTGCAGTATTCGCTCAAGGTGAGGCTGCTAGTGCTGCTAAAGCTGCTGGCGCTGACTTTGTTGGTGCTGATGAACTTGTAGCAGATGTTGAAAAAGGAATGATGGATTTCGATCTTGTTATTGCTTCTCCTGACATGATGGCAAAAGTTGGTCGTTTAGGTAAGGCTCTTGGTCCTCGTGGGCTTATGCCTAACCCTAAAACTGGAACTGTTACAGTTGACGTTGCTAAAGCTGTTGAAGAATTCAAGGCTGGTAAAGTTGAATATCGTACTGACCGTTTTGGAAATATACATATTGTTATTGGTAAAGCTAACCTAGAACCAAGCAAACTTGCTGAGAATTATTCTGCTGTATTAGAAGAAATTCAAAGACAGAAACCTGCTGCATCTAAAGGTAAATACATAAAAAATGTTTCTATCTCAACAACAATGGGACCCGGTATAAAAGTACTTGTCGGTTAATTATCAAATTTTGAGCGTCCTGCCTGGGTTTTTGGGTAGGACGCTTTTTTGTGCCACATTTGTGCAGTAATTGTGCCTCAATAGCTTGTTTTTACTAGAGTTAGCTGTCCTATGTACAATACTGCACGATAAATAGCTATCGCATGGATCTTAATTATTACGCTGTGCTATTTACACCATATGTACCGTTCTGTTATTGTGGATCTAGTCCACATGAAACTTGAGCGAGGAAAATAAAATGGCTTTTGCAAATGGTGATTTAACAATTGTCGAAGCATCTGAACTGAGAGCTATGAGTACGGATGAACACGGCAGATTATTAGAAGATTGTTTAGAGAAAATATCAATAGCGACGTCTAAGGTTGAAAAATTGGGATTAGTTTATATGGCTTGTCCCCATGCTAAAAAGAAAAATATGATATTAGACATACACCAAGATATCGATCAATTGGGCATGTATATCTGCACATTGCAATGACTCCCAGAATATAAAGAAGCCATAAACGAATCTGTGCAACCACATACCAGTACCCATGATGATGAAATAGCAGTTTCGGTTGAGCTAGAACTTGCTTTACTTGCATTAGAGTTAGCTAAAAAAGGTTTGAAAATGCTGCGAAATTAACTCTAAACAAGCGGTTCTGGCTTCAGTTGTGGTAGTTCCTGTTGGTGTTGTTGCTGTCGCCTCACTTACCATACTGGCTTTAAATGTGGCGTTTCCTGATGGGGTATGTAATGATCCTGTAACTTATGTTGACCCCAATGCTGATTACAAAGGTTGGCCACCAACAACTTCAGCAGTACTAGCTTTGGGTGGTCACTAAAAGTTTAACTATTTGTTTTCAGCTTGCTGAACTTTGTAAATGCACCACCAATACCGATCATCAATAATGCGCTAATTAAAAGTAACAGCGAAGATGCTCCAGTATCTGGAAGTGTAGAGTTTGAACCAATTCCATTAACTCTTCCTGTGACCCCACCAGGAATAGTTGGTGTCGGAGTTGAGCCGCCATTCTCCAAACCTCTAGTAGCGCTAACACCGCAAACCGCAACATCTCGCAAGTGACGTACTGTAACGGAAAGGTTGCTTAATGTCAAACCGGCTTGTTCATCTGGTGTGCTAAATGTTGTAGTCATAAAGTATATGTGAGCTTGATTTAATTCCGCTGAAGGTAAATAAGCACTTTCAGTACCATCGAATATAGCGAAATTAAATTGTTGCCAATCATATTGGGTAGTGAGGTTTCCAATCGAGATCAAAGTTTGCCCTCCATTGGGTCCTAAATCTATATCATAAGAAACAGAGAGTTCTACATCTCCAGCACCAAGTAAAGGAGTTTGAGGGGTAAACTTTAATTCGAAAACTCTAAATATTCCCTGAGTTCCTGATTCATTCAAATTTGGGTTTATCGCTAAACCAGTATCACTTAAAACAAGGTTTGGGTCGCCATCAACATTTATAAATGATTCAGTATTGCTTAGTTGTCCCAAATCAGACAAATCTTGAGCGTTGAGATCAACACCTTGAGTATCTAGGTATTCGTCGGAACACGGTACGGAAGCCGGGGCGTTACTAGAATTGCAATTGCCGTTTTCATTATCGTAAATGTAACTTACAGCTAAGTCATGTATATCCCATGTATTAACCTGGGAACCATCATTGTTGTATATTTGCACACTAACAATCAGCTTTAATCCAAATGCAGTTGAACTCGGATTTAAAGAATGCTCCCCAACTAACGATCGTGAACCAGGAGTATTATCGCTAGTATTTCCTTCGAACTGTACATAATCTCCATTAAAACCGATTGCGCGATTTAAATTATTTACAACAATCCAACCGTAATTTGCACTGTTGGTTTGTGCAGTAAGTAGGTCCGCGGAGCCACTTGTGACAGAAATTTTTACGTCAGAACTACAGCTTAAATTTACTTTTGGTAAATCTAGAATTATTGATGTGTACTCAGATGGAGAAAATGATGAAGGTACTGTGGGTATTTGGGTTGTTGCTCCATCTGGGGTCCAGCCGGGTGAAGAGTTTGTTGCGTTTTGTGGATTTGAAGAAGGATTCGCTGGATTGCCAATTAGGTCAGTGGGCGAGTCGCGCATCGGGTGTAACTCCGTAGATTCTTCGTTCGTATAATTCCTGAAAGCGCCAGTCGCATCTACTGATTGGGATGCTGCAAATGCAGAGCCATTGCTAAGTAACATCGCGCCAAAAATCGTTATGACCAAAAATGTTGTGAATTTAGCTCGAATATTATTGAACATTAATATTTTTGCCATTGTGCCTCTAATCGATAAATATCCATAGTTTTTATCGAGAGGTATATTCGAATACTTTAGCTAAAAGTATATAAATGGGTCATTTGGCCTACTCTATAATTTCATAGTAGCTACTATATCGACGTGAATCATGTTCTAGTCTGCTGTTTTTTGAATCTATAAGAGGATGAATTTGAGTATAACTTCTTTCCTTAAGCTACTTTACGATATTTAATGGCTAGTAATAGTCCTATAAATACAAACACAACGCTCGTTGCAATATTTGTTGATGTTGAACTTCCTGTTTCGGCAAGTGTCCCGGAAGCAGAATTCGCCGGTTTCGCACCAGATAATCGTCCGTTCTCGTTAGCTGTATCGTTACTTGTATCGTTGCCAGCGCTTGCTGGTCCAAATCGAATCACATTCTCACCGAGAACTTGAGCGCTGTTATGAACAGCAGAATAATCGACTACAGCATCTGTATCTAGTCGTAATTTTAGAGTAGTTCCAAAAGTCATACCATTGATTTTTACCTGCCATTGATTAGAATTTATTTGTTCGAAAGCAAAGATTGAACCGTTTCCTTCCAAAACTAAATCACTTTGTGTAAACGATGGAGCGTAAATAGTTTTATTAAAGGTAACGGTAAAGCATGCTTCATCAGTACTAACTTCTGCAGCATAACCATTACAGCGATTTATTGTTGCTAGTAGAGGATCGTTCGAAAACGCGAGCGTGATAGCATTATTGTTATCGAGCGTAAATGGGTCTGTAGGGTTACCTCCCTCAACAATTGCGCGAATAAATGCAGAGTCATCTTCACCTTCGGCATCTAGGAGTCCACGAACGACGCTTTGACCTGAAATGTATTCTTGGCTGAGTACAAAATCTATTTGCACTCGTGTTGATGCTCCCGGTAAAAATTCGTAGGAATCACCACTAAAACCACACAATATTACTCGCGCATGATAGGCGGCTAGACCTGGAAACATATCGGTTGAATCATCGTCCATATCGTAACAGGGTGACGTACTGTAGCCATCTCCTGTATCAAGGTCAGTAATATTTATGTATTCAGAACCGTTTGGTACTACGAAAAAAAGCATTAGACCATGTGCGCCAGTAAAAGACAAATTACCTACGTTACTCACAGTAAGTTCGTAAGAAATTGTATCGCCTACATTCTTTTCTCCAGTTGTGAGAAGTCTACTTTCAAGGTTTAGATCAATTGCCTCAATTATAGTGAAATCTTGGTGAACGAAGTTATCTGATGTATCCTCTTCATTTTCTACATCACCTATGAGCGTGCTACTGACGGCATCGAATCTTACTGACATTATTTGATCAATATCACCTGCTATAAAACCTTCGAATTGTATTTGCATGCTTGAACTTGGGTTTAATGAACCAGTCCAAATCAGAGTATTTGCATCTATTGAACCAGTATCAACAGTAACTGCAGTAAGAGTAAAGTTTGTTAAGTCAGCCGAAAATTGTATGGAAGTAATATTTTCTGAACCTTGGTTGACTACGTCAAAGCCACTTTCTGACGTTGATATGAACCGACCATCAGATAACCTAAAGCCAGAGTCAATAAGTGAATTGGCATTTTCTGTTGCTTCGCCCCACATTTTGATATTTGATGAAACCGGCTCTGCAAATGCAGAACCATTGCTAAGTAACATCGCGCCAAAAATCGTTATGACCAAAAATGTTGTGAATTTAGCTCGAATATTATTGAACATTAATATTTTTGCCATTGTACCTCTAATCGATATATATCCATATTTCTTATCGGTAAGCACTAGTGAATTCTATAGTTAAAATAGATAAATAGTGCTTTTGACCTATGCTTAGGTTAACCGAGAGCGATTTGATCTAATTAGATCTGGATCTTAAGTAGGAATATTTTCGATATTAAATTCTTCACCGAATAAATCAGATCCAGAATAAACTAATAGATTGTTGTCAACAGTTTTACAAAGTGTACTCAAACAATCATCGTTACATTAGGCTGGTATTTCAGATCAATTAGTGGAAGTACAAGCACCCTGTTTATGAGACCCTTACTATGGTCATTGACTATAGTCCAGCCGTATCTTGGTGATCCATGTAAAATAGCTGATATTAAATCAACTGTTCAGGTACAGAAATTTGCATATCGTTACTGCAACTCAAATATGCTTTTGACAAGTCAGCAATAATTGACACAAAACTCGAATATTATAGTGTTGCTGTAATAATAGATATTATTAAGCTTAATTTTAATACTTTATAAATTCTCTTGAGCATAATATTATCTTTATTCAGACAATTTTAATATAATTTAATTCGACAGTCTTTTATAATTCTTTTAGGAATTATCAGTAAAATAAGCTATTTGGCTCAAGTGATATATAAAGCATTACTATACGAATTGCGCATTTGTGTATATTTGCGTAATTATGGTGGTTCTGCTAGTATCATCAGGGTAAAACAGCCATGAAATATAAGTCGCGGAAAAGGAAAGCAACATGACATCTACAAGTAGTTCTATGGTTGATCACTATAAGATTCAGATAATTAACTGGGAAAAACCTTTAGTTGAATACCTTAGAGAATTTGATGACTTGTCAGAGAAAATTAGAGCCAAAAGAGCTCATCTCGATTCTAGTGGCGTTGAAAAAGAACGACGACGCTTAGCACTAGAAGAATTGAAAGAAAAAAAAGACATACTATTTAATGAAATAGATACGAGATATACAGCAATGATTGATCTTATTGGCGATATACAAGAAAACCCTAATTACAATTTAACTCGTGCTGAAAAATTTAAGTATTTTGTCATCGATAGTCTTAAAGACCCCAAAATTAAAGCGCAAAATACAACTAGGCGAACAAATCAGTCAGCAGAAAAAGCATTTGCGGAATTTTTAGAAACTAAAAAGCGTAAATTGACAGATGGTAGATTGGTGTTTGAAGATCTATTAACTGGACTAGAACTTAAAATTAGCGATTTAGAAAAAGAGTTTGTAATTGCTGTATCTTCAGTGGAAGCTGTTAATTATCCTGCTCCTGGCCCTGTTTCACCGTTAACCTTTCCTAGTTTCTTTGCGGGTTTGAAACGAACTGAAAATGATTTTGCCCAAATGTCTCTTCCTGAACATATTGTTCGCCTGAATCTTCTTTATCGAGCAGTTGACAATTTTCTTGATATTTTGAATAAAGAGAGTGACCGTAAAAGCAGAAAATTAATAGGTCTGATTGTTCAAAGTGGTATAGATTATACGCATAGTATTATTGAGGATTTAAGCGAATTGTCTCAGTACAAGGGTAATGAAGCTGCAATTAAAGAATTCGATGGTGTGGCAAAGAAATTAATTGATGCGCAGATAAATCTCAATGATATACAAGGACCACATTTTCTATGCGTGTACCCTTTTACCGTTTCCGGCGGATAGTGAAAATCGAATTATTTGTTTCTTCTGCTTGTTTTAAAAGTATCTAACCGAATCATTTGGTACAAATGGTAAATACCTGCTAGAATATATTTACTATAAGTGGCATAAAATCAAGGATGAATTAAATTATGGTAAAAGCTAGATTAATAGATAGATTAAGTACCTTTTTTGGTACTGGCCAAGAAACGGGTTCTGATGGTTCAAAAGTAGACATGTCTCGACGTGGAGTTCTTGGTCTCACAAGTAAACCATTTGCTGGTGTTTTTGCAAGACCTATAACCCCCGCCTCTATAGTCAAAGTTCCTATAAAGCCAGTACCAATAGTTGAAGTTCCGATAGAGCCAGTGGATGTTGTTCCAGTTTTAGTCGAAGAACCAAAAAGTGTGAAAATAAGTCTGCCTGAAGTCGATGGACCTAGATTGCAGTCATCCGTATCTACAAGGGATCTAATTAAAGATGCATTGGTAAAAAGAGCTCAGATATTTCCTGCATCACGAGATGATGGATATATAGATTCTTTACTAAAGATGAAAATGATAACTGAGCTTAATTCTATGGATATGGAAGGACATAAAACATACTTTCACCAATACGTAGACGCAATGTCTGTGACATTAGAAAGATTCACCGAATTTAGAGAATTGATATTCGCAGAAGGACAGCAAGAGAAATTTCAAAAAGCAAGTGATGAAACAGCGAATGCAATTATCGATGGCATTGAACAAGAGTTTGCGTATCTGACGCAAGAAATAGATAGAGCATTTCTCTCATTATCAAAAGTTGCATTATATTTAGGTGCTTTTGATAAATATAATCCTAGAATGCAAGGTGATGATATAAAGGTCAACGAATTCATTAAGGAATTAGCTGAAATTCCAGATAATTTCGCTAAACTCGAGGTTGAATACAAAAAAGATAAAGAAGAATTCGCACGGAAGTTTCAGAACTTATTGGCTAGCCGAAATCCCGTCACTACCCAACCACTAAATCCAGAAACTGGAATTCCGGTTTCATTAAATTCATTATCAGGAATTCCAATTGATCCGACCGACGTAGCTGATACAGGTATAATGTTACTAGATCCAATCATTATTGGAGGCGAATTTTTTAATATAGATGTTAATTCAGCAGCAGCTACTCAGCCTAAAGAAACACATGAGACGATACTTGGTCATTACAGAAATACTATTGAGAAGTGTTTTAACGCTATTGAAGGAAATAGTGATGTGGATGTCATCACCTCGAATCTTCAAAAAATTAATAGTCTCATAGGTGAAGCTAGGATACTCGCTGACGAGGTTAGGCAATACCCTCAATATGTAAACGATCGATATATGGGCGCGTTTATTGATGGATATGAAAATCAATTAAATAAATTCGAATCACAGGCATCAGGCATTATTGCAGAAGTTAGCACCCCATCAAAAACTGCTGTTAGCGATACTGAGCGACCATTTGTTGATTATCCGAGAGAAGACCATGAGGGCGTACTTGGTGGTTTTAGAAAAAAAATTGAAGAGTGTTTTAACGCTATTGAAGGAAATAGTGATGTGGATGTCATCACCTCGAATCTTCAAAAAATTAATAGTCTCATAGGTGAAGCTAGGATACTCGCTGACGAGGTTAGGCAATACCCTCAATATGTAAACGATCGACATATGGGCGCGTTTATTGATGGATATGAAAATCGTTTAAATGAATTTGAATCACAGGCAAAAGCGTTAACTAAACGTCAAGGACCCATTACATGGTTTAAAGACCGTTATCGAAAAGACCCTCTGTTCCGAAGGGCGGTGCGTGCTGGTGTTGGAGCTTTTGTGGTAGGCATTGTCTTGAGCATTGTTGGTAAGGGTGATAATACTCCATCTCTACGAGATGAAATTAAGTCAACAACTCCACGATTAGGTGAAACGAATGTATCAACTGTACCCAAAACGATACCTAAAGCAGAACTTCCAAATGAAACGGGCGATCTTTCTTCTGGCGCGGATAATAATGGAAAACCAAAGACTGAGGTTCAGCAAGCTAGCGGTGATCCAAAACTAGATACTATTGTTCTTACTTCGAGTGCAAATGGTAAAACAAAAACAACTTTCGTTCAGACTCCGACAGCTGACACTCCAGCTGTTGGTTCACCAAACCCATGGGCTGTTGGTTCATCAGCTGCCCCTACACTAAGTTTATAGAAATTATATTTTTTTACTCTTCGTCATAATTTGCAAGATGAAGAGTAAAAGTAATAGTATTTAATTCCTTACCGAAGACATTTGGTTGCCAAAAAGCATAAAACAGTATCGAGAAAAGATCTGATCCAAAAGAGGTTGAAATTTAATACACGATAAATCGTGTTTTTCTTCTTCTTTATGCTTACAAGCAACAAACTATTCGATAAAAAAGTTTTAACACAAAAGAGAAGAGTAAGTATGACAACTGTTCAGGAAAAAAATTCTACAGAACGTCGAAGTGCAAAATATCCGCGCGAAGACAAACAAGCAATTGTTGCAGAAATAAAAGAATATATTGAAACATCAAAAGCAACATTATTTACTGAATATAGAGGCCTTAGTGTTTCTCAACTTGCAGAGTTAAGAGCAGAACTAAGAGCAGAGGGTTCAGAATATAAAGTATATAAAAATACCCTCGTACGTTTAGCAGCAACATCGGCTGGTTATAACTTTGACGAAACTCTTACTGGTCCAATAGCAATAGCATTCGCAAAATCAGACGCAGTAGCAACGGCAAAAATAATAAAAAAACATGTTGACTCTACAAAAATTCTTACTATCAAAGCAGGTCTTCTAGGAGATACAGTTCTTGATGAAAGTGAGATAGTTGCATTAGCAAAACTACCTTCAAGAGAAGTTTTACTTGCACAAGTTGCTGGGGCATTCCAAGCACCGCTTTCAAAAGCTGCACGACTATTCCAAGCACCTATTACAAAAGCAGCTTATGCAATAAAAGCATTAGCAGAGAAAAAAGATTCAGAAGAAGCTGCATAAATTTTAACAAACAAATTCTAAAAAATAAATTTAGAAACAATGAAAGGCAAATAACATGGCAACCATGACAAACGACCAACTACTAGATCACTTCAAAACAATGACAGTTCTTGAACTATCAGAATTCTTAACTGCGTTCGAAGAAGAATTTGGTGTAACAGCAGCAGCTCCAGCAGCAGCAGCAGCTCCAGCAGCAGGCGGCGGCGACGCAGCTCCAGCAGAAGAAAAAGACGCATTTGATGTTGTTCTTAAAGAAGCTGGTGCAAATAAGATTGCAGTTATTAAAGAAGTTAGAACTATTACAGGTTTGGGTCTTAAAGAAGCTAAAGATCTTGTTGAAGCAGCTCCAAAAGCAATCCTTGAAGGTGCAAAACCAGACGCTGCAAACGAAGCAAAAGCTGCTCTTGAAGCTGCTGGCGCATCTGTAGAACTCAAGTAGTAACAATATAAGCACTCACGATCGGTGGGCAGTGACGTTTTCGCAAGCACTGTCCGCATGATTATATAGTGCTGTTGGGATTAAATCGTCTTTTCGGCGATTTATTCTTACCCCATACTTCCGCTTTGCGTGAATGTATGGTATTGCACTAGAGTGTCTAGTAACCCTTGTTCTCACCAGAAAAATTTGTCAACCCATTTATTATTCAAATAACACTTTGAGTGTCGTTTGACCTTTATTTTGCAGGCTTACTGACTTTTCGTAATGAGAATTTAGAGTTAAAATTATAACCGTGCGAACTGCCAAGGAGTTCTAATTGCCACTTTTAGCCCAGCGTGAAAGATATTCATTTTCTAAAATCGAAGAAGTTCTACCAATACCAAACCTTCTAGATATACAAACTTTAAGTTACAGATGGTTTATTGACCACGGTATCGGCCAAGTACTTTCAGATATATCCCCGATCGAAGATTTCTCAGGACAATTACGTCTAGAACTTACAGATCATGTTTTTGATCCACCGAAATATACTGAAGAAGAATGTCGCGAACGCGATATGACTTATGCTCGTCCACTTTTCGTGACAGCTCGTTTCTTAAACGCAGGTACTGGTGAAATTAAAGAACAAACAGTTTTCATGGGTGACTTCCCAACAATGACAGCAAGAGGTACCTTCATTGTTAACGGTACTGAACGTATTGTTGTGTCACAACTTATTCGAAGCCCAGGCGTTTACTTCGGAATGACCAAAGATAAGACCAATCCAGATAATGTTGTTTTTGATGCGAAAATAATTCCTGGTAGGGGTGCTTGGTTAGAATTTGAAGTTGACAAACGAGGTGTTGCTCACGTTCGTGTTGACCGAAAACGTAAAACACCAGTTACTATTTTCCTTAAAGCTCTTGGCTTTGGTGAAACTAACGAAGACATTGCGAAACTCTTTGTTGATCCTGTAACTAAAGAACCTTACGAAGTAATAATGAATACTTTGGCAAAAGATAATACAACAACAACAGATGAAGCATTTTTAGATCTGTATAAAAAATTACGTCCAGGTGAGCCGCCAACAGTTGAAGGTTCAAAAAACCTTGTTGAAGCATTATTCTTTAATTCAAAACGGTATGATCTTGCACGTGTCGGTCGTCATAAAGTTTCTAAAAAACTTAGTGATGAATATCGTGTACTTTCAAGTACTTTAAAGAAACTTGACTTGGATGTTCCAGTTGAAAACCCAAGTGACGATTACGAAGAGTACACACTTACTCGTACAGATATATTGGCTACAATTTCGTATCTAATACGTTTGCATGCAAATGAAATGCCAGTAGATCCAAAACATCCTGGTTATTTCCCCGACGACATCGACCACTTCGGAAACCGTCGTATTCGTTCCGTTGGTGAATTGATTATGAACCAAGTTCGTGTTGGTCTATCTCGTATGGAACGTGTTGTTCGAGAACGAATGACTACTCAGGATTCTGAAGCAATCACTCCGCAAACACTTATTAATATACGTCCAATAGTTGCTTCGATGAAAGAATTTTTTGGTTCTTCTCAACTCAGCCAATTCATGGACCAAACAAATCCAATTTCAGGTCTAACTCACAAGCGTCGTTTATCTGCACTTGGACCTGGTGGTCTATCTCGTGAACGTGCAGGTTTCGAAGTTCGAGACGTTCACCCCTCTCACTATGGTCGTATGTGTCCTATTGAAACTCCAGAAGGTCCAAACATTGGTCTTATTGGATATCTTTCATCCTTCGCTCGTATTAACGCTTATGGTTTTATTGAGACACCATATCGTCGGGTTAAGAATGGTATTGTTACAAAAGACATCGATTATCTAAGTGCTGATGATGAAGATCGTTATGTTATTGCTCAGGCAAATGCGAAACTTGGAGATAAATTAGAGTTCACTGATCCTCGAGTTTTGGTTCGTGCTGGTCGTGGTGAAGTTGCTTTCGTACCACCAGAAGAAATTCATTATATGGATGTTTCTCCAAAACAAATGGTTTCAATTGCTACTGCTCTTATTCCATTCCTTGAACACGATGATGCAAACCGCGCGCTCATGGGTGCGAACATGCAACGTCAAGCTGTTCCACTTATTCGTGCTGATGCTCCTATTGTTGGTACTGGTATGGAAGCACGATGTGCTCAAGATGCTGGTGATGTTTTGCTTGCTGAAAATGACGGTAGCGTTATTGAAGTTAGCGCATCAACAATAACTATTGATTATGCAGAAACTGGACGAAAGACACATCCTTTGTTTAAGTTCCGTCGTTCTAATCAAGGTACTTGTATCAATCAAAAACCAATTATTTCACAAGGCCAACAAATCAAAAAAGGCCAAGTACTTGCTGATGGTTCTTCAACAGATCAAGGTGAACTTGCTCTAGGTAAAAACTTAACTATAGCTTTCATGCCTTGGAACGGCTGTAACTTTGAGGACGCGATTGTTCTTAACCAACGTTTAGTTCGTGATGACGTTTTAACTTCAATTCATATAGATGAACATGAAATTGACGCACGTGATACAAAACTAGGTTCAGAAGAAATCACTCGTGATATTCCTAACCTTGCAGATGACGTTATGCGTGATTTGGATGAACGTGGTATTGTTCGCGTTGGTGCAGAGGTTCGCTCTGGAGATATCTTGGTCGGAAAAGTAACACCTAAAGGTGAAACTGAACTTACACCTGAAGAAAGACTACTACGCGCGATTTTCGGTGAGAAAGCTCGCGAAGTTAGAGACACTTCTCTAAAAGTTCCACACGGTGAAACTGGAAAAGTTATCGACGTTAAAGTTTTCTCTAGAGAAAACGGTGATGAACTACCACCTGGTGTTAATCAACTAGTTCGTGTTTATGTTGCACAAAAACGTAAAATCCAAGAAGGTGATAAGCTTGCTGGACGACACGGTAACAAAGGTGTTATCTCAAAAATTCTTCCAGAAGAAGACATGCCATTCATGGCTGACGGTACTCCTGTAGATATTATTCTTAACCCTCTTGGTGTTCCTTCTCGAATGAATATTGGACAGGTTTTAGAATGTCACCTTGGTTATGTTGCAACTCACGGTTGGTCAAAAACACAGCCGCGTGAAAAATACACTCGTAAAACACGACCAAATGCAAACGTTGCTACTTATGTTTCAACTCCTGTTTTCGATGGTGCTCATTGGGATCTAGAAGATGCTGCTGGTACTGCTGAAGAAACTATTCAAAACCTATACCAAGACATGCGACCTGACGGTATGCATGGTGAACGTCTTGTTGGCGTAGATGGTAAAGCATGGTTATATGATGGCCGTACTGGTGAAAGATTTGATAACCCAATCATGGTTGGTGTTATGTATATTCTGAAATTGAGCCATATGGTTGACGATAAAATTCATGCTCGTTCAACTGGTCCTTACTCTATGATTACGCAACAACCACTCGGTGGTAAAGCACAATTCGGTGGCCAGAGATTCGGTGAGATGGAAGTTTGGGCTCTTGAAGCTTACGGTGCTGCTTATGCTCTACAAGAAATTTTGACTATAAAGTCAGACGATGTTCTTGGACGCGTAAAAGTATACGAAGCTATTGTAAAGGGTGAAAACATTCCTGAACCTGGTATCCCAGAAAGTTTCAAAGTTCTTATTAAAGAAATGCAATCATTGTGCTTGGACGTAAAAGTTCTTAACGGTGATGGTAATGAAATTACTATTGGTGACTCAGAAGAAGAAGCATCTCGTACTGCACACATGATGGGTATTAATTTAACTCGTCATGAAAAAGGTGAAGACGAAGATGATGTTCCAGCATCTGCTCACGCCCGTATTTAATAATCTCTAAGGGTTAAACCCTCCTAGAAGCTCCAAGAAGGAAAAAAATGATTGACGTAAATGAGTCACAACGCCTTACTATCTCACTAGCGACTGCTGAGCAAATCCGCTCATGGTCGAACGGTGAGGTAAAAAAACCTGAAACGATTAATTATCGTACTCTTAAACCAGAGAAAGACGGATTGTTCTGTGAGAAAATTTTTGGTCCTACAAAGGACTGGGAATGTGCTTGTGGTAAATACAAACGTGTTCGTTTCAAGGGTATCATTTGTGAGCGTTGTGGTGTTGAAGTAACTCGTTCAAAAGTTCGTCGTGAACGTATGGGTCACCTCGACTTAGCTGCTCCTGTAACTCATATTTGGTATTTTAAAGGTGTTCCTTCTCGTTTGGGTTATCTTGTAGATATTGCTCCTAAACTTCTTGAAAAAGTTATTTATTTTGCTTCACATTTGGTTGTTCATGTTGATGAAGAAAAACGTCACAATGATCTTGCTTCACTCGAAACTGAATTAAATGAAGAGAGAAAAGAATTAGAACAAGAACGTGATGTTGCTATCAATGCTCGTTTCGTTGAACTTGAAACTGATCTAGCTGCAGCTGAAAAGCGTGGTGCGAAAAAAGCTGAGCTTGATAAAATTCGTAAAATTGCTGAAAAAGAAATAGAAGATCTTCGTGAAGAAAAAGATGGCGAAATTGATGCTCTTAGAGAAGTATGGGATCTATTTCGTTCCTTAACACCACGTCAACTTATTGAAGATGGTCCAATCTGGCGCGAACTTCGTGACCGTTTCGAAGACTATTTTGTTGGTGGAATGGGTGCACAAGCGGTTAAAGATTTTATTGATCGTATGGATCTTGATCTTGAAGAAGAAATGCTTAAAGACACAATTGCTACAGGTAAAGGTATGCGAAAAGCGCGTGCTATTAAACGCTTGAAAGTTATTGCATCTTTTAACAAACGTGACGAAAATGGTCAACGCATAAATAATCCTGATGGAATGATACTTACTGTAATTCCAGTTATACCTCCAGATTTACGACCTATGGTCCAACTCGATGGTGGGCGTTTTGCTACATCAGACTTAAATGATTTGTACCGTCGTGTTATTAACCGTAACAATCGTCTGCAACGTTTGCTTGATCTAGAAGCTCCAGAAATTATTATTAATAATGAGAAGCGAATGCTTCAAGAAGCTGTAGATGCGCTATTCGATAATGGTCGTCGTGGTCGTCCTGTTGCTGGACCTGGCGGACGTGCTTTGAAATCTTTGAGCGATATGCTTAAAGGAAAACAAGGTCGTTTCCGTCAAAACTTGCTCGGAAAACGTGTTGACTATTCTGGTCGTTCTGTAATTGTTGTAGGTCCTCAATTAAAGCTTCATCAATGTGGTCTACCAAAACAAATGGCTTTGGAATTGTTCAAACCTTTCGTTATGAAACGTTTAGTTGATTTAGAACTTGCTCAAAATATTAAATCTGCAAAGAGAATGGTTGAAAGAAGCCGCCCACAAGTCTGGGACGTACTCGAAGAAACTATTCGCGAACATCCAGTATTCTTAAACCGTGCTCCGACACTTCATAGACTTGGTATTCAAGCTTTTGAGCCTCGTTTAGTTGAAGGAAAAGCTATTCAACTTCACCCACTTGTTTGTACAGCTTTCAATGCTGACTTCGACGGTGACCAGATGGCTGTTCACGTTCCTTTGTCTACTGAAGGACAAGCAGAAGCTCGTTTATTAATGTTGTCTGCACACAATATTTTGTCACCAGCTTCAGGTCGACCTTTGGCTCTTCCTACAATTGACATGATTATTGGAATGTATTATCTAACAGAACACCGTGAAGGTGCAATGGGCGAGGGAAGAATTTTCAGTTCGATTGATGAGGCATTCCTTGCTTATGACGATCGTCTACAATCAGGTGGATCATTCGAAGCTCTTTTGAGTAAGTCTCCAGGCTGGTCAAGCGATGGCAAAGAACGTTTAAGTATTCACGCGAACATTAAAGTTCGTATGGATGCACATCGTTTTCCAGAAACTGAATTTCCTATTCGTGATGAGAAAAATCCTGACGCAATAGTTTTACGTCGATATGAGCCAACAGATACTAAACCTGCACAGGTTATGGTTGAGACAACACTTGGACGTATAGTGTTTAACAATTGTTTCCCTGATGGTTTCCCATTCCATCATATGACTTTCCGTAAAAAAGATCTTACAGATATTTGTTCATTATTGGTTGAAAGATTTAACCGCAAAGATGTTGCTAATTCACTAGATAATCTAAAAGATGCAGGATTTAAATATGCTACATCTGCTGGTATTACAATTTCTATTGATGATGTTGCAACTCCTAGCGAAAAAGCTGACCTTTTAAATAAATATGAAGGTGAAGCTGCCAAAGTTGAACAACAGTACAATAGAGGTATTATCACTGATGAAGAACGTCGTGGTAAAGAAATCGAAATCTGGACTGAAGCTACTGATCGTATTAAGGATGCTCTTCAAGCAGAGATGCTTACAAAGCCATTCAATCCAATTCAGATGATGTTAAGTTCTGGAGCTCGTGGTAACGTGATGCAACTTCGACAAATTGCAGGTATGCGTGGTCTTGTGGCTAACCCTCGTGGTGAAATTATTCCACGCCCTATCAAGTCCAACTTCCGTGAAGGTTTGAGTGTTCTTGAATATTTCATTTCTACTCACGGTGCTCGTAAAGGTTTGGCCGATACTGCACTTCGTACTGCTGACTCTGGTTATTTGACTCGTCGTCTAGTTGACGTTTCACAAGAACTTATTGTTCGTGAAGAAGATTGTTCTTCTGCTCGAGGTGTTTGGGTTGAAGATGTTAATCCTGATAGTGATTATGTTCGTTTCTTAGAAAATAAATTGATGCACCGTACTTTGGCTGATGACATTAAAATGTCTGATGGCAGCGTTATGGAACGAAATCAAATGATTCGCGAAACAGAATTAAACATTCTTTTAGCTGATTCAAAAGTTGATCGTGTCCGTGTTCGTTCAGTATTAACTTGTGACACGCTTAATGGTGTTTGTCGAAATTGTTATGGTGCTATGTTGGCATCAGGCAAGCTTGTTGAACTTGGTGAAGCAGTCGGTATTATTGCTGCACAATCAATTGGTGAACCTGGAACACAGCTAACTATGCGTACTTTCCATACTGGTGGTGTTGCTGGAGACGATATTACTCACGGTCTTCCTCGTGTTGTTGAACTTTTCGAAGCTCGTACACCTAAAGGTAAAGCTGCTCTTGCACTTGAATCTGGTGTTGCTCGCATTGGTGAAAATGATAAGGGCGAGAAAGTCGTTAGCATTATTACTGACAAGGGTGAAGAAATTGACCATGTTGTTTCTCGTCGTGCTACTTTAACAGTTCAAGATGGTGACGAAGTAACAGCTGGTGATCGTCTAACTGGTGATCATAAAACTCCTCTTGATCCAAAAGAAATTTTGGCGATTAAGGGTGTTCGTGAAGCTCAACTTTACCTCTCTGACGAAGTACAAAAAGTGTATCGTGAACAAGGTGTTTCTATTCATGATAAGCATGTTGAAGTTATTGTACGACAAATGTTACGTCGTGTTATGGTTTCTGAACAGGGAGATTCACAATTCCTACCTGGTTCAAAAATTGATTCACGTGTCTTCGGTGATGTTAACCGTCATTTAGTTGAGCAAGGTTTGAAACCATCTGAAGGACGACCTGAACTTATGGGTATCACTAAAGCCTCTTTGGCTACTGACTCATGGATGTCAGCTGCATCTTTCCAAGAAACAACCCGTGTTCTTACTGAAGCTGCAATTGATGGTCGAAGCGACTCACTAGTTGGACTTAAAGAGAATGTTATTATTGGTAAACTTATTCCAGCTGGAACAGGTATGGCAATGTATAACGATATTCGTACTGAAGCTCCAAACTATACTCCAATGGCATTCTGGTCTGCAGATGATGAAGATGCAGATCTTGATTTGGCTGATCGTTTGCGCGCATCACTTGAAGGTAGTGGAGGCCAAACTGGTTATTCTGCTTCACCTAGCGATGTTGCAAGTTTCATGTCAATGGGTAATACAGCAACTGCAGTATTAGAAACTCCAGAAACTATTGTTGAAGAGACTGTTGTTGAAGGTAATTCTGATGTTTCGGCTGAAGAATCTTCTGATGTTATTAATGATGCTTCAACGCAAGAATCTGATGTAACTTCTAGTGAAACAGAAGGATCTCACAAAACAAACTAATCCAGGAATCCGTGTTGGCTGTCACAGATGTTAGTACTAACACAAATCGACACAAACAAAAAAATAATTCAGGGTCTCACTTCGGTGGGGCCCTTTTTATTTTAAAACCAGTTATTTAAAAACCATTTAATCATATATTACAAATCTTTTACTAGTGCTTGCTCTGTATAGTTATTAAATATGCTCTATAGAAAGATGGCTCTAGTAGCACTGGTTTATTTTAGCCTTGTTAGGAAGATACTGATCCCATATTATTGATTGACAACTACTAAGGGAACTTGAAGGATTAACTGAATTCGCATCATTATTCTTAACATCAAAAGTGAGAAGTACCGCATTTGAATACTTTGCTCCTCGAGGAAACCCAGCGCCTATTGTACCAACACTAATTATCTTTGTCCCACTTTTAACTTCTGAACCATATAAATGTTTGCCACCATGAACTATTGTTTTTAGTTCGCCGATAAAAACTTTTGCAGCATCTTCGCTTGCAAAGAAACCAACCTCTGGTTTATCATTCGCATTAATACCACTATATTTTTCTTTGAACTTTTCCAATTCCTGTTCAGCATATTTCTTGTTTGCCTCATGATAGTCATCGCTACATTTAGTATCAACATGACAAAAATCATCTAAGGCATAAATATTGGGAAGTTCTTCCACTTCATTCCTTGTCAAATCGCCAATGCCTAGCTTCTCTAATTCTGTTTTAAAATTAGAAGTATCATGATTGCCAGTTAGTCCATATAAGGGAAACCGACCACCATCAGAAGTGCAGTTTTGTTTAGCATCGTAACTTTTGCATTTGAAAATAGAATTATATCCAGAAAATGTCACATCGCCTATCTTGATTCCACTCAAAGAATCTATTTCAAATTGTGCTCCAGTGTTAAGAAAATCGCCCAATAGTATTGAACCATCGGCATTTGAAGCACGTAAAAGGTTTTGTAAAGTTAGTGGTGTACTCGGAAGATTATGTGAGTCAGAAGCAATAATAAATGATACTTGTTTACTTTCTTGAGTACCTAGTTCTTTTGAACCTTTGCGCAATGACTTTTCTAGTTCGGTAACTCGCTTTAATTCCTTATTGATTTCGGTATTGATTGTTTCAAAATTTGCGGCAGATTTAGAAGTACCTGTCAAAATATATTCATCAATAGGTGCAGCAATTACGCTCTCGATTCGTTTTGTGATATTTTTGTCATGGGAAAGATGATAAACGTTTAACCCAAAAAATAAAATACTAATCAAAACACCAGTTAGAAACGACAATATAATCGTCTTTTTTGAAAGTGGCTTCACGTCTAGAGATTTGTTGATGCTACGTTTGATTTTTTCGAAAATAACAGCACTTAAAATATAAGCGCTCGCAAAACCAAGCGAGAAAATAAGGATATATTTTGCCAATAATTTATAAACAAGCACCATTCCTTTATTCTGGTATAAATCTTGAAGTCTTTGAAGTGCAAGCGCTTTAGTCGGTTCTTTTTTGTTCTTGTCGGGTCGATAGATAGATTTGAAATCCTCAATCGCTTTAGGGTAATCACTATTCTTGATAAGTTTCACATCAATATTTGTAGCGATCCCTCTAGAATCAGCGATATGCTCGCCAAGTAATCTTGCGGAAGAACCAGCTGAAACGTTAAATTGCAGGCTGAAACCCACTATCCTTATCGATTCACTAGGTTCTATAGCACTAAGCACACCAGCCCCACCAGCAATGCTAATCGTGAGGAAAGTCAGAAGAATGAGGGATTTTTTGAGAAAAAATATTTTTTTAGAAGTCATTTGAATTAATTTTACCATGCTTTATCATAAGAAATGATTGGAATTAATTAAAAAATTTTTACTTAGATGAAATATCATTTAAGTAAAAAAAATTGGGCCTTAAGGTTAGACCCAATTATTAATATAAAACTATTTATAGATATTTATTTATTTATTTATTTATTCTTTTTGCTAAAAGCTGCAATAGCTGCAAGTAAAGCAACTGCACCAAGTCCAATACCTACATATCCAACAGTATTGCTTGATGATTCGTCATCTGAATCATCGTCATCTGATTCGTCTGAATTGTCTGCTGATTTCTTTTCGTTTTTAGCATCATGTGTTGAAGCCATTGCATCATCACTTGAAGCTTTAGTTAACGTAAGTACAGGTGCAGGATGTTCTGCTTCTTTTCCATCGGCTAATGGTTCATCAATCCATCTAGAAATAACTCCATTTGAATAAGTTTGGATTGTTTTAAAACTTATTGAATCAACTGTACTTGGTAGTACTCCCATTGATACTGTAAATTGATCAAATTCTCCAGGCTTGATTTCGCCACCTGACCAAGTAATTTTTGAAACTACTTCTTTGATTTCACCATGTTTTCCTTTAACAGGTGGATCCAATTTTGTTTTTTCAACTTCATATGTCCAACCAGCTTTTGGTTGAACTGAAACATATCCCATATGTGCATCAACGGGGATTGCTACTTCAAGTTTTACAGTATTCGCATCTGCTTCTTCATTGGGTACTTTAAAATTGAAAACGCCAAAGCTTCCTTGTTCTGCAGTATTTGGACCAACGCCAACATGTGCTGAAGCGGGAAGGCTCATTACCCCCAGTGTTGCGACAACTAGTGTCATAAGTGATAGAAGCTTTCCAAACTTCGTTATTGTATTTTTCATTGATAATACCTTTCTATTCGTATATATAAGTAGTCACAAATTTCTTAGAAAAAGTTCCATAAATATGAATATTTTTAATTATTTTTTTAATTTTGAGAAATTTACAACGCGCATAGCTATTAGCCAGACAACAATTGGTGGAATTAACTTCGTCAAATGTTCAGTTTCTCCAGCCAATGCTGTTCGTCCGCTAATAACATCAATAATTGATGTTGCTATAAAACCAAGCATTGCAACAACAATTATAACTAGAAGTCCACGTGCACGTGCAGGCCTAAAAGCGATTACGAACAATGCACTTGCGTAAGCCAAAGTATAAGCTCCAAGGTGAGCGTATACATGGGGTGTCGCGCTCTTTCCCGGATTTATAATGTTATAAATACCTTGAAATGATTCAATACAAGCCAAAATCAATAACAATATTTGTAAGGGAACAAGAGATTCATCTCTAGCGTCAAATATGCCAAATATTATCCGAGTGTTATTCGATTTCACTTTACTAGCCGGTAGCTGTGTGACATTATCTGTATTTTTGGAATCTTTTTCATCATTTATGTTCACACAGTAATGCTAGGTCAATACCAACTCAGATAACATGCTTATATGAAATTAAAGGTATCTACTTTAAAAGCTAAGAAGTTACCTTTACCTATTCTCATTGAGGCTGCACGTTATGGTGACAGCAATGCTTATGAGGAACTTCTAACGAGAAGTTATCAAAGTGTCTATAAATATTGTTGCACAATGGGCTCGATAGACGATGCTCTAGATCTAACCCAAGAAACTTATGTACGCGCATTAAAACAGAAAAATATAGCATGCGATATAAAGAGTGTAGAAGGATTTATGATACATATTGCTCGATATGTTTGTTGTGACTATGTACGCGAGCGAGTTAAGACCAGATCACTTACTGAAAAATGTATGAAGCAGCCTCAAAATGATTTATTTGATGATTATGACTTTATTGATGATGAGATCTGTGAAGAAAGTTTAGTTAATATTTCTAGTGATCATCGTGAAGCTTTTGTGTTAACACAAATTCTTAAATTTCCGTATGAAGAAAGCGCATTAATACTGAACATCCCCGTCGGTACTATTAGATCTAGAGTCTCACGAGCACGTGAAACTCTAAGTAGAAACTATAAAGACAATATTATTTAAGATATCATCAAATTTATATTGTAATTAACTCTTTCTTGCGAGCCATAAATTTTGATATGCCTAAACCAAATATAAGAAGCATTAGCGGAGTTAATAAATCTATATTTTTTCCAGTCTTAGGTAGTGTAGTGATACCGGCTGAATTTACTGTTCCAGTATTTCCAGAACCATCGGTACTTGCAGTTACAGCAGCAAATCTAATTGTATTAATACCCAAAACTTGTGTGCCGTTTTGTACTGCAGATAGATCTTCAACAGTAGATGGGTCTATAGTCAAAGTAGTAGTACCACCAAGAGTCATCCCAGTTACGTGTACGGTCCAAGAGTTTGAAGAGTTTTGTGCAAACGAAGATACGTGGCCTCCACCGGTAACAATAACTTTGTCAGAAGTAAATGAAGGACCATATATTTCTTTATTGAAACTTATATCAAAACATGCATCATCAACAGTGGTTACTTCACCTTGTCCTGCACATGGGGTAAACGTAGGGACTAATGCACTTGCATCATATGTTAGATGCATAATGTTATTTATTGGCACTGCAAAGAAATCTTTTCCTGTGAACTCTGCGAAAAAAAACTTGCCCGTATCTCCATCATTGCCGACTGCAACTCCTACAACTTCTGTATCTCCTGAAGCAAAACTGTCGCTTGCTGACATATTTAACTGGAATGAAAATGATGTATTTGAAGCAAAAGTATTGTCAACTAGATCAAATGCACAATGCATAACATAACCAGAATATTTAGATAGATCGATATTAAAATATGATCCAATTGCCTGAACGTCACCAAAATTTTCACACGGACCGTTACCGCCAATGTCGCCTAGCGATAGATTATCTCCAGTATTTAAGTCTGTGAGACTTGTATAGTTGGCGCCTGCAGGCATTATAAAATAGAATCCAGGTTCATTATCTGAACTCGTTGCATCATAGTCGCCTGATCCAATATTGGACAAAGTTATTTCATAGCTAACATTTGCTCCCGCTGAAATTGTACCTGAAGTCAATAGTCGAGTTGATAAAGCAAGATCAGGGTCAGCAATGACACTATATTGTACTCCACCATCTGAACCATCATTATTCGATGGGTTAGGATCAATATTTGCTGAAGAATCTTCTAGCATGCTACTGGTAATACTTGGGTTAAAAGTTATAACGCTTCCAATGTTGGTAGTTGGATTGCCGATGAAAACTATCTTGAGGCATTCTTGTTGGTCATTAATATCGTTTGGGTCTTGACCACCTAATATCCCGCTCCAAATACCTTGATCAGTTATGCTACCAATATCTTGTGCATTGCCCATTGCAGTTAAGACACTTAGGTCAGTTGGCGTATAATTTGTGTAGGGAAGATCTAGCGTTACAGAAGTTACTGGTGTTGGTCCTGCGTTACAAACGTGGAATTCAAGCGTTCTACCATAGTTTGTAATATAGCTACTCACTGTTAAATCAGTTGGCGTATCTGCTGCAAATGCCCCGCTAACAAATCCAGCTTGCATGCCTAATGTTACGACTAACATTGCAAGAATGCTTGTTAATCCTTTTTTGTATTTTTTCATAGTTACTCCTAAACCTTGAATTTAAGTCGGCAAAAATAGCATATTTCTTAATAAATAATATGATTTAATATAAAAAAAATAGCTTTAAACTGTCATTAAATGAATATGGTGAATACTGCGAAGATCTAAGTAGTAATTGGTGTTAAGAATGTCAAAGTTAAGTCGAAATATAATTATGTCACACGGAAATGGTCGTAAGTCGAACCCCTTCTATGAACGAGTTAAAGATATCATCGAATTATATTATGAACTCGATGTATTCGAACATATTTTTGGTACAGCAATTTTACCAATATACAAAGGTACAGATACTGAAATACAATTACTTGATACTCGAAGAAAAGTATTTATGAACTTGTCGGAAAGAATTGAACGAATTGTTTCTGGCAAACTTGAATATACTGAGTCGTTATTAGGATTAGCTAAAAACCTCTTGGCAAAAAAAGCTGAGAATCCTGAAACAAATAGAAGCATGAGTAATGAAGAATTTCTCAAGACTTTAAGTTCTGAACAACATAATGCCTTTAATAAAGTTATTCAAACATATGTTGAAATTAGCGAAAGACTAACAGATGTGATTAGAGTCCTTGGAGAGTCACCAAGTTTAAGTGAACCTATCTCACTCGATATAGTTTTAGAAAATATTGATGAGTTTATTGGATTAATTGCTGATTTAAAAAAAGTTGTTCCTGGGATAGTTCAAGCGCCAATGGGTGCGCTGATTAACGAATATAACCGATTGATGGAACAATCGCCTTTAAATTTAGGGTTAACTGATTGATGGTTTAGTGTTATCTCATATGATCGTGTTTTTAAAACAGCAATGTTCTAAAAACAATAAATCTATATTTGACGAAAGATACTATTCTATTCCAAATTTGAACGTAACATCCAAGCTGTTTTTTCATGCTCTGTTAAACGTTGAGTAAGTATATCTTGTGTTACTTCGTCACCAGATTTTTCTGCATGTGTCATTGCTTCACGTATTGTTTTAGCAACAGTTTCGTGGCCCTCGACTAGTTCTTTTATCATATCCATAGCTTTAGGATTATCAACAGCTTCTTTTATTGAAGTCAACATCGAAAATTCATTGTAGCTACCTGGTGAGAATGATCCTAAAGCTCTTATTCTTTCAGCAATTAGATCTGTTGCTAACCAAAGCTCATTATATTGAATTTCAAATGTTGCATGTAAAGCTGAGAACATTGGGCCAGTTACATTCCAATGAAATTTATGTGTTTTTAGATAAAGGGTGAAAGTATCTGCCAGTACTTTACTGAGCCCTTCTGAGATTTCTGTTCTGTCTGTTTTAGAAATATTTGTATCTATTTGCATATCTTTCTCCTTGTCTATCTTACAATCGAGACTAGTACATAAATATAAATATAGAAAATTCAATAAAAAATACAAAATATGCATAGTTATTATTGTTGTGATAGGTTTAACTTATGACATTAAATGTAGGAACAAAAGCGCCAGATATAGATTATATAACTCCCGATGGAGAAGAAACGTCAATAATAAAAGGCGGTAAAGAAACATGGGTTATATTCATACCATTTGCATTCACAGGTGTATGCACTTCTGAACTTTGCGATATTCGTGATAATCCAAATAATTATTTAACAACGCAAAGAGATGTAGTTTTAGTTTCGTGTGACAGTGCACCTTCACAAATAGCCTGGGTTGAGATGAACGGGTTTAAAGGCTCAATGGTTAGCGATTTTTATCCGCATGGCCTAATTTCAAAAAATTATGATAACTTTAATGAAGATTTAGGTTGTTCAAATCGTACGTCTTATCTTGTCGGCACCAACGGAGACATTTTGAAAGTACTTGAAGCTGAAGAATTGGGTAAGCAAAGAGATTTAACTCAATACGCATAAAGTATTTATTTCATTGAAAATAATTAATTTTAGTTTTGCCTAATTTGTGTATTGGTTGTAGCATCTTGCATGACTAGGAGGTTGCAATGTCAAAACCTATATTTTCTGAAACTAAATCTCACAAGCCGTATTATATAATTGCATTTATTTTTGTAGTCATCGGAGCAATTTATTTTTTAGTTTTTCAAAACGATACCAGTAATGTACAAAAATCAACAGAGTCAAGAATAGTTAGCTCTAATGTTCCAACGTTAAAGACTGAAACCATTGTTGGTGGTCTTGTCAATGTTTGGGATATAGGTTTTTTACCTAATGGCACTATGTTATACACAGAACGACCCGGACGTTTAAGTGCCTTTAAAGATGGAAAATCAAGAGTTATACAAAAAGTTTCAAAAGTATTTGCTGAAGGCGAGGGCGGTTTATTGGGATTAGCTATCGACACTAAGTATTCAGAAAACTCAAATATTTTTGTTTGTTATGATGGAAAAGTTGGTGACAAGCTTAATGTGAAAGTTAAGAGAATAAAATTAGATTATGAATTAAAAGTTGTTGAAGATAAAGATATTATTACAGATATTCCAGCCAATGAGAGCGGTAGGCATTCTGGTTGTCGAATACGTATGGATAATGAAGAGCATCTTTGGGTCGGTGCTGGCGATACAGCAAGTTCTGGTATCTCGCAAAATCATAAGTCGCTAGGTGGAAAAATGTTGCGTGTTGATAGAGATGGTAAAGGTGTAGAAGGAAATATGGGTGGAGATTTTGATCCACGGATATTTAACTTCGGTCATCGTAACCTCCAAGGTATTGCTTTATTCAATAAGCCCATAGATGGTGTTTATGGATACTCCGCGGAACATGGGACTGATGTAGATGACGAGATTAATCTTTTAATTAAAGGTAATTTTGGCTGGGATCCTGGACCCGGTTATGACGAAAATGTTCCAATGACTGATCTGAAAAAATATCCTGATGCAAAAAAGGCAATTTGGTCTTCTGGCGACTCTACTATTGCAGTTTCTGGTGCAACATTAATAGAAGGTGAACAATGGGGCTCTTATAATGGAGCATTGGCTGTTGCGGTGCTCAAAGATCAAAAATTGAATATTTATAGTATCGACAAAGGATATAAAGTTACTAATTTAGATTCAATATTAAAAGATTTTGGACGTTTACGTAGTGTTATACAAGGACCAGATGGCAATCTTTTTATAACTACTGATAATAACAAGAATGACAAAATCATAAAAATCATTCCAAAGTTGTAGAAATTTAAGCTCTATATCTAGCATTTCGGATTTAATTATAGAATTAATCTAAAATCTTGATATGTCAAATAATCCAAGAATACTTATCACGGGTGGTGCAGGTTTTATAGGTACAAACTTTGCTCATCTGATTGTTGAAAAATATCCTAATTATGAAATAGTAATTGTAGATAAATTAAACAAACAAGGTAGAAGAGAAAACCTTAAAGACATTGAAGACAAAATTGAATTTCATCATTTTGATCTAATACAAGAAGAGAAACTGCGACCTATTTTTGAAAAAGGTTTAGATTATATTGTACATTTTGCAGCAGAAACAAATGTTGATCGTTCTATTGAAGATCCCGATAGTTTTGTATCTAGTAACGTTGTAGCTACTAACATTTTATTGCGCATGGCACGTGACTTTAAAGTTAAACGTTTCCATCATGTTTCCACCGATGAAGTTTTTGGTGAGCTTTCACTTGATCCTAATGAAAAATTTAACGAAAATACTGCTTATGATCCGCGTAGTCCTTATTCTGCAACTAAAGCAGCAAGTGATCATTTAGTTCGCGCGTATGCTGCTACTTATGGAATGCATATTACCATTTCGAATTGTTCAAATAATTATGGTCCATATCAGGTGCCAGAAAATATTGTCCCATTGTTTTCGTTGTTTGCTTTAAACAATAAAGATTTAACAATTTATGGTGATGGAAAATCTGTGCGCGACTATCTATATGTACGAGATCACTGTGAGGCTATTGACCTTATTTTACATGAGGGCAAAGCAGGCGAAACTTATTGTGTAGGTGGCGGTTCCGAAAAAAATGGTATTGAAATTGCCGACGCTATTTTATTGGCACTACCTGAAACAAAATCAGAGAAGAAATTTGTGACTGATCGTCCAGGACATGATCTTCGTTACGCTATTGATCACTCAAAGCTCACACGCGAACTTGATTACAAGCCAAGCGTTACTTTTGAAGAAGGTTTAGCAAAAACCGTTGACTGGTATAAGGCCAACGAATGGTGGTGGGAGCCGATCATGGCCGACCTCTATGTTCCTGATTTTCTCAAGTAGGTAATGTTCTGAATTTAATATTAAAAAGATTCTTTGTAGATCATATTTATAATTCAAATAATATTTATTTGAATAAATTTGCTGTATACATCTTTCATATTTACCGACAGAAAAAAGTTGGTGTTGGTGCTACACAAAAGATAAGTGTCAATAATTTGACTGTGAAAGTTAACAATAAATTACCTCCTCTATCTTGGATATGTATATTAAAAGAGAGTGAATATAAATTTTTTGTTGGCAATAAAGTTGAATTTACTAATGATTGTTTAATTGAAGGCGCTTGGGATGGTGAATTTAAATCATATAATTTTTCTACTTCTGAATTTGTGTTTGGATCTGGTGCTGTCATAATTGATAATGAAATACAGTTTGTTCCACCTCGACATTGTGCAGAATCACTTTATGTCATAAGAAGAAAAGAAGATAATGAATTTTTTGTTTCTAATTCAATAAACTTTGTATTGGAGGAATCGAAAATCGACATTGAATCTAAACTCTTTGAATCTTTAACAAACGCGATTGAAGATACAATAGAACTAGCAACTCTAAATGGAATCGATCAAGCCAATCCAATAATTTTTGAAAATGATGAAATTATATTCTATCGAATTATGTTTTATAATTTTTCTATACGTCGAAATGAAAGTATAAAATTTCATCGTTTAAGCCCGAAACGCTATTTTAGAAATTTTAAACAATATAGAGAATTTGTAAAAAAGAAAACGTATCAAGTGTGTAGCAATGCAATGTCTAACGATAGAAAGTTTGTCTTCGAGCCTTTGACTTCGATATCAAAAGGATATGACTCAAGCACAACAGCTGTAATTGCAAACGAACTAGGTTATAAAAAAGCAATTACATTAGATGTAGAAGTTTGGAATATGGATGATTGTGGAGCCGTTATTGGCGAGAAATTAGGTATGGATGTAGAGAGAATTAAACATATTATGTCAGATCAAATTGAAAATTTAAATATTGAAGTGTCTGATGATCTAGCTGAAAATTCATACGAATTTATTGCAACAGTAGGATCTGGCGACGATATAACATTCCTAGTGTTTGAACCATATATTAAAGACAAGATCTTCATATCTGGTGTATATGGAGATATCGTTTGGGAAAAACAATCTAAATTAACCTCAGGTTTACCTAAAAACGGAATTGTAGGAAAAAGTACAACAGAATTTCGATTGCGAGTTGGATATTTTCACCTCCCCTTGCCAAGTATTGGGGCACGGTTCAGTGCGCCAATAGTAAAACTTTCCAATTCAAAAGAAACCGAAGGTTATAGCGTAGGTGGTTCATATGATAGACCAATTCCTAGAAAAATTATTGAAGATGCTGGTATACCAAGATCTGAATTTGGAACCAATAAATGTGCAACATCACCTAATATATTAAATCGTAAGGAGATATTTAAAACAGCTGTGAATGTAATCCGTCAAAGATACAATTAGATTTTTATTTTTTTTATTTTTCTTTTAATTTTTCCGATAATTTTTTCTGATAATGAATTTAATTTATTATTGAGTTCGTAGATTTCTTTATCTCTATCTTTTAATACTGAATCTACGCGCTCTATTTCTTCTTCAAGGACCTTATTTCTTTGCAATAATTCAACAATTTTGGTTTCTAGGTTAATTTTTGTTTGAGACTGATCTGGTGAATGTTGTCGGTATTCTAGGGTCTCGGCATTAACATGGACAGGTAAACCGCCTGCAAAAACTATTCTTCTAAATAAGTCAAAATCTTCCGGGATCCCATTGTCCTGGTATCCTCCTACTTTTTGATACCAATCCCTTCGATAAATTGATGAACCGTGCATAAAATTTGTTGTCTCAAGTCTTTTTATATTTTCATCACTAGGTTCAGGAAATACCCAACTATAACTACCATCGTTATTGTTTTTAGCATTTGTGGTCTCTGCAAGTAGGCAAGCACGTGGGCCGAATATTGTAATATCACAATATAGTATTGCTGCTTCAGTATCTTTAGATATTGCTTTTTTATACTCTTCAACAAAAGTCTTTTTAATTCTATTATCTGCCCCAACGAAAACAATATAATCAGATGTTGAAGCCTTTATTGCTTTATTGAAATTGTCTACTATGCCTAAATTTTTACGATTTCGGATGATTTTAATTTGTTTATTGTTTTCAAATCTACTGAGTATTTCTAATGAATTATCGCTAGAACAATCATCAATAATGATTATCTCATCTGGGGTTACAGTTTGGTCTAATACTGAGTTAATACATTCCTCTAGAAATTCTCCATAGTTAAAATTGGGGATAATTAGACTGATCGTTACGGGTGTTAAGTTTCTCATAGTCAATGTTTGGCCAGTAGTATAGCAAATGGAATATTTATTGCTAATTGTAGAAGTTAGCCCTCAAATTACACTCAACTTGAGAATAGTTAGCTATCTAACGTAGAATATAATCCTTGTGTCGGCGTTGCTGAGCACGATTATCCAACAGGGTCCGTCCCTGCAATATCCAACAGGGTCCGTCCCTGCAAAATTTGGACATTCGAGCTAAGCCGTTCACATATGAGCTTGACCAACCGGCCAATGCTAAAAGCAAGTCATTAATAATGACAAAACATTGAGGAGCCTTAGTGCCAACAATTGAACAACTCGTTCGTAAAGGACGAAAAACAAAAACTACAAAATCTGTAGTTCCAGCTTTGAAGGGTTCACCACAACGACGTGGTGTTTGTACTCAAGTAAAAACTCTTACACCAAGAAAACCAAACTCTGCTCTTCGTAAAATTGCACGTGTACGTTTATCAACAGGTATAGAAGTAACAGCATATATTCCAGGTATCGGCCACAACCTCCAAGAGCACTCTATTGTTCTAGTTCGAGGTGGACGTGTAAAAGACTTACCAGGTGTTCGTTATAAAGTCGTTCGTGGAACACTTGACGCATCAGGAGTTGTAGGTCGTAAACAAGCACGAAGCCGCTATGGTGCTAAGAGAGAGAAGAAAGCATAATGCCACGTAAAGGACCAGCCCAAAGACGTGAACTATTACCAGATCCTATTTATAAGAGTGTCATAGTTCAACAATTAATTAACCGAATCCTTCAACAAGGAAAAAAATCTATTGCTTCAAAAATTGTTTATGATGCACTTGAAATTGTTAAAACTAAAAAGACCGATGGCGATGAAGCAGGAGATCCGGTTGCAGTTTTGAAAAAAGCAATTGAAAATGTTCGTCCCGCACTCGAGGTTAGATCTCGACGTGTTGGTGGTGCAACATATCAAGTACCAGTTGAAGTAAAACCAAGAAGAGCAACAACATTAGCTGTGCGTTGGGTAGTAATTCACTCACGTAAAAGACGCGAAAAGTCAATGGCAGAGCGTTTAGCGCAAGAATTGATCGATGCATCAAACGGTGTTGGTACTTCAATTAAGAAACGTGAAGATCTGCAAAAAATGGCTGAAGCCAACAAAGCTTTCGCTCATTTCCGCTGGTAAACCTTTTTCTATAGCGATGGGTTGATTTACGCTCAATATATGAGCACTAATCAACCCATCGCTTTTTTGTTGTCACAATCTTGTTGTAATATTTAGATAACTTCCTTTTGTATTAAAGGAGATCCATGTCTAATCTAGAAACAGCAATTCATTTAGCTACCAAACAGCACGGTGTATTTTCAATCCTGCAACTGAAAAAGATTGGAATCCCTTCTGGTTCTATTCAAACTATGGTACAAAAAGATATTTTTAAAAAGTTGACTATTGGGGTCTATACAGTCGATGGTAGTGGTACCTCATGGCATGAAAGTGCGATGGCGTCTGTTTTGGGTGCTGGACCAAATGCAGCGCTCTCGCATGAATCTGCACTAATTAACTTAAAACTTTTGAAAGAAGATTTCATCTCCCTTCGAAAAGGCAAAATGATCCCATTTCATGTTACCCTTCCAAGAAGTAGTAGCCGACGTATTACATCTAGTATTCATAGGTCTATTTATAAGGATGAGTCAACTCTAAATGTGGTTGTTAATGCAATTCCCCAAGTTCCGATTGAAATTGCGCTTATAGAATCGGCACGCCATTTGCCAGAGCAATTTTTAAATTCTGTATTTGATGTTGCCATAAGAGAAAAGTTTACGACTGCCAAAAAAATTAAGGTCACACTAGATTTAATGTGGCCGGCACCTGGCAGGTCTAAAACTCGCGTGCAGGAAATCATAGGTGGTCATTTAGCGAATGTAAAAATAATTAAGTGTGCAGAAAGCGCATTAGAAGTGCGCATATTGAGAATAATTTCAGGCATGACAAATTGTAGAGTAAGCGCACAATTTCAAGTTCATATAAATGGCAATAGATATCGTCTAGACATTGCAATCCCTGATCAAAAGATAGCAATAGAAGTTGATGGATATGCTTTTCATTGTGGACGTGAAGCTTTTGATAATGATAAGAAACGCCAAAATGATTTAGTCTCAAACGGTTGGCGAGTTTTACGTTTTACAGCCACACAGACAAACGAAGAAATCAGGTTACAATTCAGAAAACTGCTTAGCGATGGGTCGATCGGCGCTCAATATATGAGCGTAAAACAGCCCATCGCATAAATACAAAAATGGTATTTATATGTTGTTAGAATATAATAATGCTACAAGATTTGTTAGACGAGAATATTAAATGGGTTGATAAGCAAAAGGCGCTTGATCCAGAATATTTTGAAAAACTATCAAAAGGTCAAGAACCAGAAATTATGTTGGTCGGTTGTTGCGACAGTCGATTTCCTTTTGAAGTAATTACGAATTCGATACCTGGAGATATTTTTGTACATAGAAATATTGCTAACCAGGTTAACCCTATTGACGAAGATGTTATTTCTTCTATCGAGTTTGCTGTAAAAGTTTTAGAGGTAAAACATATCGTTGTCTGTGGACATTACGAATGCGGTGGTGTGAAGGCTGGGATGGAACACGTAGATCTTCCTCATGTTAATTCACATATTGATTCCGTAAAAGAACTATTTGATAAAAGCAAAAGTGACTTATCTGAATTGTCTGAAGTAGACAAGTATAAAAAAATGGTTGAATTAAATGTTGAAATTCAATGCGGTAATCTAAGTAATTTAGATTTTGTAAAAGAAGCTACCGAATCAAAACAATTTCCACACATTCATGGATGGGTACTCGATCTAAGCAGTGGACTAATAAAAAACTTGAATGTCAACGACTATTCTTAATCTTAAATATAATGTATCTCGACTATTGCATAAAAGGTATTGACTGGTCTGTTTCTGGTTGTTGAGGATTCAACATCAAACCTATAGCCAAATATCCAACACGTTCATTTCCGGAGGGGAGTTCTTTGCCAGCTTCCACTGCAGCTGCATATAAGGACATGCTCACAACAATACGTTTTGCTGTTTCGCCTTCATCCCAAAGTTGACGAAGTAAACTACCCTCGGGTGGTGGTATTAATCCTTGATGATCAAAACTAACATTAATTTCTACGCTATAACCTGTGCCTGATGGAACGTAATTTATATCGTGGTTTATGGATTTAAAATATCGATCCAAGGCTTCACCATCTACAGCTTTTAGCATGTCGTAATTTAAGCCCCATGCTTCTTGTTCTCCACGACCTGCAAATTCCTGATTGTTTAGCAGACGATCATCAGGTCGAAAAGTTTGTTCAACATGCACTAATGAATGAGCAAGAATCATTCCATTCAATATTGGAGTATTAGGATCGTACTGTGGCAAAAAAATACAAGTAGGAAAGTGCTCTCTTCTTAGCTGGGTTACGTGTTCCACTGTTTCACCAATGTGTGAAAATTCTAGCGGTCGTTCTAATACGAAAAACGTTTTACCTGGCACCTCAATTTCGGGTAAATCAATTTTTACCATGTCTAGTGTATGACCTATTAATGCAAAGTCACGTGCATTAATTATTAACTCTTCAAGGCGATGTTTAATTGGAGAATTTGCAGGCATTAGTCTAAACAATGCTTCAGTATCTTCTACCCATTTCCTAAACGACATATATCCACTTTAGGGCATTTGCGGTTAATGCGCAACAAAAATTGTTAAGCAGACACAGAAAATCCGATTTTGCGAATATCAAAATCGGATTTTCTATATTAAATATAATTACTTGAGTAAACGAACTTTTTTTCGTCGTAGTGCAAGTCCCATTATAAGGAGAGATGCCCCAATAGCTACAAGCAACCCTGACTCAACTCCAGTATATGGAAGTGAACCTCTATCAGCTGTTGTACCCAGTACTTGTACCGGTATTACATCAGCTGGTCTAGTAACTACTGTACCAAGTACTCTTACGAGTGGTGTCGTTTCGTCGTCTGTGGCTTGGATCCCTTTGCTGTCACTTATATTTACTGTATTGAGGATTGTTGTGACTGTTGTTGGAGTGTCTGTATCTACAGTTATCGTAAACGTTACGCTTCCATCTTTACCAGCGGCTAGTTTGCCGATGGTGTAGACACAAGTTGCACCTGCTTTGCCTTCGTCTTCACATGTCCATGTGTCGTCACCGCTATATGTAGTGTTTGCTGGTACTGTTTCTGTTAGTACTACATTTTCGTCGTCACCATCACCGGTGTTTGCATAATTTATTGTATAAACGATATCGTCACCAGGACTAACGCTAACATCGTCATCTGTCTTATCTACGTTGATGTCAGGTGTTACTACGCGGATAGAGATAGTAGCAGTATCTGTTAACACACCTTTTTCATCACATATTTTATAAGTGTATGAGTCATTACCTCTATAATCTGCATTTGCAGTGTATGTAAATACGCCATCATCGAAAGTCACTTCACCATGTGCAGGTTGTGTAAACGAAGTGGCTGTACAAAGAGATAATTTTAGTCCTTCAGTGATTGTGTCATTACTATATATATCTGTAATGGTGATTGTCTTGGGTGTTTGACCATTAGTGGTACCCATGTTGTCATCAACTGCATCGATCGTTGCAGGGATGGTAACAGTTATTGTTGCGCTATCACAAGTCTTGGGTGTTACATCATTAAGACATATTGTATAAGTGAAAGTATCAGTTCCATAAAAACCGGTTTGTGGTTGATATTTAAAAGTGCCGTCACCATTATTCGTAACCGTTCCAGCATTTACAGAAGTAGAGTCGAAAGTGTCTATAACAATTGTGTTAGTCGGATCGTGTGTATCATTGTCTACCCAGTTTATATTTACAGGATTATTTACTGTCGTTGTACCTGCATCATCCACTGCATCAATACTGAATACGGGCGGTTTAGCATCTGGACATGAAGCACCGTCATTATTGGTTAACTTTTTACCTGATGCTTTAAGAATTGCTGAAGGCGTTGTTGAATAATTTGATATTTCATATATTTTTCCACCGCCATTTGAATACGTATAGAATTTAGTTTCATTAGTAATTGGGTCTTTAGCTAACCAGAGTGCTCCGTAAGAATCATCTAGTTTAGGTAAACCAGTAATGTCTGTAGCTGTAATAACTCCAGTAGCAATATCAATTACATTTAGTGTCGGTACAATACTGTCACCATTTTGACCATTTACTGAATATAGTTTGCCACTAATGTAAACCATATCAGGTCCAATACGTCCAGTTTCAGCTGTTAAACCTGGGTGTGAAGTAACTAATTTTGTATATGTGCTAGTTGCAAGATCTACAATATAAATATTGTTATCTTTTCCTGTCGGAATTTGATTTTCTTGGTTGCCTACAGAAACATATAATAGGCCATTATGTGCTTCACCTATAGAAAAAGTCTTGCCATTATTATGATCTGGGTTGCTTCCAACTGGTCTTTTCAATGCTTGGTTTAAAACTTGTTTAAATGTTTCAGTAGAGTCGTTTGCATTAGTAACAGGGCCGACAGTTGTCACTGCGCCAGTTGTTGTGTCTGTATAAATCAAGTTTACGAAACTGTTATTTAGATTATTGCTATTAAAGTTACCGTTAAGTGAATATATACGACCAGTATTTTTATCATAACCACTAGCATTGATCTTGCCAGTAGCGAATGTCGAACCTATGTCGGTAAAGTCACCGCCAGCTTCGTCAAAGCGTCTCAATTGGTTATCAGCATATTGATAAAACCCTTCTGAGCAAACATCGTTGTCGGCAGCATCAGCTTTCTTTACATCTGAAGTAGTGACTACAGCCATCACTCCTATAACCATCACCGCGATAAGTAGGCTAGCAATAATTTTAGTAATTGTGTTTGAACTATATTGTTTAGTTGTTTTCAATATTTTTTCCATAGGGGTAATGTTAGAACTATTTATAGCAATTTGTCAATTCCACGTTTGCCAGCTTTGTTGTACTCAAGATTTCGTTAAAATGGTTTTAATAATACAAACGATCAATGAGATATAGAGACATGCTCTAAAATATTTGTTTCAAAATAAATTTCTCGCCATTACGAGCCAATTAAACAGATGCAACTATAATACAGGGCTGGAATAATACTAAAGAAAGACTTAATAATGGCACGTCACCCCCTCGCAAAAGTCCGCAACATCGGAATTATGGCACACATTGATGCTGGTAAAACTACTACTACAGAACGCATTTTGTTTTATACAGGTCGCACATATAAGATCGGTGAAACCCATGAGGGTGGCGCGGTTATGGACTATATGGAACAAGAGCAAGAGCGTGGTATTACTATTACTTCTGCTGCTACTACTTGTATGTGGCACGATTATATGATTCAAATTATTGATACACCTGGACACGTTGACTTCACTGTTGAAGTTGAGCGTTCTTTGCGTGTACTCGATGGTGCGATTTGTGTTTTTGATGGTGTTGCTGGTGTTGAACCACAATCTGAAACTGTATGGCGTCAAGCTGACAAATATAATGTTCCTCGTATGTGTTTCGTAAATAAAATGGATCGTACTGGTGCAGACTTCTATATGTGTTTAGATATGATCAAAGATCGCCTCAACGCGACAACTGCTGTACTTCAACTTCCTATTGGTTCTGAAGAAGTTTTCGAAGGTGTTGTTGACCTTATTCAAATGAAAGAAGTTAAGTGGGCTCTTGATGATAAATCTGAAGGTGCTGATTTTGAGGTTTGTGAAATTCGTGACGAACTAAAAGAAATTGCAAACAAGTATCGTCATGAAATGCTCGACGTTGTTGCTGGTGCAGATGATGAACTAATGGAACTATATCTTGAAGATAAAGAAATTCCTGAAGCATTGTTAAAAGCTGCAATTCGTAAAGGTACTATTGCTAACGAATTCGTTCCAATTCTTAC
>ERZ724508.236-NODE-236-length-40555-cov-6.196519_pt1 | contig 40555 bp, 68 predicted proteins | sample MGYA00376041_ERZ724508 | MGnify/ENA primary metagenome ERZ724508 (study PRJEB28724, sample SAMN07190887) | wastewater metagenome | isolation source: effluent of sewage treatment plant in Hong Hong | place: USA: Christiansburg, Virginia | collected 2016-03-01 ...
AACCCCAACCCCAACCCCGTAATCTTGCGCAGTACTTTCACGCGTACTTCACTTCAAATTTTGAGCTAAAAGATGTATCTCATATATCTGACCATAGCACAGTAACTTCTCTTTGCCCATCGTATATTCGACGATTTATCACTTCAACTCCTTGTCCAACTGATCGACTACCCCACTGAGCATCTCCTTAGCACGGACAATACACTTCCCATCAGACTCCTCTTTCAACTACTTTAGCAAACTCCGGTAACGCTACAAGATGTCGAAGTTCAGACTGAGCTGCAGCTTCCTCAAACATACAGGGCATAACTCCAATGGCTTTTTTCCGCCTTCCTCCAAGTGATTTGAGCCGTTCATAATGCAGCTGTAGTATATGCAGTGCTTTAATCCAAACATGTGCGTTACTTCATGCACCATGACCTTGAGCGATCGAGAGAAGAGAACATCGTAGTCCAATTTATAAGGTTCCGTATCGAAGAATCGTTCATCGTAGCGAGCAAACGAGAATACCCCTGTACGGCTGTTTGAACTAGCTAACCCAAACACAAAGTTCCACTCCTACTTGGGGTAGATATCTGCCATGGTGATTCCCAGCATGCAGAAGCACCCTTTGCTCTTCTCCTTCTCCAACCTGCTCAGAATAATGCCAGCGTGGTATTGAACCTTCTTTGTATACTCGTTTGTTCTGCTGGGCACACCCATCTTCTTAAGGCTCATTGGCTTGCCGATAGCAACATTAGCCTTGACGAAGAAAGCTGAGCAATAGCTACGCAGCCGATTGAGAAATTCCTAAGGGATGTCAACGTCAAGCGGCACGATGACTATGGTGTTCTCACCAGCAGTAATCGTAGCGTGATGCTGTTGCTTAAACTGGTCATAAGTTTGACCGGGTTCCTTGTGTTCGGTTAGCCAGTCACTCGGGCCTGGTTTTGGAATTGGCTCAAAGAATGTTGCAACAACCTCGAGGCATTTACGCATCCGTGCACTAGCGTTGGTGAGATCCCCAAGAGCTCCTCGTCTTTGTTGTTCATTTGGTACTACAAAACCTTTCTTCTCCATTGATAAAGATTACGATTGCCAATGAACGTAGTGTTATTACTTCTCAAATTAATCTGCCAAATTCCGAGCCAATTTCATGACTGGAGCTTCCAGACCATGTATGGGCCTCCAGAAAACTCAAGAGGGAGTTCACCAAAGACCCCCACCTTGCTGTTACTCTATCCATTATTTTGGTCTTACAGTTGCCATGTAAGTGACTCTTCAAGATACAACGTACTCAGATCGAGCCCTAAGGTGGCGTCCTCAACTTCAGATTTATTATTATTAATCTCCTGGATGTCAGCCAAAAGCATATTGGTGTTCGCTGTCGTCGTGTTTATCTGCGGAGCAACGGTCGTTCCGCACGTCGGCAAAATCAAGCCACATGTACCCAGGACCTACAATGTTTCATTGGATGACCCACTCAGCAAACGATGGGCACCCATCCTGCATGATTACAAGCACGCGTTCGACCTGTTCATGAACTACTTCGACCTCATTCCCTTCTCCAAGGGTTTTTGGAAGGCTGTCGACTGGTATGCAAAGAATGTATTCGTTCACAAGGAATTTACTGCTGAAGTTGAAGTAGTAGCAAGCTTGACTGGCCAACCCTTCGCCAAGATCTTCTTCCTGAACTTCATGTACGAATTCTCGACACTCAAAGAGTGCTCGGGAATCCTCGTTCGAGATGTCACAGGTAAAATCCTCCATGGACGCAACCTCGATTTCTTTATGTGGGACCTCCTCGCTAAGTTGGTTGTCAACGTTCAGTATTTCCAGGGATCCAAAAGAGTCTACAGCGTTGACACTATTGTTGGCAGTGTCTTTGCCCTCACCGGAATCAAGCACGGCGCATTCGCCATTAATGTTGACACTCGAAAGGTCAAGGGCTTCTACAAGGACATCTTCAATGTGTTGATTGAGGATGCGATTCCAACTGTCTGGCTACTTCGTAAGGTACTCGAAGAAGAAACAACCTATCAAGGTGCGCTGGAAAGACTGAAGACAACAAGGATCGGTGGTCCAGTTTATTACATCATCAGTGGAACCAAGGGATATGAGGGTGCTGTCATCGAGAGAGATTCTGATGCAGTTCATGGCTTCTATACTCTCAACGAAACCAATTGGTTTTTGGTGCAAACCAACTACGATAGGGACCAACCCGATCCAGTTCACGATCCTAGGAGAGTTGCCGTCGAGAATCGAATTCGAGAGCACGGCCAGGCAGGCTTTACCGAGCATACCCTCTTTGAGGATTTCATGACTGAATGGCCTACTTTCAACATCGCAACGATCATGACAGCCATTATGATCCCCGCCAATGGCTACCATAACACCACAGTATGGTACTCCTACAACCCGTCGGAATACACGATCCTCTGATTGTTTGATCAAACAGCACAGCGCCTAATATTGATTATGAAGCCGAAGAAGCACGAAGAAGACTAGGAGTATGACAACTTTTCGGTTGAAACGAAGTACAGTCATGGGAACCCTCAGATTTCCTCATCCCGGCACACACCTAAACACGCCGAGCAACAACCCTTACTACCAACCATCCAATGTTCACCCCAAGCTACCAGTTAAGAACTACAACCCAGTCGAATGGGAGGAATATTTCGAGCAGCTTCTCTATCTCGAAGACGTAAGTCAAGTCCAAACCTAGGGAACTTCAGTCTTTCGAGCTGGCAATGAAGGAGCCATCTATTTTTGTATTCACGGGGCTGGTCACAGTGCTCAGAGCTTTGCTCTCATGGCCAAAGAGACGAAGAAGTTTGGTACGGTGATTGCTTTTGATCTGAAGGGCCACGGTCACTCTAAAAACACCAAGAATTTGGAGGACATGTCAATAGAGGCTCTTGTGGAAGAAACAACCTACATCCTCAAAGAGACCATGAAGCTCTACTCAAACCAGAACATCATTATGATTGGCCATTCGTTGGGTGGATCCATCTGCTGCCGAGTCACGTAAAACATCTTGAAAGAGGAAGCAGGCAAACGTGTTCAGGGAATGCTCATCGTCGATGTTGTTGAGGGCACTGCCATGGAAGCTCTTCCTTTTATGATCAGTGTTCTCAATAACCGTCCGAAGGAGTTTGGGTCACTTGAAGAAGCGATCAAATGGAGCATTATGTCAGGGACACTGAAGAAGCTGGAGTCGGCGAAGGTATCGATACCACCGCAACTATTGTAACTTAAATAGGGCAACCATACTAAGTATGTGTGGAAAGTTGATTTGATGAGGACGGAGAAATTTTGGAAAGGCTGGTTTACGGGTTTAACAGCCTCTTTCCTGGACATTAAGATCCCGAAGACATTAGTCCTCGCCGAACGATAAAGGTTAGATAAGGAGCTGATGATTGCTCAGATGCAGGGAAGGTTCAAGCTGTCGGTTCTACCGAACGTTGGACACTCCGTTCAGGAAGATGATTACAAAGGACTCACAGGACTTGTACATCAGTTGGTCGAAATCTTTCGTATTCCGCAATCCAGGACGGAAGAGGATATTCGGAGTACTGTTGGTCTAGCCAAGTTCCACCCTGACCTCAAACCATATTGACGAATCTTAATATCCTTCAACGTTAACGCATCATTCGGTTCGAATGTTCGGCTGCTCACCGCGTAACTTTCCACAGATGGTAGCTGTCGGGCACGGATCCTTGCAGTAAGCGGGTAATGCGAAGAGCTTGGGATCTTGAGGTCGTTTGCGATAGGAGTGGACGTTGTATTCGGTGATGTGGGCACCGTTTTCATCGAGCCTTCTGGGATAGTTGTTGTCGTCGGCAGAGCTCCAGTAGTAGTTGTAGCCAACATCTCCTTGTTTGTTCCACTTATGATAGGTTACGCCATCAATAACGTCATCCTTGAGATAAACTGCACCTTCGAGCCAGTTGGGCTTAAGAATTCCGCAACCGTGAGCACTATCACAGCAGAAGCAGCACTGCGAACGTTGAGGGAAGATGATCCAACGCTTGCCCTCCACCACGAGATTAGTGCACGGAGTTGTAACATTGGGGACTAAAGAGGAGCAGAACATATCATATCTGCCGTTGAACCTGTCCAGCCTTGACCGGTTATTCGCAGCATCGTAGTACATTATTCCGTTCACTTCGAAGGTAATGTTGTTCTGGATGAACTTTTCATCGAAGGCTTCCTCGAAGGCGTCAGGCCACACAGGTGGATCTTGACACACTGTAAGAGCGAGCATTGCGGCTAGGACGAGTACAAGCTTCATCACTGAAATAGTTGGAAGCTGGTATATGATTTATAATCAGCTTTGACGCAGTTGAAAGCGTAGAGCGGTCAGTTGGTTGTCGGTTGAATAATGTATTTGATATTATGATGCTGCAAAAAGCTGCTTGACCATTGGCACGAGCAACGATATTGAAATTGAAGGAGATTGGTATTGGAACTTTTTGGGTTGCGAGCCGTAGTTGGAGCTGTTGATAGCAAAATTGGTTGGGCTGGCTGCTTGCGGTTGATTCGGTATACATCATCATCTCCTTATGGGTGAACGAGAACGTTAGCGACGCTTTCGGTCCGTCGAATCCTCAGATCGTTCACGATGACGTCTATCACGTCCGTAACGATCCCCATCTCTATCTCTCTCACGATCTCGATCTCCACGGTCACGTTCACGATCCCGATCTCGATCTCGGTCTCTTCTTTCCCTACGATCCCTTTCTTCAGAGCTGTCTCGGTAATGTCTACTCCTCTCCTTATCGCGTCTATCCCGTTCCTTGTCGTACCGATCCCGATTGTCTCGTGTATAACCATCCCTTGATCTTCGATAACCACGTTCAGATCTAGATCTTGAGCGCGAACGACTTTGAGAACGTCTTCTATGTTTACTACCTGGGCTTACCCCGGGCTGTTCTTTTTGTGGCCAAGGTATTGTCCAGGAGTCTTTTCTCTTGGACGAGGATTTTTGCTGAATTGCACTTCACATTTTTGGCCGTAAAACTCTTTTCCTTGGAGGGATTCTTTGCAGCTGATGGCTTCGTCTTCGTGCTTGAACCTTACGAAGGCATAGCCTCTCGATTTTTTATCGGTGTGTGATCCTCCACTGAATAAATCCCTGGCTTACGGTTCATAGATAACATAAGCGTACTCTGTCTCACCGAAGCGCTCACACTCAGTTTTAAACATTTCGTTGTTGACACGAGGCGAGAGTTTGATGTAAAGGCAGCATTTTGAGTCTCCCTGCTGATCGGAAGACTGCTTGTAACCCTCGCGAGACTCTCCGCCGTTGCCTAGGTTAGCTTTCAACAAAGAAAAAAGATGCTCACAACACATTGTGAGCATTCAAATCGCACTTACGGTCCTTGGACTTGCTGGAATCACTCTCCATATTCAAATAATCTATTATTAATTGGCATTATTCAAGAACAGGTCAGGAGGGATCCTTTCAGATTGACATGTCCAAAATGTGGATGAGTTTATTTGCCGAATTACTGATTCGCTGTCGGTTCTATTCGATCTTCTGCAGAGTCCGCTCGACTTCATTGTTCGGCAGATGGTGGTTGCGGCGCTCATGAATGCCTGTTGACAATTGTTCGTATTCTGTCGGTCGGTGTTGGGCTTCATTGCTAAGTTCTAGATTCAGTTGTGAATTGGTGATGAGCTGACTCTATAAGGATCGACCGTGTTTGCCTGTGTCAACTTCCTTCACTTGCAGTTGCTTCTTCAGCGATAAAATCGTTCTATCCTTATCTACGACAACTTTTTCCATTTCTTTGAGTTTCGCAGTGAGTTGCTCAATCTGCCTTCGATTCTGTTTCATCGCGAGCTGGTGGTCTTGAGACAAGGAGTGGGCATGTTTTTCGAGGGCAAGCACTTCCTCGCGCAAAAGCATCGCCTGACTATCGTCCTTCTACGATCGGTTGAGGCTATGAAGCACAGAGTAGTTCTGAGTCGAGGTATCGACCATTTCAACACGATAGTCTCCAACACTAGGCTGGTGCTTCTGCCTATGGCCTTTCTAATCTGCTTCAGCCTGCCGAGCACGTCTATCTCCGATGAGACTATTAATCATATGCGTAAGCTTTTAGATCTCCTGGAGGTACTTTCTCTCGTTGTTTCTGAGTTCAGCAATGTAATTATGCCGGTTGTGCTCGTCACTCTCTTGCTTCTACTTTTCTGCGATTGCTTCCTCGAGCAGTGCAATTTTTTATGTAATGCTGAGTTATGCCATGATTACTCCTTGATTATGAAGTCTTTCTCCTCGATGATATGCAGAAGCTACGCCCTATCTTGGTCGCAAGCTGCGTGGTCGTGAGTAGGTGCTGATTTAAAGTTTTTGAAGTCTGAACTCAGTTTTGGTTCTGGAGTGCCACTTCGGATTCGCTCGAACCAGCCTTCGACATTATTATTGTTGATGGCAAGCCGTGGTCTAAGATAAGCCTCACAGATACTTTGCAGTTGTGATGAATCCGTCTGGCTGAAATGTCTCATTCCGCTGGTAATCGTTGCTAATGCTTTGGCGCTCTGAGTCTTCAAGAGTTTGTCGGTGTCCTTCTCGTTGTTTTGCCTTTTTGTTTACTATTACTTTTGATTTGTTCTCCTTTCCCTTACTCTTTCTCTTCTTGGCGTTCTACTTGCTACCTTTAGATTTATTGAATTCCATCAGTGAAGATAGTTTAGACCGACCAGACTTTGTACCAACTGACATCACCGAACGATTCTGTGAACAGTTTTATTTATTGCGATCCGCAAGCACCTTGAGTCTATCTTTTCGATGGCAATTGGTATGCTGACCTTGACAGCATTCTCTCTCAAAGATTTTCTTATGGTATTCTCCAGAAGTTACGCAAAATGTCCGTCCAGAGCCAGTACACACTGTATCAACAGCAAATCCATCTAAAAGCACAAGTGGGAATGGCTTGTCCCGAGGCTTGATATCTCCCACCCCCAACTCACCGTCAGTGTTCGCACCCCATACCCATACCTCCCCTGCCTCAGTTAGTGCATATCCGAGGTCTTTTCCCAACACAAGCTACACAAATTTGCTGGATTGCTTAGAGAAGGAAGTTGGAGTTGCTTTGATTCCGAAGACGCTCGTGCCCCATACATAAACTGTTCCCTAAATATTCGCAATGAGTACGTCGGTGGATATAGCTGCTGAGTAGTTACTAGCAGCTATCCGAGAAAATTTAACCTTGCTCTATAGTTTTTGAAGTTTGGTGCAGAACAGATCATTCATAGCATCACCGATTCCCAGTTGACCTTCTCGACCATTGCCAGTTACGTAGATGTTACCCTCCTTCGAGAGAAACAGGGTATGAGTAGTACCTGCAGCTATCTGGACAACTACGATTCCCCTTGTATCAAGTTTATGAGGGAGGCAGCAATGCTTGATAGTGTTGATACCTAGTTCTCCATCAAGATTGCTTCCACAGCTGTAAGTCTCTCCGTCCTCTGTCAAGAAGAAGGTTGTATGCGGTCCACATTCGATATCGCGAATCCGATGCTCGTTCATTACTAGAGTGGGGCTTTCAACATCTTTGAAGCTATAATTCCCGAGGCAGCCAGCGCTACCAGATCCCCAGGCATAGCATTGGCCATCAAAGTTGAGCGCTACAAAATGTTTATCTCCGCACTTCAATTTGACAATGCGAGATAGCTCTGGGATGAGCGCTGCTGTGCCCTCCCTGTATTCGTACACCTGCTGCTGTTTGCTGAGCAGCAGAATGCATTGCACCCCAACTACTACTGACTGAACCTCAAGTTGGAGTTTGATTGTCTGCGGAACCATTATCCTGGATTTTTTTGTGCGGGCGAGCAACTTGCACTCGCCATCGTTTTCTACATTTCACTATGAGGTACTTCCCCAGGCATGCAGCGTTTCTGAATAAGCCTTCATGTACGTTTCGTCAGGAGCAGCTCCATCAATTCAAAATTTAACAGAACGGATAAGTTAAACCGGAGTGCACATACATCACAAAAAGGCGGGGATGTCAAATGCATTGACAGCCTCGGCTTGCTTCAGGAACGGGTGCATCATCAGCTCCTCAATATCAAAGCGATCTTTCGGGTCTTTCTTGAGGATGCTCAGGATGAAGTTCTTAGCCTGGTCTGAAAGTTCGACGTACTCGGGGAATCGAATATCCTATTTGCACTGAATAAGTCGAGGCTTACAATCTTAACGAGGTCTTCCTCAGAGTTGATTTTGAATGGAATCTTGCCGATCAGCAGTTCGTATGTAAGAATGCCAATGGCCCAGATATCCACCTTCTCGTCGTACTTGCCGTTCATTATCAGCTCCGGTGGACGATACACCGGACTGAAGCAGAATGTCGTACGGTACTCGTCTTCGCTGTAGACAGCCCAGCCGAAGTCACACATCTTGGCGATACCCTGAATAAGCCAAAGGGTACTTCGTGCATGATGATGTTCTATAGTTTGAGATCGCGGTGGATGACTCGTTGCCGATGCAGATACTCTGCCGCACAGCAGATCTGTAGTATAAGATATTTTGCTTCAATTTCTGGAATGCGCTTTCGCTCCTTGATGATGTTATACAGCTGTCCGTCACAGCACAGCTCCAGTAAGAAGTATACGCTCTCCTCATCGTTGAAGTATCCGTACATGCTCGCAATGTTGAAGTGGTGCAGGAAACACTGAATCTTCAGCTCACGGATAATCTGGTTCTGCAGCTGCTCGTCTTTGAGCATGCTCTTGGGAATTATCTTTATTGCGCAGGCAAAGCCTAACTGTTTGTGTTTAGCGAGATGCACATCCCCAAACTTTCCTTTCCCCAGTTTCTTGCCAATCACGAAGTCGTTTTTGCAAGGCTGTCTACTGAGGCGACTCTTACTTATCGTTGGAGATAGAGAGTTGTCGCTTGGTTCCGCGATTGTTGGTTCTGATTTCGATATCGGCGGTGTGATAGGAGACTGCCGATGATCCTCAGAAGAGTCCTTTGCGGGCAGCTTCATGGTCTATGGGTTTGCACGATCCTATTTTGCAAAGATGAATTTCTTCTTGAAGTTGCTACCATTACTCGGACGGCTGCCGTCACTTCCAACGAACATTAATGACTGCTGGTTCTGCCCAGTTGTAGTTTGAGAAAATCCAGGAGAGATTCTGAGCCCATCTTCTTTTTGGCCAGCCTTGAATTCCAAACGTGGGTGCGCTACATGCTGACTCTGTTGTTGAAAATGCGCTGGTTTCTTCTGTTCGTAGTTCTCACTTGCTGTGTGGTGAAGCTCAGGTATTGCTGAAGGTAAACTGAAATCGTGGGTGGGTTGCTTACTGTAGAATTCTCCACCGATCGGCCGATCGTGGAAACTTGGGATTGATGGTTTGTATTATTGGTCAAGCCTAGTTTTAAAGGTTTCGCTGGAGCTGATTGGGCCTTCCGAGGGTTTGAAACTCTTGAAAGTGTCTAAATAGTTTCGCTTTAGGAGAGAGTCAGCCATTGGTGTATAGCTTGTCATCGGTGGTTCTAGACCGAAGTTGTGGTCGAAGCTTGGAAGTGGCTCCTCGGCAACTGCTCGGCCCATTCCACTCAATCCTCCTAACCCACCGAGTTTTGATGAACCCGACGATGGCATGACCATTTGCGAAGCATACATATTGTTGCCGTACTTGCTGCCTGAATCAAAGGTATTCTTCCTGCCTCGGTTCGGTTGGTCCGATGCAAGGGGCCCACTTTATGAAAACAGGGGTCGTTTCAGGTCGAAGCCTGACATTCCTGTTGGCGTGAACGACTTCAATTTGTCAAGTCCGCCATAATTGTACCCCGTTGCCTTGTTGTAGCTATCCTCAGCGTAGAAATGCTCTCCACTACGGGAGTTTTTTAGGGTGGTATTGCGATCTAAGTTGTCTCGGAAGGCATTAGATCTGGCTGAGTCGCCGTACCCACTGGTTGTGCTAGCGTAGGAACCAGCGCTATAATTGTAGCCGGCACCAGTACTACTTGAAGATGGGATGAGTCCTGTTGTGGGATAGTAGCCCCCATCGGTTGGAAAGTAAGGGTTCATTGGCTTTCTTTGGCAAAAAAATAAAATTATACTGTAAGGCCAGCTATTTTCAACAGCTCAAGAGCATCCCTTAATGACCTCATTTGCGAGGGCAAGGGCAACATTGCTTTTTACCGAACCAACTTCCCCCGTGGAGACTTTTTCAAAGTGACAACTACCGTTCACTCCTAGATGGTATATACGAATCATTTATGACAACAAGCAAGCACTGACGAAAGAAGTTTTTATCTTTCGTGACGACCCTTCGAAGCGGCCATCTCTAACTCTACTCTGAACCACTCCGTCATCTTTTTGCATAGGGAGAGCAGCAGAGTATGGTAACGGTTTCTAGTATCCGCGTCTTTCTCATCGAGGCTGTACTTAAACAGCTTTTCGAGCAGATCTGGATAGTTGGGATAGTGGTAGGGCAACTGGGACAGTCTGCTCTCGCAAACTGGAAGGAGCTCCGCACATCGAGTTAATGCTCCCAACACCAGGCTGTAGTGCTAAATATGGAAGAGGAGTACCTGCGTTGCAGATTCCATGGTTTCAAGCTTGTCGACGAGATAGTTGATCACTACTGGAAAAACATACTTGCCATCATAGCAGAATTTCTGAATGTCCCAGTTGACGTTATCGATTCGCTGTAAGAATGCCCAAATGACCCTGACTGACTGTTCAGTGAGTGGCTTCTGTTGCCGCAGCTTTGGGGTGTTTGCGATGAAGCAGAATATTATTGCTGCGGACTGCTGTTCCGATAGCTCGAACTTCCGTTGGAGCAACGCCTCGAGCACTTCTGATAGATGCCCAAAGACCACAAAGAAGGTGTTATCCGAAAGTAGAACTTCCTCTGGATTCGCTGGTTTCTATTCCTCTTCCAAATACTTCGGTTTCTTTTTTATTGGCCGATACTTCAGAAGGTTTTACTCACAGGCTAGTATCACATTTGAGATAGTTCGCGTTGTTGCTACCCTGTCGAAATCACTCTCCAAAAGCACAGCCACACTAATCTTCAGCAGTGAATCTACCATTTCCGGGAGTCGGTTGTACCTGATGGATTCAACCATCACTTCTACAGTGTCGTCCACCACTTTGTGACCGCTTCTCAACAGCAGGAGCCAGTACCCCACGATGCACTTCCAACCGGCATCTCCGTAGGTCGGCGGATTCTTCATCAGCTAGTTGAGGTATTCCGAAATATTCGACCCATACGCTTCCAGATTGCCGTTCACGAACATGTTCCAACGTTCCACAAGCGAGAGAGTCAAGCTGCTTTATTTGACACTCATCGGAAGATACTGTGCGAGGTTCTTCTCATAACTGATAACTAGCAGCAGCTTCACAATCTCGGCGAAGTAGTTTCCCAAGATATCAGTGAGCTCGGCTGCAGAGGCGCTCTTCTGAATCCCTTCCAATAAACTCGCCACAAAATCCTCGACAGCTGTGCAGTTTTGGGTGGTAACTTACCTATCCAGCTCAAGCTCCGTAATCATGTTGAGCATGTCGTACACATCTTTCTTCTTGTGGCACAGGCCTGTTCCTTATGGGACACATTCCAGATTGCCTTGCGTCAACCCAGCAAGTGCCTTGAAGCTGCACTTGACGAACTCTGGATGTTGAACACACTCCCCTTTTAGAGCTGCCTTAATGATGTGAATGTAGGAGGAGTACTCGCAGTATCGCCCCAGGTAGTAGAAGATTTGGTTGGCAACTTTGCAAACCTCAGTATCTTCCTTACTTGTGTTGCCAAGTGCAGTGATGAAGGGCGGAATGAACTTATCCAGGTGATTGGTCATATAGTTCTCGGTGTAGATGACCCCCATCAAGGAGAGCTTAGCAGCCCTTACGCGATTTTCGAAATTGATGTCTTGCACCTATCGAAAGATGGCAAACCACATCTTTCGAATGTGCCCACGGATGAAGAATCGGCTTCCCAATCTTGGCCTACTGACAAACGGGTCTATGATAGGCATGTTGTTAAGCTTGCCGTCCCATGTCCAGCTTGCATCAATAGCATACTGCTTGTTCTCTCGAAACTCTTTCTCTTTGTCAACCTCGAGCTGTTGGCCAATTTCTTCGATGGTATCAAAGGCTATCTTGCGAACCCCTGGATCCTCGTCAAAGAGACCTGATAGAACATAGGGCACAAGTTTGCCATGGTGATCGTACTTGTCCTAGAGCACACAGATCCATTCGTGCAGACACTTCATAAAGGCCTATCGAACTCGAACGTTTGGGTCGATGATAAGAGTAGCCAGGTAGTTGATGTTGGTTGAAGGCTGAATTAATGGCTACTTTTACATTATAGAAGTCTCGAATGGGAACACTGTTCGGATCTCGAAAGCCTATGAGATCCTCAAACACAAAGGCATTGAACTTCCACAGACCGCATTGCAGAGCTGCATTGAGTGCCTGCATCGCGGCTATCCGAATCTTTGACTTTTTGGATACCAGTGGCAGAAGCAGTGCTTTGCACATCGTCTGTGTGTAGTTGAGCAGGATGTTTTTGTAAGCCTTGCAAGCGAGCTCCAGAGTGTAGCAACTCTCCTTTTGGATATCTCCGTTGGGGTCCATTACCAACGCTCGGATCACGTTAATGATGTCCTCTAGGTGCCTTCGCATGACGTCAACATCCGTCAGGCCGATTATTTTCTGAAGAAGCTTACAGTAAAGTGCTCTGACTTCTTCCGACTTCTCCTATATTCGAACCAACACCTTCGGTTTTTGTCCGGGAGGTGGCCTCATTACCTCGGGCATGTTGGCTATTCCCTAGAGATCAGATGAATTGGTGCGATCCGCCAACACTGAGAGTACATACGAAAGGAAGGGGTCAGCCTCCTCACAGCGCGTGATCAACTCGATCACAATGAGCACAGCGAATTCACGAACCACCTCACTTTCGTCTGAGAAGCTTTTGAGAAGCCCCTTGAGGAGGAGCTCTGCGACTTGCTGGAAGATGCGTGCGTTGAGCTGTTGACTAATGATGGTTTGGTGCAGCTCCTTGATAGCTTCTCTGCGAACCGCGATATTGTGCTCATTGAGGCGGTTGAGGTTGCGACGCAGCTCACTGACAAGTTCCTGAATTAAAGTATCGATACAGGATGCAGTGCCTCCAAGTCGAGACTCACGTTTTAAATCATGCGTTGTATAATATGGGCGGGGAGTAGCACCAACTCGATGTTCACAACCGACGATAGACACAGCGGAATCATTTGATGCGTTTGCGTGAGTAGGAAACGGGCTCGCCAGCTATCTTGCAGATCGTTCGGTAGAACTCGTCAAAACTGATTTTCTTGTCTCCATTGATATCGAATCGGTTGAAGCAGAGAAGCTGTTCGGCAGGGGTGAGTGTGCTATCTATCTTGGCAAGCAGCTTCGAGAACTCCTCGAAGCTCAGCGACTCGTCCTTGTTCTTATCGTAGGAATCGTATACAGTAAATAGATCTACCTTGTGGGCCTCTATCTTCTACCGCAGCTTGATGACAAGTTCGTTGATGCGCAGCTGCTACTGGTCGGTCTGCAGTTCTTCCTATTCGAACATGGTTGTCTTCTTTTTAATTGCTAGTGGCTTGCTCGAGGTAGTCATCCGCACACCACTTTCCACGAGCATCTGCTTGAATTCGTCCAAGTCGATCATGCCGTTACCGTCAGCATCGAACTTTTCAAACACGTATTGCGATTACTTGTCGTCGATAGAGCTATCGAGAGTTCGCAACAAGCTGAAGAACTCCTCGCGTTTGAGCGATGTAGCCTTCGAATACTTCAGCTTATTGAAAAGCTTCTCCATATCGATGTTCTGAGAGTGGATTTACAGGCGCAGTTTGTTGATTACGTAACCAGCTTTCTAGGAAAGCTTCTTGTTCTTTTCAGCTAGGGCTTGGAACTTCCCGCAGAAGATTGGATGCTCGTAGACTTCTTGCCACGAAAGCCGTTTGCTTTCGTCCTCCTGCAAGCATCTCTTCAGAAAATCAATGGAATTGGCTGAAACCGAAGGGTTCGGTGGAATCACGAATTACTTCTTCATGATGTTGGTGACCAGCTCGTACTCAGATTTTCCGGTCCAAGGCAGACATCCAAACAGCATCTACGTTGTGGCTGGCGTACCTCGTAGAAGATGACCCCCACCGCCCAAATATCGCACTTTGAAGTGTACTTCTCCCTCTTGAGCACCTGAGGAGCCATATACAAGGGTGTTCCCACCATGCTCTTTTGCATTTGGTTGCGTCCTATTACGTTCTTGGCAAAACCGAAATCAGCCAGTTTGAGCTTGCCGTTGTGAATCATAATGTTCTCAGGCTTCACGTCTCTATGGATAACGCTGTGGTTTATCAGTTCGATAAAGCCTGTACAAATCTGCTCCAGGTAGTTAATCGCTTCGGCCTACGAAAACACTTTGTGCCTTTTTAGGGCTGCACGCAAGTCGCCTCCGTTGCAGTACTCCTGGGCTACGTAGTAGTTGTTAGCGGTCTCGAGGATGTCCACGAAGCCAACGATGTACTCGCTGTTGAACTTTCGCATGATTTTAATCTCAGAGACCAGGGCATCCTTCACGTACTCGTCCTGGTCAACTGCATAGCTATCGAAATTACTCATCTTCTTGGAAAGGACTTTGACTGCAACCACCTGCTTGGTGTCTTCGTTTGTACCCTTAAAGACCTTTCCGAAGGACCCCTCACCCAGTTCCTCGTTCAGGGATATCACGAAGTTTTCAATTCGCTTTTTCTTCATTATTATTATATGCCACCAACAACGACTTCGGTGCGAAATCGATGTTCCCACAGCCATAGTAGATATGCAGAGATTGCTAATTGTTGCCAGGAGGTTTGCAACTCAAAGTCCCTTGAAACTCTTTAAAGAGAGGTAGCTACTCTATCAGAGCACAACGCAACAGCTGCTAGACTCTGAAGAGTTTGTAGAGAGTGTTCGTAATAGCAACCAAGGTAAATGTGCAGCATACTGTGGGTATGACCCTTCCAGCGATTCACTTCATCTTGGCAACCTTGTCAGCATCATCATGCTTGGGCGCTTGGCGCAGCTAGGCATCGACCCAATTTTTCTCATTGGTGGTGCGACAGGCATGATAGGTGACCCCAGTGGAAAGTCAAAGGAAAGGAATCTTCTCGACGAGAAATAAGTAAGTCGCAACTTAGAAGGAATCACAAGAGACATCACCGTGACCTACGGCAACGTTCTTCGCCTGTTCAAATCTGATTCGGCTCGCTACGGTTTGAACACTCCTCCGTATGACAACTACCGAATTGTGAACAATGCGGATTTCTACAACAACCTAAACGTGATAGCGTTCCTCAGAGACATCGGAAAGAACTTTCGCGTGGGGACACTGCTTGCAAAAGAGTCTGTTGCGAAACGCATAGAGTCTACGGAAGGAATTTCCTACGCCGAGTTTTCCTATGGAATACTCCAAGCACATGACTTCTCCGTACTTAACGAAAAATACGGGTGTGTGCTACAGATTGGAGGAAGCGATCAATGGGGTAACATCACAAATGGGTGCGACTATCTTCGAAGGACCTCAAAGAAGGAGGCCTATGCTATTACTATGCCACTTCTCGTGACGGCATCAGGGGAGAAATTCGGTAAGAGTTAAGGCAACGCCTTGTTTCTGAACCCTTCAAAAACTCCGCTTTCAACCATCTACCAATACCTTATGAGTACTCCAGACAACATGGTCAAGCGATACTTAAACATTTTGACATGCCTTTCGATACCATTAATCGAAGAAGCCTGTAACAGGCATGCAGCGGAGGCTGAAAAGAGGATCGCACAGAAATTGCTTTGCTAATAGGTTTGCAAGATCCTAGCCGGCGATGGAGGCTTCCAAAATCCCCATTAATTATTCTATAAAGCTGGGGATCTCAAGCAAGTTCAGTTAGAGACTCTAGAGCAGAGCATCGCAAAGCTAGACAGCAAAGACGTATTTAGAGTGGAAAGGGGTGAGATAGGCAAGCATAGAGATTTTGTTGATCTTCTGCACAGCACCGGCATTGGAAAATCCAAATCCGATATCCGCAGAGAGGTTGAGAAAGGAGGCGTCTACCTGAATAATGTAAGGCTACATCCTGACAGGGCAGGCTGCCCACTCAGCTCATTGCTCGCCGATGAACTCTTGCATAACCGGCACCTCGTGGTACGATTGGGCAAGAAGCACTACAAAGTGATAAGTTTGAGTTGACATTGCAGGAAGATCACATCAGTTATCCTGCTTCTTGTTTAGGATGGCCTGCCGCATCCTCGCAACATCCTTTGTACCAGGATACTCGCCTTCCTTTAACGCAATATTGTCGGCAATCTTTTCCCATGGATTTTTCTGAGTTATCCCTTCCGTACATATTCTTTGACGCGCTTCTGCGAGTCCAGCTGAGCCTGGCGATTCTTGTTCTTCAGCTCTTCGATTTGTCTCTCTCGTTGCCTCAATCAATCTACATCTTACTTCAGGTAATCCTGGAGCTGCTGCTGGCCACGTAGCCGTCTTTCCTGCTTGAGCTAAGCTTCGTTTTTCTACACGTCATATTTTCCGTACCGCTTTCTCTTGGAGCTTCTCGTGCAGCAACTGTTCCTGTTGGCGAACAGCCTCGAGGAGATCTAACTCTGCGCTCCCTTGGTTGACCGTAAGCGGTTCGTCGAAGGTCAGTGGGATGTTACTCGCATTAGCATTCAGGTCAGCATATGACGTGCTGCTGGGCTGTGGATCTACCTGTTGGAAGTCATTGAAATCTCCATCATGGTGGTCCTGGGAATCTTGCTGGACGGCTTCTGGCTCTCGACCGGATTGATATTCGGGCTGTGGTTGAGCATTGAAAAAATCGAGGTCCATGAGTGGTTTAAATATTATCTGGAAGTCGGCCGAATCGGCTTTCTGCAACTGCCTATCTTATCTCAAGGTAAGACAATCTCCAAGGTTTGCTCAACCCTTTCAGAAGACTTTTGGTCGAAATGTCGGTTTGGAAAGGTTCGATCATGATCCCTTCGGCAATAAGTTGCTAATAATAAATTGGGTTTTCCAAATGGCAGAGGAAATTACTCTAAAGAAAGACCCGAAGAAGCATGTGGACGAACGCAATCAGGTATGAGACGAAGCGATTCAGCTCACTCGCAGGATGTTCAAGGGATAGACACTCGTCAATGGTTGCCGGCTACACTACGATACTGCTTTCGGAATAAACTCCAATCCCATTTCCAATCAGGTTCAGGTCGTTGGGTAGAGTAAGCATTCTTGCTATGCAGAATACAGTGTCTTCATCATCGGCAACATCATCGTTGTCAGGGATCTGCTTGATAAGACTGAGAAGTTCGTGAGCAAGTAAGGTCGCTTCAGCAACGTAACTGCTCTACTCTCGATCTACAAGGACAAGCAAACGGAGAATGCTGTGGCTCCCTTGATGATACTTCTCGGCGAATCGACTGAAAATGAGGACAGGAACGCCAGTATCGTGTGTTACCGCGCTTACAAGTAGCAACTGAGAGTGATGAACACTGGTATCAAGGGGACCATCCGACAGATAACCATCAATGATGACAAGCAGTACATGGCAGCATTGATGCAATCAGCCCAACATCTCTACATCTCACTGTGGAACTATGAAAAGGAACGACTCATCACAAACACTGTGCTGAAGCACCCAGTCGAGAAAATATTGCTGCATCCCTTGAAACCGAAGGAGATGCTGCTAGTTGGTCGCAACTACATGCGTATGTGGGAACTGCAGAGTCAGTAGAACACACTGAGGGAATGCCAGCAACAATTGGTTCCCCTAAAGACCGAAAAGGAAAACCGCTTCTACGATTTCGCTTGGACTACCACGTCGAAGTCAGCCACGCTCATGGTTCTGATGGGAGGCAATAAAGTGCTGTTTCTGCACAACGAGACTCTGGTGAACACTATTACTCTCGAGGAGAAGAATGAGATGTTCAGCATTGCGGCCACCAAGAAGGGGTTCGTTGTAGGTGGCGCAGGAAAGACCATATCCATCTACGACATCGATAAGAGCTTTAACGTGGTAAACTCGGTGACTGTGGGCAATAAATCAACCCCAAACAACAATGACGAACGAGTGACCAAAATCTATGTATCGAGCAACGATGGTATCATGACTCTCACAACCAACAACCAGGTCGGTGCATTTAACTTTTACTTACTGAACTCGTTTAGACTCGATGCCGAAGTCTCTTCCATTGAACAGTTCTTTCCATCAGGTTTTCACAATAAAAAAGTCAACCAGATGTCGGTGTCGGTGACGAAACAACTGCTGGCGAGCTGTTCCGAAGATAACACCGTTAAAATCTGGAACTTTTTCGAACATTAGGGATACGAGAAGAAGGGAGTGTTAAGCCACACCTTCCAAGAATAACCTTTGTCGGTCTCCCTGCACCCCAGTGGACTCTTTGTGGCAGTTGGGTTCAGCTCTGGCTTCAAGATATTTGCTATCGTCAACGACACATTGGCAGTACTAAAGGAAGCGCAGATTGCCAACTGTAGGTTCATCCAGTACAGCCACGGTGGTCACTTCCTCTTGGTCAACGAAAAGGAGCATATATTCATCTACGACTCCATCTACTACGAGACTCTGCACCTTTTCAGCTTAACTGCTAACGTCAAGGAAGTGGCGATCTCCAACGATGACTTATGCGTGGTAGCCACCTGCACCAATGGCTACGTTTTCTGCTTTTCACTTTACGAGTCAAGCAGGTCACGTGAGAGCTACAACAGCAAAAAAGGATATGAGCATAAGGAAACTACTGCCTACACTTGCATTGGGTTCGATCGATGGAACGGTGAGAAGCCTGCCGAAAACAATCTATTTATCGGTTGCACAATGGAAAAATACATGTGTCTGTACAAGAACAACTGTAAGCAGCTCATCGCTGAGTTTCCCATTGTGGACTGCCATATCACTGCTCTGTGCATCTCTCGGTTGCTCGGAGTAGTGTTCCTAGGCACAAATCGTGGGACAGTGCGGGTATGTCTCTGGCCGCTGGATGAGACTGTACTCCAGTGGGAGCTATCAGGGACTACTGTCAAGTTCAAACAGCCGGAGTTCTTGGAAATTAGTGCTCATAGCAGCCCCATCACAGTATTGGAACTGAGTAATGATGAGCGATTCTTATTTACTGGGAGTGAAGACGGTACTATTCTCTGCTTGCGTGTTGAAGATTTTTCTGAGCAGGAGGGCTCGACCGCAAAGGAGAAGCTAGCTCTGATCAAGACGGAAGACAGGAAGCGCATTGCTCAAAGTGCTAACGACCTGTACCTCGAACGTATCGAAAAGATTGAATAACGCAACTAGATAATCAAGAAGCTAAAGTTCGAGGTTGTTCGTTCATAGCAAAAGCTCCGGCTTGAAAAGGAAAAGTTAGATATTATGTGCCAACAGAAGCTCAGTGCGCTCTAAAAGGAATTTGACATAGCCTACGAAACAGACAAGAAGATCAAGGAGTCGTACATTCAAAGTTCGGAGAAGGAGTACCATGAGCTAGCCAGGAGGCTGTAGATGGAGAGGGAAAAGAACGAGCGTGAGCTTGAGAAAGTTGAGAAAGATAATAAAGCAAAGATCGCCTATGAGGAGAATCGGAATCGTCAGCTGGAGGATGACATCAAAAATCTCCACTAAAGACACAAAAATGAACTGGTGAGCCTCAAAGAAGATCATGATAAGCAGGTGAAGACCAACCGTAGAGACTTCTTTGAGAAGTGTCAAGCACTGCAGATTAAGTACAGTAATTTCATTGACAAATCCAAGAAACATTCAAAGGAGTTTGTTGAGAAACTGGAACAACGAGAGAAGGCCTACGAATCTGAAATTGAGCAGGAAATCAGACAGAAGAAAGAAGAAATCGCCAAGATACGGACAGTAAACGAAGAGCTTGAGGAGCGAAACAAGACACTTACGAACGACTACAACCACTTGAAAGAGGAGGACGAAAAGCAACAGGCTCGACTGGAGGGGCTTCTCCGCAACCACAACAATATCCGACTGGAGAATCTCAAAAGCGATGAGGATATCTTGAAGATGCAGCACCAGCTCTTATAGCGGATGCAGGTAATCAACAGCAAGGAACAAACTTGCAAGAATGCACGTTATGAGCAGACCACTCTGGAGAACTTTAGGTATATGTTGGACTCCAAAATCGAGAGTTTAGAGGGCAAGAAGAAAGAGATGATGTAAAAGATCGCTGCTCGAGAGAACGACCTCCGAAACATGTTCAACGAACTGATCAAGGAAAGCGAAGAGAACGAAAAGAAATACTTTGAGCTGAAACAGCTTAACTCGCAGATCCGGGTGCTTGAGACTGAAATCAAGGGGGCGTAGGGAGAGATAATTGCCAACAATGCGCGATTGCGCAATTTCCAGAACGTACAGTTATTGTTACTCAGCAACTCTCAAATATCATAAAAAGTGACAACGACATCAAGGTAATGTCCAAAAAGCTTAACGGATTACTTGATGAGTGCGAAGATGAGGAACTGAACCGAATCCAAGCCCAATCGAAGGCGCAGGATAAGAACAGCAAGAACTCCAACGAACAAGAAAATGATCAGGTGTACGATTAACTCACCCGGCAAGCCAAGTGGATGAACAAGAAGCTGCAGCTTATCAAAAGCACTGCGGAGAACTACAAGGAGATTAGAGAAGACAACATCAATACCATCCTCAGCCAGAACACCAAGCTTATCGAAGAATGCAACCAGTTACGGAACTCTAACGCCAGTTTCAAGAATGACATTCGCCGATACGAGAAGGAACTGGCCGAGTTCATGCGCAAGAAGGAGAAGATCTAAAGTAAAAAGAAGCTGCAGTCAGTGAACATGGCCGGCCTCAACAAGAAGCTGCAGGAGAACGAGATGAAGATTAACCACCAGCAGAACAAACTGGAGAGCATTAATGAGGAGATGAAGGAACTTCTGGCGAGGAAGGGTAGACTCCCTGAAAACTGACAGTCAATAATTCGCTAATTAGTTTCGATGGCTGGAAGCGGATTCGCGACATTTCTCCGCTTCGTCAGTATCTACGCTGTGCTCTTCTTCGTACGTTAACTGCTTACGAAGACCTTCATGTGGGTATCCCTGCGCTGGCAGCCCAAATTCCTTCCCTATCAGCCAAAACGCATACACGAAACTCTGGATGTATGTCTTACTGCAGCTCTCGTAAGCATCTGCTAACTCAGTTCTATGCGGCACTGTTTCTCATCACGAGTATGATGCAGCAAGCTGACCAACCCGCCAATCCACGTCAACCGCAAAGACATCTGTATTTGCAAACTTATATAGTCCGACGGAGGATTAAGCTACCAGAGATATTGAAGCACAATCTGCACCCACTACTGAGAGGATGGCACTCATTCCTTCTTGACTTATCTGTATAAACGAGAGATAATTATAAACCGATATGGCGAGCGCGCCCATAAGCCTCACCTCCTAGGATTACAGAGTGCCACCATGGAGCGGTTCCCCCTCTCACCCATACTTGTACATTTGTTCACTATTGTAGTCTCGAAGTCATCAAAGAGGGGTCATTAATGACTGAAATTCGCTTAGCCCAGAAACCCTTCATATTGGTGGGGAAACATCCAGACATTTGCGATGTTGTGTTGGAGAATCCATCAATCAGCCGCAAACACGCTATCCTACAGTTCAAACCCGAGGAGCAAACAGTTTATTTGTACGATCTGGGAAGCACTCACGGAACCATAGTTAATCATCGCAAACTCCCTTCCCGGGTCTACCACAAACTTAACCTCTTCGACTCAATCATGTTTGGATCCTCCGCAAAGATATATGTGTTGAGATGTCCTGGGTTAGAGAGCAACACCGACGAAAAAGAAGTAGATTCGGAGGATGACGGTACTGATTTTCAAAGGCTGCTCAAGAAGCAGTACGAAGGAGGTCTGTCAAAAGAGGAGATGAAGGAAAAATATCTTGATATGCTCGAAAATGATCCGTACTACAAAGCAGCGCAAGGTAAAGCCCGAGAGTTTCACGGCGAACAGTCCAAACCGTAAGAAGAGGGAATAAACTGGGGCATCTCCAACGAATACTAAGTCTACGCCTATCGAGACGAAAATGATTATGCATTGGAACCAGACCTTTTGAGAAGGTTGCCAGGACTGGACACTCTCCTAATGACAAAGATCGCCGAATACGAAGAAAGGTTGCAGAAGTATCAGTAGGCTGAGGGTGAGCTGCGAGATCTCGCCAATAAAGAGCAGAGGGAGTTTGGACTTGAATAAAAGGCACGAACAAAGAAGTAGGGTCTTGAACGGAAAGTAGTCGAGCTTTCAGAGGAAATGGAAAAGCTCGAGAACAACCTAAAACTTCAGTTGTTCGGAGAAAGCACATCAAAGAGTACAAATATGTTAATGTAGAAAAGAAACACGAGCAGAGGGAAAAGGAAGTTGACACTTTTCAGGATGATGAATTCTATGACCGGACGCTCGAAAAGAAGGAGGAATTAAATTTGGATACAATTCGTAGAGAAGTGGTGGGTGAGACTACCGAGGACTACTGGCGAGTGAAGAATAGATTGGAAGAGTTACTTCTTCGCCGGCGTGACCTTAACAAACAATTGGTGGAGTGTGCAACAAGAACATACGAGCCGGTGGAGGAGGACGATGAGTACGAGAAGTACATGAACTCGATGGAAGACAAACTCAAGACGGAAACACGTGCTCGACTGGTCGAGAGCATTAAACTCAACGATTAGGAAATCGACATTTACAAGGAAAAATTGGAGAAGATTCGCCCTACTGAACGAGTTATGGCTGAAATAGAATTCTAAAAATCCGAAGAACAAGCAAATGCACCCTCGAAAGTCACAGCAACACTCGAGCGCTTGCAGCGTATAGAGGAAAAGCAGAAGGAAGTCGATGAGGAGGATGAGTCGATACTCAACTACTACCAAAAGGGTAAATTTAGCCTTATCTTAGCCGCTCGCGAGGAGGAACGAGCTAAAAAGCTGTATCGGTAAGCCTTGGAACGACAGCAAATTACAGAGGACCCACCATAGCCCGAGAGGGATATATCTGCTCCAGTAAAGCGCCCAAAGCTATACCAATCCCGGAATGCACCCCGCAAGCAAGACTAATAGTCCTTTCTGGACCTCACCAAAAATTTTGAATGACTGTCCACTGAGAAGTATCACAGTTTGACCCACTTTTGCTTTTCTATCGTTTAGCGGATGCGTCGTATCTCCTTGTACATTTCTCGACTCACCATTTCTAGTTACTACTTCTTAAACGGTTTGACTCGTAACCCCACGGACTCAATGAACTTTTGCCTCAGCCAGTAACGTCTGACCTCCTCCTCTTCCACCTCAGAATGGTTGCGAGTATGTGAGAGGGTTGACTGTGTGGTTCCATGCAACCAAGCAAATTCTTACAGTACTTTCCTGTGCTTGGTGATCAACTCGTGGTAACATTCCATCAGGCTTTTCTTGAGATCCAAGTATTTGTCTGTCAGCTGTTTGCTAATGTCGTCGAATTCCTGGTCCAGTTTCAGAAGCATTTCGTTAAGTGAATTTTCTAACAGACCCAAATTCGACTCTGCTGTCGCTTCCTGGTTTCGGATATGAACAAACTACTTTTCAAGATCTTGCTAGGTCTTCTCGCCATCCCTGCTGATATCCTAGATACAATCCTTGACTGGGCAAACGCGGTGAGTGCGATGCTTGTGTGCACCGTACACACAATTGACACATAAAAGGCGCTTCTCGTTCAAGCAGAACAAGCTGATGGTATTGTTATGGACTGTGCATCGTTGAGGAAGGCCATTGGTTCTCAGCAAGTCGTACACCTGCAGGCACGATACCAGCTAAGTTCGCTTCCGGGAAAGCTCGTTAAGCAAAATGTCGAGATCAGCGTGGGACAGAATGTTTTTGCATCTTCGCATGGTCAAGTCCTCGTCGGGCTGGGTATGGTACTTGGTTGGACTGCGAGTTGAGTTATGAGTGGCATTGGGATTCGAGCGTGGAATCGGACTGGTGCTTCTGACTGGAGACCTCCTTTCGTACATTATTTATATATAACTAACGACGAAGGTAAAATTGCGAGGCAGTATCAAAAATCTTCGACCAGGTAGTCGACTGGGTAGGCATTTTAATTATTGCTTTCGATGCCAAGCGGTAATCTGAGTAATTAGTGGGAAATTACTTCGGTTCGGGGTTTGTTCCACGGCGATTACTCCTTCCACGCCGAACGTTAGTCAGCTCGTCGGTATTCTATTTAGTGATCACCTGCTGCAGGGAACGTTTGTTGTGCATCTACGTTGATCACATGTGTACTTCGAGTTCTCCTTTGAGCATGTTCGGAAGGTATTCCAAATAGGGCGAGCCTGTGTTGTATTTCGCTAATGAACGGATATCTCTCTTTTTGGTACGCTTCTTCTGCTTTGCACCACCCATCACATCTTTTATCTTTTCTGGACTCATAGACTTCCGCTTTACAGGACTATTGAGGTCAACTTCCTCCAGTTCTTCGATACCCTCTTCTCTGATTTCTAGGACAGAGGTTTTATGGCCTAACGGGTCGTCCTGCCTTCCGCTTCGAACATCCATTGTGAGGGGTTATAAGGTAAAGGCTCGGTCTCTGGTGGGCGCGTCTTCGTTCTGGAATTCTCCATTGCTCTCACGGATTTAGAATGGAACACCTCGTTTCTTATTGGGCTGATCGTCTTCTTCCACTTCTTATTCAATGTGCTCGAACGATCTCTTGTGACTGCTGGGCTCTACCCACATCTTTCTCCTCGTATCTTCCTAGGATAGATTCTCATCCTGGTTGTGACACTTTGGAATAATGTCTCGAGGGCTATCCATGGGTCTCTTCCGAGATACCTTTGAATGGACATCGACTGTGTTCATTTCTTCGTAGTCACTGTCAATGTTTTTATTGGTCTTGACCTGTGAACCCTCGCCTCTGTTGGTTTAAACCCGAGATTTGTTCCCGTACTTGTGGTTGATAGTTTCGAGCTCCTTGAGCTCCTCCTTGTTACTCAGTTTGGACTATCTTAGCTTCTGTTATCCACGAGACTTTGTGTTAAGATCTTTACCTTCCAACTCAAAAGGTTATGGTTTTTCGTCGACCCTGTCATCTATCGCTTTTATGACATCGCTCATCAAAACATTCGAATCCCTTCGGCCTACCATGCGAATAGGGGTATTAAACCTGCTGCATTCCACGACCTAGATATCGGAGTCTTGTTTGACTCTGTTAGTTGGTGTGCCGCCTGCGTTGTGCATCGGAGGCAGCTTGGCCTTTGATATGCGTTTACGTTGGCTCAGTTCAAGGAAGTTAACAAGGGAGTCAAGCTAGAAAGGGCCAGCAACCTTAGACTGCGCCATCATACTATCAGCTTCCGCATTTTTATTGGCTTTGGGGACTCGAGAAGGAGAGGGGAACGCCTTTCCAGGTTTCTTTATCGGGCTCGCAGCCTCGCAACCCTCAGGCATTTTGATCTTCTGCTCTTATCTTTCGAACTCAAGGTACTTGGTCATGAGTTCGACCATCGGCTCGTACTTGACCATGGTCGCTCCAAGAAGGGTGACCAAAAATATCCTTGCAAGTTGATCAGCTGCTACCATGATTCCAAGGGCGATTCCGAACTGCTGAATTGGAATGGACTTGTAGTAAAACGAGTAGGCGACAAAGCTGAACCCGATAGCAGTCGTCAAAGCGTAGAATCCGTATAGCAGAGGTCGTCTCCAATGGAGCGCTCGTCTTTAATCGAGATCGATTGCTTGTGAACCCTCACATCTGAAGATGTGCATATCCAAAGCGATGAACCCCAGTAAGCCTAGAATGGTACCCGCCGACCACGCAAAGTACTGCCATGTCGGTTGCAGCATCGCCACCACAGTGAATAGCGATAGCGCAAAGATCCAGTTGAGCTTGTAGTGAGCTGCTCGAACCACACCGATTTCGATGAGTGTGAACCTAGCCAATAGAAACCTGATGAGCTGGGAACAAGTGATTTCGTTGCGTCCTCTGCTGGACGAGAGGAGGTTGGTTTCTTGCTGTTTAAGTTTCAGGGCAAGCTTGAGGATTATTAAGGATGCTAGTGCGAGCACTGCACTTAGCGAGCAGACCACGATGTCGCCGGGCTGCATCTCTCTAACGGTCACGAGCTATTTATAATTATATTTTATCGCAAGGCTGAGCCGCCAGTAAGCGCAAAAGTTAGGTGAGATTGCTATCAGATCTTTTTGGCGCTCTGCGGGCGGAAGCCGCTGTGGGCTGTAGACGGGAAATCCTCACGTTCTGAATTACGGTAGATAAGTACTTCCTTTGGCTGAAGAGATTCTACCGTTGCGTGGAGCTGTCTGCACCAACGTGATCTGGCTCGGTACCACGTCGAACACTTCCTCTTGATCATATACACACGAATTTTTCAGATCTACCCGATAGAAACGGCCATCTGTTCCCTGCATTTCTCCTGGTGGTTTGTGCGGAAGATGCTTCACTCCGCAAGCCAAGCACTTGGCGGGGAACACCTTGTTCTTGCTGGAGATTATACTGAAGCCCTCCTAGACCCCTCCCATCTTGTCATGGATTTCCCTCAAGAATGCGCTATTGGCTACATAAAATTCCAAATACCTTCGAGTTCCATCTTGAGTTTGTTGAAGTACACCTCAACATTCTCAATTTTCATGTTCAGCCCGTCCAGCATAATCTTGGCCTCCGAGGAATTCATCTTCATCTCCAGGATTTTGTTCAGGTCGTCGCCTTTCGTCATGTCCTTGATCTTTCGCTTCGTAGCTTTTTAGAATAGCTCCATCTTCGAGGCTTTGGCACCTAACTCATTGATTAGGTTCTGGAAGTCGTTCAACCGCTCGTTTACAGGCTCTTTCAGTCTATTAACCGATTCGTAGAGCTCTTCGCGAGATACATTGTTGTCTTGGTTGCGCATCATGGCCACACTGGCATTAATCCTCTCCTCGAATATCAACAGCTTTGTCTTGAGCTCCTCATCCATCGAGCCAATCTTTATCTCGTGGCTGCGGGTGGTATCCTTTAATCGTTTGATTTCGGCATCCAGGTGGCAGATCTTGTGGGGATCGTTCATTCCGCCCTCCCCACCCATCTTGGATAGCATATCGTTGAGTGAAGCAAACTACTCCTCGAGGTGTTTCTACGATTAGAAATGCAAGTACCAGACGCTTGAGGCTATCTTGGATCTTCTACGAGTGTTCAGCAAGTGACTTAGTCAACCGCAGGTCCAGCTCAGCTGGATCTTCTCTTCGCTCCAACCTATCTATTTTGAAGGCGTGGTCCTTTAGTTTAAGTTCCATTTCTCTTTTGTCGCTGTCCACCTTCTCCTTCTTCTAAAATGACTTGGCCTGTTCCTCGAGTTCCTTCAGCTGCTTCCGAATTTCCTTTCCCTTCCCATCGTTGTCCTTTACAAAGTTATCAAAATTCTTCGACAGTGAATCGATTTGGAACTTAAAGTCTCCTCCCTCCGCTGCCTTTTTGTTTTGAATCTATCTGAGGATCTTCTGTTCAAGCTGTTCCGCTGATTTCTCGACATACTCTGCAGTCACCTTTTTACTTAGTGACCCCTCACATTCAGTAATCTTCCAGAGAGTCTTCTTTTCAACCTCCTTTGTGAGGTTCTCAAAGTCTCCCAGCTTCTTATTGATCTTCAATTCGAGTTCCTTTAACCTGTTAACTACCTTGTTGTTTTCATCATCGGTATAGGTCTTGGCCTCGTCTTTGGTTTTTTTAAGCCGTTCGCGAAGGTCGTCACGGACCACGAACTCGTCAAGCTTCCTCTCGATGGCCGTGAAGCGTGCATCCCGATCATCCTGTCGCTTGTACAACAAGTCAATTGCCTGGTTGTACATGTCCATCTTGTTGGTGAGTCGCACTATTGAGTCGTGATACTTGTCGGCACTGGGTGGCGGGTCTTTGCGTTGCGAAATCGAGCCCACCAGTGTCGAGTTACTGAGGGCTATGGAGTTACACAATTGTTGATTGGCTGCGACCGCCTAGAGCTAGACCACTGCGTACCGGCTAGACGTTGAGCTTATCCGTTTCGAGCCGGTTGAGTTTGTAGCTGTGCTGGTTGACTATCTGCACGACGTTCTCCAAAAACTTCTGCAGCGAATCCGAACTGAAGTCTAACGATACGAGGTCGGCTGTGAAGTGTCCCTGCGTCTTCAGAGCCTTATCTGAAGAAGTTTGACCAGCGCTCTGGTGTAGATGAGCCATAAAATTATTGTTAATATTATTTAGCACAGCACGGGTTGTCACTACACGTCCATCACTCCGGCGAGCTACCGTAGAGCCTTGCCGACCTAAGGGGTGCTCAACCGTTAGTTCTACTGTACTCGCAGCATGCCCATGATAAGCTTCTGCAGCGCTTGGTTGATTTTCAAAGCAGCAGGGAAGCTGCATCCCTTCATCAGATTCTCGTGGAGAGTTTGGTAGGTATCTCCCGTCTACCAAGGCATGAAGCCACAAAGACATTGGTAGAAGACTACTCCTAGACTCCACACATCGCACTTGATGCCGTACGGCTGCCCTGCGAGCACTTGAGGAGCCATATACGATGGAGTTCCAACGCTGGTCGTGGCGACTCCTTCTTTCTCTAAGACCTTTACAAACCCAAAGTCTGCAATTTTAACTTGACCTGCTTTAGATTGCTGCTTACCTTTGTGGATAAGTATGTTTTCAGGCTTGATATCTCTGTGGAATATGCCCTTATCGTATAGATACTCGCATCCTGCGGACATCTGTAAGAAGAGCCTGATTGCCTCTGCTTCGGGGAGTCTTCCCTTTTCTTTTACCAACTTATCGAGTGACCTGCATATGTCTAACGGGTACCCATCCTCACAGAGCTCCAGGAAGAAGTAGATGTTACTGGCGGTTTCTGAGAAATCGTAGAAGGACACTATGTTGGGGTGCTTTAGAGTTTTCCACGTGTTGACTTCGTTCTTTAGGGCATTTAAGAGATAGTCTTTCGTCGGCAGCTTGTTCTTGCTGTTGTTGATGCGTGCTACGAGGTCTTTCTTTGCTATCATCTTGCAGGCGATTGGGTCCTCCAAACCCTCTCGGGTCGCGAGAAACGTCGTGGAGAAGCTGCCTTTACCCAGCACGTGATTCTTAATCACGTACTTTGCATCCACTATTTTGAGGGTTGGCATGCTCCCGATTGTATCTCGAAAACGACTTCCGGTTTTGTCCATGTTGCTAATCCTGAAGTAATAATGCCGGTTCGGACGAATTATGCTATCGTATCGATAGGCTTCCGCCACTAACCAATACGGGCCAATCAAATACCCAAAGCGTCGATAGATCAATCCGCCACCCAACCTGTCAATAACCTACCAACACCAAAACTCTTTTATCAGCAATCTTCTCCCGCAAGCTGGTAGTTATCCGTCGGCTCCTGTCCCATTATGCTGGCAGTTTTATGCTGCTGGAAGTGGGAGATCAAGGACTGTTTGATCGGCCAATCACAGAAAATTAGTCAAAGAGTTATATTTCATATACGGTAAGCTCAACTCCACCGATTATAATAGTTCCCTTTTCCACAGACTCCTACAATCAAACCAACATGGACGCTTCTAATGGATCCGCCGAAGAGACTTAGTCTTAGTAGACTGAGACTGCCAGCCCAAATGCTGGTAGCACTGATGAAAGAATTACACTCGTGAAGAAACACATTGATGAGGGCGAACTCCGTCCAGCTATGGTCCTGCTTTCTCGTATGCTCAAGTCGCAGGAACAATAGGCTGCCCTGCCTTTGATGGCTCAACTATGCAAAGATGGCAACAGCTACGATATGATAAAGTGCGATGATCTAATGCGCCCCTTGATGAAGTACTTCAACAAACTGTGCCAAGCGCTGGAGCAGACCGATACTTACCATCAAACGGAGTACGCTATGATGAAGGTTCTCTGCTTGGTATCCCAACTGATCAACGACTGCCCCAAATTTCGGTTTCCTTTCAATAAGAAGTTCGTCGCTAACCTGTTTCTGCTGGACGCAGATCTGATTGGCAAGTCCATGCGCAAGAAGGAGGTTATGAGAGTTATTTCAGTGCTTTTCTTCGCTCTTTCCAACCGTATCAAACTCCTCAAGGACTTTGGCATGATTCGAAGACTCAAGTACATCGTCTTGGAGACCTATTCGCTGGTCGAGGAAATGCAGACCATGCGACGATACAACTCTGCTATTAAGAATATTGGCTCCGAACTTCCTATCACTATCGCCGAAGCAATCAAGTACAAGCTGGTTGCCACCATGAGCAGGTTTATTAGCAGCTCTTGCCCTGCCGCTGCTTTGGCAAATTGGATGGCTGCGATGAGCCCAAAGCAGGAATCCGTCAAGATTGAGGAGGGAAAGATGATCCAGGAGTGATCCTTCCAAACCTGATTGCCTCTTGAATTCGAAATTGGCTAACAGATAGCCCTTGCTCAAGTGGTTGCAATTCTATATTAAGATCACATAGAAGAAATGGAACAGACTGAGTCCATCGAAGCAATGCTACGGCTAGAGCCACAGATCATCGTTAAGCACCTGCAACAGGATAATGAGAACATCGCCGAGGTCCCACGCACGAAGGTATGCCCGTTAGGTTAGTGAAGGATCGGCTCTATGAGAAAACAGAAGTCATGAACTCTACGGGACACCCTCTTGACAGTGCTGCCGTTGCAATGCGAAAGGTCTGCAGGATATGCTTGGACGAGGACGGTGTCTTTGTGGCTCCGTGTGCATGTTCTGGGTCAATGCGCCACGTTCACTACCAATGCCTCGAAGAATGGCTACTTAGATCGTTTACTCCCAAAGTTAGCTATGCCGAGTTTAAGAAGTCCAAGTGCTAAATATGCTCAACCCAGTTCAATTTCAAGTGTAGCCGGCAACGCCACTTCGCTTGTGTGACTCTTCGGCAGAATTTCTAGCATCATAGGTTCGCCTACCTGCAGTTCTTGATCGCAGCTGGAACACTCCTATCGGTAGCGATAGCCGTCATCGTGTTGGCCTGCATCATCAGCAACAATGCGAGTGTCAATACAGTGGTTCGCCAGCTACTCTCACTGCCTGTAGAAAACAATCTGAATATCATATTAGGAGCAGTTGCCTTTGTGCTGATTGGAGGCGCTGCAGTTATCACAGGGATATTTCTCATTGAGTATGGGCTCAAGTCGGTTGTGAAGATACTTAGCATCGAGAATCATTCCACGATCCGCAGTTTACAATCAAAGCCTCAGTCTCTGCGTCCTAACAGAGCACAGGTGATATGAATTTGGGTGTTAATTCATAGCGGGTGCATAGTCGCTGACTAGCAAACATCGCCTGCAGATGTCTTCTCATGTATAACAATAAAATGCACAGTGATAGCGCCATGCCCGAAGCAAGCATCGAGAGCGACTACTTCGGGGAGCTCATGAAGCGCCACTCAAGCACACTTATACAGGCACAGAAGGCCGTACAGTCCCAAACTGACAAGATTCAGCATCGCATAGAAAATGGTCGCTACGAGATTCGTGAGGCTGATCAACCAGTTATCAAGAGGACAACACAATACTCAAACGAAGAACTGCGGCTCAAGGACGTATCTTGCACATTGATTTAGATGATGGAGCTCAAGAAAAGCCTTGAGGGTAAACTAAGCATGCTGGAGAATAATCTACACCACCTCACTGAAAAGACATAGAGCTCGCCGAAGGTGGAATTCTCCCAGAAGTAGCATGAGGAGTTTATGAGGTAGCTTGCCAAGACAAACAAAGAGCTGCAACACCAAAAAGACTAGAGGAGACGCCTCGAGTAGCGTAAGCTGCAATAGCGCGAATAAGAGCTAAAGAAGAAGGAGGAATCGTTACGTGCCGAACGGGAACGCCGAAAGAAGGAGTAGATAGAATAGAAGCTCAAGAAGCTCAGCGACATCAAAGATCGGAGACAGCAAGAAGTATAATCGCAAAATCGGGCGTTAAGTTCTTTGATGCAGTCGAAACCACTCTACGAGAAGATTGAGGAGAAGCATTCGCAATTCCAAGCTCAGTCGCTTGAAGAGAAGAAACGTAAACTTGCTGAGATTCGGTCACTGCATCGACCCATTACCAAAGAATAAATTGAAGAGCATGAAAGGAAGATCGAGGTAATCAGAGAGAAGAAACAGCAGGAAAGGGAATAACGAAGGAGCGAGATGTCCAATGATCGTATCAAACCAGATGTGTACAAATCGCAATGGTACAAGAAAGTGCTTGAAGAGTCGAAGACTGACGACAAGACTCGCAAAGACTTAGACGAGATTGAGCTTGAACAGGCAAGACAATTGCGTGACAAGCTTAAGCAGTACGGAGACTACGTCAAGAATAATTTCAAGCCCGAGATAGATCCTCAGAAGGCGAGTGAATTTAAGGGCAATCCCGAATAGAAACCGGATATCAAACCTGAAGAGGCGAGACGGATGGGGCTTGACAATCTCAAATTTTCAAAAGAGCACATCAACCTTAAGGTCGGCTCCACTTCCGAACTGAACAGTACAAATGGTAACATTCACCCGCCCAAGCCAATAAACTACTTGGAAGAACTGAAAAGACAGCGAGTAACAAGCAGTCCTGCCAACGACCAAGACACCCTGGAGAATCTGCTTAAGAAGCCGATGGACGAAGAAAAGAAAACCAGAAAGCTACTGGAGCATGTTTCGAAACTTGAGGAGGCCGCCAAGCGGAAATAGCAGCTGGCTCGAAGCACCAACCAGCCAGTCGACGAGTAGTTAGACGAGATCTACATGAACACAGCCAAGGCCAAGCTGGCACTACTAAACTGACCCACCGTTAAGTGCCGCCGATTCGGCTGCAGTTAGCTGTTAATTTTTCAAATGTTTGTGACAGATCGAAAGAACTCCCAATCAACTGGTCGAAGCAAGAAGAAGGTGCCCAAAGAGTTGCTTGCAGCTCTGAAGAACACACAGAAGCTACCGCCTCCCCCTTATGGTCGTTTTCCAGAAGCGGGATATCCTCCTATGCCACTGGATCCTCACCTTCACGAAATGCAAAGGAGGGCTGCTATGAGCCGTCCTGAGGTACGCCCCGAGGAGAAAGGAAAAGCACCTCAGATAAAGGTGATTGCTCCCCCTCACGATGACATCCTTGAAGACGACATTGATAAGATTGCCTTCGAGAAAAAGAGCCGACCTCAGAAGGATAATAACAAGCCTGAGGCTCAGAAGTCTGCTGAAGAACCGAAGAAATCTGAACTACCACATATTCAAGAGAAGGAGATTCAGACAACCCAAAACCATCTGGTTCAGTCAGTCTACTATCCTGAAGGAACCAAACCTCCAGCAAAATAAGCTTCGAGGAAGCCTTAAAAGCAAGGGCCTTCAAAGGAAGACTTACTTGTGGATCGACTATACCACACTGATCGCAAGGCTGCTGGTGGCTATCACAGGGATCCATATCGCGAACAATACCATGATGCCTACCATCGCGAATATCGCTCTAGGTCGAGATCACCGGAATTCTTTGACCCTCGGCAAGCTGAGTATGAAGAAGTTTACAATAAGGGTTATCCCCCACTCTCCAAGGAAGAGCTGTACAGAGAATATGCTCAGCGACACCGGACAAACACTGTGCCGAGTCTCCGTCCGGGAGAAGAGAGACAGTACCATCAGCAGCCTCCTAAGGCAAACACAAAGGCTCCTAAGGCTCTTGAGCAACAAAACTTTAATGATGATCTCCTCTACCCCGAGACCACCAAAGCGGATCGAGTTGTGGTTAATCGTGGTTACGAAGAGCGTCCTCGAAAGGAGCTGAACAACATTACCAACAAGTCTGCGTACCCTTCCTTCGGCTCTGCTGCAAAAGTTCCTCCAGGATATGGAGGCTACTATCCAAACGATAGACTTTATGAAGGCTACGGTAAACCTCCTACAAGCCTCTACCCCGCTGACCGCCGCTATCGCGATGCCCCGCTCTACCGCGACCTCTATGAGACTGCAAGAAAACCCCAGTTCGGTTATTCATCTTCCTACCTGGATTTGGGGTTACGCGATCCCTATCGCACGTACGGTCGCTTCTTCTGAAATTGATGTTTTTGCATCTGACTTTAAATAGTATCCATCAGACAGAGGTTATTGCGCTGGTCGGTTCCTCGTGCTTCTGTTTGATGTTTTGATAGATCTTCCGAAGATAGCGTTCCCTCCTTTTATAGAAGCAAGTTATCCCGAAGAAGAGTGCAACGCCTATTATAAAAAGTGCGCCAAGAAACACAAACAGCCCTTTGAACGATATTCCTCCTCGAACGGGAATTCCTTTGACCTTGAGTACAACATCGAGAACGGCAGTAGACTGGTTGCTAGTTGTCACTGTAAACTGAATCTTCTCAGAAACGGCTTCTTTGGAGCCGCAGACGATAGCGGGGTTCATCATCCTCATCCAATACTTTTCTAGCCGGTTCGTCATCAGCACGTATAAGAAGCTCTAGTCTTTGACCCAAGCTGTGGTCCGCTCTGCAATCTTACTGACAGTTCCGTGGAAGTCAACTTGAGCAGAGTAAACAGGGTAGTTTCGATTCATCAAGCCCAACGTTGATCTCCCTACTTTGGCGTAATGCGATTTCCAATTAGCCAACTGGAACATATCATGGGCAACGAATGCGCTGTTATGAGTCTTCACGATGTCCAAGTCGCTGTACTCGTAGAACTACCCATGGTTCATGCACTGGAATATCCGATCGTGGTAGTCAGTCAGCAAAAAATCGAAGCAGCTGCTGCGACTACTCACCAGCGAACAGTTCTCAAGGTTGGAGTCGAAGGTAAATAGCCCGTTGATGTTGTCCAGGCAGTACAGTTGGCTCTCGTTTGTCAGTCGGCAACGAATCCACCATGGGTCATTTGACTGTGGGTACAAATGCTTCAAGTCGGCAGCACGGAAGATCTTTTCAGTCGTGAATTCATTGCGGAAGGTGTTCAGCCGGTACAGTTCCAGGGTATTCCCAGCGATGAGCAGGAAAGTATCGGCTGTTACTTGTAGCCCCATTCCACTTTCGTTAAAGGTCTTCTTGATGGTGTGGTAGCTGGTTTAGTTGCAGCGGATTATGAGATCCTCCGTCACGAATACGACCTCATCGTTGAAGACAAATGGCAAAGCACCTTATGGAAGCTCATCTATCTTGTAGTTGAAGGTTTTGCCGATCAATGCTGCGCTTGTCGCTTCCACCACAATCATGACTTCTCGGGTGTTGTGCAGGATGAACACGTAGTTCTTCAGAACCAGCATATGCTGTGCGAGATTGTCTTACACCGACCGGAGCCTCTTTAAAAGTCGATCCTGTGGAGAGCCCATGCTGTCACTTCCCAGCTCCTTTTCGTACACCTTTGTTAGCACAGGACGTTTGGCTGAGAACTGACACCACTAGGAGTTACCCTGTGCTTGCTAAATATCTGTTGACAGTTCGACCGACTCCCGCTGGTTTGTGAAGATTTCGACTTGCAATGGCGTCATCTTGTTCATGGGTTATTCACATAGACAGCAACCCATTAGCACCAGAACCCCCCACAATGCCCCGTAGAACATAAATCGAATCAATGCTAATATAGCAATCTAAGCAGCCAGAGAAAAATATCATTCATTCCATTGTACTCGCTCTTGATTCTTTTTCTTGCTGCCGTGGGCGCTGCGGCTCCCCTGCCCCCGTCGAGTATTTGTGTTCGATTACATCGAAGCGAACAGGGATAGGGGTTCAGATTATTGTCGTGACTGTTCTGCCTGCTTGATGAAGGGGTTGTCGCTCAGAGGAAGCAGCATGAAGGATGGAGACGTTGCTGTTCCCATTCCTGTAAACCCTGTGAAAATATTATCACCCTGTGGGAACCCTGGTTGTTGGTACGCATTTCCAAACATTCCTGTGCCAAACTGAGGCATCACCGGAAACTGTGGAAGGATGTTTACATGATCTTCAACTACCTTGGGAGGGCTATCACTCATGTTGAACAGATTACGACCATAAGGATTAGGAACATCCAGCTTTTTTATCGGTTCGGAGGACTTAATGATGTCTTCCAGTCTAAGTAGCTCTCCTGTAGTTGCTGGCTTCAGAAAGTCGAGAAGGAGAGGGTTGGTGTTTGGATCTGAAGCTATGATACTGGAAATATTGGTAGTACCAACTACAGCTGTTTTCGGGCTTTGTGGTTTCTAAGCTTTGGTTGGAGACTTGGAAGGCGATGTTAGCAACGCTCCTACAACCGGAGGGTTTGAAGTTCCGGCTCCTGACGCTCCACTTTCAAGTTCTGCTTATTCCGATTCGTCAATCATTTCGGAGGATTGGCCATGTTTAAAGATTTCATCCTCATATTGATCTTGCTTTAAATCCTTTTTCGGAGACTCGAAGGACGATACTGGGAGACGGTCTATATCCACCGCCGATGCCACCTTGGGTAACTTGGGCAAGGGAATCATGGATGGCCTCTTGAACTCTTCCTCTGCTGTCTATTTAAAGTTTTGAGTAGCTTCGGTTCTTTTGTCAAATCCTCCACTAAAAGAAGTTGGCTGATTCCACTGAAAGGATTCTCGACTAGTTTGAAGTGGGATCTGATTCGAGGAGGTGAAAGACTGATGTTCACTCTGATGGTTTGGGCTATCTGTGACTACAGGTCGCTCAAGGCGTACATATAGTACAAGCTCCTCCTCAGCATTACTGTACTTTCTGTCTAGATGACGCATGCTGTCGTTTCGTGACCTTGCTTCTTGCTCTCTGCGTCTTTGCGAAACCCTTTCACGACGCTCATAGACTACAGACGGTACGCTCATTGTGCCTCTATACTGCCGGTGTTGGAGTTTGCTGATGTTTGGCACAACCCTACTAAACATGTCTTCTTCATCACTATCGGATTCCACTTCATAAGCGGCGGACTCCTGCGTGAATGCAGTATGAAAGCAGGAAGGCAGCTCCAACCGCTGCGGACAATCTCCACGCCCGATCAAACCAAGCTTCAACACTGGCCTATGCACTCGAGGAATGCGCTCCGGCAGAGCCACTTTGATACGCAGCTTTCGAATTCTTCGGCGATAGCGACGTCGAGGTACTGCGACTTCGTGCGGTGGGACAGCGACTTCAGGTCCCACCTTATCTTCGGAGGCCTATGCTTGAGCAACTCCGCTCGCTAACTCGTCCATTTAATTGTATTGATTAAGCTTGTTATCTGCAGTGGCTATAGCTTTCTCTCGAGGTAAGTGTGACTTGATAACGATGCCATCCACGATAAGTCTCGCCATGTCTTGTATCGGCTGCATGAGCCTCGAAATGGTGAGCATGTCTCGGCCAGCACCTGGCTCTCTGGTAATCGATAGCTACTGGCAACTTGTCGGTTCATCGACAACGTTGAACTAGTCATACTCCATCTAATCGACTGCTGGCGAATGAGAAATATTATAGCCCGGACAAAATGAAGCTTCATGGCGCCGTAAACTACTTTGACTGCTTGAGTTTGGCGCCGGCGGTCAACGTGAAGGGTTAAGGCGGTATCGATCACGCGTATACCTTCGGTAATTCTGCTTAAAACGACCTTGCGTCTCTCGTGTTTCGTGTAATCGCCTGCCTGTTTGAGGAGCGGTCGAGATTGTCGATATCCCCTCCCTGGATGTTTCGTATCCTTTTCCACCAATGAATAGTGCTTTCTCAATTTCCACCCGTCTTTCACGATAATACTCCAAGGGTGGAATGCTCCTTCGTGGTATGTTCGTGCTCCTCGAAGGTATTGATCTTCTCATATTTTGTCCAGTGACCGTTTCTCTTGCACTACGTAATGATTGGACTCCGAAGGGCCTTGATTCGAGGTCAGAGAGCTCGATTGTCTCAACAACTCGGCCAGGCAGAATCTCGAAGTCTCGATAGGGACACAGAGCTGACCTCACTGCAAAATTATTAGGTTCACGCTGGGTTCTCGGCTTAACCTTGATGCTCTGGAATAGCTTCTTAAGCTGATGGGTTTGTTCCCGCAGAAATCGCTCGTAGTCGTGGTCGGATTCACTAATTTGCTGTAAGGTTTGGCGTGCAGTGTCCTCTCTGTGCATTTCCTGCGACAGCTTTTCTTGCAATTTATTCATGAAAAAGACGTATAATAGATTGTCCAATGGGCTATCACACCACCCAATTAAATACCTGCCGTTGATGGAAGGCTTTGGAATACGCGGTCCATACAAATAAGAACGACGACCAAAAAGCATAAGAATGGGATTCAGCGAAATAATATTTCATTCTCAAGCTCACAAGCTCCTCAAGGCATTGGAAGACCAGGCGGTGAGCAGCATAATTTTGAGGAATAATTAATAACCAAAACTTAATGAATGACTGTTTTCGTAATTTTTACGGTCGTGCTTTGGAGTCTTTAAGCGTTTTGCCGGTAGTGAGGCAGTGGGGGGTAATTTACAACCCCACCTTCAAAATAAAATCCGTTTCTACCACATAGTACTGCCGATTGAGCCGCGGTTTCCCAAAATGTTCAAAGTAGCTCGGGAAGTGACCGTGCCGAGATGTTCTACGCTGCTCAAACAAACACGGTGAGCGGTGGCATGGCAGCTGCATTTATACGTTGGAGGATTCTGTATTCAAAGTCTAATGCTATAGGATGTTGAAGCTCCTCTTGAAATTACTTGTTAGTCAAACAACGGTTGATGACGCCGAGCAATATCTTTATTAAAATGCTTGTTTGAATATTACCAATTATATTATGTCGGCAACAGCTCTGTCTAGGGAGGGGCGATACTGACCACGATCCCAACAAATGATATTTGACTGGAAGTAAAAAAAAAAGTTATCCAGCAGGGGTACTACCGTAATCAGTGGGACACCTTTGAATTACCTGACCGATCAGTTGGTCGGATGCTCCTGAAGAAGCCGTTAAGGTTCGCCACACCTGAAAAGTGGGTATGGCTAGCAACAAGTCAAAATTATTTAATTTGATGTCGTTCGTGTTCAGCAGTGACTCTGAGAATCTTGATGAGCCGATAATCTAAGAGCAAATTAAGAAGATAAGGAGAAACTGGCTTACCAACCCTCGACCACAACGAGTATCTTTGAGATGATTCAGCCCGTAAAATACGATTCTCCAGAGTGGGAGGAACGCATTAGGCAGTTGGCACAGTTAAAAGCTCAAAAGCATCTGCCGACAATAGGGTGACTATCCTGATGTATGTGAAGCGCTTAATTGCGTTTTATGTGCTCTTCAAGTCTTTAGTGGATCTTATCCAGCTATAGCTGCTAGTGAACATGTTATATAGACCATTCGACTTGGAAAAAAGTGGAGGCGGGCCAGTAATCGTTCTCTCTGTTTCACCGTTGGTATACGACATCGGATCTCGGCAACCGCCGCCGTGTTGATTTCTGGATGAGCCAGTAAATACAGCTTATGCGACATCATTGCAGGCTTCAAGCCTTGACATACTTGACCTTCGGCTTTTTGTCCTTATCGTCCTGTCCTTGTTTCTTCTTCTTTTTGTCGTCTTCAGTCTCTTCCGGGACGTATTCCGGAGTAATCCATCGCCAAAACCACTTCGCAAACAGCACAAATAGGAAGAGAGGGATCGACCAGTAGAGATACCTACGTCTCACTAACCTATTACCACACGTAGCTGGTCAGCGGACTCAGTAGCTGCACAATTAAGTTTAGGCCGAGAATGTCGATGTAGTACTCATACGCCTCAGGCGGTAACTGATAGTCCCAGCACTTGATTATCTGTTTGTAGCAAATGAAGTTGAGTCCGGTGAGCACTATGAATAGTATTCCCCCCTTGACGCTGAACAACCCTCCAAACCAGACCTCAGACAGGAGGTAGATTGCTGTGATGACGAGACAGGCGATGCGAAGGTACCCCACCATGACTTCGTTGCGTTGCTGATTTCGCTTTTAGGATTGGCGAGCCATTCCGGTCGATGATAGTGAATTATCAATAAAGGAGTCACGTGGAGGCAGAATACTCGAAGTTATCGAATTCCTCGTCAATACGCTTGTTCTATGGCGAGTCTGAACAGACAGACAGCTCCATCTCGGTCTTGAACTCATATTTGCCATGCCCCTTCGAACAAAAGTAGGTTGCATGGATGCGTTAGCTAAGGTCGCTCTGTCGACAACCTTCGAAAAAGGGGTGTGATAATACTTCTCGGTAGTCGTTTTTTGAACCAAGACGGTCAGTTGGATTTTTAGTCAGTAATTTTCTCAATAGGTCGACACATTTCTCGGAGACGATACAACCGGCTACTTCTGGCTGTTCTTTCAAGATAGCTTTTGAGATTTAGCTCGGACCGTCTCCACGGAATGGGTACTTTCCCGCAAACATAAGCTCGTAGAGTATGATTCCTAATGACCACCAATCCGAAGCAATGGTCGCCCCATTTATCTTTTTATTCTCAACTCGTTCAGGGCTGATGTAGGCCAGTGGTGGACTGTTATCGCTATAGGTCTCGAGTTCTGCACATTTGCCTATGATGAGAATTAGACGTACGGAGGTTAACGAGTTTAATGTGTCCCTTGGAGTCTAACACTACATGGTCGCTGGTAAGGTTATTATAGCTGTAGCCGAATTCATGAAGAACCCCGAGC
>ERZ724508.238-NODE-238-length-40430-cov-7.275492_pt1 | contig 40430 bp, 34 predicted proteins | sample MGYA00376041_ERZ724508 | MGnify/ENA primary metagenome ERZ724508 (study PRJEB28724, sample SAMN07190887) | wastewater metagenome | isolation source: effluent of sewage treatment plant in Hong Hong | place: USA: Christiansburg, Virginia | collected 2016-03-01 ...
AGAAAAAAGGGCACAAAATAAACTTGTGTTGGATAGAATATTTTCAGATAAACAAGATTTTTGGAAAAGGAAAAAGAAAGATTTGTTGCTATTCTCTTTAATCTTTATTTTGCTAATTGTATTTAAAATTTTAATAGTAAGGTATTTTTAATTAACGATCCAATAAATTAACTATTTGCAAAGTAGTCAGTCCAATTTCTAATGGTTCTACAAATTATTTAAAAGAACATCATACTAAACCCTACAATAGTTTTAAAATTATTGTAAGGTTTATATTTTGGAATAAGTATACAATATTTATCAGGTAATGAACAGGCTATGGAACAAAGTATGCCTTTATTTACCTTTAAAGTACTTGTAGCACCAATACATTGTATTTAGCATGATGATTTGATTTTGAATTTTCGGATTTCAATATAGCTCATTTATTTAAATGTGAAATGACTCATATTGAAATGTCATTTTAAATATCTATATTATATATAGAATTTTTTCAAAACCTTAAACAAAAAAATATTATGGGAAATTTACTTTATTTAATTGCAGTAATACTTATTGTTGCATGGTTGGTTGGCTTTCTTGGTTTTCACCAAGGTGGCATCATTCATATTTTACTAATTATAGCTGTTATAGCAGTTTTATTACGAGTAATACGAGGTTAAAACCAATAGGAGATAAGTAAAAAGCTCCCGTCTCGATTTATCGGACGGGAGTTTTTTGTTATTGGGGAATGTATTATATTTTCTATAAAATTTTTATTAATCTTTCTCTAATTAGTAATTCATTATTTTTAAATATTTCAATAATATAAGTGCCAGAAACTAAATCAGCAATGGATAAAATATTGGTATTATTTTTATTAAGAATTTGCGTATTTATTAAAACTCCTTGAATCGAATATATATTTACCTTACAGTTTCCAGTTTGAGTTAAATTAGATTGAATATGTAAATTATCTGAACATGGGTTAGGAAACAACTCAATGTTTTTTGTTTGAATGTAATCAATACCTGTAGATGTTCCAGATATTATTAAATCTTGCAAAATAGAAGTTGCTGCGTTATAATTTTCATTGCCAATTTGCATCGCTGTAATGCTTGTTGTTCCAACTCCTACAATGGTTACAATATTATTGTTTGTTGTAGCAACGGCAGTATTAGAACTTGTGTAACTTATGGGTAGTCCTGAAGATGAGATTGCAGTTAAATTAAAATCAGCATCACCAGTATTTTTAGGAGATAAAATTTCAAAAGAAATTATTTGATCTAATTTAGAAACAGTTAATTCATACGAAACATCGGAAGCAGCATTATAATTTTCATTGCCAATTTGTGATGCAGTAATCGTTGTTGTTCCAGCACCTGTAATTGTAACTATATTATTTGTAACTATTGCAACGTCTAAATTTGAACTAACATAACTGACGTTAAGTTCAGAGGAAGCTGTTGCCGTTAAGTTGAAATTAGTATCATTGATTTTCTTACTATCTATTGGTTCAAAACTTATTGTTTGATTTATTTTATCAATAATGATTCCAGTTACAGTATAAGACTTATTATAAGCACCAGCGGATGAAATGTCTATTGTACCATTGTAATTGCCTGCTATTGCAGTAGCAGATAGACGTATATAAATGGGAGTAGAAGTTACAATACCTGCACTTTGAATCACGCTAAGAGAATTTGCAAACCCAGTAGATTGATCGAATGAAATTTCATATCCGATAGGTGCTGTAACAAGTAGATTTTCTGTAAGATCGTTTCCACTTACATAGAATAATTGAACATCAGAAGCTGAACTCGAAGCTGTTTTGAATGGACTTAGACCTACTGGAGAAATTTTACTTATAGTATTTCTAAATTGATTTGTAACATATAAATTATTTAGTTTATCTAGACACATTGCAGTTGGTCCATACAATATTGCATTTGCTCCTAAATAATCAGGATAAGCAGCTCCTCCGTTTCCAGCAATTGTACTTACTAACCCATCCGTTGAAATTAAACGGATACGATCGTTGCTCACATCGGCAACAAATATATTACCAGAGGCATCCGAAAGTACATCGCGTGGACTTGCAAATTTTGCTAAAGCAGATGGACCGTCAATGTAACCAATTGTAGAACCGGCATACGTGCTAACAACAACTGTAGTAGGAGTTATTGTTCTAACACGTGTATTGGCATCTACAACAAATACGTTTCCAGAAGGGTCAACAGTTAATCCTGATATTCCTAGAAATTTAACAGCACTGTTTGTAGAGGTCCCGTTTCCAAATCCTTGATTTCCTGAGCCAGCCCAAGTGGAAACATTACCTAAAGGAGTAATTTTTCGGATTCTGTTAGCCGCTCCAACGTAAAGGTTTCCGAGTGCATCAATTGTGATTTCAGTAGGGTAGCTTACTGTAGCACTTGATAGTGGACCATTAGCAGAGTCATTGGTACCAGTACCCATAAAAGTGGTTACTTCACCATCAGGTGTAATTTTTCTGATACGATGGTTGTTTTGATCTGCTACATAAATATTACCCGCTGTATCAATTGTCATACCTGAAGGCCAGTCAAATTTGGCTGCAGAGCCAGTCCCATTTGCAAAGCCTGATGTGCTTCCTGCTAAAGTAGTTACTTCTCCTGCAGGAGTAATTTTTCTAATCAAGCCACTATATTGGTCACTTACATAAACATTGTTTGATTTATCACATACGATTCCATAGGGGGTACTGAACGTTGCTGCAGTGCCAGTTCCATCGAGGGTTCCTCTGGTTCCGTTCCCCGCAAGCGTTGTTACCTTTGCCCAATCAAATGAAATTTTAGTTGTTTTATCAATAACAAGTGTACGAATTACATCTGTTGCTGGTAAATAATTGGTATTGCCAGCTTGTTGTGCTGAAAGTGTTGCAATGCCTTGCCCAAGAATTGTTGCAGTAGTTCCAGAAACAGAAACAAGAGAAGTATTGTTGCTGATGAAAGTAACAACTAAGCCAGAGGAAGAAATAGCAGTCAATGTAAATGCTGGATCACCAATGGCATGTTCTGATAATGCAGCAAATGAAATTGTTTGTGGTGCTTTTGCAACGGTAAGAATCTTTGTTACAGTTGCTGCATTATATATACTATTACCTGCCTGAGTAGCAGTGATGGATGCGGTTCCTGCAGCAATAATTGTTACTGTGTTGCCTGAAAGTGTTGCTGCCGTATTAGTTGAAATGCTGTACGTAATAGGTAATCCTGAATTTACGGATGCAGTAAGTGTAAAGGCAGCATTACCAAAAACTTTATCAATATTATCAAAGGTAATAAGCTGATCTAATTTTGAAACAATAATAGTTTTTACAACAGATGTTGCGGGGGTATAAATATTGTTACCTATTTGTTGGGCTGTTATTGTAGCTGTACCAGCACCAATAATGGTGATGGTATTATTATCTGTTACAGTAACTACGTTTGTATTACTGCTAACAAATGTAACAGGTAAACCTGAACTAGATGTTGCTGTAACATTAAAATTTGGGTCATTTAAACGAACAGTTGGTGTAAATGGATCAAATGTTATAGTTTGACTTTCTTTCGTAACTGTAAGTATTTGGATGGCGTCTACAGCTGCTTTATATGAAGCGTCTCCTGCTTGTGATGCAATTATGCTTGTTGTCCCCGGTCCAACAATTGTTACAATATTATTTGTAATGGTTGCAACTTCACTATTTGTGCTTTGGTATGAAACAGCCAGATTGGAACTTGCAATTCCAGATAACGTAAATGTACTTTCCAACATTGTTTTGGTAGGTAACGTGTTAAATGTTATTGATTGAGAAGTAAGAGAAGGATTTTCGTATGTGCATGTTATGGATGCTTTAAATCCTGGATAATTTGAAAATGGGTCTGTCACATACTGAACTTCAATTGCTCCATCTAAAGCTTTAGAAGTGTAAGTTGAAGTTATTGTATTTAAGGGTGAATCTTTTTTGAATGTTCTTACAGGTGTTGTTCCATATGCTGCGTCATAAATATATAAAGCATCAAAATCCCATATATCTAAGTTATTCAAAGTAATGGTTACTTTATTATTAGTTCCTGAAGGATATATTTTCAATTTCCCATTTACTCCATAAGATGCTTTTCCATTTGGGCCACCATCATCATATAATAGGGCATTACAGGTTTGTATGGTTTGGTGTCCAGAAGTATTCATTAGAAAAATAGGATTCGGATCAACAGGTGAATTGGTATATACAAAGGGAACAGACTTTATATTGTTGGTTTCATTAGTTTCTGTTAAAATATTATCTGGGTCAATTTGTAAGAAAATAAAATAATTTCCATTGGGTAGATTTAATGGAAATAAATCCACTAATTGAGTTTGAATCATCTCAATCTTTGAAGTAGATATAGTAGGTATGGTATATTTTTTACTATAAACAGATTGTGAAATATCGGAGGCATTTGTTCCTATAATTACAGCATATTCTAAATTTGATAAATCTGTTGATCCTGAATTTATGATTGTTGCATCAAGAGTTATTATTGGTTGTGAACTAGTATATTCACTTTTAGTATTAGTAATACTAATTGCTGCGGCATCTGTTCCTGGCTTTGTATAATAAAACGGCGAAGAACTAATATTATCCGTTTCGTCACTTTCTACGATAACATTTGTTACGTCTAATATTGTAATATAATATAACCTGCCGGTAGGCATTGTCAGGTTGGAAGGGAATGTAACATTATAAACAACGCCTCCATTCTCAATAGTTGTTGGGGGTAAATTAACTATTGTTTTAGTTGCGAGTAAGATATCTACCCCGGGTTGATAAATTTGATCTTCTGAAATATACGTAGAGATTGCAAAGGTGATGTTTGAAGTTGTACCATTGAAATTAGTTCTATAATAATCATAGTACATATCAAAGGTCATTCCAGGAGTTACTTGATTAGGACCGGTAAATGATCCAGTATGTAGGTTATGAATATTAACAGAAAAAGATTGGAAATTGAAAAAGAGTATTAATGAAATAAATACTAGAATGCGTTTTAATAAGCTGTGCATTTGAAGAGGTTTTAAATTTAGAAATAAATATAAAAAATTGAATTTAAATATAAAAATAAGAAAATTTAAGGGATTTTTAATTTTAAAGTATTATATATCAAAACATACTTAATGCATCCCAAAACCAAGAATACTTAATTAAACGTATATGTATAAAAAAAACTCCCGTCTCGATTTATCGGGATGGGAGCTTTTTGTTTTATACAACAGCTGTAATTTCTTTGCGAATGTGCTGAGCAGCTGCAACCATATTTATCAAGGCTGCTTCTGTTTCTGGCCATCTGCGTGTTTTCAATCCACAGTCGGGGTTTACCCAAATATTTCGAACAGGCAGTACGTTCATGGCTTTGTTTAACAAGTCAATCATCTCATCTGTTGAAGGTATGCGCGGACTGTGAATGTCGTACACACCTGGTCCGATTTCATTCGGATAATTAAAGTCCACAAAGGCCTCGAGTAATTCCATTTGTGAACGAGAGGTTTCGATGGTGATTACATCTGCATCCATGTCTGCAATATTTTTAATGATATCATTAAATTCAGAATAGCACATGTGTGTGTGAATTTGCGTTTCATCTTTTACACCAGATGCAGATACACGGAAACATTCAACAGCCCAATTCAAATACGCTTCCCAGTTTTCTCTACGTAAGGGTAGACCTTCACGAATAGCAGGCTCGTCAATCTGAATAATTTTAATACCAGCGGTTTCTAAATCTACTACTTCATCGCGAATAGCTAAAGCCAATTGCATACAGGTATCTTTACGTGGTTGATCATCACGCACAAAAGACCACTGCAATATTGTTACAGGTCCTGTAAGCATTCCCTTCATGTATTTTTTTGTAAGCGATTGCGCAAGTGCTGTCCATGTAACGGTCATTGGATGTGCGCGCTCGATGTCACCATAGATGATGGGTGGTTTTACACAACGAGAACCATAACTCTGTACCCAACCATTTTCTGAAAATACATACCCTTCAAGCTGCTCTCCAAAATATTCAACCATGTCATTGCGTTCAAACTCTCCATGAACCAATACGTCGATGCCAATTTTTTCTTGCCATTCAATCGCCTTCGTCATTTCTGTTTTTACAAAGTCTTCGTATTGCGTTATGCTGATATCACCCTTTTTATATTTCGCACGATTTGCACGTACTTCATCTGTTTGTGGGAAAGAGCCAATCGTTGTCGTTGGCATCAAAGGGAGTTTTAATGCTTTTTCTTGAATCTGTTGGCGAGTAGCGAACGTATTTAAACGTTTTGAATCTTTTGGCTGAACTGCTTTAACACGTTCTTTTACATGTTGCTTGTGAATTAATTTAGACGTAATTCTATTTTCAATTGCTGCAGTATTTACGCGTAGCAATTCCAACTCTTCCGATTGTAAAGCTGCAGTATTTAATTTTTTTAATGCGCCCACTTCATGTAATTTTTGTTTGGCGAACGCCATCCAATTTTTAATTTCAGGAGTAAGTACTTGTGTATTGCTCTCGTTTTCTAAATCACACGGCACGTGCAATAAGGAGCAAGACGGTGCTATCAAAATCCGGTCCTTACCAATTGCAGAAATTGCTTTGGTAATAAATGTATTTGATTTTGCATAATCGTTTCTCCAAACGTTCCGACCATCTACTAGTCCTAATGATAGTAGTGTTTTAGATGCAATAAATGCAGGCGTAAGAATGTCAGTTAACTGAGATGGGCAACGTACTAGATCTAGATGCAATGCATGTACAGGAAGTTTAGAAGCCAAATCAATATTCGTACCTGTGCATTCAAAATAAGTTGCAACAATAAATTTTAACGAAGGGAACAAATTACTTAATGCTGTATATGTTGTTTCGTAGGCCTTACGTTCTTGAGCGCTAAGATCCATCACCAAAAAAGGTTCATCTAATTGAATCCATTCAGCGCCGCTTGATTCGAGTGATTTAACGAGTTCAAAATAAACAGGTAATAATTGATCCAACAATTCAATACGATTGAAGCCTGATTCTTTTTCTTTGCCTGCTAATAAATAACTTACAGGTCCTAACAATACTGGTTTCGCGGCTTTTCCTAAAAGTGCTTTTGCTTCAGTATACTCACGTACCGCTTTATCAGAAATGGCAGAAAACTTTTGATTTTTCTTGAATTCGGGAACGATGTAATGATAATTGGTATCAAACCATTTTGTCATTTCCATTGCAGTGATATCGTATCCATCTTTTTGGTAACCACGTGCCATTGCAAAATAGATATCTAATTCGGTAAGATCTTTCTTTTGTAATAAAGGAGAAAAACGATCGGGTATGAGCCCGAACATAAAAGACATGTCCAATACTTGATCGTAAAATGAAAAATCGTTACAAGGAATCAAATCCAAACCTGCTTCTTTTTGTGTAAGCCAATTATTGGTGCGAATAGCCTTTGCAGTATCTTGTAACTTCTGTTGTGTGATGGTACCCGCCCAATACTGCTCGGATGCTTTTTTAAGTTCTCGGTTGTTCCCAATACGTGGGTAGCCTAAATTGTGTGCAATCATAAGGTGTGCTGTTGTTAGATTATATTTCTTTGCAAATGTATATTAGTAGAATTATATTCCATAATATTTAAAAATATTAAGTAATAATTACTAAATTGGCTCATATTTAAGAAAATTCAGCTAAAAATACTGCTATTAAATCCTTCTTTTAGAAAAAATCCCTATGCAAGCCTTAGACGAAATCGATTTAGCCATTTTGCGTTCTTTACAAGAGAATGCACATATCACCACAAAAGAATTGGCGCATCAATTACATTTAACAACTACGCCAATATATGAGCGTGTAAAGCGCTTGGAGCGCGAAGGCTATATTAAAAAATACATTGCCATACTTGATAATCAAAAATTAAAAAGAGGCTTAACCGTCTTTTGTAACGTATCGTTAAAACAACATACAACAGATATCGGTAAAAAATTCGTGGAAGAAATTTGTGCGATTCCAGAAATAGTAGAGTGTTACAATATTTCGGGTGAGTATGATTTTATGTTAAAAATATTGGTGGAAGACATGCCGCATTATCAAAGCTTTGTAATGAATGGCTTGGGCTCCATAAAAAATATCGGTAGTGCACACAGTATTTTTGTGATCGGGGAGATTAAGCATTCTACGGCCATCCCGATATAATTTAGATTACGTTTTATGAGTATGTAAACCTACGCTGTAGCTAGTTTTAGTGTAACTGGTGTCTTTTATTTTGCAGTCTTTGACTCTGTGTTATTTTATTAAACAAGCAACCAAAGACTGCAAAATGATAGACACCAATAATAGAATTCCGGTATAGGAATTTTATTATTGGATTAGGAACGTTATTCAATAACGATCTTCTGAATTAAAATTGTATTTTGAGTAGTCACTTTTACAAGGTATACTCCTGGTTGTATATTTGATGTAGGCAATTCAGTTACATCAGAAACACTTAGTAATGAATGGCCTTCCATAGAAGTTATTTCTATACGCATGACAACTTCATTGTCGGCTCGCACAAACAACCGATCGCTTGAGGGGTTGGGATAAACAATGATAGAATTATCAATTGCTTTTTTTATTGGCGTACTTATTAAGGGATTTGGGCCTTCCACTTTTATGCGTGAACAACCATTCGCGGAAATACATTTTTTTCTATTTGTAAATTGCATATTAAAAAATGCTCCATACTGTCCAAACTGAGCATGTGAATTTTGTGAAGCAATTGCTTTAGCAAGAGGTATCGTAGAATCATCAAGCTGAGGTATCTCCCATAAATCAGTGCCTGAAATCATATTGAGATTGCAATCTAAATGTACAAATAGTGAGTTATTGTCATAAGGTAAATCAATCCAATACTTGCCAGCAGTTAAAAATAAATAGTTTACTGGTATTTTAATAAATTGTTTGGTATTGGGAATATTATCTTTGGAAACCGCAGGTATGGTTGCGAGTAAAGGGCCTGGTCCGTTTGAATTTGTGGTACAACCTGGACACCAAGAGCCAGTAGGGTCATTCTCTTTAATTAATAACTGATAACTTTGTGTATTACTCAATACGTATGAAATAGAGGGCTGAATAATTTGAAGCGTGTCTAAAGAAACGCTATCGGATAAGGTTTCAATCAGTAAAGAAAATCCTTTCGTTGTATTTTCAACAGTGCAAATAGTGGATAGATCAGATAATTTCTGAAGCGGGCGCATGATGCCTCTTCTGCCTGCAAGATCTACTGCATACATACACACATTACCAGAAGCGCACTCAGCAGTTGGACCTACAATGTATTCGCCTGAATTTGCACTATAAAAACTGGTATCATAAGAATTCAATTTAACAGCACTACTTTCTGAACTGTACCACTCGTAATGGCCTTCAGGTATAATCTTAAATATGGGATTGTTTGCAGGACCTTTAATAACTTCTGTTGTGTAACTTGTCTGTGAAAAAGAATTTAAAAGAGATAAAAAGAAAAGTGAAATAAATAGAGTAGCTGTTTTGAGTTTCATTTGAAAAACGGTTTAAAAGTAAAAAGAATAGTTTTGGCAATTATATCTGTTCTATACAATAAAAAGTTAATAGGTAACCTGTAACCAGAAAAATAGTCGGTGCGTCATATTTGCAGGTGATAATTTAGTTCAAAAGTCAATGTTCGGATTTACAGATTTCTGCAACGTTTCGTTAAAATGGTATACTACCTAAATAAAATCGTTCAAAAAATTTGTACAATCTTAGAGGCAGTAGCATGTTACAATATTTCGAGCTCTATAAAAATATTGGTAGTGCACACAGTATTTTTGTAATTAATGAGATTAAATATTCACCGGCGATCCCGATTTGATGGAAGTTTGATATATTGTGTTTAGAGTGTATTAAAGAAAGTGTAATGGAATGGAAATCATTCTCAATTGAATCTAGAATATTGTCGGTTGTTTATATATTCTTATTACTAAGCCCTCTTTGGTTCTTCCTTTTTATTATATTGTAAAATATAAAGAGATGCATTTAAAATGAAAATCATCAACAAATCCATACCAAGCATTCGTCTCTCCGAATTTATTTCAGAAATAGAAGATTGCTTGAACGAAACATTTTACGGCGATACCTTTTGGGTTACAACCGAAATAAGCGATGTAAATAAGAAGCCCGATAAGCGTTGGTGTTATTTAAAACTTATTGAAAAAGAAGGAAAGAATGTTACCGCAGAAATTGGTGCAGTCTTCTGGACGGCAGGCTATGCCTTCATTGAAAAGTTTGAAAAAGAAACCAAACAACTTTTTAAAGATGGCTTAGAAATTACCTGCAGAGTAAAAGTAACGTTTCATAAACGTTGGGGTTTAAAATTAGAAGTTGTAGAAATTGATTATGCCTACACGCTTGGAAAATTAGAAGCAGAGCGACAAGAAACCTTGGATCGCTTGGTAAAAGAAAATCCGGATCATGTAAAGCTTGTTGGCGAACAATATTATACCTATAACAAATCACTTCCGATACCAACGGTGGTGCAGCGCATTGCATTAATCACCGCTCCAGAATCAGACGGACAGCGCGATTTCAAGCAAGAGCTCATAAACAATCCCTTTGGATATGCCTTTCGCGTAGAAGAGTTTGTAACGCAAATACAAGGTGATAAAGCGCACGAATTTATTTTAGGAAAACTACTATTAATTGAAGCCCAAAAAGACAAATACGATGTGGTTGCCATTGTTCGGGGAGGTGGTTCTCAGCTTGATCTTAAAGCTTTTGATGCCTACGAATTAGCTCGCACTGTAGCTTCCTTTCCAATTCCAATACTAACAGGAATTGGTCACGATCGCAATACCAGTATTGTAGATTTAATGGCGCGACAAGAAAAAACACCCACAAAAGTGGCTAACGTTTTGATTCAACGAAACTATCAATACGAACAGCGCATTGTTGAATTGAAAGATCGCATGCTGTATTCGGTAGACACCTTATTCACGAATGCGAAAAATAATTTAAAAGAAATCAAACGCTTTGTGAAAGCATCCAATCCGCTTACGATCTTAAAAAAAGGTTTTGCAATCGTAAAAATGGAAGGTGTGATTATTACCAATCCGGCCGATATTGCTATTGGTTCAAGCATTGACATTCAATTTGATAAAGAGACAATAGTTACAACCGTTACTAAAAAGAAAAAAAATGGAAAATAAATTATCCTATACCGAAGCACTAACAAAATTGGAAGAAATTGTAGAACAGATCGAAGACGATTCCATCATGCTCGATACTCTTACCGAAAAAGTTGCACAAGCCAATGAACTGATCAAAGTATGCGAAGCTTCACTGCGAACGATTGAAGGAGATGTGCGCGATGTATTAAAATAATAGTTTAAACTACCGTTAAAAAGACGTTTTTTATGAAATAAATTTAAACGCATACCGTCATGCAAGAAGGTTATATTGAAAATATAAAAAAGGAATTTAGTAACTATAAGGTTATAGGTGAAAAAGCAATTGCGCTGATCCCTGATGATAAACTTTTTTGGCAATTTAATTCTGAAAGCAATAGTGTGGGTATAATTGTAACACATTTGTCGGGTAATATGCAATCGCGTTGGACTGATTTTTTAACATCAGATGGAGAAAAGGATTGGCGGAATAGAGATACTGAATTTGAAAATAAGGTGTGCGACAGAATCGCTTTAATGCACATGTGGAAAACCGGTTGGGATTGTTTATTTGTAGCATTGAATGGACTTAATATAGAAGACTTGAATAAATTTATTTCTATACGAAATCAAAGCCATACCGTATACGAAGCAATTAATAGGCAACTTGCCCATTATCCCTATCATATAGGTCAAATTGTGCAACTTGGTAAAATGACAAGTGAAAATTGGCTCAGCCTATCCATTCCAAAGGGAGAATCAGTACAGTATAATTCTAATATATTTTCAAAAGCTAAGCCATAACAGTTTTTGTAATTAATAAATTAGGTGCTGCTAGTTGTATGTCATTTTGATCATGGGCACATTATTTACATCGCACTGCCTTTCATTTAAATCGTTTGCAATCATTCTTTGTGTATTTTTAAATTCTTATCTGTGAAGTATTAATTTTTTTTATAATTGCATTTAAAGAAGAAGTATTTTTAGTTTAAATAGTATTAATATGCTATTAGATCATTTATTTTTATCCATTTTTTCAATTATAGTATTGTTTTTTGACAAAATGAGTTTAATTTTGATGCATAATTAAAGAATAACCACTTTAATCTATCAATAAACCGAATAATCGACTCGTATTTTCATGTTAAAGAGATTTGCGCCACTTATTGTACTTCTAGCAGTTTGCGCGCTAGCATTTGTTTTCCCAGGGTATCCAAAATCCATCGCAACAGAAGGACTTGATTCTGGAGATATTGCTTGGATGCTGACAGCATCTGCCATGGTTTTAATAATGACACCTGGACTAGCATTTTTTTATGGTGGTATGGTAAACCCCAAAAATATTATTTCTACCATGTTGCAAAGTTTTGTAGCCATGGGCGTTATCAGTATTTTATGGGTAGTAGTAGGGTTTAGTCTTGCTTTTGGAGATTCCTTTCATGGTTTTGTTGGCAATCCCTTAACCTTCTTTATGTTTAAGGGTGTGTTGGAACATACACCTTGGGCAAGTGCCGCTACCATTCCTTTTATATTATTTGCATTCTTTCAATTAAAATTTGCTGTGATTGCACCTGCACTTTTTACAGGTTCTTTTTCGGAACGCATCCGATTTACGTCCTATGTATTATTTATGATTTTGTTTTGCTTATTTATCTATGCACCAATTGCTCATTGGACATGGCATCCAGACGGTTTTCTATTTAAGTGGGGGGTATTGGATTTTGCTGGTGGTACGGTAGTCCACATCTCTGCAGGTTGTGCAGCTTTGGCCGGTGCGATATATTTAGGAAAACGGAAAGATAAAAACCATCCGACATCCATCAATATTCCTTACATACTTTTAGGTACAGGCTTGTTGTGGTTTGGTTGGTTTGGATTTAATGCAGGATCTGCAGTATCTGCTGGGCCCTTAGCTGCTTCTGCTTTTGCTGCGACCAATATTGCCGCCGCCGCCGCTGGTATTGCATGGTTGTTTGTTGAAGTAGCACGAGGTAGAAAGCCATCCGCTATGGGATTTTGTATTGGTGCTGTGGTTGGTTTGGTTGCAATAACTCCAGCAGCAGGTTTTGTAACGATTTCTCAAGCCTTATTTATAGGAACTATAGCTAGTATTATTTCTGCATTTGCAGTTAAGTTACTTTCTAAAACGAATAAAATTGATGACACATTAGATGTGTTTCCATGTCATGGAGTAGGGGGTATGACGGGTATGGTTATGACTGGCTTATTTGCAACAACTGCTGTAAATACTAGCGTGTTAGAACAAGGTTTTTTTGTAGATGGCACAACAGATTTACTTTTCAAACATCTTGCAGCTATGGGTATCGTAGTAGTATATTCCTTAGTAGGCTCTTACATTCTATTGATGATTACGGATAAAATATCGCCTTTGCGCGTTACGGAAGAAGAAGAAGCGATGGGTTTGGATATTACGCAGCATAATGAAAAATTTGTAATAGTGGATTTAATTAAATAATTAAGGAAGCTGTAATATTTGGTCTCAAAATCATAGTAATAGTATTTCTGAATTTTAAAAAGGAAGCATGAAGCTTCCTTTTTTCTTTGTACTTCGCGATAGATAGTATCTATAAAGCTTCATATAAAATAGTGATGTTCGGAAGGACATCTCTTTTAATGAAAATTCTGTTGCTTCTTGTGTTCCGAGCCTTGCATTGTGTATCTTTACTGAATGAGAATTGGTATCATCGGTTCGGGGAATGTTGCCTATCATTTGATTCGCGTGTGTGTTCAATCTGGCGCAAGCATTTTTGTTCATGCCAGAAATCAACTGAAATTAGCGGATTTAAAAAGTGAATTTCCAACAATTACGTGTTTGGAAAGTGCTGATTTTACTGCGCTTGACATAGATCTTGTTTTGATTTCAGTCAAAGACGATGCGCTAAATACCGTATTTAATTCTTTTACGTATCACCCAAATACACTTGTAGCCCATACTTCAGGCAATCAAGTTATTCAACCAAATGGACGACATTCAAACGTTGGTGTTTTTTATCCTCTTCAAACATTTAGTAAATCCAATCCCATTGATTGGAATACGACACCCATTTTAATTGAAGCAGGTTCAGAAGTTGGAATTGATTTATTGGAGAAAGCTGCAACCTTAATACACGCACCTTTTTTTGAAACGAATAAAGATCAACGTAAAGCTATACATGTAGCAGCTGTGTTAGCGAGTAATTTTGTAAACCATTTAATTGGCAAAGCAGATTCTTTTTTGAAAAGTCAAGATGTAGATTATCATATCTTGCAACCACTGGTTAAAGAGACCATTCGTAAGGCATTTGCAAACCCTCCATTTGACGTGCAGACTGGTCCTGCGATACGACATGATCGGTTAACACTAGCGCAACACTTAAAACAATTGGATGCGGATCCCTTGCTTCAAAAAATATATACCGATATTACGGAAAGCATACAGAAAACAAGTAATTTAGACACGAATAAATAATAAAAGCGAATGGCTGAATTTTCAGATATTAATACATTCATATTTGATGTGGATGGTGTACTTACAGATGGTTCTATAATTGCTTATGAAACGGGCGAGCAACCTCGAACATTCAATATTAAGGATGGCTATGGTATAGAACGGGCGTTACTTGCGGGTTACCACATAGTGATTATTAGTGGCGGAAAGCAAGAAAGTGTACGCAAAAGGTTGAATTTTTTAGGAATTAAGGATGTGTTTTTGGGTGTAAAGGATAAGGTTAGTGTATTTGCAGAATATACCGCTACACGCAGTTTAGATCCGAAAACAATTTTGTATATGGGTGATGACATACCCGATTATAAAATGTTGCAATTGGTAGGCCTGCCAACGTGTCCGGCAGATGCATCAATCGATATAAAACCTATTTGCAAATATGTTTCTTCATTCAACGGCGGACAAGGCGCGGTGCGTGATGTCATTGAAAAAGTAATGCGTGCACAAGGCAAATGGGATCATAAAAACTGGTAACATTTAATAGAGTTTCCTTACAATCTCTAAACTAAAAATACAGCACATGTCAAATTCTAAAATACACATTAAGACATCCGTATTAGCTTTTTTAAAGCTAATACGAAGTGTTAATTTAATTATTTTAGCATTTACACAATACATGGGTCGGTATTTTATTATTGGTAAAGGAGAGGATTCTATTGCCACAATTATAGGTGATGGAAGATTCTTTATACTTGTATTATGTACCGTGTTTGTTGCTGCAGCGGGTTATATCATCAATGATTATTACGATATTAAAATTGATTTAATCAATAAACCCAAGCGGGTAGTATTGGGGAAAATTTTACACAGACGCATTGCATTGATTTCGCACACCATTCTGAATGTGTTGGCATGCGTGCTTGCAGTTTTTTTAGGCAAAGAAATTTTTATCATTATTTTAAGTACAACAATATTGATGTGGTTTTATGCAAACCAATTAAAACGCATTGCATTGTTGGGTAATATATTAATTGCTGCCCTTACTGGCATCGCGGTATATTTACCCGCCTTGCTGTATACTCCTTACCAACAGATTTTATTGTTATATGCCAGTTTTGCTTTCTTTATTTCTCTTATTCGTGAAATTATTAAAGACATGGAAGATGTAAAAGGCGATGAAGAATTTGGTTGCAAAACCTTACCCATTGTTTGGGGAATACGAAAAACGAAAAACTTCATTTACCTTATAGGGCTGCTGTGTATATGTAGTATTTGTATCATACTGTATTTTGCAGATTCTACCATTCAGTTGTATTTCTTACTACTTCCTGCACCATTATTTGTATGGTTGGGCATTCGCTTGTTTTATGCCGATACAAGTGCTCAGTTTTTATCATTGAGCAATTTTTGTAAATGGATTATGTTGGTAGGCGTAATTAGCATGGTTTTTCTTTAAAAAATACAATTATAGCATAGAAAATATCTTTAAAAAATACCTTTTTTATTTCCACATATACCCGCTAAAAGGGTAAAATTCATTATCTTTGCCTCTTAAATACGTTTCATGCAGGCCGTATCACCTATTAGAATAGCTATATTTGCATCCGGTTCCGGAACAAATGCACAAAGAATTATGGATTATTTTAGCAAAAGCAACACCATTGAAGTTGCGCTCTTGCTATCAAACAATCCAGATGCATACGCACTTACACGTGCAAAAAACTCGAATATCCCTACACGTATTTTTTCAAAAGCAGAATTTAAAGATTCTACTATTATTGTAGATGAGTTAAAAGCGGCCAAAATTGATTGGATAATTTTAGCAGGGTTTTTATGGCTTATTCCCAATTCACTTGTTCAAGCATTTCCAAGTTCTATACTCAACATTCATCCAGCTTTGTTACCTAACTTTGGGGGTAAAGGCATGTATGGGATGAATGTGCACAGAGCCGTTATTGAAACAGGTGCTAAAGAAACTGGTATTACTATTCACTTAGTAAATGAAGAATATGATAAAGGCGAAATTGTATTTCAAGCACGTTTTGAAGTTGTCTCAGACGACACTCCAGAAACTGTAGCAGAAAAGATACATGCCTTGGAACAGGAGCATTTCCCTAGAGTTATTGAAGAACAAATAAATAAATCGGTATAAAAATTTCTATACACATCATGACAAGAAAGAAAATTACATCTGCATTAATATCCGTTTTCTACAAAGATAATTTAGATTCATTGGTTAAGAAATTGCATGCAAATGGTGTTAAAATATATTCTACTGGCGGCACGCAAAGCTTTATTGAAGCCTTAGGCGTACCAGTTATAGCTGTTGAAGATTTGACTGGATACCCATCTATTTTAGGTGGTAGAGTAAAAACATTGCACCCAAATGTGTTTGGTGGAATTTTAAATCGTCGTGAAAACGCCAGCGATCAAGCTGAAATTGCACAATACAAAATTCCTGAAATTGACTTAGTTATTGTGGATTTATATCCATTTGAAGAAACGGTTGCTTCTGGCGCTGAAAAGCAAGCCATTATTGAAAAGATTGATATTGGTGGTGTATCGTTAATTCGTGCGGCTGCTAAGAATCACAAAGATGTTGTAATTGTAGCATCTAAAGATCAATATGGCGTATTGGAAAATATGTTGGAGGAGAAGGCGGGCGCTACCGATATTGAAGATCGTTTCAAATTTGCGGGCGAAGCGTTCGACATTACTTCTCATTACGATACTGCTATCCATCGTTGGTTTGCAGGGGATGACATAACAGGTTTCAAACACAGCATTCGCACTTCTCAAACCTTACGTTATGGAGAAAACCCGCATCAAGCAGGTACGTTCCATGGTGATTTGAATAGTATGTTTGATAAATTAAATGGCAAAGAATTATCGTACAACAATTTATTGGATGTAGATGCAGCCGTTGCATTGATTGATGAATTTACAGATACTACCTACGCGATTTTAAAACATAATAATGCATGTGGTATTGCAACAGCCGCAACGGGTAAAGAAGCATACTTGCAAGCATTTGCATCGGATCCGATATCTGCATTTGGTGGAGTGATCATTACCAATACGAAGGTAGATAAAGGTACTGCTGAAGAACTGAATAAATTATTTTTCGAGGTTTTGATTGCTACAGAATACGATCAGGATGCCTTGGAAGTATTAAAAAGTAAGAAAAATAGAATCTTGTTGTTGCGTAAACCTGTTACGTTTGCTAAAAAACAATTTAAGACCTTATTGAATGGTGTAATCGAACAGGATGCAGATTCTAAAACGGAAACAGTAGAAGATTTTAAAACGGTTACAACACGTATCCCGACAGAAGCAGAGAAAAAGGCCATGTTATTTGCCAACAAGCTTGTGAAACATACAAAGTCAAATGCAATTATTTTTGCAACTGAAAACCGTATGATTTCAAGCGGCGTAGGCCAAACATCACGTGTAGATGCTTTGAACCAAGCGGTTGAGAAGGCGAAAGCTTTTGGGTTTAGTCTTGAAGGAGCTGTCATGGCATCGGATGCATTCTTCCCTTTTCCAGATTGTGTAGAATTAGCGAACCTTGCGGGTATAACTGCCGTTATACAACCTGGCGGATCAATTAAGGATCAGGAATCCATTGACTATTGCAATAACCACAATATGGCAATGGTTTGTACAGGCTTCCGCCACTTTAAACATTAATTACAAAAAGGAGATATCTGAGATAATTAATTGAATATATCGAAGATATAATATAAAATTTGTAATTTAACATACTGAACTTATAGAAATTAAATAGATATATACATGGGAATGTTTGATTTTTTCACGAGCGATATTGCGATAGATTTGGGTACTGCAAACACCTTAATTATTTACAAAGACAAAATAGTTGTTGATGAACCTTCAATTATTGCCTTAGACAAAATTACAGGCAAAGTAAAAGCAATCGGTCGTGAAGCCATGCAAATGCATGAAAAAACACACGAAAATATTAAAACAATTCGTCCACTTAAGGATGGTGTAATTGCTGATTTCCACGCTGCCGAAGAGATGATACGCGGCTTGATTAAATTAATCGATAAAGGGAAAAGTTTTTTAGCACCTACTTCATACCGTATGGCAATTTGTATTCCATCTGGTATTACGGAAGTTGAAAAGAGAGCTGTGCGTGACTCTGCAGAACACGCAGGCGCGAAAGAAGTATATATGATTTATGAGCCAATCGCAGCAGCAATTGGTTTAGGTATTGATATCGAACAACCGATTGGTTCTATGATTGTAGATATCGGAGGTGGTACTACAGAGATTGCTGTCATTGCATTGTCTGGTATTGTTTGTGAACAATCCATTCGTATTGCGGGTGATGTATTCAGTAAAGATATTTTAGATTACATGCGTCGCCAACACAACTTATTGATTGGTGAGCGTTCTGCGGAACGTTTGAAAATCGAAGTTGGATCTGCCTTAACAGAATTAGATAATCCTCCTGAAGATTTTGAAATTCGTGGTAGAGATTTGATGACAGGTATTCCGAAAGTAATTAAGGTTTCATATTCTGAAATTGCATTTGCATTAGACAAGTCTGTTTCAAAAATTGAAGAAGCTGTTTTAAAAGCATTGGAAATTGCGCCACCCGAATTGTCTGCTGATATTTATGATAATGGTATTCATTTAACAGGTGGTGGTGCATTGTTGAGAGGTTTAGATAAGCGTCTTGCAATGAAAACAAAATTACCTATACACGTTGCTGAAGATCCATTGCGCGCAGTAGTTAAAGGTACTGGCATTGCAGTAAAAGATGTCAAAAAATACCGTGCGGTATTGATGGTTTGATAGTATTGAATTAGATGTATAAGTTATTACAATTTATAATTAATTTAAGAGTGTTCCTGGTATTTTTATGCCTGGAACTCTTTTGTTTAGGATGTATCGTAAGATATAATCCCTATCAAGGTGCTGCATATTTTAGCACCTCTAAAAATATTGTGGGCAATGTATTAGAAGTAGATAAATCCATAACGGAGTATTTTAACTTAACAAAAATAAATGCACAACTCGCACATGATAACGCAGTTTTAAAAAATCAGTTATCTCAAGAAATTCAAAAAAATGCACTTAATCAAGATACTTCTGTTTCTATATTAAAGGTAAAACAATTTGAATATTCTGTTGCTCGTGTAATTAATAACAACACCTTATATTCAAATAATTTTTTTACGCTTGACAAAGGTACAAGGGATGGTCTTGCTGTAGGCATGGGTGTTATTTCACCAAATGGAGTGGCTGGACAAATAAAAGCATGCTCTGAAAATTTTTCAACTGTAATATCTGTATTGAATACGAAATGGTCTATCTCAGCTCGTATAAAAAATACAAAAGCAGATGGTATTGTTCAATGGGATGGCAATGATCGTTCTATCGTGCAGTTTACCAATGTTGGTAGACATCATAAATTAAAAGTTGGTGATACGATTGTAACATCTGGCTACAAAGAAACCTTGTTTCCAGAAGGCTTGTTAATTGGTACTGTAAAAAGTATTGAAGAAGAAGGCGGAGCCTATTGGAATATTGATGTAAAACTAGCTACCGATTATACTGCAATGGATTATGTCTTTGTGATAAAGAATAATTTAAAAGTAGAAAAAGATAGCTTGGAAGCTCCATTCATAAAAGACATTAAATAATGAATGTACTAGATATTGTTAAGCAAGGAATACATGCCTTACTCATTTATTTAATTCAAGTGCTGGTTTTTAGAACCACTACCTTGTGGGATGTTGCAGCATGTTTTATATACACCGGTTTTTTAATTCAAATACCCTTTACGATACCCAAAGTATATACACTTTTAATTACATTTATTTTCACCTTTTGTATAGATATCTTCTTTAATACACCTGGTGTACATACGGCTGCAGCCCTTGTTATGATGTACTTCAGACCAAATATCATTAACTTATTAAGTCCTCAAGGTGGTTATGATTCTGTTGAATCCATAAATATTTTCAGCATGGGCATTCAGTGGCATACCTTGTATGCATTTATCATGATATTTATTCAAACGACCTTAGTTTTTGTAATTGAATCTATTGGATCTTTTAGTTTTGGAAATTCTATTGTTAAAATTTTTACAACTACGCTACTTACATTAGTCGTTGTTATATTATATCAATTTTTATTTTTATACAAACGTAATTCGAGATAAGGGAAGCTATGCAAGAAAGGAAATTTATCGTGCAAGCTATTATGATTGCCATCGGCTTGATTTACGTTATTCGTTTATTCTTTCTTCAAGTACTAGATTCTTCCTATAAAATTGAAGCCGAAATCAATGCGATTGAGAAAGTTGTAGATTATCCCTACAGAGGGTTAATGTATGATCGCAATGGAGATCTTTTGGTTTTTAATACGCCCGTTTTTGACATTACAGTTGTTACAAAAGAATTTAAGCTAGTAGATACTGTTTTATTTTGCTCACGTTTTGGTGTGAGTCCAGATGAATTTAGAAAGCTTATGTTGGATATGAAAAATCCTCGTAAGAATAGAGGGTATAGTCGTAACAAGCCGCAAACACTTTTCAAACAATTATCACTCGAAGACTTTGCGCATGTACAAGATTACATGCAAGATTATCCAGGATTGTATACGCAAGGGCGTACGGTGCGCTCTTACACCTACGCATCAGCAGCAAATGCATTGGGTTATATCGGCGAAATTGGTGCGAAGGCACTAGAGGCACAAACAGGAAATTATTATTCGCAAGGGGATTATATTGGGTTAAGTGGACTTGAATTATTTTATGAAAAAGAACTTCGGGGCAAGCGTGGTGTAAAATATATCATGAAAGATGTGCATGGCGTACTTAAAGGGAAATATAGAGGCGGTGCTTTTGATACAATTTCATCTCCAGGAGAAAATTTGATATCAACCTTAGATATTGATTTACAGCAATACGGAGAGCGGTTGCTTCAAAATAAAATTGGTTGTGTAGTTGCTATAGAACCCAAAACAGGAGAGATCTTATCTTTTATATCTTCACCTTCCTATGATCCAAACATCTTAACAGGACGAAAATTTTCTGAAAATTATGTTACCTTATTTAAGGATCCATATAAACCACTTTTCAACAGACCATTAATGGCGATGTACCCGCCTGGTTCTATTTTTAAACTTGCACAAGCTTTAACTGCTTTACAAGAAGGAGTGATTACAGAACGTACACAATTTCCGTGTGATAAAAGATTAGTAAATTGCCACAACCACCCTTCTCCACAAGATTTACGCGGTGCTATTCAATGGTCTTGCAATCCATATTTTTATATGGTTTTCAAAAAATTAATCAACCAAGATAAAGACCCAAATAAGTTTAAGGATACCGAGATCAATTTTGATGAATGGCGTAAAAACATGTTAAGCATGGGCTTCGGGCAAAAAATGCTTGTGGATTTGCCTAGTTCAAAATCGGGAAACATTCCGAGCAATGCATACTATGACAAAATTTATGGCGATTTGCGTTGGAAATTTTCTACCATTTATTCCTTAAGTATTGGTCAAGGCGAAATAAATGTAGTCCCTATACAAATGGCGAACCTAGCGGCTTTAATAGCAAATAAAGGTTGGTATATCACACCGCACTTTATTAAATCTATTGGCAAAGACGGGCATATTCTAGAAGAATACAAAAATAAACACATCACGTCCATCGAGCCAAAATATTTTGAACCTATTATAGATGGTATGGAACGCGTTGTATTAGGTGGAACGGCTTCTTGGTTAAAAGTGAAGGATATTGATATCTGCGGTAAAACGGGTACTGCAGAAAATCCACATGGTGATGACCACTCTGTTTATATAGCATTTGCACCAAAAAATGACCCAAAAATTGCTATCGCTGTATACGTTGAAAATGCTGGTTTTGGAGCAATGACAGCAGCACCCATTGCACATTTAATGATTGAAAAATATTTAAAGGATACGATAACCAAGAAGCCTTTGGAAAAAATGATTTTGGATAAAAACTTATTACATAAAGTTAAAACAAAATAAGTATGCGTTCAGAAGACAAAATTAACTTTACAAATAACATCGACTGGATAACAGTTGGCTTTTACATCTTGTTCGTATTTTTAGGCTGGCTAAATATTTATGCAGTTGTATACGATCCCGAATCAGTAAATACTATTTTCGATTTTTCAATCAATTCTGGCAAGCAATTGATGTGGATCGGAGGCTCATTTATATTGATCATTATGATTTTGGTGATTGATTATAAATTCTATTTTACATTTTCTTATATCTTTTATATCCTATCCATGCTAATATTACTTCTAACCATTTTTGCTGGTAAAGAAGTAAATGGATCTCATTCCTGGCTAAATTTAGGTTTTGTAAGTGTACAACCAGCAGAGTTTGCGAAGTTTACTACTGCACTTGCTTTAGCGCGCTATTTGGGAGGTATTAATGTTCATATAGAACGACTCGATGTAATGTTTAAAGCAGGTATTATTTTGCTCATTCCTTGCGCTTTGATTCTACTTCAAAATGAAACGGGGGGTATGCTCGTGTTTTCTGCATTTATCTTAATGATGTATCGCGAAGGTTTGCCCGGTACATTATTACTTATTGGAGTTTTTGTTACCCTATTGTTTGTATTAACATTAGCTGTTGGAGTAGATCCAATATTGATTGGATTAACAGCATTGTTTTCATTGTTCATGTTATACTTTATCATTAACAGATTGCGTATGACGCGTAAGCAGCTTACAAATCGGTTATTCATTATACTAGCCATTTATGGCATGAGCATTGGATTTGTTTTTGGGGTAAATAAAATATTCTTTGAAGTATTACAAGAGCACCAACGAAATCGTATCATGGTTTTATTTGATACAGAATTGGATATACGAGATGTGGGCTACCACGTACATCAATCAAAAATTGCAATTGGTTCAGGAGACTTCTTTGGGAAAGGGTTTTTAGAAGGCACCCAAACGAAGTATGATTTTGTGCCAGAACAAAGCACCGATTTTATTTTCTGTACAATTGGCGAAGAGCATGGCTGGTTTGGCAGTACCGTTCTTATAGCCTTATATGTTTTATTTATGCTACGACTTATCTTTTTGGCTGAACGACAAAAAGATGGTTTTGCACGCATTTATGGTTATAGTGTTGCAAGTATCATATTATTTCACTTTATGGTAAATATTGGAATGACTATTGGCTTGTTTCCAGTTATTGGTATACCCTTACCATTCTTTAGTTATGGAGGATCCTCACTTTGGTCCTTTACCATTTTATTATTTGTATTCTTAAAATTGGATTCCCACAGAGGGCAAGTATTAGCTGGTCATTAAAATAGTTTTAGGTATAAAAAAAACCAATGATATCATTGGTTTTTTTTATACCTAAAAGCGGCAAAAGGTGACGATTAAGAAATTAATTCACACACGTTACAGAATTGTAAGGCTTTTAACTTATGAGGAATATTCGAACCCAAATCAATAAAATTTGCGTTCAATAATTTTGAAAAATTCAGCTTGTTCTTCTAAATGGGTATCCCATTTATTTTTTTTGCTGTAAGTACTCATCAATAATGTTTGAGTAGATTCAAAATCGGAGCATCCTTCGATTTGCGATAATGCTTCATTATACTCCGTTACTTTTCCATCAAAAAGAATGTTAATGAATAGAAATTTTAAATTTAATGGAATGGATGATTTGATATCTTCAATTTTACTTTTGCTTAATCGCTCGGCAATTGAATTGCCAGATTGTTGATTTGCCGATTTTAACGTGTCATTTAACGTACGTGTTGGCTTTGAAAATTGCTCATTCAAATTTGCTTCAATTGGTTTAATCGCATTTTCAACAAGGGGGGTATTCTGTGATTCTTGAATGGGATTTTCTTTTTTAGAATCAGGTGCTGATATTTTTATTAACTTCTCTACCGCTGGCTGCTGAGAAGGGGCACCCAGAAGTGTCAATTTTAATAATTGATTGAATTTATCAACGATTGGGTCAGAGTATTGAACAACATGTTGTGTCGGTACAATTGATTTAAATAATTCAACTAAATCTTTAGTTCGAAGTATTTCTCCTGGCAATTGATCAGCCTTTTCAATCCATGTTTGAATACTGTCTTTATGAAGCTTAAAAAACTTTTCCTTATCTATCAAATCTGATTTGGATAGATATTCATTCTTGTTAAATTCTTGTTCAATAAATTCAGACGGACTTAACAAATATGTTAAGGTATCTGTTATGCTTTTTTGAACCAATGGTTTGAAAAATTCTTTTCGAACGCTTATGTGTCTAGATACTTTATTGACAAATGTTTTTAATGCTATTGATACTTCTTCAACATCATAATTAAAGTATGGACTTTTTAACTTATTAATTTCTTCTTTCCAACGATCAAATAAGTTCATTAAAATAAAAAAATTCAATTGTTCAATTTCAGTAAAGTGAACAATCTCTTCTCCTTTGATAAATTCTTTTTTAGAAAAAAAATCGTTGCTTAATTTTTCAGAAAGTGCTACTCCGTAAGATTGTATGGTAGATTTATCTAATTGAAGTTGACTCATAGCTTTCTAATTTTTAATATTTTATCAAAGTTACACTACTACCATCAATAATGAAAAAACTTGACACATTTTGTTCAACAACAGAATTAAATTAAGTATGTATTTTAAAAAAATGGGTATAAATACCATAAACTAATTGTAAATTCGTTGTATATGAAGGCTTAAATTAATTCTTATGCGCTTTTTAGCTTGCTTGTTTCTAGTATTACAATCTTTTTGGGTAGTTGCTCAGACAAATTCAAATGTACAATTGGGTGTGTGGAGAACACATTTGCCTACAAATTCGGCGGCTACGGTATCTATTTTGAATAATAAAATCTATGCAGCAACTACTAAAAGTTGTATAACGGTAGACATTTCTGATAATTATATTGCGCCATTATCTAAAGTAGACGGTTTAACACAAAGTGATATTGAAGTCATTCGTTTTGATGAAGCAACCCAAACTGGTTTAATCGGTTATTCTAACGGAAATATTGATATTCTCAAAAACGGTGCATTATACAATTTTGATGTTATTTTCAGATCGAACGTGGCGGGTTCGAAAAAAATAAATAACATTATTATTTATAAAAATACCGCATTTATATCTACTGATTATGGGGTATCTGTTTTGAATTTAAAAAAGAACGAAGTTATTGAATCGTGGCAAAGTTTGAGACCAGGAGGCTTGCCGAACATCGTGTATGCGGCAACGTTAAATGCACATCAAGACTCGGTATTTCTTGCAACAGAATACGGCCTGATGAGTGCTCCGTATGGTAAGCCAGGAATAAATTTAATGGATTTTACAAATTGGAAAGTTTACACAGATATTTCTACTACAGACGTACAATCTGTAGGCGAAGTGAATGGTCGTGTGTATGCTGGACTTAATAAAACAGGCGTGTTCGTATTAGCAGGAAATACGTGGCAAAACATTGGCTTATCTATTGATACAACATGTTGGAATTTTGTAAAACATCAAAATCAATTATTGGTGTGCGCGCAAACCAAACTCTATTCCATAAAAACACCCTCACAGTACGATGCAATTCCTTTACCTACGGGTATTAAAAATATTCATGATGCAACAATTGATCAATCAGGTAAAATATGGGTAGCAGATACTAAAAATGGATTAACTCAATTAAATGGCGCTGATTATAAAGAAATTTATTTGAATGGCCCACTCACCACGAACACATTCAACTTATATTACTATAAGAATAATATACTTGCCAATTCTGGTGGCTACACGAATAGTTTTTCTAGAAGTTATATTGCAGACGGGATTTATGAATTTCAAAACCAAGATAGTTGGACAAATTATAATCGATACAATAGTAATTTTCCGGAAGGGTTTTCAGATAATATTATTGCAAGTTATAATTCATTTGATGATACGCTCTACATTGGTTCTTATGGGAATGGCATGTTGGGGTTCAAAAAACCAAATACATTTGTAAAAACTGATGCCAATAACAGTCCTCTCAAATCTAATTATGTAACAGGTTTGGATACGGATGCAAATGGAACTCTTTGGATTGCAACTCGATTAACACCTCAATATCAACCAGGTTTATTTGCTAAAACCAAATCCGGAATATGGTCTGCGTATACGATGAATGCGTCTCGTTCGGAGAATAGAAATATTTTACAATTAAAAATTGATTCATTAGGAAATAAATGGATGCGCTACGGAAACAATGGTATGGATTTAGGGCTAATGGTTTATAATGAAAAGACGTATCAAGAACGTTATTTTTCAACAGGCTCTAATGGAGGTAACTTGCCTAGCAACAACATTAACTGTTTAGATATTGATAATAAAGGTGTGGTATGGATTGGTAGTGACCAAGGAATTTCAGCATTTTATGACCCTTCACTCGCGTTTAGTTCATCCTTTGTAGCGCCTATATACAATGGATTTGGTGTATTATTCGATAAAAGTATCACGTGTATTAAAACAGATGGCGGCAATCGTAAATGGGTAGGTACAACAGATGGGCTTTGGCTGTTTAACGATAACTTTACAGAACCAATACTTTTTTTCACGACAGAAAATAGTCCGCTATCCTCAAACAATATTATTTCAATTGAAATTCATGATCTTACAGGGGAAGTTTTCATTGCAACAGAAAACGGAATTATTTCTTACCGTTCAAATGCTACAGCAAGTAATGAGGATTTCAAATCTGCAAAAATATTTCCCAATCCAGTTCGCCCTGGCTACTCAGGACTTCTTACTATTGAAGGATTGAAAGACAATGTCATGGTTAAGGTAACAGATATGCAGGGGAAACTCTTTTATGAAGTACGATCAAATGGAGGTACAGCAACATGGAATTTAAAAAACTATGCAGGGGTGAAAGCTGAAACAGGGATGTATTTGGTGTTTGCTACAACAGAAAAAGGCGAAGAAAAATTTGTTGGAAAAATCGCAATTGTTGAATAATGCTTCATAAATCTAAGGGCATTGTTTTAAATTATATAAAGTATAGCGATACTTCAATAATTGTAAAAATATATACCGAAGCATTTGGCCTGCAATCCTACATTGTAAATAGTGTGCGAAGTAGTAAAGCAAAAAATAAAATTGCTTTGTTTCAGCCACTCACCTTAGTTGATATGGTTGTATATCATAAAAGTAATCATGGGCTACAACGAATTTCTGAAATTAGAACAGCAGAACCCTATTTTTCTATTCCGTTTGATATGCACAAAACCAGTATATCTATGTTTTTATCGGAAGTATTGATTAAAACATTAAAAGAAGAAACCGGTAATCAGGAATTGTTTGATTTTTTATTCCATTCATTTCATGCCTTGGATAAAATTGAAAAAAATGCATTAAACTTTCACGTGTCGTTTATGCTGCGCTATTCTTTTTATTTAGGATTTTACCCTGCAGACTTAAAAAGCCTATGGGAGAATAGTTTATACGTTCCTTCTCAAGAAATTATAACCTATGTAGAGAACTGTATGAAAAATACATATTTTGAATCGTTTAAATCCTCCAATATACATAGAAGAGAGGCCTTGGATATAATCGTTGCTTTTTATAAAAACCAAATTGAATCCTTTGGAGACCTCCATTCTATGGATATCTTAAGAGAAGTATTGGAGTAATACTTATTTTGATAAGGTAATGTTACGTTCTACAACGTTGTATTTACCAGGAATTGCTTGCTCTGTAGAATCAATCAATTCTAATTTAATAGAAGTCTCTCCCAATGGCAAACCTTTTAATACATAACCTCTCCAGTCTGTAATCAGAAAACTTTTTCCGTTTACAGTTGCACGAACTTTATTACCAGTTTCAGATAACGTTGTATTTACTAAGAAGAAATCCAACAATACATTTGCAGTATCTTTTCCTTTGTACTCGCCTTTTGGTCTGCTGTAAAACATCATTGGCTTTGTTAAATCAATTTTTTCAGCAGGAGCTTTTCCTACCGTAAATTGTCTTAGATCTGATGCACCAAAGTGCTTGATACTTTCATGATACGAACGAGAAAGAAAGGATAAGGCAACATAGTTTCCGTCTTCTAGTTTTTCTTTAAAATTCGTTTCATATTTTGCTAAATAAGGTGCATTATTTAATATTAAATGAATGTGTTGTCCTTTGTCTGAATTGGAACAGTTTATCGCGCAAGAGCCTTCTGTTGTAGGTTTTGCTAATTGATAGTTTTTGATTTCATATGCAAATGATACTTCATTTGATTTTGAAACGCTTCCTTCTGCCGGACTATTTAATTCTAAAATAGCATCTGCAAATTCGGGCGAGTCATTTAATGGAACAAGCTCTAATGTTCTTCCTAAAGCAGTAGAGTCATTTATAATTACATCAGAAGAATCAATGTCGTTTTGCGGTGCTTCTTTTGGTTTTGTATCACAGCTTGCAAGCAGTGCAACAATGCTTAGGGATAGGATGATTTTTTTCATATATATGTTAGATTTTATTTATACTAATTTGAATGGGTAGTTGAATCATTTTATCGTAGGATTTTAATTTCCTATTTAAAGGCCACCGGTCATATAGCAGCAATTCAATGGGCTTCCACATACTTACCCAACCAAATATGTACATGGATTCCTTCACAATAAATTCGAAATAATTTATGTGATCTTTTACTTTTTCGATGATGAAATTGAGACTCAATGCAGCAATCATGATGGGTATGCCTTTACTCAATGCATCCAACGATTGTGTCTTCATGATTCTTAAATCGTTGTTGAGTTCTATAGTATGAATTTTATAAAACTCGTTTAGTTTTTCTTGAATAGCGCTTTTTTGTAGGTTTGTTAACGAGGGTGGAATATGGATGAGGATGCGAAATTCTTTTTTGTTACCATGCGCACTTATGGTGGATATGATTGTATCAATCCAATCTTCTACTTTATCATCGTCCAAATCATAATGAGGCCCGATAGAATCGCGAATACATTTTTCCGTGATAAATAAATCGATATCAATCATAAGTGAAACGGTGCTAGTTTAAAAAGTGCGTTTCACTAAGGTATAAAAAAAATAGAACTACTCGGCAATCTTTCGTACTAAATACGCATCTATCACTAAACGATGTTTGCGACGGCCATTATAGTATTCCGTGCGCAGCACCATAACTTCTTTATTTAATTTCTTTACATATACACCATGTCTAGACATAATATCGGGGCATGGACCGTCACAAACGAGTTCGCGTTCGTTATAGGTTAATTTAAGGACATTTTTAGCAGTAAAAACCCAAGTACCTTCGGTATTATTTGGACAACTATAATTATTGCCTTCCATAAAACACATGGAAACATGTTGTGTTTGATACGTGTGATTTACTTTAAATTCAATATGACCTGCTGTATAATACGTCGTATCCATACCCTTACCGTGCGTATAAATATGGTATGATTGCAATTTCCAAGTTCCATAAATAAAAGTAGAATCTGCAGCTTGAGTAAAGACTGAAAATAATGCAATAAAAATGCTTGTTAAAATAAATTTCATAGCTCAATACTTTTTAATAGTAAACTGAAATAAAGTTACGAAGGTTATGAATACGAATAGAATTATAACAGAAAAACATATCAACGATTTTGGTTCAATTCCTTGAATTTATGCATAATAGCAAAAAAATAAGCCCTAGAGGATGCTAGGACTTATTTTTTATTTTTTAATATTCTGTATAAATTGATTGATATCATCCTCTAAATTAGAACTTGCTGAGAGCATTCGGACAAAAGCCGAACCTATAATAGCCCCGTTAGCATATGCACACGCATCTGTAAAGGTTTTTTTATCCTTAATATTAAAACCAATCATACGTGGACTTTTCAAACCAAAACTTTTAATTCGGTTGAAATAGGCTTCGTGGTTATCTTCTGTTTTCTTCGCATCATTACCTGTTGTGCTATTTGTAGATACCATATAGATAAAGCCTTGAGTAATATTATCGATTACATGAAGCCGTTCATCAGAAGTATTTGGTGTAATCAAGGATACGTTTGATATATTATTCGATTCACAAATCACTTGGTAATGTTCGATGTATTCGTCAAGTGGTAAATCTGGAATTATAACGCCATCAATACCAATTTCGCTTATTTCTTTCATAAACGTTTCAACACCATATTGCATCACGGTATTGAAATATCCCATCAATAATATTGGGATGGTCACTTCTTTACGAACATCCTTTAATTGCTCTAACAATTTTTTAATTGTCATGCCAGCGTTAATAGAGTCTAAGCTGCTTTGTTGAATGATCGGTCCATCGGCAACTGGGTCTGAATAGGGCATTCCAATTTCTACCATGTCTACACCAGCCTTTTCTAAGGCTTTAAGAACGGTTACTGTGTCTTCAATTTTTGGGTAACCAGCAGTAAAATATATATTTAAGATGTTGTTGCTTTTCTTTTGAAACAACTCTGTTATTCTATTTTTAATTTTTGTAGTTGTTTCCATATTATTTTGTACTTAAGTATTCTTCTTTTCTTGTTATGTACGTCATTAAATCTTTATCACCGCGACCAGATAAATTCACTACAACAACATCTGATTTTTTAAATTTTCTATGTTCCAATACAGCTAGTGCATGGGCAGATTCTAATGCAGGAATGATCCCTTCTGTACGTGCTAACATAAATGCTGCCTCAAAGGCATCTTTATCTGTAATGCTCATGAAGGTTGCACGCCCTGTTTCAAATAAATTTGCATGCATGGGCCCAATGCCTGGATAATCCAAACCTGCAGAAATGGAATGCGGTTCTACTACTTGGCCATCTTCTGTTTGCATCAATAAGGTTTTACTACCATGTAATACCCCTGGTTTTCCTAAAGCTGTAGTTGCTGCCGAATAACCAGAGTATACGCCTTCGCCAGCCGCTTCAGCAGCAATCAATTCAACATCTGGTTGATCTAAGAAATGATAGAATGCTCCTGCAGCATTGCTGCCTCCACCTACGCAAGCAATTACATGTGTAGGATTTGGGTTGCCTAATTTCTCGGTTAACTGATCTATAATTTCTTCGCTGATTACTGCTTGCAAACGCGCAACCATATCTGGATAGGGATGTGGTCCAACTACAGAACCAATAATATAAAACGTATCCACAGGATTGTTAATCCAATCGCGCAATGCTTCGTTGGTTGCATCTTTCAAGGTTTTACTACCTGTCATAGAAGGGATTACTTCGGCACCCAACATGCGCATGCGCTCCACGTTTGGTTTTTGTCTTTCCATATCTATTGCGCCCATGTGCACTACGCAAGGCATGCCCATAAGTGCACATGCTGTAGCAGTAGCAACACCGTGTTGACCTGCACCTGTTTCTGCAATAATACGGGTTTTGCCCATACGCTTTGCAATCAATATCTGACCAATGGTATTGTTGATTTTATGTGCTCCGGTGTGACACAAATCTTCACGTTTTAAATAAACGTTTGTGTTGTATTTTTCAGACAAGCGTTTTGCGAAATACAAAGGGGTAGGGCGACCTACATAATTTTTAAGTAGATCTTTGTATTCTGCTTGAAAAGATTCATCGTAGATTATTTTTAAATAATTTTCACGAAGTTCTTCTACGTTTGGGTAAAGCATTTCAGGAATGAATGCACCTCCGTAATTTCCGTAGTATCCTTTTTTATCGACGTTGTAATTCATTTTTTTTATGCTTAAAGCTGAAGGCTTAAGGCCTAAAGCGAGTGATTTATATTTTTATAATATTATTGCTAGTATATGCTGCGCCATCGCTTATTTATGAATTCAGATCGGGTAGCTATACGATGAAATATGAAATAATGCATAACGTTTTATTTTTTAATTGAAAGAAATTGATTTCCGTTCTTCTGAAATTCGTAATCCACTTCTTTAATTTCTACCGTATATATTTTGTTGAAGTGATCGATAATGGCATCTAATACTTCCGATTTCTCCGCATTTAAATTTAACAGTGGAAATATTCGAACCTCATTGCAAAGACGCAACATTTCAGTAATCGATTGAATATGGAAATCTAAACCCAATTTAGAATAGAGTATTAGAAAATGTGAACTCAATCCCAACTCAAAAGAATTGTCAGCATATTCAATAGGTATAGGCATTTCATGATATAAATATCTATTTTCAGCTTTTCCAGTATCAAAGTCTTTGATAAATTCTTGCATTGCTTTAATTCGAATACGCTCTAATTCATCTGGATTTTTAATTGTGTGCCAAATAAATTTTTCTGCATTCTGACGCACCTGAGTCATTACTTCTTTGCGTGTTTCCTCAATCCGATGTTGAAGCTGTGCTTTCGAGAATCCATAAATGGGGTCTACAGATAATACTCGATTCCCATTTTGATGCATTTCGCTATTGAAACTTGCAGGACCGTCACCAATACTAAGAATATTTTTTTTAAGATCGTCTTCTGTTAACTGAAAGAATGCACAATATTCATTCAATGTCCTTCCCCAAGGCACAACGCTTTTTAATTCAAATGTAGATTTAAGAATGGTATCCATGAGGAACTGTTGCTATTGCTTCTTTAAACTTTTTAATTCTATCTACATCCTTCAATCCTGGCTCCAATTCAAACCGACTGTTCACATCGAGTGCGTATATAGAAACAGTTTTCAAGTCATTAAGTTCAGTCAGAATAGATTCATCTACACCTCCACTTAAAAACAAGGGAATCTCATTATCGTATTCTTGTAGGATCTCCCAATTGAAACGCATCCCACTACCACCGTACTCAGGAGTTTTTGTATCGAATAGAAAATAATCGGCTACTTTTTTATAGGGTTCTAAGATCGACCAATCCATTGTTTCCCCTACATGAAATACTTTGATAACTTCTAATCCTGCATTTTTACAAGCCAAGCAAAATTCGGGTGTTTCATGTCCATGTAATTGAACGGCTTTAAATCCGTATGCAGCACAGATGCGCAATACTTCTTCCAAGGATTCATTTACAAATACACCTGTTTTAAGTATAGAAGGAGATAGCGCTTTTACAAATTCTGGAGTAAGCGTTTCGCCACAATATCTTTTTGAAGGTTTGTAGAAAATAAAGCCCATATAATCTGGCAACAGTGCTGCCACTGCGCGTACATTATCTGGATACTTCATGCCACAAACTTTCAGTTTCATAATTTTAATTGGTTGATTCAGTTTTCAAACCTATAAGGTTTTGTACAATCAATATTTGCTTTTAACGATACTACAGTAGTTAATCTAAGAAGCAACTCTTTCCACTATAAAAACCTTATAGGTTTCGTAGAATGGTTCCTCAAACCATGGTCGGTGACTGACAGACCATTTTCTTACTTCGCTTCCGCCACTAATTTTTTTAAAGCCGCACCTGGGTCATTTGTTTTCATAAAGGATTCACCAATTAAGAAACCAGTATACCCATGCTTTCTTAATTCAACAATTGTTTTTGGGTCGTCAATGCCACTTTCTGACACTTTAATATACCGATCGGGAATATGTTTTGCAACATCAATCGAAGTTTGTATGCTTACTTCAAAAGTTTTTAAGTTTCGGTTGTTTACCCCTATAACATCAACCGTATCAATTAAATTTCCTTCTAATTCTTCGGCATTGTGCACCTCAAGTAACACTTCTAAATCTAGTTTGTGTGCATATTCCGACAATTCTTTTATACGTTTCGGAGTCAAACACGCAGAAATTAATAAGATAACATCTGCTCCCATAGCACGCGCTTCTTCAATTTGGTATTCGTCTACCATAAAGTCTTTGCGTAAAATCGGAATTTGAATCAAGGCACGTGCTTGCAATAAATCTTCCGTTGTTCCGCCAAAAAATTTGGTATCCGTCAAAACCGAACATGCGCTAGCGCCTGCTGCTTGATATCCCGTTACAACTTGTTTCAAATCAACATTTGCGTTAATTACACCTTTAGAAGGAGATTGACGCTTATGTTCTGCAATTACACCGCTTAAAGCAGGATTACTTAAATACTTTTTAAATGAAAGCGTTGGTCGAGTATATAATGGAGATGCACGAAGATCTTCAACCGAAACAGTTGCTTTTCGATCGGCAATTTCAATCCACTTATGTTCAATTATTTTATCGAGAATATTCATGTTCAATTTTATTAATCAATGAATCAAGTGCTTTTCTAAACAACTGAAAATTGCCGTGCTTGTGTCTTTTTGACCAAACACTCACTACTTTCCAACGTTAGAACTGTCATTTTAAATCTTAACTCAACGACACTCTTTTTATAAACTTACTTAACAACTTTTTTAAAACAGTCGTATGCCTTGCCGCTTTCTAAGGATTCACGAGCTGTAGCAATGGCATCTAATAAAGAAATATCTGGTTTTGCTAACGCAATTGCCACACCTGCATTTGCCAACACAACTTCTTTTTGAGCGCGCGTGCCTTTATTTTCCAAAACTTCGATGAAAATTTTGGCAGCGTCTTCTACTGTTTTACCACCAGATAACTCTTCTGCTTTCCATATATTCAAACCCATATCATCTGGTTGAATAACTCGATCCATGTGATTGGATATTATTTTTACGCCACCTGTTAACGATATTTCATCGTATCCATCAAGTGCATGTATGATTGTAAACTTGCTATGTAAACTTTGATGAATGTAACCATACAAACGGGCCAAATCTAAATTGAACGTGCCGAGCATATGATAGGTTGGCATGGCTGGGTTTACAAGCGGTCCAAGCATGTTGTAAATGGTACGTATTCCTATTTCTTTACGAACAGGCGCAACATTTTTCAACGCAGGGTGAAACAGTGGTGCGTGTAACATACAGAAGTTTGTTTCTTCTATTTGTTTGCGTAACGCCCCTTTGTCATTGGTAAATGTATATCCCAAATATTCAACGACATTGGAAGAACCACAACTGGATGAAACAGCATAATTACCATGCTTGGCAACTTTGATACCCGCACCCGCTACTACAAAACACGATAAGGTGGAAATATTGAACGTATCTTTTCCATCGCCACCGGTTCCAACAATATCTATAGGGTTGTATTCCGATAAATTCGCATCCAAACACATATCCAATAATGCTTCTCTAAATCCTTGAAGTTCAGCAACGGTGATACTGCGCATCATATATACAGAAATGAATACTGCAACTTGAGCTGGGTTGATGGTCCCGTTTCCGATTGCCAACATTGCATTTTTAGCCTCGTCTTTTGTTAAACGATAATGACTGGTAAGCTTCTGTAATAATTCTTTCATAAAATATATCAATCAAATTGATCTTGTATGTACTCTGTTCATTCTGGCGCCTACAGTGTGGTCTGTAACACACAGATCACCATTATTGCGTTTATTATTTCACAGTCTTTGACTACATTTTTATTAAACGATATGCAGTCAAAGACTGCTGAATGCAAGACACCAGTGACGCTTCGCTTAACACTGGCGCCAGGAAAGTTTTATCTATTTCAGTCTGTGTGTCACTAACTGAGGTGCAAATCCCTTCCGTTTGGAATTTGTTTTTTGTTATTTGGAATTTGTCCCCTTGGACTCGAGCCAGTTCTGCATCATTTTTTCTCCAAATTCTGTTAAGATAGATTCTGGGTGAAACTGAACACCTACGATGTCCAATGTTTTATGTCTCAATGCCATAATTTGTCCTTGTTCATCTACAGCAGTTACCAGTAAACTTTCAGGGAAATTTTTCTGATCCACAACCCAAGAATGATATCTACCTGTTGTTATTTCATCGGGTATGCCTTCAAATAGAATACCTTTATCCAAGATTTTTGTTTTTGTTGCTACGCCGTGGTACACTTTCTCAAGATTTGTTAGCGTGCCGCCAAAAGATTCGCCAATGGCTTGCAATCCTAAGCATACACCAAAAATACTTTTCTTGCCCGCAAATGTTTTTATAACATTTAATAAGATACCTGCTTCGGAAGGAATACCCGGTCCTGGAGATAATAGTATTTTATCAAAACGTTCTATTTCTTTAAGGGTAATTTTATCGTTGCGATGTACTTCCACATTTTTATAACCTAATGCTTTAATTATATGCACTAAATTATACGTGAAGGAATCGTAATTATCTAAAACCAATATGGATATATCTTTCATAGTTGTATCTGCAAAATTAAATTTCTTCTGCCATTTGAATGGCTTTTTTAAGTGCGGCTAATTTATTGTTTACTTCTTCCAACTCGCTATTGATGTCAGATAAATCAACAACACCTGCACCTGCTTGATAGAATAAAATATTGTCTTTACTCATAATGGTTCGAATCATGATAGCATGATTGAATTCTCCGTTAAAACCAATGAAGCCAATTGCACCCCCATAATACCCACGATTGCCGTGTTCGTTGCGGTCAATGATTTGCATTGCATTGTGCTTCGGTGCTCCAGACAATGTACCTGCAGGGAATGTATCACCGACAATGTTCATAAAGGCATCTTTATTATCCATTTTGCCCGTTACTTTGGAAACCAAATGGATAACGTGTGAATAGTATTGAACTTCTTTTAATGTTTCTACTTGTACATCGTGGCAATGGCGACTTAAATCATTACGAGCCAAATCAACCAACATAATGTGTTCTGAATTTTCTTTTGGATCATTCAATAACTGCATGGCTAAGTCGTAATCTTTTACATCATCGCCTGTTCTGCGAAATGTTCCTGCAATTGGATAAATTGTTGCTTTATCGTCTTTTACAACAATTTGCGCTTCAGGCGAAGATCCGAACAAACGGAAACTGCCGTAATCAAAATAAAATAAATACGGAGATGGATTTATAGAACGTAAACTTCTATACACGTTAAAATCATCACCTATATATTGTCTGGAGAATCTTCTGGATAGTACAATTTGAAAAACATCTCCACGTCTGCAATGTTCTTTCCCTTTTTGCAGAACTTTTAAAAATTCTTCATCTGTAAAATTAGACTCTTCGCGATCTGCTAATCTAAATTCATACGAAGCAAAATTGCGACTATTTAAATACGCTTCAATTTGAGCAATGGAGCTGCCATCTGTATATTCCGTTCCTTCAGGATAGTTTTCAATAATGGTTAATTCATTATTAAAGTGATTAAAAACAAGGATGAAGCGGTAAATGTGATATTGTAAATCTGGAATTTTTCGATATTCTGTTTCGAACGTTTTAATTTTAATATCTTCAAAATAGCGTACTGCATCGTAAGAAGTATATCCAAAAATTCCACTACTAGTAAAGGGGAACTTCTTATCATCAACCTTAAAGCGTTTAACAAATTTGGTTATTTGCTCGGCAACATTTACTTCTTCAATATCTGTATCCTTAGTTGTGCCGTCTGGATAGTATTCAGAAAAATAGCCTTTATCAATTTTAATTCCGGCGATTGGATTGCAACAGATATAGGAATAGATATCTTGATTGCCATGATAATCCGAACTTTCAAGTAACATGGTCTGCGGAAACTTATCGCGAAGTTTCAGGTACATACTTACAGGTGTAGTGGTATCGGCAAGTATTTTTTTATAAGTAAGCTTTAATGTATAAGTTTTCATAAATGTATTTCTAAAGGGCGTATAAAAGAAAAAGAGGCTTGCCGTGAACAGCAAGCCTCTTTTTTGATATATTTTCAAACAGGACACAGCAGCATGTTCACGAACCGATTAGTTCACGCACCACCACCATTGTTTTGTTCCTGTCATTGTCTTCATGGTTACAAAGATATGGGGGAATTTTCAATTTCCAAACGCAGATACCAATAATTTTTAATAAGGCTGCCAAAGAGCTTATGTTTGCCGTGTTTATATCTTTTCGACCAACCACTTGCTAAAAGACACAAAGGCAAACCGCATAGGTATATTTTGCTGGACCCAAATTCAACCCCGAACCACTTATAACTCCATTTTTTAAATATGTATGAAAACATTCTTCTCAATTTTAACAATACGCATTATGCTTAGTATATTTGCAATTCAATTTTATAATATCATTTATGCAAACAACCAATAGTATGTATGCTTTTCAAGGAGTTTCCTTGATAGAATTGGCAACCGAATATGGAACGCCTTTATATGTTTATGATAGTGAAAAAATTCTTTCCCAGTATAAACGTTTGCATAATGCTTTTTCTGGCGTAGATGTTCGTATTAAATATGCTGCAAAGGCATTAACCAATCAAACGATTTTAAAATTATTGAAAGGTGCTGGTGCAGGAGTTGATGTTGTTTCAATTCAAGAATTGGAATTGGCATTGAAAGCGGGGTTCGTTGCATCGGATATTATGTTTACACCTAACTGCGTTGATTTTTCAGAAATCGAACAAGCAGTTACATTAGGCGTTCAGATAAATATTGATAACCTGCCATTCTTAATGGAGTTTGGAAAAAAATATGGAAGTAGCGTTCCGTGTTGCGTTCGCATCAATCCGCATATAGATGCAGGTGGAAATATTAAAATCATGACAGGGCACAAAGGTTCTAAATTTGGAATCTCCATTGAACAAGTGAATCAGATTTATGAAATTGTAGACGAATATGCAATTGTTGTAAATGGCGTGCATGTGCACAGTGGTTCTGATTTTAAAAATGCAGAAGCCTTTGTACGCGCCGCAGAAGTAGTTTATTCTGTAGCAATGCAATTTGACACATTAACATTTTTAGACTTCGGTAGTGGCTTTAAAGTTTCATACAAAGAAGGAGATCATGTGACCGATATCGAAGAGCTGGGAAAAAAAATGAGCGAATCATTTAATGCCTTTTGTTTGAACTATGGCAAGAAATTAGATATATGGTTTGAGCCAGGTAAGTTTTTAGTAAGTGAATCTGGAATGTTGTTGGTAAGTTGTACCGTTATAAAAGAAACACCAGCGTGTAATTTCATTGGTGTAAACTCTGGTTTAAATCATTTGATCCGGCCGATGATGTATGGCTCACATCACGATATTGTAAACGTGAGTAATCCAGATGGCGATAAACATATGTATACCGTAGTTGGCTATATATGCGAGACTGATACGTTTGGTTCGGATTTATTTATTGAAGAAACGAAAGTAGGAGATATCATAGGTTTGAAAAATGCGGGTGCCTATGGTTTCAGTATGAGTTCAAATTATAATTCTAGATTTAGACCTGCAGAAGTTATTGTTCATAAAGGCAAACATCATTTGATTCGCAAACGCGAAACGATGGAAGATTTACTAAAAAATCAGATCGAAATCGATTTATAAAAAAAAAGTTTAAAATATTTTAAAATTTTTAAAAATATTTTTTAGCTTGTTTTGACATCAAAAATTTAAGGTCCTGTAAAAGCTTTTTTTATAGGACCTTTTTTTATAATTCATACAATGCTTATGAGTAAAGGGGTATAGAAGTTTTTTGTTTTTTCTTATGAATGTTTTTTAGAAAAAAAAAACTTCTAACAACTATAACCTTTTAAGTTATCCACCGTTAAAGAAGTGGGAAACGTAGTTGGTTGGTTGTTTGGTATTTGGAAGTTTAAAAAAATTTATATAGTATTGAATTAACTTTTAGTCGAGTATTTTTTATATAGGATTTATTTTATTACAAAAAAGGAGGATTACATCATGGCAAAAGCAAAAGCTCCCGCTAAGAAATCAGTTGCGAAAAAAGTAGCAGCTAAAAAACCAGTAGCTAAAAAAGCAGCGGTAAAAAAAGTAGCAGCTAAAAAAGTAGCAGCTAAAAAACCAGCAGCTAAAAAAGTAGCTAAAAAAGCAGCAGCTAAAAAGCCTGCAGCTAAAAAAGTAGCTAAAAAAGCAGCAGCTAAAAAGCCTGCAGCTAAAAAAG
>ERZ724508.239-NODE-239-length-40347-cov-6.196863_pt1 | contig 40347 bp, 58 predicted proteins | sample MGYA00376041_ERZ724508 | MGnify/ENA primary metagenome ERZ724508 (study PRJEB28724, sample SAMN07190887) | wastewater metagenome | isolation source: effluent of sewage treatment plant in Hong Hong | place: USA: Christiansburg, Virginia | collected 2016-03-01 ...
CAAGGAGCAGTCTAGAGGAGCTCATCAGGAATACTCCTGTAGAGCATTATGTGAGCGTTACTGAGTCAAGTTGTATCGAAAGCTGTCTGGTGCACCCCTCTATTCATCGATCGGGAGAAGTCAACATCTTCGGGCTATCCCACTACACTGGGAAACGAATGCTGTTGAGAGGATAGTCTCGATATGCTTACCAAAATCTCTATGATAAGCCAATCAATATTGCTAACGTCCTGAGTTTGGAGGAACTTCATACTCCTTACCAACTATAGACGTTCCCTTGGGGGCTCAAGAGCCTAACTTACTGCCTTGATCGCACAATCAAAGTCAAAGATCGATAGTTTGCTTCAAAGTTACCCCATACCCTTAGAAAGCTGCGACTTAAGATGTCTCCTTCCGCTGATATTGTGAGATGCCTGCCTGATCTTCCGCATCTGAAGTATTTGGTGGTTGTGCTGGATCATACAGCCACTCCAGCCTATCAGCTGAAGCTGGTACGATACGCTATTCGGCTTAATCTTCGAGTGTTATGCCTGATGACTCAACAATCTACCCTCCGGTATTGCCAACCAATCAGCAACTGGAACCACCGGCTGGAAACCATCAACGAACATCTCGATCCACGTCTCAAAAACAGCTATCTCAGCTACAAACGAAGGATGCTTCAGGTAATGGTTCTGCATCGAACACAGCTTCGCTTCAATTACTTTCGCGAGTCAATTATCGAAGCTGCTGGGTCGTCCTTTGAAATCTGATATTTTTATTGCTGGCATTTGCCTTACTGCTGTCCGACTCGGCGATTTCTTGAATTGTTGCTGTGGTATAATAAATATCCAGCAACTCATGCGCCAGAAGCTCTTCACGTACGCCTACTTCCTGATTCGCAATAACGACAACTACATGCACTCGTTCCTCAAGCGGGCCACAGCTGCTTCACTCAATCTCACCATTGCTGGCCTATTTGTATGGACCTTAGTTCCCATCAGGCTCCCAGCAGTACCCACAGACCTACAAAATTGATCAAACACTCGATTCGATAATCAGACAAACAAGCACACAAGTCAACCCGACTTGAAATCGTCGGGTACCTCGAGTAGGATGTCCAAAAGCTTCTGCTTAAACGCTGACGATGAGTGTTTGCAGATGATCCGCTCGACTTCCTGCAGCTTGGAGTGCAGTGCGTTCCGATGTTCGATCACCCTATCAACGCTGTGCATTAGCTTCCAGTTGCGTTCCATCCTGTTCTTGAGATCACCTTCGAGGTCCTTAATGAACTCTGCGTGTTGGTTGGATCGTTTTTCTAGGAGTACATCCTCGTATTCGACTTCTTCCTCTTCTTCGTATTCCTCTTCACATCCTTACTCCTCCCTCTCGGGAAAGAATGCTTGATTGGGTATCAAATGTGGCGACATTTCATTGACATCCCGTCTTTGGCGGTCCAACGCTTCGAGTCTACGTTGGTAACCCTTGTAGTAACTGAAATGCTGCGGACCCATTTTCCTAGCATAACCGAACAGCCACTGCAGAAAAAGCATGTTGTCTTGAAACCTCCCTTTGGCCATTTTTTCAAACGCAAACACCTCTTTGACCTTGAGCTTGATGAGTGCTTCATCAAGGATCTTCAGGTTCTTTGCACATTCATCGTGATAGCGAGCATTGAAATTCAATCTCGCGAGGTTGATAGCCCCATTGTGGAGTGCATCGATGATCTGACAGTAACCGACTGCGTCGGCACACAATTCCACCTTGCTGTAGTCACAGTTGGTGAGTTCGTTGAGCCATTGCAGAAGCTCTAACCTTCCTTTCGTTGCCATTTGAACTGTTTATAATCGAATGATAGAATGTTACCGGCAGGTCTGTCGTAACATTGGCTTAGCTGGAACCCCATATTGGATTGTTAGGGACCGAACTTTACTTGCAGAGAAGATTTTATTAGCAGGTCGCTCGCATAATTTATTTACTTCATGTCGGTCCTCGATTCCCTTACTTCGGAACTATTTGAAGAGATGCTGGGGCACCTTGATAGGGCCAGGACATATCGCCGCGTCGCACAGGTACCGTTTTGAGAGGATGCAGAGTGATGAGTCTATCATCGAATAAATCAACAGGATTGCGGAGGAGCTGCTACCTAGAGAAGAACCACCTCCGCTTGGCTTGTTTGATGAATCTATGGTGCACTTCGATGCGGGTGTAGGGACCAACGAGTCCTCTTTTCTTGAGGTTGCAATACCAAGGGCTAGCTAGATACGTTCTGCCGACAACCCTCTGGAGTATTCAAAGAGTGCATTGAAGAGGACTACACTAACTTCCAAAGGGGCCACAAGAAAGGATTTGACGACGCCTACAGCTTCGGGCAAACTAACAAGCAAGTAGTCAACTGCAGCCAAGACAATACTGTCAGCTCATTGCGAAAGACTACACGAAGATGCAAAACAAAGACACAATCAGAAGGCTAATGCTTTTGTTCTATCCGAAATAAATCTTAAGGTAAAGGAATCCAGCCTCAAGGAGTCTCTGACTACTTCACGAAAGGAGTCAAAGAAGGAGAACAACCTGGTTCGGATCAATGACGAGAGCAGAGTGTCAGATATCAAGGGAGAAAGAATAAAGAAACTTGTGAAGGAATAACAAGATAGAAAGCAGTATAGTTTGGAGAGGTAGACAACAGAGATCACTCTTCGTAATCACTCACTCGAGGCTCTCCCGAGATCAAGCATTTACGAGCGAACGCAGCTAAAACTCGCAACAAGATAACAATTCATCGTGGCAAAGAGACAGGAGAAGTAACTCAAGGAGGTAGCAGAACTCAAACCACCACTGGTAAATAACAGTCTTCGAGTTGAGGGAAGCTTTCAAGAAAGGTTGGTCCTCACCACCGAGAAGTCCAAGATTAATAAAGCACTGATCGCTCGAAAGGAGCTGAATCGAATCAGCTACCAGCCCAAACTCACCTCCGGAGGGTGGAAGGTCGAATCCAAGGTCAAAGCACTTTGGACTAAGAAGACTAAAACTGACCAGTACTCACCAGTTGTGCGGGAGTAGAAGTAAGACTCGAAGAGCCTGAACTCGACTGCGATGGACTCCATGAAGTTCTCAACGATAGGAAAGCCAAAGCCAGCAGAGGACTCGAAACAGCACACCACCATCGAGATCAAATTCGCGAATGACTTGGACTTCCTGCTGAACTGAATGTCTGATGAGTTTTCCGAAATGCATTAGTATTGGATGATACGGTACGGCACTGTTTTCCTTGGCCCTTTTGCATTGACCTCGAAAAGCTGCATAAATTATTATCCAGCGAAGAATAACTCATGGATGTTCTGGCCATCACATTCCTAGCCTTCTGTGCTTTGATAGTGGTGCTGCTCTTCGTGGAACGCACAGTCATCGCGATGTGTGACCTCATCTTCGAACTCTGCGAGTCATCGGCATTCCTACGCCGCAACCTTCTGTGGAACCAGGAAAAGGAACAGGCCTACCTGCAGGACATTATCAACCGGCGCATGCAACACTAATTTGAACAGCTGGTGGAATCGTAAGACTTCCAGCAGAAGGCTGCTGATGACCGCAGCATGGATGTTATAATCGATGCGGTTAGGACCGGCAAGAATACAAAGTATCTGCGGTACTACTACCTGAAGGCTTGATCTGGAGATTGATAGTGCTTTCTGCTACCCACATCACATTATTAAAATGTTTCCGTATTTAATCCTGCTGCTTGGCATAGTGGGATGTGGACGCGCACCATTCATCCAACCCAACGAAGTGCACCAGGCGTACAGCGAGCTGGAGGTTAACTTGATTCTCAATGAGAATAAGAATGCGGTAGTGCTCATGGGGGCCGGCAGGCATGAAGATTAAAAAGCCAAAAAGGGTCTCGAAGGTATCCTCCAAAATGCCTTCGAAAGGGAACCCTACGCGGGGTTCGCATTGCTGGTTGATTGTGACCAGTTTCAGAACAATCTGGATGGGAGGATGAACCTTTGCAGAAAGACCACTTAGGGGGTTCGATTGCTATTGTTCAAGCCCAGCACAAGGAGTCTAATGTTCTTCGAACACGAAGTGCTGGGAACACAGGAAGTGCTAGACGTGACTGACAACACTGACGCAGCTGTGATTGCCAAGCGCGTGCGGGATGCCATCCCAAACTTTGTGAAGGAAATCGAAGATCAGTACGACCTCGACGAATTTCTGAGGGATACCACCATGACGAAGCTGATCTACTTCGAATAGTAGCTGCTCAACCCGCCCTACCTCCAGAAGATTTCAGCAAGGTACATGCGAAGGTTGGACGTGGGTATTAGCGACAGCAAGCAACTCGCAAAGAAATACAACGCGAAGTTCCCCAGCATCGTCATGCTGGACTACAACTTCACCAGCAACTCCTACGACCAGTATGACTACAACGGCACCACCGATTTCGAGGAACGACCCTTCGATGATGTGTGTGGATTTATCGAGCCACACGTGTTACCCAACCGTTCGAGGGATATTCTGCTGGACTTCGAACTCATCGAAGCCACGGTACTCAACCTCAGCAGCACCAAGCACCTGCAGAAACTCATCAAACAGGACAAGATGGTCATCGCTGAGCTTGATATCCACCTTCAGTGCGGAGGACTCAAAAAGTGGATGGACAAGTATTCAACTATGTTCAACTACGCCTGCCTTAACATCTCCGAGGCGGAGTTCTCGGATGTTGCAGCCAGCAGTGTCCTGCTGTTCCAGCATGATGTCAAGTAACGACTTCTCCTGAATAGCAATTCCAGCATCGATAAAGTTCTGTAGTTCCCTGAGATAAAGCAAATGGTCTCCACCGAAAAGGAGGCAGATATGTGCACTGAATTAGCTGGCATCAAGAACAAGATCATCGTTATGTCGTACTACCCACTCAAATCCCACAACGCCTTTTTGGTGCGATACCTCAACTCATTGACCGCTTTCAACAGCATCTTCCAGTTCTGCCAGGTATACAACCCCGACAAGTTCGTCGAGAAGCAGTACTCGCTCAAGTAGAACACCCTGTTTGCGTTGATTCCGCAACCTGGAGGACAGGCCTCCCAAAAAGTGGAAAATACTGCTATCAAGACTTTTGGCGACATCAAGTTATTTCTGAGGGAAATTGCAGTGAACAAGCTGCTGGGTCTCTACGAGTAAGCTGTCAAGAATCGTATTAAGTACATCACAACGCCTCAGGACCTCACCAAGTATTGCTTCAGCAAACCATGCGTACTGTCTCTCATCAACATTCGGAAGGCAACTCGAGCGCAACAGGAAATCAGGATGATGAGCGACTTTGCTTATGACTTCGAAAAGCAGTTCAACATCGTCTGGTTGGATGGGCATTGCCACAAGGAAATTTTGAATGAATTCAAAATCAAACCCGAACAGCTCTCGGCACTTGCCTTCTTCAATGAAAAGACCAACCACTACGCTGTGTATGCTGGCAAGTACTGGATCCAGAAAGATGTGAAGAAGTGGTTGAAAAGCCTCCGATCCCAACCCGCCTTGAAGCGATTGAAGTATTCTCTGGACATGGAGAGTCGTGCCTGCCGTCAAGAGGAGGAGCTTTGATACCTGTAATTACGCGACCGTATCCCGTATTATTTATCCACCATATGTTCAAGAGTGTGTTCCAACACAGCCTGTCGGCAATGACCACTGTGCCGCAAGCAAACTTTGCCACCAAGAGCCTCAAGATCATCAAGCTCCGCATGAAGGCTGTGCTGTCCATCAAGAAGATCACCAAGGTTCAGCAGTTGTTACTCAGGCAATGAAGATGGTGGCTGCTTCCAAGATGAAGCAGGATCTCGCGAGGTTGGAACGCGCCAAGGGCTTCGGAGTGGGCTCTATGCAAAAAGTGTTCGAGAATGAACCCTACGTGCAGAAGAAGAAGGCCACTGTAAATGTGAAGAAGACGATGCTGGTGCCCATGACTACCGATAAGGGTCTCTGTGGTGGTACGAACTCCAGTATCATTCGTGAGGTCAAGGCAATGGTTAAGGAGGACCGCGGCGCTTACAAAATCTTCGTCATTGGCGATAAGGGATCGCTGGCGCTGACCCGTACGATGCCCGACCTGATCGAAACCACAATAACCAACCTGATCACTCCTATGAACTTTCCCACTGCAGCTTCCATCGCTAACATCATCCTCACCAACTCAGTAGATTGTGATCGAGTGCTGTTACTCTATAACGAGTTCAAGAACGTCATCACGCAGATCCAGCGCAAGGTTGAATTGATGCCTCGCAAGCAATTCCTCAAGCAGTTCAGGCTGATAGTCAAGCACGATACCTCTGAGCCCGAGGGAGAGTTCGCTTCGCAGTACTTCTACGACTTCTATGTTGCTACTGCCTTCTACAGCGCCATCCTCAACAACATTGCTTCGGAGCAGAGCTCTCGTATGAACGCCATGGAGAACGCTTCGAAGAATGCTGGAGAAATCTTGGATGCTTTGACTTTGGAGTACAACAAGGCTCGTCAGGCCAAGATCACGATGGAGCTGTGCTAAATTATTTCAGGTGCCGCTGCAGTCTGATCGAAGAATAAAGAACCAAAATATCATGGCCTATAGTTACGCTTGTAGAGGTTTAGATTGTTTCGGTAGGGAGCCACACGATAGCCATCAGGGATTTCGGGTTATGAGGTTGGTATGCCAGGGTTGAGGAAGATATCCTGACGCTTGCTCTCAGACTCTTCCGTTATCACTTAGGGCCGGCGATATCTGACGCTCTTGAGGTTGATTCTGGGCAGCTTAATATCTTTGAGATCACCTTTCTAAGGGTTGGCTGTCTCAAGAATAGAAGGAAGTTCGGAAATCTTTGGCTGGAGCTATCGGTTTCGTTGCCTTTCTGACACAACCCGATACGAAGAGATATCCATCAGCGTCATCCCTTTCATCGGTTTACTCAAATCGCACTCTTATGTCTGAATCTCCGGTACTTACTCCACAGGTTCCTACGCTGGACGGGCTGCTTATTGCAATAACTTTCGCAGATAGTCGTTGGTAACTACCTTCTCTTCCGAATGGTTGATGTATTTGACTTTGGAACCCGGAACTTTATTGACCTGCAGATTAAGGTAGGAGGAGACACAAGGGCCAACCCTCACCAGAGACAGAACCTCTTTGGAATTACTGCTTTTAAGTGCGAGACTCTGACTGCTCCTGCTGGTCTGGATGTTTTCCATTTGGTTGATGAACTACGCCTTTCTGTTCTCCTCTGCCAACTTCATATCCTCTTATATCCGCTGCTTCTTCATCACAGCAAGTTACGCCCTTTTGAGCTCATTGTTAGTGTTGAAGCTACTCTTTGTGTTTCCAAGCAGTGAACTACGCGATTCTTTCCGCATGGCAATGCTCTTCTGGAGCATGGAATTGCTTCGTTTCTTGTCGAATTTCAACTCTCCCGCCATGAAGTCTTACAGCTCCTTCAAGAATACTGCTTCCTCCATCGTCGATGGAGTAGTCCTTGCTATCTTCCCTTCAAAAAAATCGGTTTGTTTGTCGGCTTTTAGCTTCCGCTATTTTTGAAGTGCAGCCTCCTTCGATCTTCTCTTCTTGAACTCCTCGCCCATCACGTTCTCGAAGAAATCAGCGAACATTTCATTGAGGTTACGCTAGATTATGTAGCGGTCGGACACCTCCATTCCCAGCGTCTCGAATACTATGACGTGAAAACAATCGAGCATAAACCGAGGAGTCAGTAGGATTTCCATTTAATCCTGCCGGAAGGTCTCCGAGTACATCTTGATGCAAAAGAAGACATTAAAGAAGAGCAGCATATTGGCTGGCCTTTCCTTTGGAGGTGGGATGCTCATAAACAGCTGTACGTAGTGCTTGGAGAGCAGTTCGTGCAGGTCTTCTTTAAGTCCGTCGACCAGCAGCTGACGGTTCGGCTTTTTATTGAATGCAATGATGGGTAACTTCACCAAGAGCAAGTACCAGAACATCACTTCCAGATACCGCAGATTGTACACTGACTTCACTGCTGACAGGAACTGTTGCTTATGCTTTGGAGTACGAAATCTGCTTATTGATGAGCGTACCTCACGAACTGAAGATCCAGCATCCACTTTAACTTGGCTGGGAAGTCGAATAGGTGAGGTAGCTGGTCGGCAGACTCAACGGAAATGCTGGAAAGTGATGTCATTTCCACCTACGGTTCCTACTCCTTGGGTTGGTCAAGTTAGTCTGAGTCCATAATAATTTTAATGATTCACACTGGCCATCGATATTCCCATCGAACTCCCAAGGGTGTTTCGAAAAGCGTTAAATCGATGGAAGGAATGGAACTTTAATAAAACTATCTGCATTAAAATGGAGTTCATCACCGACTATCGTATAGATTTCCACGAAAGCTTCTCCGAAGGTAGCCTGCCGGCGTTGATTCAGAGTTTATGGAGGCCAAGATGAAGGAAGCCATCAAATTCGAGACTTGTTGTGACATCAGAAAAACCTTCTACGATGGGAAGCACGTGTTCACCTGCGAGACCAAGGGTTCAGATTGCTTCACTTGTTAGTTTTCCAGGAACAATACAGTTGGGGGGTTTTCAATGTGCGGGAAAATGCCGAAGCATAAGAAAAATTGTGAGCGGGAAGGTTAGTAGGCTCTCTATATCAAGGTAACAGATGAATGGATGCAGACCATGATGTTGCTGAAGCTCCGGAGGGAGTATCTCGAAGATTTCATAGAGGAGAATGAGCTATTGGGACTCTCACCCAAAATAATATTACTGGCCTACAGTCGCAAGAGGCACAACCTGGATATTCCATTCTACTAGTCCTATCTCACTCAGAGAGGCCTCATTTAAAAGGTGAAGAAGAAATGGGCCAATCTTATGGATTCCATTCGAAAGGCAAAAACAACCCAACCAATGACCACCAAATAACTGTCAGTCATTGTAGAAGGTAGACCACGAGTTGATGTGCTCTCATACTTTCCCGACGATAACCTGGCAACCCCCTTCAATTCCATTTTCTACCCGTCAAGCTTATTGAATGATCAGGACCTCACCGACAAAGAGAATATATTATTTGACTTCAGATTCGACAGGGTCATGCAAAAGCCACCGGAGATTGTACCGCTGCGTGAGAACTAAGGCGATACGACATGTTCGGCTTTCGGTTCGCTTCCCGTCTGCCTCCTGAACAGTTCCCTCGAGAAGGAAAGTCTGAAGGAAATAACTTTCCGTTGATGACCCGTAGATTATATACTTGGTTGATAACTTCATGTAGGATTCAAGGCGCAGCAACGTGTCAATTCTAGTTGAAAAGTCCATCAAGATTCAGCTGGTCAATCTACGATCTTACATTGCACTCTACATGTCTCCCATAGTCGTGCTTCTGACGCTCATGCTCTATCAGCACGTGGCCGATACCAATAACATTTGGGAAAACCTCTCACCGGTAGCCTACAGCCTCGAGAAGATTCCACTTTGTAAGGGTGAGGATTGTAGAACACTGGCCTATACAGTCGTAGGCGACCGTCAACCATATATCGATTACGTCATCTAGCAGGTGAAGCAAAAGAACTCGATTCCCGACAGCCAAGTAACATAATGGCAGCGAAGCCCGAAGGAGGTGATGGACTACTTACAACGCTTCCCAAACACTACACAGACTGTAGTTATCTTCTGCACATCCCGGTATGAAATCAACGAGAATCTCTCGATTCCCTGCTTCGCGGACAACTACCATATGAACTTCTACACAATTGTGTACAATATCTCACTATTTTACCGTACTCCCTATCTGGCCAACCTTCGGGAATCATATCCGAAGGACAAGGTTGTGATGAAACTCAAACAGGACATTGATTAGGCACTCATCGGCTACTATTCCAATAGCACATTCAAAGCTCAAATGCAAGACTATCCGAGCAGGAATTCGAGGTTCCTGTCAGGACTTAATGTCGCAGCACAGTACGGAAGCTTTTTCTTTCTCGTGCCCTACTTGATCCTGCTGGTTCTGGAAGTCTCCACTCTCCTCAAGGAGAAAGAAGAAGGGATGCGCATTGGTCTGAGCATCGCAGGTGTTACCCCATGGCAATTCTACCTCAGCAACTTCTTGGTGTCACTGTTCAACAATTTCATCATTACGCTCTGCCTCTGCTTCTTTGGGTATATCCTTGATTTTAAGTTCTTCAGCAATGGGCTGCTACTGTTCGATTTCATCGTACTCTGGGGTAATGGTACACTCATGTCGTTGATAGGCCTGATGATTACAAGCATTGCAAACGATAAAAAGATAGGGATGAGCATCGCATACGCCTTTGTACTCTATTCGATAGTCATGCAGTGGATGTTCACTGGTGGGTTCCTAATGATGTTCCTCTACCAAACATCCGAGAAGTGGTGGATCTCGGCTGTCAAGGGGTTCTTTAACCTTTATCCCTCTTTTCACTATTCCAAAATATTCTCGGATGTTGAGAGGAAGGCAGATAGGCACTTTGATAGCTTCGCCAATAAGTGGATTGAAGGTGGTAGCTTCACCTATGATGATCTCTTCGCCAAGACTTCTGGAGCAACCTCGTTTTTCCCTCAAAACTACAGTATTCCCAGCCCCATGGATAGCTTCCTGAATATGCTGCTAACTTCCATCGTGGAGATTGTTGTGATTTGGTACTTTGATCATATCGTCGCTTCGGTAAGTTTGCTGGTTGACATAGAATAGGGGCAAAGCAGAACACCTTCTCTTCTTCCTCAAAAAGCAATTCTGGAAGAGATCGAGTAATCTGCAGCAATCATCCAGCAGCAGTCGAGTTGAGGTTCGAAGTGCTCTGAAATGTTTTCGAAAGCATATGTTTCGGTCGTCAAACGAAGATATTTATGCACTCAAGGGAGCATCGTTTGATGTCTAGCCGAACTAAATAGTATCCATTCTCGGAAGGAATGGTGCCGGCAAGTCAACTCTCTTCAACATTCTCACAGGCATCTTGGACCTCGATTCGGGCTCTGCAAAGATCAGTGGTATGAATGTTGCGACCCACATGCGCCACCTGCGGAAGCGGATGGGTGTTTGCCCACAATTCGATATTCTGTGGGACGAACTCACCGCATACGAGCATATGAAAATGTTCGGAGAGCTGAAAAAGATTCCAAACTTGGAGAGCGAAATCTAGCGAAGCCTCCGTGATGTCCAACTCTGGGAAAACCGCGATGGTCGAATCAAAACATTTTCTGGAGGAATGAAACGGAGGGTTTCCCTTGCTATCAGCTTGTTGGGGAAACCCGAACTCATTATTCTGGACGAACCTACGACTGGAATGGATCCCAAAGTTCGGCGGCTAACGTGGAACATCATCAAGAGTCTCAACCAATACGCTTCGATAATTCTGACAACCCACAACATGGAGGAGGCCGATTGTCTATCCGATAGGATCCTCATCATGGCAGGTGGAAGGATCCTAGCTCAGGGAACCAGCACAACTCTAAAAAAATAATTCGGATCTGGCTACCGATTGAGAATTGTCTGCAAGGATGCTACCGCTCTGAGCAAGATACTGTAGTCACAGGGTATTCGAAGCTAAATCGATGAGCAGGATATCCTTGTGAGATCCACCAATGAATCCGACCTGGTGCGAATGTTAGAATACCTAGAAAAGGACAAGCCTGAACTGGTGTCCGAATGGTTGATAAGCGAGAGCAGCCTTGAAGAAGTCTTTCTCAACGCAAACAAGCGGTATTGACAATGTATGTGTATAAGTTTCGCGATGAACGTATTAGAAGTTACCAAAGGACTCATCGAGCAATACACCGACACAGTATAGGAGTTCGAGGAGTAGCTCACCTACGGCCTGGCTGCAGTGAGACTAGACATCGCAACGGGCCAACCTCATGGCTGCACCCTATACCTCCATGAGCAGTACCCCATGATGCTTATGGTTATTCAGCCTGAAGGGTTCCTTGTTCTGAACACCAGACAGTGTAGAACACGCCGGCTAGTGCCGCAACTTGAGATTCAACTGCGCATCAAGTCTTGTAATTCAGTGTTAATCGAGATCTGGAGATCAAGGACGGTGTCGATGAACTAATTTTGCTGTTCCCGTCGGCAAGCCTGCGTAACAAGTTTAGCAATGGCCTGCAGAACCTCATCAACAAGTATAGGAGTCTCACACCCGAAATAGACTCGAATATTATGCGAATATTCCTCGAGGCAGACACCAGTCGAAATGGGTTGCTGAGCCTCGAGGAGATCGAAATACTCCTGCGGCAGCTCAATATCTCACCCAACGAGCACACCAGGAGTCTCATTAAGGAGAGCAAGAAGAATATGCTGACTGGTGAAGAATAGATGAGCATCAAGGAATTCGAAATGTTCGCGAAGCTGATGACTTGCAAGCTGGAAATGCTATCGACGTTCGAAACGTGCATCGAGCACGAGCTTGATGGGATGAGCGCACTCACCCATGCAGTGATGGATAGACAGCAGTTTGGGGAGTTTCTCATGGTCCATCAAAAGACTAAGTCGTTCGAAGAGGTTGAGGAGATTACTCAGAAGGTCTTTGCTGGAAGATCCGACAAGATATCATTCTACAACTTTTGTGTACACCTCATGTCCAAGGAAAATTCAATCATATCGGGAGAGTTGGTCCAAGCTGAGTTCAGTGAAGACCACCCACTGCACCACTACTACTGCCTCTCCTCTCACAATACATACCTGTCTGGCAACCAGCTTACAAGCACATCCAAGGTTGAGCGGTACATTGAGGACCTCGAGGATGGGGTGCGCTGTGTCGAACTGGATGTGCACGACGACGAAGACACGCCCATAATTAAGCATGGCTACACTGCAACAGAACCAATACTCTTCGAAGATGTGATATACAGCATTGCAAAGTTCTGTGACTAAGATCCCAACCACACACCGATAATCCTTTCTCTTGAAAATCACTGCTGTCGTGAAAACAAATAAAGAATTGCTCATATCTTAGTGAAGCACTTCTGCCCGAATGATCTTGTGGATGGGAAGTTGCTGATGGTCAAGGGTGATCGGTATCCAACGCTTAAGGAACTCAGAGGAAAGATCATCGTTAAAGGGACTGGCAAATATAAAGAAATACATAGAATTGCCAACCAAGGCATTATTGAAGGTTCCGACTCGGAAAACGAATAGAATGGCTTTCCGAAGGAGGAGGCAGTGCTTCCTCGAAGGTTACCAGTTCCATTTGCTAAACGTAAAGCAGCATTTCTTGGCCAGATCCTTGAATTTAAGAATCTTAAGAAAATTTCCTGCCAGAAACTAACCAGAGCTGCGATGGTAATCAATGGTCTCAGAGCAAAACCGACGAAACAGAATGCCCCACAGCTGCTGAGCATCACGAGCATGCTATCGGGCGGTAAAATCGGAAATGCTAATTGCTGGGAAAGCGTCAGCCTTAGTGAAGGGCAAGCTTTAAAGTTGTTCTGTGATCGGTAAAAGTTGCACCGGCAAACAAGTGGGTCGTGGGTCAGGGTATATCCTAGTGGAACCCGTATCAATAGCTCGAACTATAATCCGTTGCCGATGCTGGAAGTCGGTGCCCAGATTGTTGCCTTGAATACCCAACATAAGGGCATAGAGACTAACCTGCTGTACTCATTCTTCACGGGGCATCCCAACCAGAAGGGGTATCTCCTCAAGCCATAACACCTCCGACACGGAAAGATCAAAGAATAGAGTAACCACAAACCCATGACAATAAAAATTAAGGTGCTGTCATGCCATTCGCTAGTTGCATAAGACCACTCCTAAGAAAGGCCTGACGTGCAGGTCAACATTGGACTATTTGGCTCGCAGGTTGAATCAAAGCTGAACGTGAACTTCTAAATGCTGTTTCCATTCACCTAAGTAGTCCAAGGCAACAGTTATAACCCCATCTTCCGGCAAGCTCGGGAATTCGTGTGTAGAGTCAGTGATCCGTTCTTTGCAATTATCTACTTCGAGGTTCCCAAATGTGGTCAAGCTGCTGTACCAGTTCGTTTACTCCGAAAGGGATTCCGATCAGTCACCCTCATGGACAGCAATGCACACGAAAACGGATCGCTGATCCTGGTGTATGTTGATAAGAGTTGATTGTATATATTCCTTCTTGCGATGGCGATGATCAAAAAGGACACCAAAAAGTACCACCACTACTCTCCTGCCTTCTACGGTAAGGATACCAGCCTCTTCGAAACTAGTAACCGAGCCAAGCTTGGGTTTGCCAATCTCTCCCAGTATCAGAAGAACTTAAAACCTCGCTCCATCGAACTCTTCGCCAAATTCGCAGCCGAGACCAAACCGGAACAGCAAGGACTCCTACGTGAAGATTCCGAGGTGTACATGGAGGCTTTGATGGACATTGTCAACAATCTAAACAACGATCGTGATTTGATGGAGTTTGTGGTGCCGACCACAGACGCTATCCTTACAGAAGAGCCACTAGTGCTCCGGGAGGTTGTTCAAAACGTCATCAGTGCGAGAGGAAAGGACACCTTTATGCAGAGCCTGAAGTCGTTCATGTATGTGTTGGATCATCGTCCAGCGACATGCTAAGCAGCCATCCACCTTCTCTCACTGCTCTACGGTGAGATCGACAATTATGACGAGCGAAAGAGTTTTCTGCTTGACCTTATCCACATGAACAAGTAAAGATCCGAAGTGACGTAGAAACGATAAACGCCCGAAAGTATCAGATTTCTGTATGATGTCGTCAATTGTCAACCTCATCAAGCATGAGGATCTCGGCCAGATCTTCATTAAGAATGGAGGAGTGGAGCTGTTAATTGAAAGCTTGAACAAGAATTCCAATGATCTTCAGACCACCTACTACACGTTCCTGAACATCTGGCTCATCTCCTTTCTGGATGAAGCATACCCAGCCTACCTCTCTGTCCCAAAGTTCAGGATCATTCTCAGCCTTACTGAAGTTCTTCAGAAGATTTCAAGGGATAAGTTGGTCAGAGTTGCCTTCTACATCTTCAAGAATCTGCAGCATAACCCCGACTGTCTCGAGCTGATGATGGATGTCGGCCTACTCAAACTCATCGACACCCTCCTCAAGGGCAACATCAAGGACAAATAAGTTATTGAGGATATCAAGGAAGTAGCTCAGACCCTCGAACTCAACATTCGAGTCATGAGTTCATTCGAAAAATACTGCAAGTAGTTGAACTCAGAGTGCCTCGAGTGGAGTGCAGTCCATACCGAGCGATTTTGGAAGGAAAATGCTATCCGTTTCGAGGACAGCGACTACCAGATGATCAAGTACAGCATACAATTACAGTAGAAAACTGAACACCCTCTTGTCAAGCCAACGACAGAAAAATGTTGCTATTGCTTGCTACGATTTGGGAGAATTCTGCCGCTTCTATCCCCACGGCCGCAAGTACATATCCACTTATGCAGTATCCTGGAATCTATGAAGATCAAGGACACCATCATGTAGAAGGCCAAGAAGAGCGAGGACAAATCTGTTAGGGAACAGGCACTCTTGGCACTCCAGAAAATCATGATCCAGAACTGGCAAGCCATATGAGCATTTTGTTGATGCGAATGTCATAATTTGAGTTAGATTTGTATGGAGAGTAAAGTTCCCGAACCTATCCTCTGCAAAGCAGCAGTTGCATACGGACCCAAGCAACCTCTGACCATCGAGGAGGTCTATGTTGCACCTCCCAAGAAGGGAGAAGTCAGAATCAAGGTAATTGCTAATGCCCTCTGCCATACTGATATCTACACACTCGACGGGTGTGATCCGGAAGGACTGTTCCCATGCATCCTTGGACACGAGGCTACTGCTGTCGTTGAGAGCCTTGGAGAGGGTGTTACGTCTCTGAAGGTTGGTGATATCATCATTCCATGCTACACTCCGCAGTGCCTCGAAAGGGATTGCGTTTTTTGTTCAAGCAAGAGCAACCTATGCCCAAAGATCCGAGCTACTCAAGGGAAAGGACTTATGCCTGACGGAACAACTCGATTCACCAACAAGGAAGGTAAACCAATCTTTCATTTCATGGGATGCTCAACCTTCAGCGAATACACAGTCATCGCTGAGATCTCAGCTGCCAAGATCAATCCTAACGCCGATCTGAACAAGGTGTGTGTACTTGGATGTGGAGTTAGTACTGGCTGGGGAGCAACCTACAATAATACCAACGTTAAGCCGAGATCCAGCGTTGCTGTATGGGGGCTTGGAGCAGTTGGCCTCTCAGTTATTCAAGCAGCCAAAATTCAAGGAGCAACAAGAATCTACGCTATTGATGTAAATCCTGCTAAGGCCGAGTCTGCTCTGAAGTTTGGAGCGACTGAGTTCATTAATGCAAAAGAATGTGATGCCAAGGAAGTGCTACTCAGTAAAGAAAAATGGGGAGTAAACTACACATATGACTGCACAGGAAACACTGCTGTTATGAGGACTGCTCTTGAAGCATCTCACCGAGGCTTTGGTGAATCCTGCATCATTGGAGTAGCTTAAAGTGGCAAGGAAATTGCTACCAGACCCTTCCAACTTGTCACTGGCAGAAGGTGGGTTGGTACTGCCTTCGGAGGATGGAAGAGTCGTGAGGACGTACCAAAGCTTGTGAACAAGGTTGTCACTGGAGAGTTGCCAATTGACGATTACATCACACATTTCTACACCACACTGGACGACGTCAATAAGTCCATTGATGAACTTCATTCAGGAAACTGCTTGAGAGCGGTTGTGGAAATCAATGACCCTCCTGAACGCCACCGCTATCCAGTGAAAGTATTGTCATCTAGGCGTCACTGCGGCGGAGTTTTGAAGACTGTTGAACATTGGAGTGATGTCAACAAGTGCAACATGATATTCAATATCTACCTTCCCGAGGCTGAGGTTAACCAGCAAAGAGGTGAGCCCTATCCAGTCCTCTACTTCTTATCCGGGCTCGAGGGAACTCACCAAAATGGAGCGGAGAAAAGTGGTTTTGGAAACTATGCTAAACAGCACAACATCGCTGTTATCTTCCCTGATACGTCTCCTCGCAGTACTGGAATCGAAGGCATCGACCAGGATTGGACTTGGGGCAACAGTGCCAGCTATTATGTTGATGCCACTGCGGAGAAGTACAAGACCAATTTCAACATGTTCACGTACATTAACGAGGAGCTTCCTCGCATTGCGTCTCAGCACTTCCCTGTCAGCTTTTCGAACAAATCCATTACGGGTTTTAGTATGGGAGGGCACGGTGCATTGATCTCAGGATTGAAAACCGGAGCTTTCAAGTCTGTATCAGCATTTGCTCCAATCACCAACCCCACCCAATCAGCATGGGGAACTAAGGCTTACGAGGAGTTCTTTGGGTCAGCAGAAGCTGGTAAGGACTGGGATGCCACTTCCCTCATCACCTCAAAAGACTTCAAGAAAGTTCCCTTGCTGGTCGATATTGGTACTGCTGATAAGCACCACCCCAAGCTTAAAGTATACGAGTTCGTGCAGACAGTCCACAATGCTGGCCTGAAGCTGGAGTTCAAAGAGCGAGACCAGTACGACCATAGTTTTTGGTACGTTGCAACGTTCATCGAGGAGCACATCTAATTCCATTCCCAGTTCCTAAACCGCTGGGACTGACAATAAATTATGAGTTGAAAACGATCCGTATGTAAGTTGACCATACACGAATTATGTACACAACCGCTATTAACCAACACCTTTTGATAAAGTGTCGTTGTTTTTACGAGTATGCAGCCGAGGTAAGGTTCTAAACAGGACCCACTCGGTCGTTCTGTCTTAGTGTGGATCAGTCATTTATTAAATGATCGATTTTACTTACCTCAAAGATCAGACAGACCTCAAAGACCAAACAGAAACTTTTCCTTCACGATGTCAAGTTCAAGTTGCTTGTGAATAGGCAAACCATCGATCAACCGCATCAACTTTTGAGCATCAATCTCTTCGGGAAAGAAGGGAAAAGGCTGATGAGGGGAACGAAGTAACTCATTAAGGAGAGTCAAATGCAGTAGTTGCTCATAAATAGCCTACCCATCCGATCAAAATCGTTTCAGCAAGCCGTCACTTTGGCGGATTGATGACGACTGTTCAGCATTGGAGTCGAGCCAATAACTGCGATATGATGTTCAACATCTTCATCCCATAGGCTTAAGTAACCAAACAGCCAAAAGATCCATACCCCGTCCTCTATTTCCTCTCTGGGTTAGAAGGTACTCATAGTAATGCACCATAAAAGTGTGGTTTTGGGCCTTATGCAAAAAAGTACAACATCGCCATGATCTTTCCTGATACATCCCCTCGCGACACTGGTATCTAAGGTGTATGTGATGACTGGACTTGGGGAGACGGAGCAAGCTACTATGTAGACGCGACCACAGAGAAGTACCGAACCCATTTCAATATGTTCACTTACATCAACGAAGAGTTGCCTCGAGTGGCTGCTGAACATTTTCCTGTGAGCCTCAGAAACAAATCCATAACCGGCTACAGCATGGGAGGTCACGGCGCTATTGTTTCCCAAATCAGAACAAATAATAGCTATAAGTCGGTATCTGCGTTCTCACCGATCTCAAATCCAAGTCAATCTGAGCTCTGTATGAAAGGCTATGAGTAGTTCTTTGGTTCTGCTGATGCTGGAAAGGATTGGGATTCTACCCGGCTGATTGCATCTGGCAATTTCGTCCGATTTCCCTTGCTCGTTGATGTGGGAACTGCAGATCCCTACCTCCACTGGCTCCATGTGTACGAACTCATTGAAGTGGCAGGCAAGGCAGGACTAAAAATCGACTTCAGACCAAGAGATCACTATGACCACAGCTTCTGGCAGGTCTCCACAATCATCCAGGAACACATCGAATTTCATTCACGGTTCCTGAATGCCTGGGCAGAGTGATTTCTTGACCGAATACAATTATAATCAAAAATGGAGTGCCCAATGTGCTATGACATCTACGATGAGGGTCAGAAGGTTCCTCGCAACCTTCACTGTGGACATACCTATTGCGAGGAGTGCCTAATCAATAGCATCAAGAACAAAGGAAGATTGGAGTGTCCCATTTGTAGGCTTCGCCACGAATCCTGGGTAAAACCGAGCGAACTCACCAAGAACTACGTCGCTTTAGAGTTCTCACTAAAGCAACGTGAACTACTACAGAAGCACTAGTTCTGCTCTGAGCATAAAGAGCCTTTGAAGTTCTACTGCGAAAACGACAATCAATACATCTGCATTGACTGCATAACGAAACACACTGGTCACCGATTTTTCAAACAGGATCAGTCCATAGCTCTGGTGAAGAAGAAGATAAGCCAACGGTTGGGCACACTTAAGGATGAGCTGCAGAAGATACGAAGTGTACGCCAAAAATACGATAGTACGCAAATTTCTCTCAGCGCCAAATACTAGCAGGCAGTGTCTTCAGCCGAAAAGGTATTTGTCAAGCTCCGGTCCGACCTATAACAATCAGAGGACCGCATTTACAGCGAAATCCGAAAATTCTACGATAATGAAGTATTGGAGCTGGAGAAGTCAAAGGGGGAGTTAGAGAAGGAGGCAATCGCTGCTGACCGCGAGATTACAGTCTTGGAGGATAGGCTTGAGTCGCTTGAGAAGCTCAAAGTGCTGGAAGAGAAGTTCGACATTCCAGAATACAAACCTCGGAAGCTAAAGAACCCGATTCCAACAGAGTTTCCAACCCTTACATTCACTTATCTCGAACTGCCCAAGCTGGAACTCAACTATCGCATCAACCCTAAGATCTGCTTCTTTGGGGATAGGAAGCGTCTTCTAATGTACTGTCCAAACACGAACTCGTATAGTCTCACCAATCTTGTGACGCCGATCGAAATTCAGTATTATTCAGCCTGCTGTACACTTCCGTCGGGAGAAATCATCATCACCGGCGGTGGTTCGTCTAACCTTACCATTCTCTTTAACGCTTGGGCAACAACAAAGCTTGTGTATAAACGCAGTATGCTTTCCTGCAGAAAGGAGCATAGCTGTGTGTATATGAATGGGCTTGTATACGCTCTCAGTGGCTATGACAGCAAGAACAAGTGTATGGCTGGTTGCTAGGTCTACGATATTAGTAAGGACGAATGGAGAAGCATTGCTTCTCTCAACGTGCCTCGATGTGCTTTTGCAGTGGCAATGGCGAGGAATAAAATTTGGGTGATGGGGGGATTCAACGGAACTGAGCAGATCAAATCAGTCGAAGCCTACGATTAGGTTCAGGGAATTTGGAAGCTTGTGAATGTCGAGCTGAAGCAGCCTCTCGCGAATTCTGCAGCAGTCGCCTCTGAACACTAAATTGTTATTCTCGGAGGTGGCTGCAACGAAGGCTTTAGTTTAGAGGCATACGAGTTGGAGATCGACACACTCACCATTTCTGAGATATCCAGAATGGATACAGGTCGGGACCTGCGAAACAAAGCAATAATGTATGCTGGTGATATCTATGCAATTGGTGGAAACAACTACTCAGCCGAGCGGTATCGACTTCGAGACAATAAGTGGGAGCCTCTGAAGGGATATGGCGACCTGGTTCAAGACAATCTTGATAGCTGGTGCTGCGGTTTGACCTATAACCCCAACGACTACGACTTGGATAAATTTGGAGAGTACAATACTAACCTCAGAAAAAAATACTTAGACTACGTCTACGATGAGGGTTAACGCTACGACGAGATGATTTGAATTGCCAATCACATCTTGAAATCAACTGTTGACTTGATTCGACCCAACACATACTGTTTTCCGTCAATCGGAGGGTATTTAGGTTGACCGCAGTTTGGAAGGCTCTCGAACACCTGTCCAGCGTCTGGGTCGCAGAACATTACGATGGTCTGCCGCTCAGGGATTCTGTCTATCTCGTTCTTTTATGCCATTCTTAGAATGTCATCGTCCACTTCCACTTTGTGAATTGTGCTGATTAGGGTGTCGTTGGTCCAATGTTGGAAGAGATCTCCAAGGTTAACGACGATCGAGTAATCGGGAGGCTCAACTTTGACCCATTGCTTTTTAGAGTTCAAAGCTCTGAGACCATTCTGTCCAAACCCAGGCTTTTGAATCAGCAATGTAATTGTGCCATAATCGGAGTGAGCTCCAGCTCGTACACGTCCAGTAGCCTTGACAGTCTGCAAACTGACGTCCGGATAGTACAGAAGTCGGATTGTTTCGTTGAAGAACTGTTTCGCACATTTGTCGATAATAAAGCCTGCTTCAAGGCCAAGCCCCTTTTCTATCGATTGCAGAACCCTTTGGTGTATTTTAAACATATCCGCATAGAACTTCCCAAAGAAAGTTTGAAATTGCTCGATTTGTGGATAGTACTGCAGCTCGTCTGGACCATCGGGATGTCCAAGATCTAATGTTTCCTTTTTATCGTTGTGGATGTCCTTTTCATCGAGAATTTATTTTCCAGCACACATATATCCTCGATTCACGCTCGCATCGAACTTTATAGCACTCTTCACTTGTGGTTCCAACTTGAAGAACTCCTTCGATAGCCGAAACGCTTCATCAATCTTTGAAGACTCAAGTCCATGATTCCTAATCATCACAAACCCAATCTGCCGGAACGTACTCACAAGCTGATCAGCAAATGCAGGATCATTCATGTCTAACAGTGGGATGGCTGCCAACTCGTGCACCTCTTAGTTGCTTGGCTGAGTTTGATTAAGCGAAGCTGTGGCTTCAATCGGTCTTCGAAACGGTTCCATTTAAATAGTAACATTGGACAGAGGTATCATTTCAATTTTGGTGCGAACTGCCCATTTTCTTGTCTGTCCTTGAGTTAGTTCGGTAATGCTCTTAAATCTCTCCACGCTCCTCCGAATCGTCGAACCCAATCACGAGCTCAGATTTCTTAATCTTCTTTTCCATAAACTCCATCTATTTTTCAGTGGAGGTAGTCCGGTATTCTTCCTGAACTGGAGCCTTAAAGAACTCGTGTTCGAGGGTGTCGCGAGCTGTCAGCCTGTAGATCGGGTTGATACAGAGAAGGCGGGCTATCATATCGTAACACCTCTCGCCATACTTGCTCACTATAGCTGCTTTATCTATTGTCAGGTTGCAGGTCTTATTGTTGATGAATGTCTCTTCGTAGTTTCTGCCCTTCAGCGGGTTCTTCTGTAGGAGTAGCATATGAGCGATGATTCCAAAACTGAACATGTCAGCTTTGGTATCATAAGGTTTTCTGTTTTCGGAGGTGTTTGCAATGACCTCGGGAGCGATGTATCCCATCGTCCCACATCGCTTGAACATCTTGAGCGTTACCTCTTTATCCATGATCAGCGAAAGCCCGAGGTCAATTATCTTGGGTCGCTAACTGAGCATATTGACGATGATGTTCTGTGGTTTGAGGTCTCTATGGATAACTTTACGGCTATGCGCGTAGGCCAGCGCAATCAGTATGCTTTTCATGAGCGACTTGCGAGTCTCCAAAGACATGAAGATATTTTCTTTGATGAGTGCCATTAGATTCTTGCCGGGAATGTACTCCAAAACGAAATAAAATTGCTGATTGTCCTCATAGAATTCGTACATCTTTGAAATGTAGTCGCTGTAGAGCAGTGACAGCGCCATCTTCTCCTGCTCGACAGCCTATCGGCTCCTGTTATTGTTCTTATCCACTTTCTTGACGATTTTAATAGCGTACTCATGGTTGTTCTCCAGCTTCCGAGCTAAATGAACCTTTTTTAAGCCGTGCTTACCTTGGAGAAGCTGCCTTCACCGATTTTATCCAAGATCTAAAACTGTCCGGAGAAGTTTAGCTGGATCACCCACTTCGCTATGAAAGTACGCAGTTTGTTTAGTTCGGCCAGTTGCGGGAAATACAGGAGAGCTGAGTGCGTAAAGTTAGTGAGATAGAGCAGATACGGATTCTTCTCCTCGGTCTTGAAGAAGGCGCAGTAAAGATTGCTCAGACAGCAGTGTCCCTTAACGGCAGTGTCTTCTTCATCCTGAGTCAACACTCAATTAACCTCGTAGTAGACAAGGTAGTTCTTGCGGACACCAAGCACACGCTTGCTGTGCCATCCAAAGGTCTTGCCAATTTTATAGAAGTTCAGACGAATCTCGTCGGGTTCGTTTTTGAGTTCAAACTCCGGGGATTTAATCCACACTTCCTTGGTGCTTAGAAACTCTCTTGTCTCGAGAGCCTTTGCGAAGAAGCTCTCAGGGCTGAGAGTCGAAATGCTTGCGGACATCATAGCTGCTATTATACACTGACCATGATCCACAGCGATATTACATTCCTAAATCTGCCTTTTTCAGTACGGTTGATGCATCTGATTCTACTTATGCAACTTTGATCAATTGTAGAGCTCGTCCTCGACGTTCATTTTGCTAGCGGCCTGGCCACCTGAATTTGGCCAGTTAATCTTTGGACCGCTTGACTGTCCACCGGTCTTGTTCACGAAAATAGGGTCGAACTTTCGGCGGAACTGCTCGAACTTGTCCAAGTCAGTCGCAGTAACCGACTTACGAGCAGTTCTCAGAGCTTCTTCAAAGTGCTTTCGAGTAATTTCTGGAACTGGATCGAAGTTTCCAGCGTTTCCTCCCTTTTGAATCAATGCCTTCATGCGAGCCTCAGCTTCGATGGACTGAAATAAGAATGGTGTATACATCTCTAACGGCTGCCTTTGCGGCCTTCTGGCAGATTTCTGTGAGATCGGCACCTGAGAATCCTTCAGTGATCTGAGCGAGGAAGTTCAAGTCAACATCCTTCGAGAGAGGAGTCTTTCGCAAGTTAGCCTTGAGAACGCCCAATCTTGAAGGTTGATCGGGGAGTGGGATGTAGATGAGCTGGTCGAGTCGCCCCTAAATAAGAATTGAGTTTTACAGGTCGAATGATGGCCTCGTCAAGAATTTCTGGCCTGTTGGTTGCTCCAATGAAGAAGATGTTCTTTTTAGTTCCCATACCGTCCATTTCTGTGAGCAGCTGGTTGATGACACGATCTCCGGCTCCTCCGGCGTCTCCCTGAGAACTACCACGAGCGACTGCAATTGAGTCGAGCTCGTCAAAGAACAGAACGCAAGGAGCGGCAGCCCTTGCCTTGTCGAATACGTCACGAACGTTTGCTTCGGACTCACCGAACCACATAGTGAGCAGTTCAGGACCCTTGATTGAGATGAAGTTAGCACTGCACTCGTTAGCGACCGCCTTAGCAAGCAGGGTCTTTCCGCATCCTGGAGGTCCATAGAAAAGCACGCCCTTGGAAGGAGCCATACCGAATTTGTGGAATTTGTCGGGATGCTCGATTGGGAAGAGGATCATCTCCTGAAGTTGCTTCTTGACTTCTTCGAGTCCTCCAATATCTTCCCACTTGATGTTTGGAATTTCGACGTGGGTCTCTCGAAGAGACGACGGGTTGACGTTACCTTGAGCGAATTTGAAGTGTTCTTGGCTAACAGCCATGGCCTCGAGGATCTTGGCATCGATCTTCTCATCTTCGATATCGATGATGTCCATTTTTTCACGAATGCACTGCAGAGCAGCTTCGGTGCACAGAGCAGCAACATCAGCTCCTACGAAACCGTGGGTGTCCTTTGCAATATCTTCAAGGTTGACGTTCTCGGCAAGCTTCATGTTCTTGGTGTGAATTCGAAGAATTTCCAATCGACCTATTTCATCGGGAACTCCAATATCGATTTCCCTGTCAAAACGACCAAAACGTCTCAAGGCAGGATCGAGAGAGTTTGGCCTGTTGGTAGCGGCAATGACAATGACGTGACCACGACCCTTCAGACCGTCCATCAGTGTCAGCAATTGCGAGACGACTCTCCTTTCGACTTCACCGTGCACCTTCTCTCTGTTTGGAGCAATAGAATCGAGCTCATCGATGAAGATGATAGCTGGACTGTTCTTCTCGGCCTCTTCAAAGGCCTTTCTCAAATTTCCTTCGGCTTCTCCTGCCATCTTCGACATAATTTCTGGCCCGTTGATGAGGAAGAAGAAGGCCCCTGTTTCGTTTGCGACTGCTCGAGCAATCAGGGTCTTTCCTGATCCTGGAGGACCGTACAAGAGCACTCCTCGAGGAGGCTTGACTCCCAGAGTCTTGAACAGTTGAGGGTGGCGCAGAGGGAGTTCAATCATTTCTCGGATGAGCGCCATTTGCTTGCGGCAACCTCCAATATCGTCATAGCCGACGTCGTCAAGTTTTTATTCGTCTTCGCGCTTGATTGGTTCACCTTCAGTGAAGAGCATGCTAGCCGGGCCGACGATACCGTACTCTTTTGGTTCGGTTGCTACTACCTTGAACTCAACTGCCTTGAATCCTCCTCGAACAAGGAATAAATCTCCCTTCTTGAGTGGCCTGTAGGCATCCTTGAAGTAGGGGATGAGGTAGGTCTTGGTGAGATCACCAGTGATTCCCTCAATGGTGTCGTCGAGAGGTAGTACGTGGATCTTCGTAAAGTTGGGGACTTCGCCGGCGGGTCGAATCTGAATGACATCTCCAAGACGCACTCTGAGATTCTTCCTCACGACTTTGTTCATTCTGATCTTTCCATCTTCAAGCTTATTGTCGATGAGGGCCACACAGATCGTCTACTTGCGCTTCTTGCCCTTAATCATAATGGGGTCGCCCTTGAAGATCTTAAGCTCAGACATCTTGGCCTGAGAGATCTGGACGGTCGAGTTATCGTCGTTAATGGACTCCTCGACGATCAGCTTGTTTGGAGCTTTCTTCGAGTCCAGGATAGCGGTGGAAAAGTCCTTCTTTTCCTCTGCGGGCCTAGATGAAACCACGTAATTACTTGCTTGGCTGCATGGGATTCAAAAAATATTTAAATTATACCCTGGCCGCACCCCTCCTTATAAGCAGAGGGACGATCAGAATTTATTAAACTTGAATCCACTTCGTTACAACTTGTAGTATGGAACGGTTAGGCGCCTAATTATCCCGCTCTAAATCACGATCATCTCTAGTCAGCACCAGCCTTCTCCACATACTGCAGCCAACAGGATGTTCATTGATACTGCAAAACCAGTACACGTTTAAATAAGTCAGTCAATTTACCATGAGATTCTTTTCCATGTCCTTCGTTAGGCTTTTCCACTCTACTGATTTGCTCAACGAGACTCTCTCTGTCATCTTATCGTGGAAGCCCCCGTACCAGACGATGGACCATTCCCCTCTCCGCGACGACACTGTCCATAGAATCAGCAATAGCAATGGAACAGAGAAGAGTGATTGCGGTAGTTCTATCGAATAGGATGTGGTCACATAGACGCAAATCTGTAGGGCCAAGGCAAGGAATATACCTATAGTCGCAGCAATCGAATACACCGAAATATTGAAGGAAGCATCCAACCTTCGACAATAGCTGACGATAAAGCCTGGAAATAACAACTGAATTTCTCATTGAAGTACTTCAGCAAAATCTACCCACGCGCACCGTCTGGTTGAAAAGTAGATTAGAGTTGGAACCTGCAGCTCAAGAGGAGATGGGTACTGGTTGATCAGCTTAAGTCCTACCCGAGAGTGGGCCAGAATATACCCTATTTCAAGGCCGCAGTGAACAGCCACAGTCATTGTAAGAAAGAACAGGGATGCTCGAAGGCTTCTTATTCGGAAGATTCTGAGCAAGCTCGCGACAATGCATAAATCTAGACTAACAGCACACGTTACCAAAGATGTTGTTGATGTACCAAGTATTGCCACTTTCTATTCTCCACAGCACAAGTCCAGTCGTAATAATCAATCCCAGGATATCACCAACATTAACCTTCCAGACCTTGACCTTGATGCCAACAGCCGTAGTAAGTTCACCCACCATAAAGAAAGCCGAAGTAATTGACATTCCTCCGACCAGTACATATTGCGTGTATTTGATTGCATCTCCATCTGTGAAGTCCAAAATGACTATGTATGCCGAAAACACAGCGATGTAAACAATAGAGAACCACCATTGCAACGACAGAGCATCAAACCGATGAATCTTCACGTAGTTGCTGAGGAACAGCACGAGCGCTGAAACGGTCACTGAGAGGATGATGTATGAGGCATCAAATGGTTAGCTGAAGGTGTGCTCCTCCTCCACAGTCGAGTTGACAAACGAGAAGCGTATCTCTACCTAGTTGCTTTGATACTTGAAATACAGAATTTTCTCTGAGCCGATTCCTTTGAAAGATATTCCGACATTGCTGTTGACTTCCTCAAAGGGCAGGGATTCATACTACTGTATGAACAGTGGCTCCGATATTTCGTAGTAGAGTGATTCATTCCTCATTAGTTCCTTGAAGCGGATGATAAGGTTCTGCGAGCAGACTGGTATCTTCTTGAGGCATTGGCACGAGTTGGGAATGTATTCAACGTCCTCTTAGGGAAACACCACAGTCTCTTTGTTGGGGCAGACCTCGAAGGTTACCTTGAGTGTACTCGCTAACACCAAGAACAAAAGGCATAAGGGCACTCGCATATTATAGATTTATAATGGGTCATTGGTGGGCTGGTTCGTCAGCTTTCATAATCATGGACTCCAAGTTTTAAATTTCACCCGACAGCATCCGCAGCATCGTTCACAAACTCAAATAGAAAGGAGCAGACGCACTGGATTCGTAGGAGTTGTTCATATGTGTCACCACCCCAGGATTTCCGGAAGTTTGCCACAATCTGGGAACGGAGTGGAGCAAAAAGCATGAGAAGCAAGCCCTTGAAAGAATCAAGAAATCATCGCTGCATGTGCCTTGGTTACTGAAGAAGCAGGCTGACTAGCCGAGAGGTGCTACGCTGCTAGTTCATTGTGCTCGTGGAGACATCGCCAAAGTATGAAATTCCTCGACAAAGGTCAAAGACATCGTAAAGAAGACACCAAAGGACCAGCTGGAGAACTTACGAGAGACTGTGGATTCAACTAAGAAGTCTGCACTTCACATAGCTGCAAAGGAAGGTTATTAAGTGCTTGTCGAATACCTTCTTGCGGAGGGTTTTAACCCAAACAACCGCGACCGTGAGCTGAAGAACCCCCTCCATTACTCGTGCATAGCCAACGCAGAAGTGACCAACACCATTCTCATAAAAAAGTGCGATATACTTGCCAAGGACAGCAAGTAAGTCATTCATAAATCAGAGGTTGCCTTGCCATACACTATGCTGCCTGCGGTACCAGTTCCAAGACGGTCCAGGAGTTGCTCGAGGCAAATCCCAGATTAACAGACTTCAAAGACTTTACAGGGAAGACTGCGTTGCACTACGCTGTGCTAAACACTACAGAAAACCAGATAGAAATTATTCGGCTACTCATTGAAAACGGGTCGAAGGTCAACGAGACGGACGAGGATGGGAGGACAGCATTGCACTACGCGAGTTAGTATGGTAAGTCTCGTTGTATTCCCATTCTACTGAAACACAAAGCAAATGCAAATTTAAAGGATAACCTTAAGAAGACACCGCTGGATGCTGCTTCGAACGAAAGAATCAAGAAGCTGCTGTAAACCTACGGAGATAAGAATATTCCCGTCACTGCCCAATAACAAAAGGAGTTTGAGGAGGAGTTTAAGAATCGAACGCAACCAACAGAAAACCAGAAAAGAATGGATAAAATGAAGGGTACTCAACAGGAGAATGGAGGCCATAAGAGTAATATTCAGGAGACGCCTCCAGTCACCAATAAACCTGTACTGGGAGGAGATATCAACCAGGTCTCGACATGGCTTCGCTAAAAGCTATTCGTGCTCTTGAAGAAGCTGCAAGAGTCAGGGGTTAAGGCTCAGTTCCACGTTAAGAGACCGTACATTTTTACGGGAAGTTGGCTAGAAAATGTGGATAGTATTTAGGATCTGTACACCATATTCGGAGAAGTTGGTGGACCTGAAGTGGCAATGCGAGTATTTAATGTACTGTGTCCTTTCGAAAAGAAACTACCGACAGGGCTTGGTAAGCTGTAGGCTATGGAGGGATTTTTTGGTGAAAGTTGGTTCGGAACCAAGCCTATTGAAGAGATAAAGAAGACCAAGGGAGAAGACAAACTTAGACGGGAGTTAGCCGAAAAGAACCAAACTATCGACGATTTAAAGATCTAGCTGGCATCACTTCAGGGTGAGCTAAATAAAGTCGAGGGATAAACTCTCTTGCTAAACGATGAGCTACGCCAATACAAGAAGATGTAGGAAGATGTTCGGAAAGAGAAGGTGAGGAGTGCCCAGCAATACTCATAAATACTCAAGCTTACCAACGAAAACTAAGAGCTCAAGAAGCAAGTTGCAGAAGCCTATTCAGGAGATGATGAAGTTGAGAAGCTCAATAAGAAATTGGGCTAACTTAAAGCTCGAAACTAATAGCTCACTATGGAGATGGAGGAGTTGAAGAGTTACGAGGCAGCAGCTCGTAGGAAGTGTGGAAAGATGTTCTTAAAAGCCCTTCAAAACCCAGAGAAACAGCTGCAAGCAAACTTCAACAACCTCTACGACGACGATTCTATTGTCAGACTCTACGAATCACTGGAAGGCAACCCTCCAAGCTTGCTAAAGCGACTGCAGGCAGTCGATCGTAATGGCGATGGCAAGCTTAATTCCGAGGAGTTCACGGTATTCCTCGAGAGGCTCAGACTGCTTCCCCAAGATGTACTTGCTCTGAACAGAATAGTGGGCTTTGTGTCGGGTCGTAAACACCTCTCCTTCGAGGAGTTTAAGGACATCTTGCAGTAACGACCTCAGCTGCGAGTGCAATGGGAGAAAAAACTTATCCTCAAGCTCAAGCAAATTATAGAGGCAAGCGAAGTCGGATCGGTCGAAAAGCTATTCGAACTACTTGATATGGACAGCAGTGGTAGCATTAGTTTGGAAGAACTCCGAACTGGACTCGAAAGCTACAACATCTTCATCAACCAAGCTGACCTGAGCAACTTATACAGTCTGCTGGATACTGACAAGTCAGGGAGTGTTAGTATTCAGTAATTCCGATCACTTTTGGGAAAATAGGGGTCAGGGAAAGCACTACCATAACTAGACCCATCTTCATTCAAATAGCAGGAGCCAAGTATCCACTCTGCAGACAAAAGCAAAGCTGAAATTGACACGGATAAGCAAGTTGAGTAGTAGAATGAAGGAGAGTTTAAGTAAGGCGAAGCAAATGAAGAAGACCATCAAACTGAGAACAATAATGAAGATTAAAACGACAACGAAGATTAAAATCGAACTGTATAGAGATAGAACAATGACCAAGGGTTCGAAGAATAGCAAGTCCCAGAATAACATGAGGACAATGCTGCAGAAGAGGAAGCAAGGCAGTTGGAGTCAATCAACATGGAGACATTCCAGGGCGATCAACCTGACCCTGTGGATCACAATGAGGATGAGGAGGCAAACCCTTCTTCAGACAACCAAGAGGTCCAAGAGGAAGCAAACGATGAGATCGGTCTCAGAGTGACTGGGATATTCAAAATACAACTCAGATTCTGTGAGAACCTTCTTGACCAAGAAGAATTATAGAAGGTCGCAATCTTGTTTGAGTTTGGAAAGGAGAAGCTAATCAAGGTGGGTGATCTTGCCAAGAAGAAGTGGGAGATTGCCGTAAAATTCCAAGTGTCGAATAAACTAGAGGTACAAATAAGGTTGACGTAGAGTACCCTACCCGATGTTCGCATCGTAATCTGGAAGAATCGGGACTTCCAGGAGAGCAACTACCTCGGATAAGTGGTCATCGACTCCAAAATGTTGATGGAAACACCGGACGAGTGGGTGATCAACGGTTCTCAGAAGCTCTAAGCAGGAGCATACGAGAAGGAGGTGACTGGTTCCATCGGAGTACAGGCTCGTTGGATGGCAGATAAAGGTAAGTAGGAGGAACCCTAATGACCTTAACTTGAATTTTAAATCGACTTATGAACGAACTGATAGGAACCAGATTCTTCGTGATGTTCGCCCAGCTACTGACAGTTCTGATGATTCCCTCGACGATGGTAAGTACTGCCTGAACGCAGATTGAAAATATTGCGGCTGCAGGAGTGTTGCCGACAGACACTACCAATCTCAATGCTGCACAGCAAGTTGTAGTAGTGTTTGTTGCTCTCACTGCCATCTTCCTGCTGATCGAAATGCTGGTGATGGTCAGTGGAGTCAATAGCACCAGCAAACGTAATACTGCATACCGTAAGGGAGTGGTGCTATATAGAAACACTGGCTGCTGGGGTGGCCCTTGTTCTGTACGGCTGGTATATCCTTGAGAAGATGCACTACATGACTATCTGGTACATCTGGCTGGTCTTCAACGTGCTCCCCTTCTTCTTCGAAATAGGGCTGCTAATCGTCAACCTTGTAAACTACCAAAAGTACGAACGCATCTTCTAGTGACTCTGCTACTTCATACGACAGGTTGAAGGGCTGTAAGAACAATCAAAAATTTTATTACTCCTCAGCCTCCTCCTCTATCTTGGTGAGTATTGACGACATTTGGTACTAGAGGAGTTCACGCAGCTTGGCCTGCATCTCGGGGTCGAGGTCTGAATAAACAAAGTATTACTGTGGCGGCGAGCGAACTCATCTGCAAGTTTTTCGCTACTATCCTCATCGTATATCACTATGCGCTCCTTCTTGGTTTCATCGATATTGATATCGATGAAAAGCAGGGGAATCCGCAGCTACTTGTCATCGGAGCGTACTGTTTCCGTACGGAGCTGAACATGTGCTGAAGGGATGTTCTCAGGGAGGGCCTCTTCAGTCGGCAGCTTGAATGAGGACTCGCAAGTTGGTTAGGTCGTGGGTTTGAACTCATTGCACAATCGTGGTGGATGGTAGTGTTGTTGTTCCTGCTCTATCTTGGCTGCTTCAAGCAATTATTTTGTCGCACTGCCATCTTGTTGCTGTGAACCTCGTCTTGTCCCCTTAAATTAGTTTTATTTGTTGCTGCGGTACTGGACCTTCCTGCGGGATTCAGAATTGGTCCACCCAGTTTCGATCAGCCTCTTCTTCTCCTTTCGGAAGAGTCTGCCTTCTTTCATCCTTTCAATTGATTTGTCGACGTTAGGGATTCTGGTCAGTGACTATTCGCGAACAGCTTTACGTACATCATGGATTTCTGGTTGGAAGGTACAGATATGCTCCACCCTCTCGAACTCCAGATCACGTGGATGTCTCTCTACCACCCGCTTTGGCCGTGAAAGGAAGCATAATTGGGAGGCAGATATCTTTAACTGTCGTCTATGTGGCTGTTGGTAGTGGTTGCTTTGGTTGCTAATATTTGTGAGGAGAGTTGGACGTTCGCTATCTTCCGTTGTCCTCGCCTTGAAATTGAGAATATCGTGAAGTGTGACTGTCTATACATTTGGTTTACGGTTCCGGATGATCTCGATCATTTTTCTTCGCTTCCCTTATGCAAGCCTGTTAGAGCGATCGGATAGCAACGGCGCTGCCACAGGAGGAGTATTCTGACTGTGTTCTGCGACCACTGCTTTTTCCAGATGAGAGTTCAGCCTATTCACTATGAACAAACTAAAATCTGATGGAATGCGGTTGATAGTTGATGGATCCAACTGAAGTTCTCCTGTTGGGCCAAACGTCCGACCGCTTCTCGGTAAGATCCATCGATATTCGGGTGGTTCTGCTGGATCCATTTGAAAGCTGGTGGATTTCCTGCACAGGTAGTTGACGAACATTGCAATAGCTCTCGCAATATCAGGCGCATCCACGTAGATCTTTTAGATTGCACAGACCAACACGAAGAAATTTTCCAATGTTGCTGTTAATTCGTCTGCTGAGACGTATAGCCAAAAGTGGTAAGCCTTCTTCAAGCTATCCGAATGGCTGCCTTGGATGAGTTCGGATTCTGTTGGTTGGGGGATATACCCTAAACGGTGCAGCAGTGCCAACACATTACTGTAAGTGAGCTGCCGAAACTCCCAGCATACCTTTTCATTTTCAAAGTAGCTTGTGACGCGGTACAGCAGTCTCTCGAAACACTTGAAATTTGATATTGGGTTGAGCTGCACCTGCTGCGGCACCATTTCATGCTGGTGTTCGTCTGCACATTTGCTGTGACGACAGGATTTGGGTTGACTGAGTTCTCTGTTGCGAGATAGACTGCGTGACTTCGAATTGATCCTTGGACGGAAAGGGAAATCTCCTTATTAGTACTTCGATGAGCTGAAGCCCACTGCTGTTATTCTATTTCGACTGGTGGAGGGACGCAATTGCTTGCACGATATCCTTTGAGTGAGCGACATGTCTCTAAGGCTTATCGACTTTATGGCAAGACCGTCTGGTGAAGATTGTTGGGGTATTCCTTTGGAGTGACGGTTGGTGGATACTCTCAGGTCACTCTTGGTCTGTGTTTACTAAAGCATCTTCGACTCGATCATTAGAGTAACTTCCTTCGGAGGTTTCTTCACAAGGCGCTTCTCCTTAATCGCCGGCTTCAAAGTCTTGTTCATTTAACGATAATATTATTGATAAGGTTTTCACAACAGTGGAATCATGGTCAACCAGCCTGAATGTAGATGTCTCCAAAGGTGGCTGGGCTATCCTGAGACATCTTGAAGTTTAGGCTGAGCACCTCAACGAACAGTTGGGCCTTTAGCATCTTGTTAGGTCTTCGTTCGGCTATCAGTTCGTTCAGGTTGGTACGCCCGTCCTTCATGTTCTTCGAGATCATGTCTACGATGACAACTTGAAGGCTGTTCATAGCGTCACCCCTTTTGGAAGGACTCAACGAAAAATTATCGTTGGTTTACAGAATCGTTGATAAATTGGGAGCTTCGATTTCCACCTCCTGCTTGATTCGTTGACCACTACTCGAGTCGTTACTCTTCGACCCTGAACGACTTTTCTTGCCTGTGAGGAATTCCATGAGATCGCCTCCTTCGGGGACACTATGATCGGTTCTGAGGTATTCCAATTCGGAGTGATTGAAGCCTCCAAGGAAGGTATTACTGAGCGATTAGTTGAGCATGATAGATTTGTGCAGTTCAGCGAACTTGTTTCTTGTCTCATCCAGCAGAGGTAGTCTCATATTCAGGGAGAAACTCTGGAGTTCCTCTGCAATAAATTCCATGGGTTTAATGCTGAGGAAGGTCTATTCGGGCTCGTCTTTACGCTTGGTTTCAGTTGCATCTCGGGAACCAGTTACGTCTTCAATCAGTGTCGCTAGGTTGATGCGTTCATCGAGAGTCACTCCGAGAGGCTTCACCACAGTCTTTCGGTGTGTCTTTCTTGTGCTGACTGGCTTCATTGTGGTCTCGGCGGTAGTCTCCAGCAGATCCTTATACTCACTAGCAAGCCTACTGACATCCATTTCGATATTCTCTGAGTAGCGAGCATTGTTACTTCTGAGTTGATCCATGAAAGTATTAGGCTTCTCACCGGACTGAGGCATCGCTGGCATATCATTAAAGTTATCGTTGTTCATTGGCAGTTGGGACACGCTATTGAGGATATCCCGAAAGTTATCGGTCTTTTGTAGCTTGTTCACCGATGTTTGGGAATCATCCGATTTATCCTGTGGGAACCTTGGCGGGAGGTTAATGTCCTTCTTATCAGCTAAGTTAAACAGTGAATTTACCTGTATTCTTCTTCGATGAAATAGCTTCGTCAATCTGCCGCTCAGCTTCTTCTTGAGCGTTCATCAGGTTATGCTCTTCATGTGCTCCTCCACGTTCGGTCTTCCGCTTTCTCTTGCGAGTGGGGTTGCCAGTTCGAATTCGTTTCTCCTTAACCTGAGCATAGAAGTGTTCCTATTCGAACTCGCCTATATCACTCTGCAGAAGCTTGACAACTCTGAGAAGAAGTTAGGAGAAGGCCTCAATCAAATGCGCTTTGATTTTGAGCGAATATGGCGGATGGCATTCAGGGAGCGAGTTGCTGCATAACATCAACGCTACATGATAGACACGAGATCGAGCTCTCTGAGTTCCCGCCTGCTGATAGTACGGAGCATCAAGCCACCTTCCAGGAATCGCTGCAGGTTGTTCATACTGGCTGTTTAAAATTGGCTATAATTAAAGTCGGAAGTCATCGATATATTGCCTGGGGCTAGCCAAGATTAGATATCAGAGCTTACAGCAACCACCCTGACCCTCCAGCAATAGCTTTCGGTCTTGCTCAATCTCTTCAGGTGTGAGTTTGATAGCTCCCGTTTGGATGGTGCGAGAGGTGCGGTTGGTGCTGGCAGCTGGGTTTACGTATTCATAGGCACTGCTTGCAGGAGCCTTCTCCATGATTGGTTCAAGAGCAGGTGTTTTTGGTTCTTTGCTTTGCTGTTACCGGTTAACAGCCATGATGGCTTCGATTGTACCTGCGAATAGATTCTGAATGTTCTCTCCCGTCTTTGCAGATACCTGAAAATGTAAAAACCCGTTCTTCTGAGCATACAACTGACCTTCTTTTTCGGTGGGGGTCTGTCTAAATCAGTCTGTAATGTACTCCTATCGCAGGTCAGTCTTGTTGGCACAGATTACACAAGCTGCTTTTTCCGGCTTGTTCTAACGGTAGAGGCTCATCCACTTCTCGATGTTGTGGAACGAGTCGATATTCGTACAGTCGTAGACGAAGACTGCGCATACAGAATCCTTGAGGTAGCCAGGAATCAAACTCTTAAACCTCTCTTGACCTGCGGTGTCCCAGAGCTGTAGCCGATACGTTCGATTGTTATGTATGAAATTCTTCGAGAGGAAGTCTATCCCTATGGTGGGCTGAAATAGAAATTGAGAGTACGTTGGATTCCTATGCATAACGGTCGTTGATGAATCGCTCAATGATTGATGATTTGCCAGTGCCTTGATCACCAAGCAGCACGAGCTTGTGCTTGGTCTTGCCGCCAAGTGAGGAGGCTGATTTGCTCATCACCGAAACTTTATAATGTAGCAAGTATGTAGCATCGGCAGCAAACTTACCAAAGAAATGAAGAGATGCGGATTGACATACGCGACAAGATGCGAAGGGAACGAATGAACAAGTAGAGATCAGACGCCTTCCTGGGGATGACAGTGAAGTAGGAGGAGGTGGCACAGCTACGATTGACCATCAATGAATCGAACCTTGCCGAACATCTGAGTCAGCTGAAATACCTGTCGATCAATAGCAAGGCACTAAATGAGTTTGTCGGGTTAGCACGCCCTCTGGCGCAACTAGCCATCGACACTCAATGTACAATTGGTAAGACTTAGAGCAATATATCTATGAGCAGGCAATGATCGTGCTTGTCAACATGGTCAAATGCGAGGGATTCTGCCTGGAAGACCAGTTACTTCTCAACCTTGCAGCCTCACTGTTCCAGCCTATGAGATACTTGGCTGAACTTCAGCTGCTAACCAACCTGTTCAGTATGAGTTGTGCTCATGTAGACCTCGGAGCTCCCTCTCTCTTCAAAGGGCTTGCCGATAGCATTCTCTTCAAATTCCTGGAATAACGTTCTGCTAATACCTTCTAAAATGAAGTGGCAGTGGGCGTATTCTGTTAGTTTCTGATTGCTTGTCTCATCTACAGCAACTCTCTCGCAATTTAGCAGCTGGAGAAGCTGATAGCCTACATCGACAAATACTACCAAAATGCAGATCCAAATACCATTGTGTTTGACCTCTGCATTGCTCTCTCACGGGCAAGTCGAGAGGTTGATACCACAAGAGCAATTTTACTGCTCAAGAGTTTTGGTGCTGCTATTAGCGATATCTTTGCAAAAAAGAAGACTCAACCGATTATGGCATTGCAACCATTCCTCGACCGAGTTACTCGTCTCGACAAGGCCTATGACATCTTTCGATAGCATAAGCTGAACGAAGCATTCTCCCAGGCACTGTCAACTCGCAACCCCGAAACAAAGAAGATTCTGATCACACTGCTCGCCAACATGGCGAGTGATTCCCAAATAGCGACAGACCCGCTCTACCAAAGCATATTCATCATGATCAGAGACTTCGAACGGTAGACTGTTCCGGTGCAGATGGCCCTCGGCTACTTCATGACGGTGTTAATTGAGTCCATACCAACGGAGAGTATGCTTAGCTTATTGCGCAACATCGGTCTTGTCAGCCATTTGCGTACTCTCTTACAAAACACTGAAAACGTCGAATCACTCAATACTGGGCTGCTGCTACTAAACAGCAGCCTCAAGATGAACGTTAGGGAGTTCACTTTGGAATGTGACCAGATGGCTCTGCCGCATCTGCTCGAACGACTGGCACAACACCTCCAACCGAAGATCAGCGAACGCGCCGGGATTCTACTTGATAGCTATTTCAAGTTATGAAGAGTTCAGCACATTCATTAGTCCTTGTCTTCCTTGTCGTGCCCACTGTTTGGGTTCATCACCTGCACGAGGATGTTACCCGCCACTCGTTTTGCTTTCTCTTGGAAGGACTCCTGCACACCTTTTTGCAATTTTCTGGTTTCTTGCTTGAATAGTTGCTCAACTTGGCTGGCAAACCGTTCGATGGTTGCCTTGTGGTTTTCGAAGAGGGGTGCTATGACGGAGTCATAGATCTTCTCAGTGTAGGAGTACTTGTCGATATTGAGCACCACGAACAGACCTATTTCGAGGAACGGGTAGATGGACCTAGCTAGTACCATGAGTACTTGTAGATGACAGGCTCGAGTATCCAGTCGAGCAGATGGAAAATGGAGTAAAGACACCAATATTTGATGATTCTCTCCTGACCCTGCACATCCTTGTCTCGGAGAAACCGAAGAGTGAAGAACAGTGGAATCAGGAACTTGGTAGCTGACCTGGCTTAACCAAACGAGTACTCAGTGGAAGCAAGCACGAAGTCGAAGAGGCGACTAGCTAGTTCCGTCATTTACTATCGCTAATTGTATAATAGAAGATGTTGATGTCGAAATCATCAGAGCTTGATTGCTGTTGGGCCATGCCCATTCTGAGAGGGTTCCTGGTGGCAGCTATCAACCTCTACTTCGATTTCGTACTCTTCATGAAATTAATCGTCGTCCTTGTACTTTCGCTTGTAGAAGAGGTAGGCTGCACTGACTATCCCGAACACCAGCACACCGAGCAGCAGGATGGCCAACCCACCCTATAAATCGACGATGTTGAGACTATGCTCGACTTCCTCATGCTGATACATGAACACCATTGGGTATGGAGCAGACATGTTCGCCAGCACTGTTACGTAGAAATTTTCGAACTGGTTGATCATTGCCATAATTTCCTCCTTCTTGGAGTAGGTGTTGTTGCTGAGTTCGGGTTGGTCGTTGTTTGTGGGAATCCAAATGTCAATTGTGTCCTTATCATCGGTGGAGATAGACTGGGTCATTACCGTTCCTGCAGCACCTGTTGGTACCACGTTGTTGAAGATCCAGCAATCAATCTCAGCTGGTGTCCGACTGAACCAAACTCCATAGGTTGCATGCACATGCTTTTCAAAGAGCTTGATCGCTCGGAAGCTGATCTTTAGGTAATCTTCGCTGATTTCGGTATGTATTTTCCAGCTGTTCTTAGGCAGGTCACGCTCTCCTTCCAGACCTATCACCTTCACTGTTGTTGGTTTTTCTATCTGAGAAGAATTTACGAGAAGCTGAGCGGTATGATTAATTGGGTAAAGAAACCCTGCAGGTAGCAGAGTATCTTCTGGTGGTGTTTGCTTTCCATTTTGAGACATGTCGATTTTTGGCATGTGGCAACCCTCCACTGAAACGTATGCATAGGGAAGGCTGGTATTGATCTGAAATAGCAGGGATTCCCGTGCTGGCACTGTCCTTTGAATTGCTTGTCCTCCCAATAGCAGATCCTCACCCAATACTGTTGCGACAAGCAGTGCAAGCAACACCCAGCTCAGCATTATAATCGAATGGCAGAGCCAGAATATAAGTATGACGGCAACGAATTCGAATAGGTGGAGGGAGCTGCATCACCAGAACGTCAACAAAATCTCCTGTAAAACCGTATCGATGAGAGGTACTGATTGGTAGCATGCAGAAAGAACTACCTTAAGCATTTGAAGGCAACGAGTAAGCAACTCGCTCAATAAATCCGACAGATCAATGAATAGCTCGATAAGAGGATGAGCAAGCTTGCCGATAAGCCACTCACGAAGAAGACACCACAAGCACCAGCAGACCCGTAAACAGGAAAGCAGCTTCAAGAAAAGTACAATGAGCTTGACTCTCTACGGCAACAAATCAAACGCATCAAGGCAAAGGAGTTCAACATGCAGTTTGCAGTTGATCGGGTCAAAGAGTTAAGAGCTCTACTGAAACTGGAGCAGCAGGAGGTAGATAAGCTGCACAGAGAAATTCAGAGTTACAAAAAGCCATTGACGGAGCACCAAAAAGCCTCGACGGCTGACGACAACGAACAGATCCCAGCCTACACTGAAGAAATCAGTAGGCTGAAGGATAAGATCAAAGAAATAACCAGCCAGCAGCACCATCAAACTGACGAAATTCTTGAGCTTGGAAGAAGGCACAAACAGATGGCCACCTCGAACCTCGGAAGAACAAAAAGTACGCCGAAGAGACAAATATTGGATGATACTCTCACCAACTCAATTGCAGAGGCGAGGAGGAAGTATGAAGACATCGGTCGCAAGTTAGAGATTCTCAGGGTGAGAAGGAACATTTTGCTACAGGAGGACGGACATTTGGAAGACCGTAAAAAACTGCTACAGAGCTACCAGTCGAAGTACTAGGAGCTCAAGAAGGTGCAGCAGAACCAATCCAAACCCATTCGCAAGCATGTGATGAAGGCCGAACACAACCATCCTGCCGAGATCGATGAGGACAAGAACGATTTCAAAGAGGAACCCGTAGACGATATCGTCGACAAGACAGAGGAAGTTTTAGCATAGAAGAAGCAACCAGCAACTAATACTCGGGACGTGGACATCCAATAGTCCCTTCCAACTCCTTGATGCTGTTGTTTTGTATATACTCATCATTCGGATGCTCACTGTCTGGTTTCCTTGTCGTCCAGTCGTATCGACAGTGCTTTCTTTTTCAGGTCTTCGATGTTCTCCAGGAGGTTGTAGATTGACTTCACGTCCTCTCCTTTTATTATGATGTCTGAATAAGCTATGGTTTGTACCTGCAAGTCTTCGGCTTTCTTTCATCCCGAGCGACTCGAGATCAGTGATGATGTAACCGATAGCCACTTTCTTCACAATAGTCGCATCCTTATTTATGTTGTCCTTGTCCTTCAGGAATTCCCTCCTCTTGGCGACCAAGTCGGCGGGGTTGAGCATGCTCATAGGGTTTATTCCTGGAGCCATCATTGGGTTCATGGGTCCCATTGGTCCCATGTGGCCAATCGGCCCCATTGGGTAGCCTGGCATGGGTCCCATCGACATTGGACCCATTGGCATACGGCCCATTCCTGGTGGCATTCCTCCTGGCAGAGGGGCAGGCATGTTGGGGTTCATCATAGGAATTCTACCCATTGTGTTGCCACCTTTGGTAGCAAAATTGTTGAAGGTTCTCATCTCAATATCGTTCTTGCGAGCATTATCGAGGGAGTCCTTGATATCCTTCTCCAT
>ERZ724508.240-NODE-240-length-40280-cov-10.173947_pt1 | contig 40280 bp, 49 predicted proteins | sample MGYA00376041_ERZ724508 | MGnify/ENA primary metagenome ERZ724508 (study PRJEB28724, sample SAMN07190887) | wastewater metagenome | isolation source: effluent of sewage treatment plant in Hong Hong | place: USA: Christiansburg, Virginia | collected 2016-03-01 ...
TGAATAGTCTCTGATTGATTAAGCGCGGTCTGCTTCTCATCCTTCTTTTCTTTTTGGGTCTTATCGTTCTTGGTAGTAGCCCCAGCCCCGGTGATGCTAATGATAAGCTTTGTGCACTTACGGTTTATCCTGATGGGCATCAGGTCATCATTGGCCTCAGTCAGCCACTCCCTGGTATCCTGGTATTTCATGTAGTGCTCAGGCGCTTCAGCAGTATAGATCTGCACCACCTTCCACTTATTCTTACGAAGTATTTTCTCAACCATTACAAAGTATTGATCAGCATTGACACGCTTACCAGTAGCGGTCTGGTCAAAGATGTAGTACACCTTCTTATTGCCATGATCCTTGTATGTATCGCAGAATAGCTGCACTGCCTCTTGTAGTCCTCCCTCTACAGCCTGCAGCCTCTCCTCCTCACTGAGCCCCTCTAGGTCAAGGTCAGGCATGGCATACAGGTTATTGATATAGTTGAGTGATATCCGATCCTCTCCAGGTAGCTTACCTATCTGGCATACAGGTATAGGGGCAATACTGTGTTGATAATCGGGCGCAAAAAGGAAAGGTTTTTCCGGGTCTGTATCACTATCATCATCCAGCTCGTATGTATGAATATCCGGATCAAAGTCCGGATAAAAGCTTTCCCCAGGCCTGACAGGATCCTCGTTTTCAAACATGATGGAAAACTCAGATGTTTTACTATTGCGGCGCTTATCATTCAGCCAGCTCTGGCCATGGGCGTAAAGCACATCATAAGCGCTAACCTCAGCCACATAAACCATATTTTTCCTCAATTTGGCCAGCCTAGTTTCAATGTCCAGAATATCCCTCCTCATTACTTGGCGCCTATTTTCTCCTGCATCCTGGTATTTTAATTTCAGGTCATTCAGGTGGAGCTGTAGAGTGATCACTACCTCAACTAGTCGTTTATTAACAAGTTTCCGTTTTTTAAGGAGCCATTTTATTTTTACCGGGTCTGCTTTCTTATCCGTGGCAAAAAACTTGGATAGATAGCCACTTGAATTACTGAATAGCCTTTTTGTTTCCTCATTACCCCTGAAGATGGGGAATATCTCATCAATCAGCACTTTCTCATCCATAAATTTTGCCTCATCGAAGCAGCCCCACTGAGCCGAAATACCGTTGGCACTGGCTTTCTTAACCAGACTCACCAGGTAAATACAGGTTCCATTGTGCCAGCTGATAACGTGGTCATATTTCTCATTGATCACGCCTCCAAATGGCCTTGGCCAGTCAGCCGGCGGGCGCTTACCGATCACATAGTGCTCACCATGCTTAAAGCCAAACTCTTCCAATGCCTGGAGCAGGGGAGGGATGGTATTATCACCCAGATGCTCAAAGCTCAGCCCTACCAACACGCCGGTACTCCTGGGCATCTCATAAACCATATCCACCACAAATAATGCAATACCCCGGCTGGTTTTAAACGTACCACGCCCTGCCAGCATATAGGTTTCATTGGCCCTAACCAAACGGGTGAGATAATGGGGCTTTGGCAGGGTCAGCTCTATTACAGGCTGCTGGAGCTCTTCAGTTTCATTCGTTGTCATCTGTTTCCTCGTTTTCAGGTTCGTAAACTCCATCACTATTCTGCTTCATGATTACCTCATCCGCCTCTTTCATGGCATCCTTTACATCCATCGGGTATTCAATAGTCTGCCCGGGTGCCAGCAGGAACTGGAATATAGGCGGCGGCATGATATCCTTTTTGGCATCATCAGGCACTGAGTTGAGGGTATAGGTATAAGTTTCCAGCAGCTTAGCATAGGCAGCCAGTTCTTTTGCATCGGGCATAATATCGGTAACCTTGCCTTCATCATCAGTGTACTGAAACATCCGCTTTCTTATCTTTTGAATATCCTCATCAATTCGCTGCAGGTGGTGGTGGATCAGGTATTTCTTATTGATCTTACGGGCATCGGCAAAAAGCTTTTGGGTATTGGCAATATCAGCAAGGGCAGTGTATCTGGATACTTTGAACTGCTCCTCGATTTTATTAATAATTTGCTCCTCAGTAAGCTCCTTTGCTTTCAGGAGTGCATCACACAAAATCCACCGGTTCAATATCAGCTCTTCCTCCACCTTCAGCTCAATATCCCCATCCAGCATATACCTGCGGATGGCAACAAAAGCCTCCCTTTTTTTGGGAAGCAATAAGGCCCTGCTTTTTTTCGAATTATAGCCCATCAATCAAGTTTTAAAAGTTTCATGTATTCAGCTACAGCCCACTCGTACTGCTTTATCTTTTCAGCCGCGTTTACACTGGAAGGATCCTTTTTCAGCTCTTTCTTATACATACGGACATACCGCCTGGCATTCTCCAAGGCCACCGGCATCTTTATCGGGTCAACTACCAGCTCCATAGGCTTTTTCTCCTGTGGTAGTTTTTTAAACTGCAGGTAATGATCCCGCTTGGCGTACAGGTCATCACACATGTCATCCAGATCCAGTATGCGGTGAGCCATCTTCCCGGCCTCATGCTTCATGGCATCATCATTAGTTCCGGCCAGGGCATAGCCATAAATCCGGCTCATCAGGTTCATCATTTCGGCGTAAAGTGGTTTCCACTTCAGGAATAGCGCCTTTACCGTATCATCCATCACTTCCGGCCATTTGCGATCACTCACGGCAATCCGCTCAATGGCCGTTGCCTTTGTCTCGGTTACCTTCTTTTCAACTTTCTGTTTTTTGGATACCAGTTCAGTGAGGACTTCCAGCAGCTTTTTCTTTTTGAAATCGCTGACCGGCTCCATGAATATGCGGCGGAGGGCATGGTTGGTGCCATGCTTCAAATAAAGCTTTGCGCCGGTATCATAATCGCGGGGGCCTTTAAGCCATTGGCTTATTTCATCCATTCAATAAAATTCGCCGGATAGCAGGAGGGGAAAAAGGACAAGAACACTATACCCTTGTGCAGACGGCAACCAGGTTGCCCCTGTATGGTACAGCACTGCGGATCTGCCGGATGAACATTTCAATACCGGAAATGATGATCCGGTCTGAAAACTTCAGCTGCAGGTACTCATGCATTGGCAGGTAAAGCGGTACTTCAAACTGCTCCTTATTGCCAATGATGGCCAAGAACCGCTCCCAGAATGTTTTATATATCCCGATATCGGTGCCATCAGGCTTGAAGCAGGTAAACGTAAGGCCCCAATCTGCCAGCTGAGTCATCTCCATGTCAAATACAGAGGCGCTGCCCAGCGGGTAATAAAGATCCACCGGGTCAGGGTTATCCAGGTTACTAAGGCCCAGGTGCAGACACAGGTAAAGACCGTATCCGGTTGGCTCATAGCTGTTGTGAATGCTCTCAATCATTTCATCCACCCGAGGCACCAGTAATTTGCGGGAGTAAAAGTCAGTGTATATCTCCATACCAGGTATCAGGGCACTGGTGGTAATATCTTCATTATGGCCTTCCGGCAGGTAATCCATGTTATTATCACCCATCACCTGCCAGTCCCAGTCATCATTATCCTCATTCTGGAGGCAGATCAGGTATTTATTTTCCAGACTGATATAATAGCTCTGATCATGCAGGGCCTCTGCAGCAGCTGGCAGATCAGCCCGGGTGGCAATTTCGCCCTGGTAAATGGTATTACCCAGGTTCAGCTCGCCGCGCCCGTCGCTATACTTCAGACCGTAAATGGTATTATCTTGGGTAATTGATTTAGGGATCAATGCCCCTGCCTTATTGGTATAATCAGCACCCTGGCCATCCGCAATATCATCCAGCAGACTTACCGTAATGATCTTATGTAGGCTGTCAAATTCAAGGTGCAGCCCGAGCTTGTTTTTAATGGCAATCAGGAATTCGCCAATTTTAATATCGGGCAGGTGGTTATTGAGGTTGAAAGTAATCTCAGCATAAGGCTCATGGTTGATCACTCCGCCATCTTTTACAATATAGGCCCAGTCGATCGCGGTGAAATTAAGGATGGTAATTTTCCGGAATGTCTCATCCTCCAGAAAGTCACCCTGAATCCTCCAGCCCACATGCTCTACGGCTTTTTTCAGTATGTAGTGCAAATAGGGGAATGGGCAAAACATACCTCGGTTTATCCACCGGTCATTAGCCACATCAAAGTATACCTTATTGATGATTTTGTCATAATCATAATCACTAGTCACCAATGTGGTAATGGCATTCTCATTCCTTACCGGGAAAAATGCGTAATCAAAGTCATTCGGATTACCAAAAAACACATCATTCAGGTGCTTCCAGAACCCGGTACCGGTGGTCACGTACCCGTCCCAGTCAAATGTGCGATCCCCGCCGGCATTTATGGCTCTTAGGCTTATGTCCTTCGCGTCCTGATAAAAACTGCTGGCCTTGCCAAGAAAATAGCAGTCCATGGTACCCGCATGCATGCGGTTGAAATTGGAGTTAACCCTTTCAATCTTCACTTTACCACCGCCTACCTGCAGGCTTTTATCGTAAAGGATAGCATCCACCCCGGCGGTATCCACCCATTTTTGAGGGATGCCGGCATAGCCCAGCAAACGGTTATTGTTATCGGTAATTTTTACCGGGAAAGGGTAGGAGTATTCGCCAAGGATCTCCTGATTGAACTGGAGCAGCGGATTCTCACTCTCTATTTCAATAATGGTACCCTGGGGCAACTCTAAAAACTCATTTCCGATCTGTACTCCCGTCATGGCAGTTTCAGTTTTATCTCCATGTTATCAGTGATCAGGAAGCCCGCCGCAGCAAAACTGTAAGCGCCACTGCTGTCCACATCAATTGACTCAATCAATACAGCATTCTTATAAAGCTCAAGCACCAGGGATGTATCAACCACCACTGTGACTGTAATAGGTGTGACAATTCCAGCCGCCATTAAGCCAACTGCCTGCTCACCGGCCAGCACAGGAATACTACCGGTGCTGATTGTGTAGAATGCTGGGGTATTAGGCTGTATCTTCTTAATAAAGCTGGTACCAACCGCTTCATTGGATGCCGTAAAGGTTCCATTGCCAGCACCGGCGGCCACATCAATGGTATCCTCAAATGATACGGTACCTGTGGCTGTACAGTTGTCCAGGTCAAATGAAACATCAATATCCGCCCCGATATCACCAGCATCAGGGGTGCCGGTAATTTCTACCGTACTGCCCACTACTGCAATACTCATCCAGGCAGGCTTTACGATATTGGTGATATTGAAAGGCGCCGTGCCGGTGAGGCTGATCACATAGTTGTAAGGCACATCTTCAATGGCATTTGGAAGGTATACCGGTGCCCCGCTAATGCCCACAGCCACACAGGCAGCAGCTACAGTTACCGTTACGGTTATGGCAGCGCCCAGGTAGTATTCACCACCAATATAGCAGACCGGCTGCACGGTGATCACGTTATCACCAACCGGAAGCCAGGGGAAAGTATAGCTTGTACCGATCGTTTCTCCGGGAGCTCCACCACTCACACCCGGGGTGCTTACAAAGTATTTTACCGGAGCCCCATCCACCAGGTTCCAGTTCATTACCCATCCGGTGCCTGGTACATAGTTTCCTTCCAGATCACCAATGAGGGCAGTACACATTAGCCCGGTTGGTACATTGCCATCCTGCAGGTCCACATTGTCCGGAGTATAGTAGTAATTACCGCCACTGGCAATGCAAAATTCAATGGGCATGGAAAACCGTTTATCCTGGGTGGTCTTCAGCTTCTGGGATCCGGTCAGCAGCATTACCGGCAGCCACTTCATTTTTTTATTCCACCACACTTCCCTCAGCAGGTGTATATCGCGGAGCCGGTCCTGCTCTTCTTTGCCGAGATGCCCAATGTCACCCTTGTATACCAGTATCTCGGTACTGTTATCAGCCGCCACCCGCCCGTTTATAAAGTGCCCGGTATAGTAATCATTCAGCACTATTTTCTCAATGCTGGAAAAATCCCGCTGGCTGTTAAACTCAATCACTCCCCGGATCCGGGTGGAGTCCAGCCCGCCAAGACTATTACGGTAATGCAGGTTGATGTCATTATAATTATTCCGGTTGTCCAGGTATATTCGGAAAACAAGGGAGAGGGGCTCCACCGGGTTGCTTCCACTGTCTATTACCTGCATTTCCCAATAGTGTACCGTTTTGGTTGGGTCAATATCATTCAATTTCAGCTGATCACCACCGGTCGGGAAATAGCCCACACAGTATTTTGGCACCGGGCAATCCATTACCTGGCTGCTCTGGCTGCCATCGGTAAAAGTGGTGGTAAGCTTCATCTTGATATCATACTCACCAATATCGGTAAGGTTGAGCCATGTCATCCAAACTAGTTCATTATAAGCCCTCAGCCGGCCACTCTCATTCCAGCTGAGAAACGGCTTTACCACATCAAAGTAATTTACCCAGTAGTTGTCACCTCTCCATTGTTCAAAGGAAATACCGCCCTTGATCACAAAGCGCTCATAGGCATCCTCCGAATCATCCCATGCAGGATCAGGCTCAGCAGTGGTGATCTCCCGGAATTCAATATAAAACTGGCCGGAAGCTTTGTAGCTTATGTGGGCAGAGGGAACTGATGTTGGCTCAGGCAGGTAAGGCAGTTCATGAGTCAGCAGCCCGTCAAGAATATCCTGTATATCTACCTTAACAGTACCGCTTACCGGTTTATATGGGAGTACCAGAATATTACTATATGCGGAGGCCCCGGTTTGCTTAAACTTTATGCGGATCTCAAATTTGATAGTACTATCCGCTTCCGCGGCAGCACTGTACAGCATATAGTGAATGGGGTTACCACTCCAGCAACGGGAACTCGGTCTTTTGGTTACAGAAATAGCCATTTAGATTTTTTTATATCCATTTATCCGCATCATATCCGGGTTGAGTGCTGCGGAAGGGAAAGGATAAATCCCATCCGTAGTGGTTCTCCAGGTATACAGGTTCATCAATCTCATTCCAGCTCATGCTTTCAAACTCCACATTGCCCAGCGGCCCACAGTCATCCTCCGCATAATCTCGGCGGAACTTGGCTATAAACTGCATCATGATATTCCATGCAGTATCAATGGCCGTATCAATGCCGCCCTCCGGATCACCGTTTATCTCGGCATAGCTGGCAAACCGGATCACTGCAAACTGCCGCATACCGGCCTCCTGACTGTCACCAAAGGCGCGGCCACTGAAACGGCCCAGCAGCACAATATTTTTACCCGCATTATTGGTAATCTGGGTTACCTCTTCCCGGCTGCGGAGGCGCGAAAAACAAACCTGCCCATCCACTTCATGAGCCACATCAGTATTTTCCCGGCATAGCTGCTCCAGGTAGTCTTCAAAGTCTTTGAATTGAAAGTCACTCATACCTTGGCGCGTTTTGATTCTTCATATTTTTCATTCAGCTCCACCATCCACATTTTCACATACATTTTCTGCACCTGCTCAAATGTTCCGTGTATACCACCCTCAGCTATTACCCGCATTACACTGATGAGGCCGTACTTCGCCGCTTCACCACCACCACTAAAAATATCCGGGTTGCTCTCAATCATCTGCTTACGACAAGCTTCGTACCACGTAAAAACGGCCAATTTAGCCGCCCGGGGCCATTTACTGATGAGGTGTTTTGCGTTATACTCGCAGATGTTCTGGTTAAACGGCTGCCGGGGATCTCCATCCGCATTGCGGGCCAGATCGTACCACCTTTTTTTCTGCCGGTACAGTACGGCTACCAGGTTATTCAGCCCATCCTCTATGATCACCCGGGGCTCTGTCTCACTAGCCGGTATGAATGACTTGAAATAGGCATCCTCCGAAAACACAAACTCCTCACCGGTGATATTATTAAAGTCATCAGCCGGGCCATACAGGTTGTCAAATTCCGGCAAGACGTTTTTTGTCAAATCACTTTCATTCACCAGGAAGTAAGTAAGATCCAGAAACTCCGCCTTTTGATCCAGCGGGCAGCGGAAAAACCGGTACCAGCTCATTCCGGTAATTATCCGGAGCAGTTGCAGGAGTACGGTTTCTGTCTGCTGATCACTGTACAGCAGATCCATGGCCCGCATCAGTTGCCGGCCGGTCAGATCATTCCATGTTTCAGGAACCAAATAGATCCGCTTATTTATTTCTACAGTCTTCATTAAAACCTGAATCCTTTACGTACATCATTTTTCCGGTCGCGGACTACAGCAGTCAGACTGTAATCAACCATGGGGCCGGCATCGTAAGCATCATTAAAATCCTCATTTGTATCTGCAGCCCGGTAAGTGGCCATGGCTTTCTTTGCCTTGGCGAAATAGGTAAGGCCGTCCTTTTCACAGGCATTCATCTTCATTTCAAACATGGCAATGTCAGATTGCTGCCTGCCGGCGGTTTCCGGGTTTTCTGTATCACCGGTGGTAATGGTAAAGCCACTGGCATCAAAGCGTACACTGTAGTGCTGGCAGGCTTTGCGTATGGTCATGTAAGCCACAGCTTTCTTTACCAGCTTCACAATCGCTTTTTCCTCATCACTGGCCGGGGTGAGTCCGAGCAACCAGGTCAGCAGCTCCTCACCAATGGCCGGCTTTACCAGATCCTCCTGCACTTCATCTATCAGCACTTTCATGCTGTAGAAGGTCCGCATGGGTTGATACAGCCGGTAGTGGGCATCAAAGTCCGTCCCGGTTTTGATCAGGAGCAGGTTCAGGCTGCTATATTCCTCGGAGTCTGTCCAGGCAGTATAGTCCGTTTTATTTTCAAACAGGAAACGGAGCAGCACTTCCACTGCATCGTAGGCTTTCGCCTGCAGGGTATTCTTCAGCTCCTTATACTGCCAGCCAAATACCCGGGGCATATTGGCGCTCTCCGTAGTCCGGATGCCATTGTCCGTTATTTTGGCGTTATCGGTGCCCATATCATCCAGATAAGCAAAGAAGGCCACCACTCGCCGCAGGTAAGGCAGCAGGGCCGTTTCCGCATCAGTGAGGGCCACTGGTGGCTCATGATTGATCTTTTCATCAATAGCGGAGTATTGATCATACCCGATTATGGGTACCAGGTACTTCAGTTCAGCTGCGGCAAAATCGGGCAGGTTGGCATTATTGCCAAGGTTGCTGAGTACCCGCGGCAGGGCCGCCCTGGCTTCAATTGCTGTTCGGATCAGAGCCATTATTATTGTTTTTAGGGTCAATGCCACCTGTGTTCACCGGCTTGCTGCTGCCGCCTGTATCCAGTGTGGTAAGAATAGTGGCCGGTATGATGAATTCAAGGCCCGGGTATTTCACATCCCAGCCATTGAATCGCTTGATGATATTGTAAATTTTCCGGATGTACATACGCTCCAGCTCCCGGATGATGATCTGCATCAGAATGCTCTCCCGTACATTACTGCCGCCCTGACTGCTTTCGTACAGGCCGCTGGCCTGATTACCGCCTACTATGGCCAGGTTAAAGAGCATGGCAAAAGCTATCTCGCTGTTAGCCGCGGCTGAATCGGGGAGGAGCTCACCGGCTTTTGTGGTATCCTCAATCGGCTTGATGTCAATAAACTGCTGAGACTTTCCTTCCAGGTTGAATTTTCCATCAATGTAAATGCTCTTATAGGCATTCTTGCCACCGGTCAGCCAGCGATCGATCTGATCGTAAAGCTCATTACGGCGCGCTTCGCGGGTTGCATCATCCACATCCTGCCAATCTTCATAGGCATTATCCCAATACTGCTCATAGATGATTACCATGTATTTTATCCGCATGTTATTCTCAAACATGGCGGCCTTCATTTCAGGCACCCCCTGGGCGATTTTCACCCATTTTTCCTGAGCCTTCCACATGGGGAGAGAATAATAGTGCTTACCCCATCCCGGATAACGGAATGCAAAGGCATGCTCGTATATACCACGGGCTGCTTTCTCCTGCAGGTCTTTGAGCGGATTATTTGAGTCGAGCAGGGGTTTGGTGAAAATACGGTTATCCAGCTGGCCGGTTATTTTATCCCACTCAGCGGAGTAGTACACATCTGAAATAACCCCATTTTTCTTTTTGGCAAAGCGGACTTCGCTCATATCATCCCGCTGTATCTGCACAATCTTGGTACCCTCTTTATTAAGCATGAAGCGGGCAATGCCATTGCCAAGGCCCAGCAGATCCTGCATCCAGGCGAAGTTGTGGATATTGGCATTATTGTCTTCCAGGAAATTCAGGATCTCCGGATCATCCACATACTTTTCAATGCTCTTTTTGGCACCCTCTCTTTTGATGATCACCGGGTCAAGGCCTTCGCCAAGGCCAAAGCGGGCACCGGCATTTACAATGGTACCCAGAATGCCACAGGTATCCAGATCACGTACCATTTCCTGAGGCAGCAGGTTATTATTACCCCAGATGGCCCAAGGCATGTACTCAAACTTTTCTGGAGGTATTACCCCCTGCATTTTGCGGGCCGGGCTGCCAAAGTTATCACTGGTGCCACCGGCTGCGGCCATGTCGATAAAGGCAGCACCGCTCTTTTGTCTGTATGCTATAGCATTACCCATTGATTACCCGTTTACCGTTAAAAAATTGGATGAGGCGGAAGTGTACTTTGATCGGGTGCAGGTTCCGGTTGTTGGGATTAAAAATATTGATGGTCTTATTTACCCAGTGGTTGGGGCTGCGGGTAATGGCCAGTGCTGTTTTGCGGAGCTGGCCGGGCATTTTGCGGGCTACTTCCTCAGTGCCCATTTTCTGCCACCCTTTTACGCGTAAAAGCTCACCACCGGTGCCACGGCGGCGGTCGCAGGCTACCAGCTCCATGTCAAATGGTTCGCCGGTATCGGCCTGTTTCAATACTTCACTGCGGAGAATAGTTTCTTCCATGCAATAAAATTGCACTGGAATAGGAGAGGAAAAAAGGACAAGAAGAGGTGGCATAAAAAACCCCGGTGGTTAGCCGGGGCTGGGTTGAAAATAAAGCTTTTCATTTAACCATCGAAAGTGTTGGACTTCAAAGGTACAATTTTTATTTTTTACGCACTAGCCATTGTATAGTCTACATGAGGCCCGAATGCTTCTAACCAACAGAATAATGAAAGCATATTCATCTGTGCAGAAATGAGGTAAGAAAACTTACGCCTGATATCAGCATCAGTTTCTTTTACAGACTGGTTACTCAGTGTTTCAATGGTTTCCATAATGCGGTCAATCGCTTCTGAATAACGCATGTTTGATTCACTGAAAAGGGCCATTTTACAAGCAAGGCCACGGCATTCAATTTCGGAGTAAGGCATTTCACTACCTGCAGTGTCTGTAGCAGCGGTGTGCTCAGCTGTGTAGTTTTTAAATACACGGAACACATCTACCATGTGCTCTTTGTCAAAATTTTGGACTGTTTGTTTCTTGGGTGTTTTTTCTCCGTTTCGCATTTTTTGAAGATTTAAAATAAGAAAGCCCCCGCGCTGCGAAACGGTTCAATGCTTGACACTGAAAGATTACCGGTCTACCGGCTCGCGGGGACTTAGAATTGATTAATGATTGTAGTGTCATAAATTATTGATCGTTTCGCACCACAAACATAGGCCATTAATTCAATTTTCAAATAGATTGGACAAAGATAATACGCAAAATTGCCAAAGGCAATAAAATATTGCCAAAAGAAATATAATTTAATCTTCGCTTTCAGAGAGAGGAATATCTTCACTGTTTTTTATCATTAATACGCGTATCACGCTGTTAGCTAATTCAGAATCAATGTTTAATAAAGGTTGCAAATACTCTATTATTTTAAATTCATCAGGGTCTAAATCTCCGTCATGCATTATTGCGTCTACTGCTAGGCAAAAAATTGTATCTCTAAAATCATCTGGTATCAACCCGGCAGAATTTTTAATTACTTCTGATGGCGGTAATGAATTTAAAGCATCTAATACTCTTTTAAATACAGGAGACCACTCTACACCAACATATCTCCTTTTTCTCATTAGCCCCCTAACTAATCCATTTGTTTCCGAATCGGTAACATTACCATCAGCAGAAACTACTGAATAAAGAATAGCAAAAGCTGCTTCGTGTTCAGATGTTGGAGAGTAAGAAGCGTTACTCTCTTTTTTGTTTAAGAATTTGTCAAAAAGTCCCATGGTTATTGATTTAGGGACTAAATATAATAATCTTTATTTAAGAGTAGCATCCCGGCGGATGGAAGTCAAGCGATCTTGCTGCTGCTCAAAGCGGTTGAGTGACACATCAGCAACTATACCGGCTGCCAGAACTGAGGCTAAATAAGCCTGTGTGGATTGCATATCCGATATCATGGCCGTAAGATTTTCAAATACGGCATTGTCGGAGCTTTGGTTTCCAGTATTTGATCCCATAACCCCTCCATCCGCATACATCCGCTTCATGGCAGAGTAATTCATCCGCTGGGGTGAGTAAGATCGCCAACCAGGTATGAGGGTAGCCCCGGCCTCCCAGCTGCTGCCATACATACCATTCAGCCGGCTGATGATCTGATTGGGAGTTCCGCTTACGCTGTACCTCCGGCCATCGGCCATGGTACGCTTATTCACAATCCCCTCACCGGCTTCCACCTCTGCAATCTTCCGGCCGCTGCCATCGATCACCGCATTACCACCGGCAGAGTGGGAGCGGCCACCAAGCATACCGCCCTCTGCAAACTGGGGAGGCTTCCTGCTGGCAATTGTAGCAACCTGGGCGGCAGTGGTAGCTACAGCCAGTCCAATCTGTATGGCCCTGAATGCACCAAGGGAAAGGATATCTAGGGATCCGGGTTTTGCAGCCAGTGTGCTGGTAACGGCCAGAGCCCCGTTAATAAGAGCCTGCCCGATATCGGCCGCCTGCTGTCTTTTAAATTGCTTGATGGCAACTTCTTTTTCCCGCTTTTCCTGATCCTTTTCAATTTTCTGTACTTCGAGATCAAACTGCTGCTGGCTTATCAATCCTTTTTTCAGTCGCTGATCAAGGTTTCTTATTTTCTTTTCGTTCAGCTTTCTGTCACGCTCCAGTTCAGCATTTTCCTGCTCTGTCTTAAACTGCCCGATCTGTGAGAAAACAGCCGTAAGCTGGTTGGCAAAATTTATATACTCTTCAATTTCTTTTATCCGTTGCTGCCTTACCGCTTCAATGGCATCCTCATCATCTTGCTGATTTTTTAAAGTCAGTTCAGTTTGAGCCCTGACACTTCCGTTATTGCTTGATGACAACAGCTCATCAGACCGGTCGCGTAGCCTTTTCAAATTCTTCATAAACTGCTTATCCTGATCACTGGCAATTTTTTCGTTTGCCCGCTGCCAGGCATTTACCTCCCGGTCTACGTAAGTATCAATTAATTGGAGCTTCTCGGTAAGGTATAAGTCTTCAATTCTAATTAAAATCTCTTTTTCACCTTGTGCCCGATCCCGGAACTGGGTATATTTTTGATCAATAAGCTTTAGCTCTTTATCAAATGCAGACAGGTCATATAGAGACTGGTCAAATTTTATTTTATTCAGTTCTTCAATCAGGCGCCTCCTTTCCTCCAAAGCTTTTTCAAGATCAGCATTACGCTTATCCTTATTTTTATCTTTATCAGCATCAGGGACAGGTGGAATACCTAACGTATTTGTGTCTGACTGCACTTTAAGTTCATTATTCAGCAACTGTACCCTACGCTTCAGGTATTGCTCTCTATTCTTTAGTTCCTGCTCTTCCGCCTGCAACCGGTTACCATACTCCTTATTAGCCTTGGTGAGTTTACTGTCTCCCCTGGCTACCTGATCCTGAAAATTCTTTAACTTATCGGAAGCCTGTTTTAGGGATGGGCCTGTTTGTTGAAGTTCGTTATTTAAAAAAGCAACTTCATTGGCAATGCCGTTAATCTTGGCGTTTTGACTGATACCCTTAAGCCCATACAATTGCTCAAGAAACTTTTTATTATTCTCATCCGCCGCGAAATCAGAGGCGGCAGATTCTTTTGCCTGGTCTCTCACCCCGGCAAAAGTGTTTCTAATATCAATGGCAAATTGCTTTAACCCTTTTGCAGCATTAACAACTACAGAAAGCAGCTTATTTACTATTGGGATAACAAAGGATCCGATATCCTCCTTAAGATTATTCAGCTCCTGCCTGGCAGTTGCTATACCTCCCTTCGCGCTATTTTGAAAAGCCTCTGCTGCGCCTTCGGTTTTGTCTTTTAAAGTAGTCATTATCACACCAAGCCGCTCTGCTTCAGTACCAGCATCCTTTATATCAATCCCATACTCTTTTAATGCCTTACCGTTACCCTCTATAGCCTTTACTATAATACTCGTGCTTTCCTCCAGACTAATCTGGCTGTTTGCTGCAAAATCTATAATAACCGGGAGGAGGTCATCCATTTGTTTTTCAGTCAGCTTACCATAGTCAATCAGTTTTTTAAACACTCCAATCACATCGTCATTGTCCAGGTACCTGAACCTGTTCGCCATTTCATCAGCCTTTCTGGATATTCGGTCATAGGCATCGGATTTACCTAAATTCTCAAGGGTATTCTTTAACCGGGTAGTTGCCGCATCAGCATCCAGCGCCTCATCAATTGATGATGTGAAGAATCCACTGATTGCGGAGGTGGCGGCCATAATACCACCGGCAGCCAGGTTGGCCCAGAATGCAGACTTAAAAATACCCATGGAGGTAAGCCCCTTATTGGCAGCACCAAGGTCATTCAGCTGCAGCTTTGCCTTATTCAGCTCCGCCTGAAACTGCTGAAACTTCCTCAGCGTTTCCGGATCACCGGTTTTCTTAAACTCAGTCAGGAACTTACGGGTGGCCAGCTCCAGTTCACGGATGCTGGGGGCCAGTTCCCCTTTCATTTTCTTAGCTGCCCGGTCAATGGGATCCTTCAGTTTATCCAGCTCAGCGGTCAGTTGCTTTATCCGTTTCGGGTCCGTAGTTTTTGCCAGTTCCGCATTCAGGAGTTTCTCCCGCTTTATCAGCACATCATAAGCCTTGGCGGCCTCACCGCTATTGATATATACGTTTACCTGCCTGTTTACAACTGCATTTGCCATCTTACTTGATTAATAGATTATTTACAATAGCATCACCGCTTTCCTCGGCCACAATGGTGGCCAGCTGCTCTACTCCATCCGGGGCCTCAATGGCATTATTAAACCAGGTCTTTGCCTGCCGGCCACCGGTGCCCATTTTGCCAAAGCTTTCCGGGTTGGTACTGTGCTTAATACCCAGCCGGTCATACCATACAGATCCTTGCATCCCGCCGCGGCCTTTACCGGCTCCCTTGTGTGTCCAGATGAGTGTACGGGGAAATTTGAAGCTCACCACTTCAATAATGCCGCCGCGGAGCTTTAGCCGGTTCTTTATCTTATCCACGGAGGCGCCGGGGCTGGGGCTGTCTGCCCTGTGTGTAATGCCCAGGGCATTGCTGCTGCCCTTCAGGCTGGCCTCTGTACGCTGAGCCCATTCTGTTACCCGCTCGTTCTGTCTGTCAAAGTTTATTGCCATGTGTATGGTTATAAAAAAGCCCCGTCCCGATTATCCGGGCGGGACTTTTATAGTAATTCCATAGGTTGATCAGTCTTTCTTTTCCACGAGCTTTGGGGCCGCTTTTGCTGCTGGTTGCGTTTCTTTAAGCTTCAGCAGATTTTGAGCGGGCCGGGCAAACACGCGGTCAGCCACTTCAAGTGGCATGGAAGAAAGATTGCCCTTCCAGCCGTTTTTATTTTTGCCACCTGGCAGGTGTACGATGGGGTCTGCGGCATGAGCGCTGTCATACTTGGCGGCCACATCGGGGTTTTTGAAATTCATACTGGGAGATTTTAGATTTTATGGAAATGATGCAAGGAGAGGAGTGCCATTGCTGGCACTCCTGTATACCCGTCCCTCACCATGTAATTATGCGGTGCTTTCAGTAATCAGCCCTTCGTACCGATACTTGGCGGCCACCACTTTAAAAGATACTTTATACTCTTTCAGGCCTTCCGCGGTGGTTTTACCGTCAAACTCTACGGTAAACTCAGGCGTATCGCACTCATCACCCAGCTGCACATACACATCATCAGCCTTACAGTTCGCATCCTTCAGCAGGCAGATGCCCTTAGTGTTCAGAATACGCTCCATTTGCTCCTGTGTAGTGGCTTCATCACCCAGGATAAAGCACTCCCCGGTATACTCCATCAGCTTAGCGCCGGGATCACCAATAGAAGTTCCCTTAATGGTAGGGGTTTTCTGTTTCAGTTCCCATTTGAACCATCCATCGGTATTTTCAAATGTGTGGTCACCGTTAATGGTCACCAGGTCACCCAGGGCCAGCGGTACAGCCAGCGGGGTAGCAATGACGAGAAAGTCAGTCAGCGGGCAGAAATACAGGAAATCCTTGTATCCGCCGCGGATGGCTTTGGCATCAGTGTTCGTTACAATCGGAGCAAAATTTGCCATTTTCTTTTATTGAGGTTGTGATTGTGAATTATTCGAATACTTCCTGCAGGGCAGTAGATCCGGAGGCCACCAGCGCCTTTTGGGCTTCCTCATTCACGCAGATATCGGCGGGGGTAAGCCTGGTGTACCCGGGGCCGTAGATCACGCCATGCAGTACATTGTACTTTTTACCTTCCAGTTCAAAAATATTCTGAACATCTGCTGAGGCTGCTTTTTTAGCAGCTGGCTTTGTTTTAGCCGGAGCCTTTGCTCCTTCAGGGTTTACTTTCTTTGCCATGGTATTTGTAGGTTTTGTGGTTTTATGAAGGGAGGACTGATGATGAAAACGAAAGCTTGCCCATCAGCCCTCCACAGAGTTTATACCTGATCATTTACGTAGATCACATCCAGATCTTGTATCTGACAACCGGCCGGGAACAGAATCCTGTTTTTCAGTATGTTCAAGTACGGTGTTGGAAACATTTTCAAACGATCCAGGTCAGTGCCAAATTTAAGATTGCCAGCATAAGTAACTACTACCCTGCCACTGGTTCCCATAAAGGCACATGGTTGAATACGGAACTTAGTTCCATCAATCATATAAAATCCTTGCTGGTTAGGATTAAATATCTGGGTGAATGACGCACGGTAGTGAGTACGGTAATATTCAAATACCGTATATGATACATATACAATAGCGCCTTTACTTTTCATTTTTGCGCTTGTACCATTAACAACTTTTTCAATTTCAGTCACCGCATTGGCAGCGGAAATGGCATTTGTGGCAATTACGTTGGTTAGATCGCCGCCCAGAATTTCAGCGGCAATGATGGTACCCCATCCGTCGCAGATATCCACCGCATCAGTACCAGCGCCATTGCGTACTCCTGACCACAGAGTATCTGTAATCAGTGAATCAAGAAACTGTTTACCAGCCTGTTCTACAGAAAATGATTCAAAAGGCATTTCAGGAAGCTCTGCCAGGTATTCGTTCCTGAAATCTTCAGGATCCAGCATTTGGTCGTATTTTGACTGATAAGCGGTCAGTACGCGATCAGTTACGGTCATGCCGTGAAAATCATCCTGGGCACGGTAAGGCTGCGGAGCACCGTCTGCCTCAAACTTCGCCATTGCCTGCGGGGTATTTACATTGGTACGCACCTGGATGCCGAGTTCACGGATATCCCAGTCCAGCACCTCTTTTCCAAAAACTTCAGCACCGCCAACAAAGGCATTGGTAAGCGCTGACAGATCGTAAGTTGCCATGTTATTTAATTATAGGGTTTTATTTAATTGTGTTTCGTAGGAATTGATGATTAGTTAGGCACCTTTCGGCCCAGCACCGTACACACATAAGAGGATACCTGGGTACCGGTGGTAATCACGCGCCATCTGTAATAACGGAACCGTGTTTTATCCACTATGATAATACCGTCATTATCACTATTGGCCAGTGTGACAGAAGTGATAAGGGTATCAGGAACAGCAGGCGTACTACCGTACACTGCAAACCAGCGTGAATTGTCATTACTTCCCCACAGGGTAGCTGTACCACCTACAGTACCGGAAGTCTTTGTACCCTTAAGGACAAAGGTGAGCTCATTGAAGTTGTTGGTTTGTCCGGCCAGTTGTGCCAGGTGATAACTGGTATCAGCATTGGTGTTCACTGTAGCGGATGCTCCGGCAGGATCTGTCTGAGTCATGGTAGTCTGAGCATTGCTCACCAGGGAACAGAACCCGATCAAAAGTGTGATTAAGAGTAACTTTTTCATGTTTATAATAGTTGTGTTTTAAAAATGGGTATGATTATTTTTTACCTGACCGTAAAGCACGAAGACGGTTAGCTTCTTTGGTGATATCAGATTCAAAAGCCTGTCCACCTTCAGGGATTTCATCTTTCTCCTTACCGGTTTGCTGGATAGGAGCTGCAGGGGCTGCTTTCAGGGCGGCAATCTGTGTATTCAGTTCAGCAATAGTGGCATCCCTTTCGGCAATGGTATTATTGGCAGCCGTTACTGACTCGGTGGCTTCGCTTACCAGTCCCTGGGCAGTGGCTACATTGGATTCAGCTGCAGTAATCTGCTGAGCCGCGCCGGCCAGTGTGTTTTCAATATTCTGCACGTGGGCAATAGTGAGGAATACACCCTCGTTCACAATAGCCGATTCGTCAAAATGTTCGCCTTCCGGCACCAGGGCAACGATGTTATTAAATTCCATGATTTATTTTTTACGTTTTGCGAGCCATGATGCTTTTTTTATCACATGCTCAAAACTTTTTACTCCATCTATTAATCCGGCTTTCTGGGCTTCCTTCGCATAAAACATGCGGCCGGTGCTCCATTGCGCCTGGCTGGCATCTGCTTTCCCTTTCCGGTTGGCTTTCACGGAGGAAATAAAGTTGTCAGCCGTAATTTTCAAATCAGCCATTACCGCCTCATAATTACCGGCTATGGCATCTTTATAATCCTTGTTCTTTTCGGTACTCTGCGGCGCGTATATTTCGTGAACCTTTAACCCGTTTTGCTCAAACCATCCTTTGTAATCCAGCACGGTGGTATACACCCCGATACTGCCTACCTGATCACTCTCCAGGCTGGTGTAAGCCTCATCCGTAGCACTCAGCACCCACATGGCAGCACTGGCCGCCATCCCGTCATCTACAAGGCCAAGAATCGGTTTGCTGAAATTTTTAACCGCATTCACTAAGGACTGGGTGCCATCCACCTGCCCGCCGGGAGAATCGATCAGCATAACCACTCCGCCAATATTCTGCCGGCGCTCCATATCCATTAACCAGGTTACCCGCTGGATGCTTCCGGCTTCACCGCATTCTCCATTATATTTCATAATGGGGCCGTTTACAGGAAGTATAGCAATGGATCCTTCAGGAATATTAGGATTAGGCCGGCCATACATATACAGGCTGTGGCGCTGCATGGTAGAAGGGTCAATCACAAACGGCTGCTCAATATCACCGTTACCGGTTCTTTCCACTGCCGCAGTAGATCCGTTCAATAAGTTAAGAACTAACGGAAGATGAGACTCCGCCCACTGCTTATCCAGCAGCCAGCGCCCACGTAATATTGCAGACATTGTTTTGAAGCTCATTCCATCACAAACATATTTTCGTGACAGAGAAAAAAAAAGGACAAGAAAAACAGTGAGCGGGCAAAAAAATCCCCCTGTGGAAACAGGGGGACAAAAATCAACAAACCACCCGGCTAGGTCATGGCTTAATTGGCCACCTTATGATATGGGTAAAGATTAAATAACGGTTGATGATTGCTGCCAGGCGTTTTATTTCGGCGGCTTTTTCTGCAGGTGTCATTTATATTTTTCTTCAATCAACAAATAGGGAAGGTGTTTTTGTCCCTCCGCATTCATCAGCCGGTATGCTTCTTTTTGAAATTCACCCCACTGATCTTTTTGCACTGTCTGGCACCCTGCACTGTTGGTATTAGTATACCCTCCACTATGCAGGTTGATGGTAAATCCTTTCTGGATCCCGTTCTGCCCATCCCGCAGCACCGGTGATACCTCATCCGGATTGGAGCAGCGGAAAGCCTGATGGCCACTGGCCTTACCATACCCATGCCATCCCTGCCGGAAGCTATGCCAGCCGGGAAGCAGTTGGGCAATGCCTTTCTCATGCTTACGCGGATCTGTATTGGCATTGAAGGTCTGGAAGTAGTTTGGCCCAATGAGGATAAATGCATCATCATATATGCCGCGGTCATTCTCACCGGTGACTCCCTGGCTATTGAGATAATAACCACGGATAGCCAGTACCATTACCGTACCTGAGCCGGGAAGTGCAGTGGCTTTTTTCAGGTACTGCTGGGCTTCCTCCTGGCCGATGCGGCCGATCATTACCAGCTGGTTAATGGATCGGGTGATAGATACGGTTGCATTGATGATATACTGATCGGCCTCAGCCTTCGTTATGTTAGGTCTGTTCATTTTATACTTTCTCCAGATTTATTTTCATTGTATGCGGGGCCGGCCGGTTGCCGCCAAAGAATGGCCCCAGGAGCCAACCCCATTTCTTTTTATCGTATCGCTCAACCTTCAGCGTATGCATAGGCTGCCCGGGAGTGGATACTACAAAAACAAAGTATTCAGTACTGGCAATTACAGAAAGCTGGTACTTACGGTACGGACTGCACTCACAGATAAACTGGAAGTCACGTACCCCATTGCGGTAATAATACCCGTACAGATGAAACTTATTGGTATCCGGTACGTACCGCCAACCAAAGCGGGCGCTATTCATATGCACCCGGCCAAAAGCTACCCCAAACAGTTTATTTACATCTGCCTGATCATCCACCGGCAGCATGTACTTATTGGAGCTGTCAAAAGTAATAGCCCGGGTGAGGGCCACCGGTGTTTTAACCAGCGGCCACCACCTGAGCCAGTAAAATGGCCGGGCCCGGTGCGTACCTTTTTTATGGGTGAATGACATTACTTTTTCAGGTTATGAACTGAGTCTGCTTTCCGGGCCTGCTCTTCCGCTGATTCCCGGTTATCTTTCGGGGCTTCTTTGGGGATACCGTCTTTTTTAGGATCATAGTTCCGGTTCTCTTCGTATATCCAATAAGCCATACCAATGGAAGCCAAAAGAAAGATTACCCCATAACCCAATTCGCCTTTGGGGATTGTTTTGTGTTTGGAATTAATAATGCCATTGGGTGACTGTTGAGTACTTTGCGCTTGCTTATACGCCTTACGTACATTATTAAACTTCCGGGCGGCAAGTACTAAGCCGATAAACGGGAAAACATACAGGCCATTATTGATTTCCTGTTTTGCGCAACTGGTGAGCGTCAGGGCTACCAGGAACACGATCAAAAACTGGGTGATTTTTTTCATGATTTTTATTTTGATATGAATAGATAGGTGACAATTCCAGTAGAAACAAATCCGGCAAAAGCCGTCCAGCGCCTTTTTCGTTTCTCCTTTTTCAGCAGCTTTTCAAAAGCCCTGGCCTGATCCAGCATGATCTTTTTTTGCTCCTCATACAGATGCTTTTCCTCCTTCAGCTGATCAATGATCTCCTGGCTGGCCAGTTGATCACGCTCCATATTATTGATGATAGCCTCCTTGCCGGCAATCCGCTCCTCCATGATCTGGATATCTGACTGCAGGAGTTTTATTTTTTCGAGCAGCAGGGGCTTTTGCCTGGCATCGGCCAGCACCTTCTTTACCTGAGTCACGGGCAGACAGATGGTGTCAGAAGTCTGCGAATTCCCGGCGAAGCTGGCTACGGTCAAGGCCATCCACAGCAGAATGGATCTGATTATACTTTTTTTCATTTGCCTGGTATTTGGGCTGATTGCTCAGCAGGGTAAGTAATAACTGGCTATCCTTGGCCTGAAGCTTTTCCCTTTCCGTCCGCAGCTCCTCCCGGAAATGCTCCTGCAGCAGGATCACCTGATCCTTGGCAGCAATGGCCTTGTCATAGGCTTCTATCAGCGGCCCGTTGCTGGCTATGGCTGGCCCCTTTCTGAAAAGGGCTACCAGGTTGCCGATAAGCAGGAGAGCCAGCAGGGCCAGCAGGAGTTCAATACGGTATCGTTTCAGGAAGATCATCCGGGTTTTACAATTTCATCAGCGGATACGCCTTTGGACTTCCCAAAATCAATGATCGATTTAAACCCGGCTTTGTACGCCAGTACGGCAATTACCTCAATAAAGGCACCGACGCCGATGGCCCATGACTTAAAATATAGCTGGATTTTTTCCACCTTGTTAAGGGTATCAACCCCCTTTGCCCTGAGCTCATCCCTTGTGACGGATAAATCCATATAATCGGAAAGAACAAAACTGAGAATCAGTACACAAACAGCCACCAATACATACCGGGCCTTGTTTGACTGGAAATACAGTTTGACGGCCTGCCAGTAATTAATATTGGGATTGCTTAGCTGCTTTACATATACCGCAAAGGCGGCAATGAAGGCCTGAGCCAGGAATACGGCCCCGATCAGGAGAGTGATGTACTTTATCATTTCTTAGTATATTTTTTAATTAATTGATTGATGGCGTACTTCCCAAGTACACCCATAGCCCCGGAAAAAGCAGCAATAACTCCAAGCCAGAGTAGCTGGCCAAGGTTCATCATTATAGTATCCCAGCTAATTCCTACCAGTTCCACTCCAAGGATGCCGCCTAATATGCCGGAAACTGCTGCCACGGCATCGTCATACTTAAATTCCATCTTTTGTGTAATCATTTTTACTGTTATTATTTCCTAAGCCACGGCCCGCATATATGGTCTGCGGGAATCGATCTGTTTTTGAATAGCATCCACTTTTGCTTTCAGTAAATCAACATCAGCTGCCAGTTCATTGTACTTCAGGATCAGTTCCGGATCCCATTGGCCGGTTTGCCTCCATTCCCATACAGCCTCCGCATGCCTGGAGTGAAACTCAAGAAACCGCGTGCAGGCATAGTGGAGATTACTCTTTGCCACATTCAGTTTTTTCATATTTGAGCAGCTGGCCATTACTGGATAATTCCCCACTTAGTTTTTACCGAATCATAGTACCGTATTGCCCAGGTCAGGCTATCCCGGCGCCGGACAGTTCCATTATTATTCAGGTATTGGCGAACCCGGCCAGCTGCGTAGTTCAGCTCCTGGGCGGGGACTATTGTACCCTCATATACTTCCGTAAGCTTCCGCAATCCCACATCCAACTGGCCTTTGATCACCATTTTATTAGTGCTCTTATCGAAATAGATATAAGACACTTCCACCTGATCGGTATCCCGTACCGACACAATCAGCGGCCCTCCCTGGTAAGGGAACTGCACTGATGGATAATACCGGTCAGTGGTTTGGCTAGAGAGGAAAACCAGTGCTGAAAAAATGAGCAATAGTTGGATTATGTTTTTCATATTAATAAGCCGAATAATAAGAGTTGATGTTTGAATAAATTCCAGCCTTGTTGCCCGACTGATCTGATGCCCAATAAACTACCTCTGAAACAAATCCTGTTATATTACCATCATTGTTGACGTTTGTAGTTAATGCAGATGCCCCTATGGTCAGCACAACAGGGGTAACACTAAGAGTGTGTGAGCTTGTTGCGTCAGTACCATTATTAACGCTGTTTTGAATGGTTGCGCCTGTATGAATTGCCCCGTATATATTAAGCACAGAGTTTGATACTGTCACGCTTGCCCGATAACCCGCGGAAACATAGGCCCCGAAAGCAGTTGTCGAAGTACCGTTTGCAAGTATTGGGGCATAATTCTGATAGTCGTGTGTTCCTGAAGGTCTTATTGATGTCACACGTGCAGAGGATTTGACCGATGTAGTATAGAATACGGCGAAGGTTGATAATGAAGTGACGGAAAACCCGGTAAAGGATGCCCGGAGTATCGTATTGTTTGCTCCTACAAAGTAGATAGCGGGTTTTGTGTCCTTTCGAATAACAACCCCGTTATCCATGATTATAGGCTGACTGCCTGCTGTTGCCTGTGTCACATCCCTTGTGTTCCCTGATTGGTCGTACCAAGTCACTACAAACCCGTCATCTGTCCCGCCTGTCCCCACAAATGCTTTAAGGGAAACGGTGTCAAAGTCACCACATCCTAAGAAGCCAATATTTTGCTCCGTATTATCGGAAGACCGGCGCACCCTGATTGCTGACCCTGCATAGCCTGTTGTGAGTTTCCGCAGGGAATATGCCGCCATTGAATTACTGTAAGAATCCAGTAATAGTGTCGGGCAGGCTGATACAATTACCCGATAAGCCGGTGAACCGTTTATAATCTGCCCATTTGCGGAGAGAGAAAAAAGAAGTATGATTATGACTAACCTCATGGTGCTAAGTAAGTTTTATAACCTAATAAAGTGACGGAAACGTATTTAGGCTTTTTACCGGCAATGACTGATTCAGGCTTCATCCAAAGCCAACTATTTACCGGCACTGTTCTATTCGTGGTTATTGAGAAATTATTACCCGTATATCTGTTATTCAGTGACAATCCCGTCCCGTTTATTTTCGTACCATCGACATTGAAACTGTCGTTGTAAACGATTTTTAACACGATACTATCCCCGGAATTACCTTTAATTACGGCCTGTACTTCTTTGATCGTGTACTCATATTGCCCCGTAAACAGTGAACCAAATAAACTTGAATCGGTCACCATTGCTGTATCGGCGGCGAATCCTGCCCCGGCTGTGAATGTGATGAGGGGAACGGTTGTGGTGTCAGCGGTACTTGATATGGTAAGATTGGGGTATGTGCCTGTAATATTCACATTTGTCCCTGCGTACAAACGGGGCTTGATATTGGCAGTATCTGTAATATTGAGCTTTTGATTCACGTTTGCCTGGACACTGTCAATTCCCTTTTGCCTCCAAAGCCTGGTACTAACCAAATTGGTATCAATTGCTAATGTTCCAGATGAGGTTATGGTTCCGCCGGTTATTCCTGTGCCTGTATTAGTAGCAATGCTGGTTACTGTTCCAGATCCACCAGAACCACCAACGATAGTATCTCCACGGTAAAAAGCCCCGCTTGCATCTGCATAAATCTGATAGGCTTGTTTACCAGTTGGGAGCCCTGACGCTCTTACGGTACTCAATAAGTGAACCGAACCGTTTACAGTAAAGTCTGCATCTGGTGTACTTGTCCTTATACCTATACGGTCATTGGTGCCGTCAGTATAAAATAAATGTGTCTGGTTGTCGCCTTCAATTCTGAAATTATCTGTATTCCCGTCTTCGTTAACAGTAATACCTCCATAAACTCCTATATCCATAAGCCGACGACCCGCCGAACCTGAAATTGAGAGACTGCCATTCCCAACTACTATACTGGTGGATCTTATTTTTGTCGAGTTATTGGAAGCATCTATCACATTAATTTCGGATCCGGAAACTTTAGCGGTACCCAAGGAAGAATTATCCTTTACAAATAAGCCATCCTGCCCGCCAGATGTTGACACATTAAGCATGGCTGAGCTGCCTTTCAGGACCGTATCGCCAATAAACACATTAGTGAGGAATTGTGTTTTGCCATTGAAAACAGCAACCGAGCCAACCGGATAAGCAGATGTGGCCGGTACCGAACCGAATATGCCCATTTTTCTGACAATCAGGGAGCCGGTAATATCAACTAAACCAGTCTTTTTGAATTCCCAAAACGCTTTATTTGCCGCATGGAATATGAAAGCATGACCCAACGCTGTCGGATGAACACTGTCAGCGGTCAATGCCGTTCCTCCGCCTGCCTGCATAAATGAATAAGCATTAAAATACTTAGTCCCTTTTTCCTCTGCAACCGTCTGTGTGGCCCGGCTGTATGATGCAATATGGGTGTATAATGAAGCCTCTGAAAATGGCCCGCCAACAAGAATTATCTTATTAGGTGTCCACCCCCTGGCAATGGCTGTATCAACTATAACCCTGTATCTCGTTTTAAATGTATTGGTGTCTAATGTGGCGGCATCGTTCATGCCATACTCAAACATTAACGCTCCCCGGTTTGAAGTCTTAGTGGGTATTTTGTAAAGAGCTATATACAAAGAATTGAGCGTAGCGCCACCGGCCCCAAAATTAGCTTCGATCATACCATATCTCTCTGCTAATAGCTTACTAAATCGCTGAGTTGATGACACGCCAGACCCTGCCGTTATAGATGTACCAAACGCAATTAGCGAATCTGCTCTAGAGTAAAGTGTGTCTCCAACAAATACAGATCCATGGATATACGCATCTTGTGCCTTCAGAGAGTCATTAGTTACTATTCGGTGTGTTGTGCTATCCCCTAAATCAGTTGTCTGCTGAAGGTTCTGAGAACCGCCAACACTAGTAGGATTATATACAGCAAAATCAGGTGCCCCGGTATAATAAAACCGCAAAGTATCTCCATCCTGTTTTAGACTGTCTGGTATTGGTACATCAATATTCCAATACATAGCAGAATCACCTGTCTGCGTCGGGGTAACGGTCGCGTTATTTCTGCGAATTCTCACAGATTTTACAACAAATGAATCACCTCCGCGGCTACCACCCATTGATGTATACGAGCTATCAAACCGGATGCCGGTGGAGCCGCCGGTACCACTGATTGTCCATGACCTATCCACTGATAAATCAAGGGTGACTCCGTTAATGGTAATATTCCGCGAACTAGGTACCCTGGCATTAATTAAAGTGGCCAGGCTATCCCTCGTTTTTTCACCCTGGTATTTGGTGAGCACTTTCATGGAGTCTACATAGTATGTAGAATCATTCAGTATAGTAAGACCCCATGGGGATGTACCCAGCTGAGTGATCCCGGATCCGCCAAAAGCTCCGGAGCCGATATCCTTCCAGGTAGATGATCCTCCATCATAATATTGGTACTTCTTTGTGGTAGTATTATAAATCAAAAGGCCATCAGCAGGCAAGGGAATTGCATTCCGTTCCGTAGTACTAAGCCGTGGCCCTAGCAGGCCTTTTGTTCCACCTGATGTAGGGCCTATTTCCAAATAAGCGGAAGGAGCGGTTACTCTGACAACTCCGGATCCCACATTCATTTGCTGGGTTACTGAATAATGATCATACCGCATCGGCTGCACATACTGAGCTGATGAGGTAAGAGCGGCAATCAGGGCCAGCCCGATAAGGATAAAACGGTTAGTAAAACGCATATATTTCTATTATTTCGTCAGTGTTTACAGAACCAATGAAGTTCAATGTATTTGAAGCCAGAGCCTTTTCAACATGCCGCTGGATGCTTCCTGTCCAATCCACATCCCCGGAAAAATCATCAATCGGCAGGCCTATGCCATCTACCAGGATAAGCAGGTTTTTATTCTGAAGGGCATTATTGATATACAGGGTGTCACCATCATTCATAGGGGCACCGGGGGCACCTACCTTAAAGCGGATCAGCAGCTGCAGGGATCCGGCGGTAATAATTTCACCCCCTATTACAATATTGAATGCGGCTCCGGAATAGATTGGCGCCGGCTGAGGATGCTCCCATTTAAATACGAGTGGTGTTTTCCGGCTATCTGTACCTGATCCGGAATTATAATCATAAACCAATTCAGCCCCGGTATCCTGGTTGCCAATCAGGCGCTGATACCCGTTTTTATCGGATAAAATAATGCCCCACTGATGGTGCATCATGGTGCCAAGGGTGAGAATCTGGGCGGCGCTGCTGCCAATCAGGTTGGCCGTCTGCTTAATTTCAAAATACGGACCGGCGCCGTCGTTTTTTTTGATTTCTGAGAATTCCCGGGAGGGGTTTGCTGACTCAATCAGGTAAATGAATTTCCCGGGTTTCAGGGCTATAGAGGAGGCAAGAATTCCTGTAGTTGGGTTGAAATCCGGCCAGCTAAGAACGTCCTCCCATTTAAACAGTTTGACGGAGCATACCCCCGGTGATTTCACTGGGCCGGCCGCCAATGTACTGACTGGGTAATGAACGTTGTGATACATGGTTTAAAATTGCAACCATTACCACCCGGAAAAAAGGACAAGAAGAACGGGACTATGAGGCCTTAGAATAGAGGTTAATTTCTGGGGACAATCTGCAAAGAAATTTTTCTGAATTTTTTTTTCGGAACCGGTACTCCATTTTTTTGAGGCCTTCAAAGCTTATATCTACATCTATTTCTATCCTGTAAGTTTCAGCAAAAGCACGGATAGCCATTTTATATTTTCCTCCGCGAACCGTAAAATTATCAATAAACCGGCTTAGGTCTTCCTCAAACTTGGTTTCGAAATACCGGTTAAGCATGATGCAGGTTTGCTTGGTAAGCTCCTTTTTGGTAAGATAGAAGTAGTGGTATGGTACCGTAAAAGTGACTTGCCCCTTATATGAATTCTCCCAAAAAAACTGATCATTGTAACCGCGGCAAACCTGAGCTTCCAGCCTTGAGGAGAGGGTCATCAGTACCACAAAACCGATATCAGTGCTCATCACAGCCGGAATGGTTTGTCCGTGCAGGGTATTAAGGTACTTCTGGATATACTTTTTTACGGGTAACTGGAATGTAAAGACTTGCATAGTATCGGACTTGTTTTAAAGTTAGTTCTGAATTTTTGTTAATGCCTGTTAATTAACATCCACTTTCCGGTAGTAATAAACGGCAAACTGGGTTTCCTTGCTGACCTGTTTTTTCAGGTGCTGCATTTCAATAAAGCTGGCCGTATCCATGCCGTGGCTGGGCCAGGTATGCACATTACTAAGCCGGGTGAGTGGCAATGGCACAATAGAGTCAATTTTGACCTGTACCGGCTCATGGCTGCCATCGGCCACTCGGATCAGGATTACAGTGCTGTCCAGCTCCTGCAGGCTGGGCATACGCGCGGGGGCCAGATCGATGTGGGGGAACCGGCCACAGGCCAGTTTTCCGTTTAAATTGGTGTCCCAGGTAATGGTTTTCATGCTCTTTTAAGGAGATTTAAAAGGTTAGAAAGGGGGATGAGGTGTTCAATTGGGGTCTGGTTGGGGGCACATTCTAGTACTTTTGTACTTTTTTCAAAAGGTTGCTCGATTTCGAGCAGCCTTTTCTCTTTTAAAATCAATGCGTTGTGGGCAAAGATTGGCATAATGTAGGGTGTTCTATACATCCCATCATGATAGTAGAGCTGAAAGTTGAACACCTGCTTAACAAGAGCCTGCTGAGTGTGCAGATCGGAATTATGATAATGGTAATACAGATTACCAAGGCGGTGAATGTTCTCATTAAAGAATGACTGGTACTCATCCATCGGCTGGCTCATATCCATTATGTATTTCTGACAGATGGAAATCTCTGCCTGGTACCGATCTCGCCACTTTTTGTAGGCTGTTACATCAAGATCATTATTGATATATTTTTCCTCCAAATTATCCAGCCTTATTTGAAGCCCGGTCAGTTCCTTCTTTTTATCGGTTAACATTTGCGCCTGAGTGCCCCGCTGTTCATTGATGAGCTCATTAATTTTTTCCTTCATGTAGGCAATGTAATGATCCGGTAAGGAGAGAATTTTAAGGATTTCATCCATCTGATCATGCAGACGGATCGCCGGGTAGTTTTTCTTGGTATGCTTCGCACACTTATAGTACCAGTACAATTTATTCTTACCGCGGCTTTTCCCGGCTGTAAGCTTACACCCGCAAATACATTTCAGTACAGCCCTTAATGGCACTTCCTCATTCATAACTGTCCGGGTAGGGCTTTCCTCTTCCTTAAAAATATCCTGTACTTTCCTCCAGATCGATTCATCAATTATAGGCTCATGTTTGCCCCTTATTAAGTATCCCGGCTCGTCGTTATATGGGCTAACTCTGATCAACCCGGCATAAGTGGGGCATTGCAGGGTGAATTTTACAGCTGAATTGCTCCGGTTTTTATACCCTTTCCGGCGGGCCTCCAATGCTATTTCCTTAAGTGGAGCGCCCTCCAGGAGCATCTGGTACATACGGATTACAATTCCAGCTTTGGCGTGATCCACCACAATAATTGGCTTATTGCTTTCATCCCTCTGGTTTATATACCCGAAAGGTGCGGTGGTCATATACCGGCCGGCTTTTTGTCCTGTATTGATGCCATGCCGGGTTCGGTCTTTTATTACCAGCCATTCTACCTGGGCACCCATGAGCATCTGTGTGCGGAATTGGAAAAAATACGGAGAGTTTGGATGCAGTCCGATTGGCTCCATGGCTGACAGCACCCTGATTTTATACTTCCCTTCCAGCATTTCAATCATTTGAAGGGCTTCGCCCAGGTTACGGGAAAAACGGTCATACTTTGACACAATCAGAGCATCAACCTGATGATGATTTTCCTTGCAGAACTTTTGGAGCAGCTTCCAGTCTGGCCGGTCAAAGTTCTTGGCGGACTGACCATCATCTTTGAAAAGCTCCAGTATTTCATACCCGTTTTTCTGAGCGAAATCACGGATATAATTTTCCTGTCCGGTAAGGGAGAAATTACTCTGATCGGAGGTTGAAATTCGGATGTAGGCAATGGCTTTTTTCATGGTTAAATTTACTAATAATTCAATTAAAATATCTGAGTAACTGAGTGCCAACCCATCTGGCTTTAGGTACAGCAACCCCATTCCCAACTATCTTATACCCAACATTGCTTTCTGGTAAAATGTAATCATCCGGAACACCCTGGAGTCTGGCATACTCCCTTACGGTAAACGGCCGTACTCCGTCTTTATAATTAATATCCTTTACCATTCTGGTACCCATGTCTTTTGAGTAGTGTGCAACGCAGGTGGGTGCAATGCTGTTCGGGTCTGCTGGATCAACTACAATCGGTTTATCCCTATACATTCCTTTTACCCTGGCAGTAACAGATTTATTAACTCTGATCTTTACATCCTTTTCCAGAATGTCCTTGATTGTGGGCCTTAGTTTGGCGCGTGATGGTGCCGATATTGAAAACGGCTTACGGGTAGCTATAATAATAAGGCGCTCCCTGTTTTGTGGTAACCACAGGTTTGCATCTACTGGACAAAAAACATTGTAATAATACCCTGGCAGCTCTGTCATGGCTTCCATTACAACCTTGAAATATTTCATCCCTGGTACATTCTCCACAACAAAAGCTTCCGGCGGCTTTACAGCCACATGACGGAGGGCATGCAGATATAATTCATCTCCGGTACGTACACCATGTATTTCACCTATCATTGAGTATTTCTTGCATGGGTAAGTAAAAGCGTATATATCTGCTTCCGGCTGATCCTTAACAGGCATTTGAGTAATATCATCCCAGATAATGCGGTGATTGTGATAATGCGGGTTCATCTGTATACACAGGATGGCCTTTTTATCCAGATCAACCGATTGCTGAACATTAATGCCGGCCTGAACAAATCCAGTATCTAGCAATCCGCCGCCGCTGAAATATGAATTACAAGTTGGGGTATACATTTTTATTAATTAAGTAAACTGAGGCCTTTCATCTACCATTCTGATAACTGTCTCAAACGGGAATTTATCAGCCGGAACAAGCGCAATCATGCTTTTAAGGGTGATGGAACCCGAAAAAAGGATGTGCTTATTCCCGTTTTTTTCAATCTGAAGTACCAGGCACTGGCCGTCACCTTTCTCATATTTTGATTTCTCCAGCTTGTATTTGTGAACAATGATCGGCTCATTCAGGATTTTATTAAGTTTGATTTTATCTCCGGTATAAGAGTCATCCGGGGCAGTGATGCCCATTTCTTTAAAGTTGTTCATGCAGTAGTTTTTTGATTAGGTGGTTTGAGTTACAATGTTTGGCCCATCCGTAATAGGAGGCTGCTGATTGCTGGTTTGGGTTGACGGCCATCATTCGGGCAAAATTCTGTTTGATGGATTTCCGGAGCAGGGTATGAGTATGGTAAAATTTATAGCCCACAAAGTCTATCCCGCGCGCGGAAACAGGGAAAATCTGGTAGTTCTTTTTTACGATCAGCCGGAGGTTTTGAGACAGGTAATCTGAAATTTTAGCAAGAACCTGGTGCAGTTCCTCTTTTGAAGGGGAAAGTATAATCAGGTCATCCGCATACCGGAAGTAATATTTTACCAGGATAACCTCTTTCAGCCAGTGGTCAAAGTAGGTCAGGTAAAAATTAGCCAGGTATTGGCTCAGGTAGTTACCGATCGGAAGGCCGGGAGCGCTTTCAATAATCTCATCCAGCAGCCACAGCAGATCAGCATCCTTTATTTTCCGTCTCAGGAGCGCCTTTAAAACATCATGGTTTATGGTCGGGTAAAACTTTGTGATATCAAGTTTTAAGCAGTACTGAGTCCCGGGCTGATCCTTCAAGGCTTGTTTAACGCCATTTGCGGCCGCATGGATGCCTCTTTTTTTTATGCAGCTGTATGTATCGGCGGTGAAAACTGATACAAACACGGCTTCCAGTACATTCATAATAGCATGATGGGTGATCCGGTCAGGATAGTAAGGCAGCCGGTATACATCCCGCTCTTTAGGTTCATAAACCTTGAAAATTGTATAATCAGAGGTTTTATAGGCCCTGGTGAGTAATGACTGCCGTAGCTGGATGATATTCTCCTCCCGGTTCAGATCATGGATCCGGACTCCGTACTGCCATGATTTACCCTTCCTGGCCTTTTGGTCAGCCAGCTGCAGGTTCTCCAGGCTGCAAATTTTCTCGTATAAATTACCAATTCGTTTCATGCTTTGCTTATTAAAACTGGTCTTCACTTTCATTACCAACCAGTCCAATGATTGAGACTTTTTTTGCCAAGTGGCAGGGTCTGTGCTGTAACTGATTTCGCATAGGTGAGAGCTGACATTCGAATTCGAATAGTTGTTATCGTAGTCGTTGTACGCCAGGCCGGAGCCGGAGGAACGCAGCTCGTACAGCACACCACCCATCCCTGCTATTTCAGCAGGAAATAATCTTCATACAATTTTTTAAACTGTTTACCTGCATACTCTGCTAATTCACTTGTTTTAAAGCAAAGGCGAGAGCCGACACTCGAATGCGAATAGAGGTTATCGTAGACGTGGGACGCCAGGCCGGAGCCGGAGGACATCCTGAACCACGGATAGTATTTCCATTCATTGCTATTTTTCCAGTCAGGTTTCCAGCCTTCGTTAAGAGCCTCGGCTATAATCACCAGCTTTGCATGAGAAATAATAGCTTTCTGGTGATGCTCAGGCATTCCTTTGACATCAGGTAATACCGTTTTTGGATTCAGTTTTAATGCCTTGCAGGCACCTTCAAAAGTTTTAATTTTTGATGTCATCATTTTTTATTTAGAGGGTCATGAAATCGGAGTAGAGATCAATGAACTGAGTTCCGGCATATTTAGCCAAAGCGGAACTTTTAAAGCAAAGGCGAGAGCCGACACTCGAAGCCGAAGAGCGGCGAACGAAGACGCAGTACGCCAGGTCGGAGCCGGAGCTGAAATCAAACCATGGGTAATACTTGTACTGGCTATCATTTGTCCAATCTGGTTGCCAGCCTTCGTTTAAGGCCCTTGCTATTACTTTCAATTTCTTAAAAGCGGCCTCATCCTTTGTATCACAGGGGCAAAGGAATTTACCTGGATCGATACCGATAATATTACAAGCATCTTCGAATGTTTTTACTCGCTGGGTAATATCCAGAGAGAGGGCAGCTTTTCCAAACTCACTTTCCAGTAAGTCTTTGAAAGCTCCAGTGGCTGATGGATAAAGCTCAGCTGCTTTTTGCTGGGTGATTTCAAGCGTTTTCATCTTATTTAGTGCCACTTCCGGTGGCGGCGGTTTTACTATTTAGTTTCATGTTTTTTACAAAGCTCAAAGCCAGCATATCCAGGAATATTTTCTCCTTATCAGTAAGCATAGGCTTTACGGGTGCCTGCTTTTCAGGTACTGATTTAAGGGGTGATATTATTTGCGGAGCTGCCATTATTTTCTATAGTTCACATAATTATTGATGTGGCGGCATTCTGGAGGAGTGAACGGAAGCCCCAGCCAGTAGAAAAATGCCTTTTCTGATTCCCAAACCGGTGGAAGGGTTGGATGATCGGTAGTGCATCTCCAGATTGTTTTTCCATCTGTACTTGGTTTTGGAGCACATTCAGATATTTTCCGGAGGCCATTTTCAGTACCGCACCACCCTTTCATTTTCCAACTGGCAGCAATAACATTTTGTACATAGTCTGAATTACCAGTTCTGATCACCAGCTGCCGGAAATAATCATCTGGCTGAGGCATAAACAGATCCATAGGCATACCATTTTTGAGAAGTATTTTCATATACCGGCCGCTTACCTGACCTTTCTCCACAGCCGCAGAAATGCTGTCCATGGCAAATTCAAAATCTTCAGATACTTCCCATTTACCCTCATCAAACAGTAATGCAGGATTTTTTACGAATACCTTTTTAGGCTGGCAGACAATTTCCAAATCCTTTACCTCATAGGCCTGCCGGCGGACAGATCCGGCAACATCTATACGGTCGCAGTGTGGTGCCAGATGCTGGATGACAGTAGCGGCTGTAGTAAGGGCTGAGGAAAGGGTATACATGGCTTATGGTTTTATGACTGTTACAGAATTGATGTTGTTATGCACGGTTATACCGTTTTTATCCAGGCAGGCATCCGCCTTTTCCTGCCAGTAGTTCTTTTTTAAGCGGGCATAATATCCTCCATGCTCATTCCAGTACTTGGTATAAAAGCGGAGATTATGTAGGATATGAGCCATTTCCTCAAACCTCTTTTTCAGGTCGTTTTCTGACTCCATTTCGATCGTTTTATTCATTTTTTAAAATTTCGAACGTTAAACAAAACCGGCCTTTTTTTTCTCAAAAAATCACAATCCCGTAGTAAAATGGTGTGCCTATGTGCCTACTGTGCCTACATATTCCTATCTGTGCCTACAAATGCAGGGGGTGTGCCTACAGATTTTTAAGGATATTGTTTTGAATTTCAATTATTTATATTTTTAGGCACATGTAGTTACGATTTTTGCCAATTTTGAACGACACCACGTTTTTTGAGTGTGTGTTTAATTTTGTTTAAAATGGTAACTCATCCGGTTTATCTGTATACTCTGCCGTTAAATTGGGAGTAAAATCACCATTTACATGCCCATTTATATCCACCATACCGGTCGGCTCCCTTTCAATATCCAGCCCCAACTCATCATACAGGAAAACATAGGAACTGGTAAGGATGGACTCCTCCCTGCGTGTAACCTCAGGCCGCTGGATTGGTGCCACTCCTGCAAAGCCTGGAGTGGTGACATTCTCTGTTTTTACAATAAATCGCTTAAACCTTGATTGCTTACTGGATCCGATAAAGTATTTCCGGCTGCTGAAATAGTGTTCAAGGTTTTCCATAGTCATTCCTTCCTTACCTGTCCGGCTGCGGTATGCTTGCTGGTAGTGCTTGTGCACATTATTCATCCGGATATAAATGACTTTTGTAGGGTTGGGAAACTGCTGTAAGTACTCTTCCTTCCGGTTTTTACGAATCCGGATTTCAGTAACCGTATCAATCTTGTAATCCCATCCATCTATAATACTGCCCAGATCAACCAGGAAGCTGAGTGTATTCCAGAATTCACTGAGGGTATCACTGGATCTGACAAACCGGCTCCAATGCATGGCCCTTTCACGGCAGTATTTTTCAAATTCGGAGTTACTAATTGGGAGTTTCATAAACTGGCTGATGACCTGCCATCCGGTAAACAGGTGGCACCAGTTTGACATAATCCGGATATTACCCTGCTCACCCAGGGCAGTATTGAGTCTCCAGTTTTGCAGATTAATATTGAACTTATCCCTGTACTGCTCTTTAAAAACCGGCCGTAAATTGACGATCTCAATAAGGAGGCAGGAAAGCCCGGCATCTTCCAACCGTTTTAGTTTATCATACTCCTTTGTATCATCATCTGTAAATTCCTTTTCATTGAAGCCCTCAATAATTGACCTGGTAACAATTGAATTATCATCCATTGTACACAGGTACTGGCCTATCAGGATAAGGGTACTACGGATCTTCATAATCTCTGTCCGGTTCTTTGTACCTACCACCCCGCGCTGCCGGCTTTCACCATCAAAAGCACCTTTAATAGATTGAAACCATTCTGGCTTAATGATCTTCTCGTCAAACTCATTCAGGAAGGATGGACAATTTATAAACCGCTGCAGGTAGGCAAAGAAGGCATAGTCTGTACCTGAGTTCAGATTGAATGCAGCCCGGTTGAAAAAGAATAAAGCATTAAGGCTTTCCGCCCATTTACTCTTACCGGAAGACCTTTCTCCAAATCCGTACAGGTGAGGGCAGTTATTATCAATATCGAAAACTAGATCCCTGAAAATAGTGAGTATTGCAAAGGCCACAGCCACCGGGCCTTTCTCCGCGTATACGCGCGTCATCATAGCCGCCCACTGTGAAAAACTGATATTAGATGGCTTGTATACCAGGGCCCGGTCATTCTCATAAGGATCATCACCGGTACTCTGTAGTTCCTTGTAAGCTGCTGAACTGGCCGGTACCAGGAAGTTTGTTTCCGTCTTTTCGGAGATATGCTTATAAACACCCCACTCATCCAGTTCCTGAAGGCCTGCCCCTGGTACGAATATTTTATCAACAAAGGCAAAGAACCCGGGAGCCTGCCAGCCAAGGAATTTGACCTCAATACATTTAGGGAAGTTACCCAGCAGGTGAGTGGCTATCCGGAGCATCTGTGGCTTGCTGCCGTAAATGATAAACGGGCCTTCACATACTACGTACTGCTGCAGGAGGTCAATACTAACCAGGGCTTTACTCTCGATATCCAAAACGGCTTTGCGGCGGCCATTGTCAATCTGGATCAGGTGGCGGCTTTCCTTGCCAGCGTATACGTGGAAAATAGGGTTGATCAGGAAATTTGTAATCTCCACCTGGCCACCGCTGCTGAATGAATAGTACCCAGTCCTGTTTTTATTGTTGACAGAGCAGTATCCGTTCTTTAAAAACTCCTCTTTATCCATCCATTTTGGCAGTTTATCCAGCTCGGTTTCTCCGTCATCTTCATCCTCTTCCTTACTTTCAACCAGGGTATTAAGTTGCTTTTGGAGGTCTGATTTCTGCCATTTGTATTTTTTAATAATGGAGTCAAAGTAGTTTCCCCGGATGATTGCATTTGGTATCATTAGCAGGAGGTTAAGAACCTGCTCTTTTATTTTCCCCAGTTTAAACTGATCATCCGTAACATCTGTAAGCAGATCAGTAATATGCCAGAAAATGGCATCCTGCCTTTTTATATCTGACAGGTCACAATCATTTATTAGGTATGAATCTGGATCCTTCCCATCTGGCAGCTCAATTATTTCACACTTAAACCCGGCTTTCAGTAGAATGTAAAGATCCCTGATAGCGGCCTTTTTCCCGGCAGCATCACCGTCTCTCATTATCACCGCATGGCTGGTGTATTTACGGAGGATGGCAGCCTGTACCGCAGTAAGCGCCGTGCCACAGGTGCCAACGGAATTAGTATGGTTGCATAGGTGCATTGAAGTAACATCAAAGTATCCTTCCACCAGGTAGGCAAACCCTGCCTGCTCAATAGCCTTGCCTGCCTTATCCAGTCCGAAAAGGGTTTGGCTTTTGTCATAAAAATCACTCTGTGGCGGATTGATGTACTTAGGAAAATTCTTTTGGGCATCGGCCGGATCGATCTCAAAGAACCGGCCACCAAGGCCAATGTACTGCCCGTACTTATTTGTGATCGGGATAATGATCCGGCTGCGGTATCCATCGTAATTGCGGTCATCTTTACTGCGGCGGACAATGCCCAGTTGGCTTGCAATGGGGTACCAGTTACGGTTGATAATATCAGAGGAGATATGCTGCCAGTCCTCTGTGGCCCAACCAAGCTGCCATTCAATAATCATATCCCGGTCAATATTGCGGTCAGCCAGGTATTTTGATACGGGGTGATCAGCTGGCAGGCTGAGGAGGTTGTCTTTGTAACGGGAAACGGTATACCTAAGAATATCCTGGGCTGTATCTTTTGCCGCTTTCTGCTGCTCAAATTTCTCTTTATCCGGGACTTCCTCATACTCCAGTGGAATCCCGCAAAGCTCAGCCACCCTGGTAACCGCTTCAATAAACCCGAGCTTATCCTGCTTCATGACAAAGCTGATCTGATCTCCTGACTCACCGCATCCAAAACACTTATAAATTCCTTTCGCCTCAGTTACTTTAAACGAGGGGGTTTTTTCATTATGGAATGGGCAGCAGGCTTTGCCGTTCCGGTCAAGCTTAATGTAATGAGACAATACCTGAGTTATGGAGACGTCGCGGACCTGCTGTATGGATTTTTCAGAAAGCATGGGAGTAAGTGAGAGGGATAACAAATTAGTTTGTAAGGAACAGTGGTGTTGGCAGGTGCCAGGGCTAACTACAGCTCAATAGAAATCTTCAGGCTAAGAAATTTATTTACCGCATTGGTATACTTTTCTTTGAAATCATCACTATAGAAGCAGTAATACTCTTTACCCTCCCGCTCTTCTTTTACCGGCTGTCCATCCCGATCAAATTTCACGTACTTCGTAACGAACTCATCCAGTCTGCTTTGAAGCACTTTTAAGGCCATGGTATTAACTGCAAAAAACTTATCAATTTTTGTTTTGTTGAAATAGTAAAATGCAGCAGATTTTTTTTGTTGGAGGAGGATATCATCACGGAGAGCCAGCAGCTGGCCATAGGTTACTTGAGTTTTTGACATTTGATTTTATTTAAGGATGGCAACAATAATGTGAATGAGGAAATAGAGGAATGCGGCGGCAATAAATAGTTTGGTTTTCATAATATTGGTTTAGATAACAGTTAAAGGTTTTCTTCTAAACTCAAGCAAATCATCCAGTAATTCAGGATCGTTCATCTGGATATAAGGACTTTCAACATTCTTTGCCTTGGATTGGCGCTCTGCTTTATCTGCCCATCTTTTAAATAAAACCCAAAAGGCGGCAACAATTAACAAGCTCCATAAAAACGCAAAGGAGGAAATAAAGGCGATCAGCTTAACAGTATTCATAACATTTGTTTTAGGCGTGGGTAGATTTCCCGATTTCAGCCAACTTAAAATCATCGGTATCTCTGACAGAGTAAGTTTTCTCGGTATCCGTTATTCTTACTAATCCTGAAAATTTTTGATAATCCAAAGCGAGCACAAGCCGTTTTAGATCCTCAACTGAGATAGTGATACTGTCAAACTTTGGCATACCGATTATTTTAAGGTTTCGATAATTTTTGATGCGGCACTATTATCCTCAGCAATCAATTTCTCCAGCTCCACATTTATCCTTGTCAGTTCAGTCAGATTAGCCTTTTCAGCATTCTCCAGGCTCAGGTGCTTATAAAGGTTTTGCCTGGAATATCCAAGACGGGTAGCCAGTCTGGTTACATATCCTCTTTGGATCCTTCCGCGGATGGCAGAAATGACTTTATGATTTTGTTGCTTGTTCTCTTTCAGGCTCATAGAATGGGATACCGTTTAGTGGTATTGCAAGGGTTTACAATTTAGTTTACCTTTGGGTTGACACTGCAAACATAGTTGCCTTTGGAAATAAAACAATGCCTAAGGAAATATTTTGATAATTATCAACAAAACACACATTTAAGTATATGGATATCAATAAACGTCTGGATGACTTAGTTGGCAGTATAATTTTTGCAACAAAATTAGATGTGGCTGCAATTGAGAAACGTTTGGGTTATGCCAAAGGCAGAATTTCCCAAGCCAAAAGCAAGGGTCAGGTAACCGAGAGGTTCCTGAAATATATACGAAGCACCTTTAAGGATGAGCTTTCGGGCATACCAGGAGTAACTTTAAATGAGCCTCAGCCTACCTATAGCAATGACGGATCACCACTGTCTATGCAGGCAATAGTAAACCTCACCCATTCTAATAAGGTGCTGGCCGAATCAAATAAAGTTTTAGCTATATCGCACAGTGACTTAGTAGAAATGGTAAAAAGATCTGTGAATGTCGAGCCAGGAAGTCAGACAAGCGATCTCGCCAGGTTTTCAGATCTTCTGGAAGTAATAGCAGATGTGGCTTCCGGGAAACGCTACAAGTCAAAACAGGAGGCTCTCGCAGAATTAAGCAAGTACGTTGCCGTTGCTGCTCAGAAAAGGAAGTAAGCGGGCATTCAAAATAATTTGGGCAAATACTACAGGAGAATTCTGTACTAGTCATAAATAAGGTTTGTGGTGGATATTCAAATTATCAAGAAATGATAATTTATTTGGATGCGGAATATTTAAAAAAAGCATAAAAAGCTGATTTATTGATATATATCAATGTATCCTATTAAATCAGTTTTAAAATCTAAACAAAATTTACGCAGTTTCCTGTGCGAAGGGCCGCCGGATGTATTGATTTTCATAGAAATATGACAGGCCGGCATGGCAGGTGTTTAATTCATCACCTTACTGCCACCCTGCCAGATGAGTTCACAATCTTAATTCGTTTGAGTTTAAGTACCGCATGGTTGATCATGT
>ERZ724508.242-NODE-242-length-40188-cov-13.578053_pt1 | contig 40188 bp, 56 predicted proteins | sample MGYA00376041_ERZ724508 | MGnify/ENA primary metagenome ERZ724508 (study PRJEB28724, sample SAMN07190887) | wastewater metagenome | isolation source: effluent of sewage treatment plant in Hong Hong | place: USA: Christiansburg, Virginia | collected 2016-03-01 ...
GGAGCCCATATGCTGACCATGAAATTGACCCGTTATTTCACCTGCGAAGGGGTGAACGCGGCCTATACTCTTTCCTTCGACGTGCTGGCGAACGCGAACCCCAACGAGGCGGTCGAGAAGTTTCGCGCCATAGAGGTTGAGCTTCCCCCGATGGGTGACGCCGCGACGTGGCGCGAAATGACCGACGAAGAGGCGCGCGACTATCAGAAAGAGTGCGAGGAAGAAGAACGCGAGGCCCGCCTTGTGCGCGATAGCTTCGATGACGAAGACGATTTTTAAGGAGCGCCATACATGACAGTCATCATTAATCCCGGCACCGAAGCCTGCGACACAGCCACAGAGGCCAATGCCGTGAAAGTCGCGGAGCGCATCTGCGCTGAAACAGGATCAACGGCTTCACGCCACCCGGAGGTTGACCGGGACGGCTGGTTTGGCTTCCGCTTCGTTCGGGACGGGCGCAAGGCGGAAGTCGATATTCCCGGCGATGATCCTGATGTGGTTTGCGAAGGCAGGCCGTTCAAAAGCCGCCGCCTGTATGTCGAAGGTTCAAGCTGGCTGTACGGCTACGCCCTGAGCGCCATCGAACGTCAATTCAACCCCGAATAATTTGGAGCCCAACATGGAACGCATGGAAATCGCTGGGAAGGTCAACCGGATTTTGGTCGAACATTTGGGCCGGGATTATTCCGAGGTCACACCGAACGCGCGGCTGATCGAGGACTTGGGCGCTGACAGTCTCGATATGGTCGAACTGGTCATGGTGGCCGAAGAAGAGTTCAGCATCGAAGTCAGCGATGATGAGGCCGAGAAGTGGTTGACGGTGATCCAATGCGTTGACGGCATCCAGTCAAAACTCGAAGCCCATTTGTAGGAGCGCCATACATGACAGTCATCATTAATCCCGGCACCGAAGCCTGCGACACAGCCACAGAGGCCAATGCCGTGAAAGTCGCGGAGCGCATCTGCGCTGAAACAGGATCAACGGCTTCACGCCACCCGGAGGTTGACCGGGACGGCTGGTTTGGCTTCCGCTTCGTTCGGGACGGGCGCAAGGCGGAAGTCGATATTCCCGGCGATGATCCTGATGTGGTTTGCGAAGGCAGGCCGTTCAAAAGCCGCCGCCTGTATGTCGAAGGTTCAAGCTGGCTGTACGGCTACGCCCTGAGCGCCATCGAACGTCAATTCAACCCCGAATAATTTGGAGCCGATATGGCAGAGCATGAACTGAAGACGTGGCCTGAATATTTCGAGGCCGTTCGCAAGGGCGAAAAACCCTTTGAGGTGCGACGGCATGATCGCCACTTCGCGGTAGGCGACACGCTGATCCTTCAAGAGTTCGAGCCTGGCACCAAGACGCTGGGTGCTACCCCTGCCAAGGAAGGCCGCTACACCGGACGGCGTACCGACAAATACGTCACCTACGTCATGGACGGCGGACGCTTCGGCCTTGAGCCTGGCTTCGTTGTTCTTGGCATCCGATAGGGAGGGCTTGAAATGGACCTTTTGGTTTTTCTTGCAATCATCTGTGTCGTGGAATTGGCGCGTCGGAAAGCCGTGCTCTTCATTGGCAGACGCATCGCCACCCCGACACAGTTCGCGGCTTTCACCGGCGCTGTCACAGACCACACCTTCGAGGGCGGCGCGGTTGACGCCTACTGCTCGAAGTGCGGTCGCGCCTATTTCAGTCACCGCTAAGGGAGGGTCTAAAATGCGAGCGCCAATGATAACCGCAGAACGGTTTAAAGAATTGCAGGTGTTGTCGCGCCGCGATGACGCTTGCGACCGGCTGGTGCCGTCTGACATTCGCGAATTGCTTGGCGAGATTGAGCGCATGGACGCCGCTTTCCATTTCCTCTCGAATGAAGAAACTAGCAAGCGTCTGCGGGCCAAGACCCCGGAAAAGGAACGCCGGGTCCAGTTTGAAAAGACTGAGGCCGACGCTATCGCCCGCCACCTGTCTCGCAACCCCCAAAACTAGACGAGCCCATCATGTCCGCACAATTCGCCACCTATGCCGACCTGCCCGAAGCCGCGCAGGAAGCCTTAAAGCCGATCCGCGACCTGATCGAAAACGTGGACGGCATGGACCTGACCCGCTGGAACGAAGTGGACGGGGAAACCACCGGCACCGATGAAGGCACCGTGGATGCGGATGAGGCGGTTGTCGGGTTCAACAAGCTGATCGAACTGCTGCGGAAATAGGAGCCCAACATGGCAGTCACAAAAGAAATAGCGCAGCGCCAGATGGTAGAGGCCGATCACCGGCCTGACCCTTCCAGTGCGTCACAGGTCCTCGCTGGGCAGCGCGCCATCGTGCGGGAATACGGCAGCGTCATCGGTGAAAATCAGGCGCGGAACATTGCCTATCACGTCCTGGTCGCGGCGCGCGCCGTCACCTTCGAGCAGAAATAGAGGGGAGCCTATTCGCCCAGGCGTGCCGGCCAGGTGGCCAGCGCCTTGGCGCGCTTGCCCAGCTGGGCCGCCTGGGGTGCGCATAGGCCGGCAATCTCCGCCCATACCGAATCGGGAATCGGCGCCGTCTCGCCCGATGCCCAGCGGCGCACGGTGCGATTATTCTTGCCCAGGGCGCGCGCCAGGGGTGTCTGCCATTCCGGCCCGAACAGATCCTCCCCCACCTTCGCCAATGTCGCAGCGTCCCGCTTCATGCCGGCCTCATTTGTTTTTTCCAGTAAGGCATTTTGTAACCGCGTTTTCAAAAGCTGTTGCCGCGTTTTTCGTGGCTGTTGTTGGCGCATCGGACAAGGATAATTCTTGCTGGTGCCAGTGCAGCGCCGCCTTTATGGCTTCAAGCTGTGCCTTGGTCACTAAGAGGTCTAGCCGGTATTTCATGCCGCGGCTCCCATCACCACCAGGGCGGCGTTAACGCCGGTGCCCTGGGCCTGGAAGGTGCCGGCCGGCAGATCCTCCCAATGCTCCGCCTCATCCATGAGGGCGGCGCGCTGGCGCGGGCCATTGGCGCAGATCGCCACCAGACGGCCGCCTGGCCGCAGCAACCGGCGCGCGTGGTTGATGTGCGCAATGTCGGCCGCCTTGGAGAATGGCGGGTTCATAATCACCTTGTCGAAAGTGCCCAGGTCCGGTTCCTGCAGTTCCAGGAAGTCCCCGCAGCGCACGTCCACCACCGCGTAAACGCTCTTGAGAGACGCGGCCAGCTTGGGATTGACCTCTACCGCGATACATTCGCCGTAGGCGCCCAGGCTCCAGCTGGTGCCGTCTGCCTTGAACAGCGGATCCAGCAGGATCCCGCCGTGCGAAGGCGTGGAGACTTCGACAATGCCGGGCGCAATCTGCACCACGGAATCGGCGGCGCCCCAGGGAGTGGAAAGTTTCACCATTCTAAGATTTGGCCTCCTGGCCTATTGGTCCTGGGCGGGATGCCCTGAACAGTGCGAACGCACTGGACCGCGGCGCCTTGTGGGCGCCGCTATCCGCTACGCTCCCTTTGCGGCCGCGGCGTCGATCGCCGCCGTCATGGATTGCGGCGGCTCACCAGGCACCACCTTGCGGATGCTGAAAATGCGATCGCCAACCGCCTGTTGCTTGTTGGCGAACGCCTGAGCCTGGCGCTTGCTGGAGAACGTCTGTTCCCACGCCGGCATCGTCTCTCCGTAAACTACCCTGTAGGCCATCTAGCTACTCCTCTCTGCTTGGTTAAAAAGATCCGGCGCCGGCGCCGGCGCGAACAATCCGCCGGCCATGTCGCGCTGTTCAACGCGCGCTTTCATGCGGCCCTGGCCTTGCGCCTCACGCGCCGCGGCCAGCTGCACGGCACTGATTTGCGCGCCGGGAATTTCAAACTGGAAAAGCGATTTGGGGCTTTGTTTCTGCATGTTTCTTGATCTTTTCGGGGTTCATGGCGGGGACAATGCCGCGCCGCCATGTCCTAGACCTAGGGCATGATTAGACCGATTGCAAGGGGGGATTGAAAAAAAAGTTTTGCCTTTTTTGCCCTGACCCTCTGCAGCTGGTGAAATGGCGCGAGTCCACCAGGCAAGCGCGCGATGCCGCGCGCCGGCGGGACGCGGAGCGGCCGGCCGGCGATCGAGCGGCTCGCGCACAAGACCAGCGGCGGCACGCCGCGCCGCTTCACCTTCGACCTGGTGCGGATCCACCAGGCAAGCGCGCGATCACGCGCGGCCGCGGCACGCGGCCGATCGAGCGTGTCGCGCACCAGACCAGCGCCGGCACGGCGCACCGCATCCCTCACCCACGCGGGTACGACAAATTCGGTCGTAGGCCGGCGATCGCCGCCGCGACCCTCACCCGCACCCCTGGGCTAAGGAACAAGCCGCGAATTCGGGGCCTGTCCCGCCATAATCGGTTGGGGCGGGACACCTGGCGGGACAGATAAGCCCTTGAAATGGCTGATTTGTCCCGCTGTCCCGCCTGTCCCGCTGCTTTGGAGGGGTCACATGTGCGCGCATGTGTGCGCGCGCGCGCGCGCACGTGTGGCGATATGGGCGGGACAAGCGGGACAGCGGGACAGAATAGAAATAATATAATTATATCAGTTATTTGTCTTGTCCCGCACCCTGTCCCGCACCCTGTCCCGCTCGCCCAGGTGGGTCATTGCCTTGACGCTTGGCCATTTTGCGCGGCGGTTCGGATCACTCCAGGGCAATATTCTAGGGCGCGTAAATTGTCGGATCCTGACCAGGACGGCTCCAGGGGTGTTTCGCAGCCAGGCGCGTCGGCGCCGGCGGCGCCGGCGCCGCAAAGCGGCGCGGATCTGTTCGGCCAGGTGCTGTCGCCGCATCCCGATGAGGTCGAAGCCGCGCCGCAAAAGTTTGGCGTCGGCCGGCGCCCTGGATCCCGCAACAAATCGACCGAGGATCTTGCGCGCCTGGTGCAGCAGATCGGCGGCCATCCTGTCCTGGCAATGGCGCGGATCGCCGGCATGTCGCTGCAGCAGATCAAGGAAATGCTGGGCTGCAATCGCCTGGAGGCGTTCGATCGCTGGGTGATGGTCCTGGACAAGCTGGCGCCCTATGTCGCCAGCAAGCAGCCCCTGGCCGTGGCTGTGTCGGGCAAGGTGACGGCGCTCAACTTCACCGTGCCGATGGGTGACGGCGCCCAGCTGGTGGGAGTCGACGGCGTGGCCGCGCTGTTCCAGGCGGCGCGCGATCGCGCGGCCGGCGAAGGCTTCGACCTGGTGCAGATCGCGGCGCCGGTGGAGGACGTGCCAGATGCAGGATAATCAAACACTTAGCGCGCCCTGGCGTGCGCCAGTCTCACGCGCCCAGTCTCACGCGGCCGGATTCGCCGCGGCTTGCCTGGGTTTCCATGCGCCTGGCCGTCTGATGGGAAATCAGATGCGCCCGCCGGCGCCGCCGGAAAAAGACACCCCCCCACCCCCCTTCGCGCGGCCGCGCGCGCGCGCGCGCGCGCACCGGGGGGGTGGGTCGCGCGGAAGGAAGGGCCGCCCATGCCGCAGCCAAGCGCGTGTGCTTTTTCGGATTGATCCTCGATCGACCGATTGCGGAGAGGCGCCGCGGACTCAAATTCAGCGTAAGGGGGTCGGGGTATGACGACAGACGCGCTCAGCGATCAACTGCCGAAGCCGTCGCGCGTCAATGCTGTCAGCGATGTGATTTCTGTTTTGCCGAAAGGCGAAAAGAATTTGGAATTCCTCACGCACCCAGCTTCGGTGTGTGTGGAAATGGGACCGTTCGGGTCCGGTAAGACCACGACGCTATTCCTGAAAAAGCTGCTTTGCTCGGTCAGAGTCCCCCCTTCGCCGTTGGACGGCGTGAGATACGCAAGAACGGGAATTATCCGCGACACCTATCGGAACCTGGACATAAACACGATTCCGTCCTGGGAGGAAAGGTTCCCGCGCGAAATGGGCGAATGGCGCGGTGGAGGAAATGGCGAGCCGGCCAGGGCGCGGCTGCGCTTCTCGCTGCCCGATGGTAGCGAGCTGGACTGGGAAATTCTTTTCACGGCGGTGGGCGATCGCAACGTGAAGGAATTTTGCGACGGGCTGCAGCTGACCAACGCCGCGGTGGACGGTGTGGATGCGATGCCGCCCGAACTGTTGCAAACCTATCTGCCCTTGCGCATCGGCCGCTTTCCCCCGCCCAAGCATCGGCCGGCTGATTGGCGCGACTATGTGGCGGACAGCTGCAAGGTGTCGGGCGTGATGAACGCGCCTGACATGGACAATTACACCTACATGGATTTTATCGAGGAGCCGCGCCCAGGCTGGAAGCTGGTTGTTCAACCTGGTGGCATGGATCCTGGCGCGGAGAACCTGGAGAACCTTCCGCCTGGCTATTACTCGAATGTCGTTAAGGGCATGAACGAGTGGGACGCCAACCGCTTCGTGCATAACAGGTTCGGCTATAGCCGCAGCGGCACGCCGGTCTATCCCGAATACAACGATGAACTGCACATCGCCAAGAAAGAGATTGAATTCGATCGCGGCCGCACGCTGCACATCGGCATCGACGGCGGCCGCGACTGTTGCGCGATCCCTGGCCAGCGCGGGCTGACCGGCCGGCTTGATGTGCTGGACGAGCTGGTGCCGAAAGAGCGGATGGGCGCCAAGCAATTCGGCAAGGTGTTCGCACGCTGGCTGGCCGAGGAATTTCCCGACGCCCAGGACGTGGTGCTGCACCCGGACCCCGCCACCAACAATCCCAACGACACCAACGACGAAACGGTGTGGCTGGATATATTCCTGGAAGCCGCCGGCATGACGCGGCGCGATGTGGAGATCCCGTTCACCAATGCCTTTACCGCGCGCCGCGAAGCGGTGGCCACGCCGCTGCGCGAGCTGGAAGAAGGCAAGCCGCAGTTTCGGATGAACGCGAAATGCAAGGCGCTGCGGCGCGGGTTCATGTCGGGCTATCGCTACGAGGTCAAGGACAACAAGCACGGCGAGTCCACCACGAAAGTGCTGCCGGTGGCGGACAGCCCATCGACCCATCCGCACGATGCCTTGCAATACCTGGCGCTGGGATCCTCTGGCCGGCGCGGATTGATCGCCGGCGTAGGCAAGAAGCGCCGCGCCGGCCGCGAAGAAACCGACTGGGATCCGCACAATGACTTCTAGCGTGTGGATGCGCGAGCCGACGCCTGGCGATGTTTTTCACGTGGCGCGCAACATGCGCGACATGGATGCGGCCGAGATCCTGCTTTTGCACAAATCGCTCGATCGAGACGCCTTCGCGGCCGTGACGTGCGCGATGATCCCGCGGGCAATGGCGGCGATCGGGATCGGTATTGACGGGGCGCCATTTTGCGCGGCGGTTCTGCTGATATGCGGCAACGAATCAACGCCCTGGCTTGCGGAAGCATCGCTCTTTGCAACGAACGATTTTCCGCGCGTGGCCGGCCCATTGGTTCGGTTCATCCGGCGCCAGGTCATTCCCGCCTTGATCGCGGACGGCGTGCGCCGGGTGGAGTGCCGGGCGCTGGCCAGCTACGCGGCGACCAGGCGCTTTTTGCGCCATGCCGGCGCCGTCGAGGAAACGCCGCTGATAGACCACGGCCCGACCAGCGAAACCTATGTGCTGTGCGCCTGGCGCCGCTCGGATTTCGTGAAGGAGGGCTAAATGTGCTTCGGTCAGCAAACCCCTAGACCCACGATCGTGGATGGCGGCGCCCGCGCGTCCAATGCCGCGGCCGATGCCCTGGTAGCGCGCCGCAAGGACGCCCAGGGCTTTGCCTCCACCCTGGGCAATGGCGGCGTCTCCGGTGCGCCGAGCATCGGCCGCCAGCTGCTGCTGGGTGCCTGACATGGCGGACGATCTGGCCGCCTGGATCATCGGCCGCGACGAACAGCTGTGGAATGACGATTCCACCTGGCGCGCGCACATGGGCCAAATCGCGGAAGTGATCCGGCCGATCGCGGCCGAGCTGACCGGCGCCCAGGGCAGCGGCGGCGAAAAGCGGATGCAGAAAGTTTTTGACGGCACCGGAATCCGCGCCGCCAACAACCTGTCCGCCGGCCTGACCGGGACGGCGTGCAATGCCGCGGAACGCTGGTTCACCTTGAGCCTGGCTGACAAGGACCGCGCCAAGTGGGGGCCACATGCCGACTGGCTGCAGCGCCAGGCGCACAAGATCCTGACTTCCTTTGGCCCGAACTTCTCAGGCTTCTATGGCCAGGTGCCGGGTGCCTTCCTGGACCTGGCCGCCTTCGGCAACAACATTTTCTCGTCCGAGATCCGCCAGGACTTTTCCGGCTTCAAGGATCTGCATCGCCCGCTATCGACGCACAATTTCGACGTGGACGGCGAGGGCAAGGTGAACACCATGTTCGTGCGCCGTTGCGAGACGGTCGAGAACATGGCCGACGAATTCGGCAAGGATAACCTGTCCGAAACGCTGCGCGCCAAGCTGGGCGGCACCGAAAAGAAAAAGGCAGAGTTTGTCCAGGCCGTGCTGCCCAATCGCGATTACATGCGCGGCATGTTCGGTCCCGCCGGCAAGCCATTTGCCAGCTTCACGATCGAGCGCGAAACAAAACACGTCATCAAGCGCAGCGGCTTTAGGAATTTCCCGTATTTCGTGACGCGCTGGGAAGTGGGCGCCAATGAACGCAAGGGCCGCGGCCCAGGTGAACATGCGCTGCCCGATGTGAAATCCTCCAACGTCATGGCCAAGGCCAATCTGCAAGCTGGCGAGCGCGCCGCGAACCCCAGCTGGGGCGCGGCCGAAGAATTGAATGGATCCGTGATCCGCACGGCGCCCGGCAAGATCACTTATGGCGCGATCGACCGCCAGGGCAACCAGCTGCTGCGGCCGCTGGTGGATGGTGGCAGCCCGCCATTCTCGCTGGAAATCACCAAGGATCTGCGCGAGGCGATCAAGGAATTTTTCTTCTTCTCGCTGATGCAGCTGCAGGGCCGCACCGGCATGACGCCGATCGAGTGGATCGAATACAACGAAATGAAAATGCGCCTGATGGCGCCGTACCTGGGCCGGATCCATGCCGAATTCCTGGGGCCGATCGTGTCGTACCGCTATGAGGCGTTGCGCCAGGTGCCGGGCGCGCTGGATCCGATGCCGCCTGACATGGAAGGCCACGAGCCAGTTGTCGAGTTTGTGTCGGCCGCGGCCCTGGCGCAGAAGTCCGCGCGCGGCGCCGGCGTGATGCGGTTCTACCAGGTGGCCGGCCCGATCCTGGCAACGGATCCTTTGGCGGCCGCCAAGATCAACGGCGAAAAGGCGCTGGAGATCTGCGGCGATGCCTTTGCCGTTCCCGAACTCATCAACGACGACGACACCACGAACAAGAACAAAGAGGCGATCGCCAAGGCGATGCAAGCCAAGGCCGCGGCCGAAGTGGCGCAGCCGATGGCCCGCGCCGCCAAGGATGGCGCCGATGCGCTGGCCACCGTGCGCGGGGGCAACCAGGTCAACGCATGAGGGAATTCATATCGGCCCGAAAGGCGATCGTGCGCGCGTGGCTGGCCAACAACTGGCCGTGGCGCGCAAAGGCGCGCGATGTTGCGCGCCAGTATCGCGCGATGTTCGAGAGCTGCCCGGATGCTGTGGCGGATATGCTGAATTTCTGTTGCGCCTATGACAGCACAGTGGGCGATACGCCCGACGCCACGCTCATCAACACCGGCAAGCGCGAAGCGGCGCTGCATCTCATCACCATGTCGAAGCTAACGCCGGCGGATCTCCGGCACCTAGAGGAAAGGACTGACCAACATGAGCAATGAGGGCAACAAGGACGGCGCCGGCGGCACCGGCGATAACGGCCAGGGCGGCGGCGGCGGCACCGGCGACAATGGCCAGGGCGGCGCTGGAGGCGGCGGCAATCAGCAACCGGCGTTCAAGCTGGCGGACGTTTACGCCACGCTGTCACCGGAGAACAAGGAATTCGCCACACGCCGCGGCTACATCAAGGCCGATGGTACGCTGGCCGATGTGAACATGTTTCTGGACGGCCACCGCGGCGCCGAAAAACTCCTGGGCGGCGAAAAGCTGCCGGTGCCCAACCTGGCCGATGAAAACGAACGCGCGCAATGGCCCGGCTGGAAGAAGTTGGGCACGCCGGATGATGCCAAGGGTTATCAGTTCAAGCGCCCGGAAATGCCCAAGGGGCCGGATGGCCAGCCGCTGCCTTATGACGAGGCGGCGGAAAACAGCTTCCGCGAGCTGGCGGCCAAACTCAGGATGCCGCAGTACATGTTTGACGCCATTATGACGGACGAAGTGGGGCGCCGCCTGGGCGCGATCACCGGCGCCGGCACGCAGATGGCGGCCGAGAAAACCCGCATCGAAACGGCGCTGCGCAAGGATCTTGGCGCCGGCTACGACACGTCGATGAAACAGGCCAATGCCGCCCTGGTTCACATGGCCAAAGTTTCTGGTGTTGATCCCGGCAAGCTGGCGGACATGGCGAGCCATGAATTTGGTTCGGAGGAAACGGCGCGGCTGTTTCTCAAGATCGCGTCGATGCTGGGCGATGATACGCTGCAGGGCGGCAAAGATAGCGGCTTTGCAACCGGGCCGGCCGCGGCCAGGGCCGAGCTGGAGCGGCTGGATACAGATACGGGATTCCAGACAGCCTACAAGGACAAGGATCACCCCGATCACCAGAAGGCGATCGAGCGGCGCTTGAACCTGTTGCGCATCGCCAACGGCGGTTGAATACCGAGGGCGGGCAGCGGCCGCCGCCAGGCCGCAGGAGGGGCGCCACCGGGCGCCCCTCTTTCGTTTTGGGCTTGACGAATTTCCATTTTGCGCGGCGGTTCGAAAATCACGGATGCGGGGACGCCGAGGCTATCGGTTCCGCTACAGCCGGGTAAGACCGCCGTTTGGCCCACGATACGGGAAAGGTCGGGTCCATCGCACGCAGCAGCGTGACGCCGAAGTGGGCACCCCCTCCGCCAGATCCAAAATCTAGCGAAGGAGACATCCTGTGGAACAGGAAATCGAAATCCCGAAATGGTATAACCCCGAATTCTCGAAGATCGTCCAGCTGCTGCCCCAGTACAAGGGCAAGCTGGAAGCCACGCTGACCACCGGCACGCACACCGGCGACGGCGCCGAGCCTGTCAAGCAGCTGGGTCAGACCGAAGCGAAGGACACCAACACCCGCAACGGCGACACCCCGATCATGACCACCCCGCGCACGCAGCGTTGGGTGTATCCCACCAAGAGCCACTGGGGCGATCTGTTCGACGCCGCGGACCTGCTCAAGCAGATGGTGGATCCCACCAGCCCGATCGCGATCAATGCCGCGATCGCAATGGGCCGTATCCGCGATACCAACCGCATCATCCCGGCCTTGTTCGGCGATGCGCGTACCGGCATCGAGGGCGCGGATACCACCCAGTTCGACGCCGGCCAGATCATCAACGTGCAGACCGGCGGCAACAACACCGACACCGGCATGAACGTCGCCAAGCTGATCGCGATCTGGACCAAGTTCCTGGAAAATGACGTGGACATTGAAATGGATCCCGTCACCGTGGTGCTGGGCGCCAAGGGTGCCGGCGAGCTGTTCAATGACGTGATGTACGTCAACACCCAGTATCGCAACAGCGCGGTGCTGGAGAATGGCAAGCTGACCGGGCTGATGGGCATGAACATCATCAGCTCCACCAAGCTGCAGAAGTCCGGCAACAACCGCCTGGCGGCCGCCTACTGCAAGTCCGGCATGTACCTGGGCAAGTGGAAAACTCTCCAGACCAAAACTGGCGAGGACTCCACCAAGCAGTTCAACCAGCGCCTCTACATGTGGCAGATGGAAGGCGCCACGCGACTGGATGAAAAGAAGGTCGTGCAGGTTCCCTGCAAGGAATAGCAACCGCGGCGGGCGGGCGCGCGAGCGTCCGCCCGAAGCCCCCATAGCGTGCCGGCCGCACTGACGCGACCGCGAAATTCTGGAGAGAAGCATGACCGTCAAGAACTACATCGCGTCGGGCGCCCTGGACCCGGCCAATCCCAAGCAGAAGCCCTTGCCCGCCGAGGAAACCGAGGGCCACGTGAAGTTCCTGGTTTCCACCCAGGAAACGGCCAACGGCGATTCCATCACCAGCACCATCAAATTCGGTTCCATCCCGTCCAACGCCCGCATCCTGCGCAATTCGACGCTGGATTACGACGCTGTGACCGGCCTGACCGATTTCGACCTGGGCATCGGCAAGACCATTGGCGGCGTCTATGACGCCAAGGCGCCCAAGGCGCTCATCAACAGCGCCGATATTCACCTGGCTGGCAGCAAGGCCATGACCGCCCTGGACATTGCCAATCTGCCCAAGGCCGCCTGGGAACTCGCCGGCTACACCCAGGATCCCGGCGGCAACGTCGAGATCCGAGGCACGTTCAACGCGGCGCCTTCGACGGCCGCGACGATCACGCTCACGCTGCTTTTCGCGACACCGTAAATCAGCGTTGAGCTACTGGGCGGCGGTGATGGTCAGTCGCCGCCGCCTGGGCCTTTTCACTCCTGCCGCGGGGGCCGGCCGTGCCGCAGATTGCAGCGAACACCGAAACCGAATTGGCCAATGCCGCCTTGTCCGCGATCAAGGTTGGCAAGATCCTGTCGATCGACGCGGACGATACCGAAAAGGCCAAGGCCGTCCGCAAGCATTTCGCCCTGGTGCGCGATGCCCTGCAGCGCCGCTACAAGTGGAATTTCAACGAAGATCGCTTGAAGCTGGCGGCTGGCGGGTCCGAGCCGGAATTTGATTTCTGCAACCGCTTTCCCTTCACCCCCGACATGCTGGGCGTGCGCGATGTGCGCGGATGCCGGCGCCGCGATTGGAAAGTCTCCGGCCGCAGCGTGATCGCCAACGCCGCCGCGCCTCTTAAGGTCGTGGCGTCCATGCGCGTGGTAAACCCCGGCGTTTGGGATGCGCTGTTCAAGGTCTGCTTTATCGCCGCCCTGGCCTATGCGTTGGCGCCGGAATTGGCGAAAGACGACGATACGATTGAAAAAGCCAAGGTGGCCGCCAAGGATGCGCTGGCCGCGGCTACGCCGGTCGATGCCGGCGAGGGCACGCCCGATGAACCGGAGGACCAGGACGTTATCCTGGCGCGGTTTTAAATGGCCGCGGTGGCGCCCGAAATCCAGCGCAGCTTTTCCGGTGGCGAGCAAACCGAGGAGCTGACGGCGCGCGCCGACCTGGCGCGCTACAAGACTGCGCTGGCCCAGGCGGAAAATGTTGTGGTGTTGATCCGCGGCGGCGCCACGCGCCGTTCGGGCTTGATGGATATTCACGCCGCGATCGACGCCTATTCGGATCTGCGGCCGTTCGCCTTTTCTGACAGCGATGCCTATGCGCTGGAATTCGGCGTGGGCAAGCTGCGGTTCTACCGCGATTTCGGGATCCTGGAATCGGCGCCTGGTGTGCCCTACGAGCTGGTGACGCCTTTCCTCCAGGCCGAGATCCCCAATCTCTGCAGCACCCAGTCCGCCAATGCGCTCTACATCACCAGCGGCGCGCGCACGGTGCAGAAGCTGATGCGCAACGGTAACCTGGCCTGGACGATCGCGGATGCCGGCTTGCGCCTGGGGCCGTTCCGCGATGCCAACACCGACCAGACGCTGACCATCCAGAGCAGCGCCAGCGGCGCAATCGGCACGGCCATGAACCTGACCGCCAGCGCGCCGCTGTTCAATGCGCAGATGGTGGGCGGGTTGTTCCGGCTGCAGATCAAGGACGAGTCCCAGTTCGGCAAGTGGGCGGCCGGCGATGCCGGCTTTGTTGCCGGCAATGGCTGTTACTGGGGCGGCAATTTCTACGAGGTCAACACCACCCACGGCAAAACTGGCGTCAATCCGCCGGTCCACCTGGTTGGCGCCGCCTGGGACGGATCGCAGATCGCGGTGGGCGATGATGCGGTGCTGTGGGATTACCGCCATTCCGGCTTTGGTGTCGTCAAGATCACCGGTTACACCGATAGCACGCATGTCGCGGCCCAGGCCGTCACATGGGTGCCGAAGGAGATCCAGACCGTTGGCACCTGGCGATGGTCCGAAGGCGCATTTTCCGACTATCGCGGCTGGCCGCAATTCTGCGCGCTGCACAAGAAGCGGCTGTATCTCATGTCCACCAGCTCGGACCCCACCGGGGGCTGGGCAAGCCGCATTGACGATTACACCAATTTTGACGCTACGCAGACGGGCGACGGCGATTCCACCGCGGCGTTCAATTTCCGGCTGGAAGGCAACAACGGCAAGGTGAACTTGCCGCGCTGGCTGTTGTCGGCATCGCGCCTGGGCATCGGCACGGCCGGCGATGAACATGCCCTGGTGCCGCTGGGCAGCGAGATTATCGCGCCGTCAACCTTCGACGTGATCCCCGCTACCACCGAAGGCAGCGCCGCGGTCGAGGCGGTGCGCGTCGAGGGCGTGGTGTTTGTCGCCGCCGATACCGAACGGTTGCTGGAATTGTCGGATGATCCCAACACCGTCCAGCAAAACCAGTTCGTGGCCAATGATCTGACGCTGTACGCCGACCATATCGGCGCCGCCGGCTTTACGGATCTGACCTGGCAGCGCGAGCCTTACCGGCTGTTGTGGACTCTGGACGCGGCCGGCCAGATCGCCAGCTGCACCTTCCGCAAGGACCAGGACGTGAAAGCCTGGTGCCGGCATCCCACCGTCAAGGGGACGGTGGAAAGCATTTGCGCGGTACCGTCACCGATCAAGAAGCGCCAGGATCTTTGGGCGATCGTCACCCGCACCCTGGCCGGCGGCACGTCGCGCCGGATCGAGTGCCTGGCGCCGTTCTTCCTCAAGACCGATCGCAACGTGGTCAACGCCTTCATGGTGGACGGCGGCATTACCTACACCGGCGCACCGATCACCACGCTGGCGGTGCCGGCACGCTTCAACGGCGAAACCGTCAATATCCTGGCCGATGGCAAGGTGGTGCCGCCGCAGCTGGTGGCGGGCGCGCAGATCAATCTGCCCAGGGCGGCATCCACTGTCACCTTCGGCTTGCCGCTGACCGCCACGCTCAAGACCCTGCGCTGTGACAAGGACACGCTGGGCGGCGCGCTGACCGGCAAGAATGTTCGCGCGCAAAGCGCGGTGGTGGACGTGCTGTGTGCCGCCGGCATCGAGGTCGCGGCCGGCGACAAGGATTTTGAACTGCTGGTGCCCAGTGCCGGCGGGACGATGGACGCGCCGGCGCAACTCAAGACCGGCGCCTTTGATGTGGAATCGCTGGAGGCGGACTGGAGCGACAGCGACATAACCCTGCGCATGGCACAGCCGCTGCCGGCGACCATCCGGGCGATTACGCCCCATTACCAGGTGCCGCGCTAATGTGTGATCCCGTAACCGCCCTTGTTGCAACCGGCGCCATAGTCTCAGCCTATGGCACCTTCCAGGCGTCCCAGGCCCAGGCATCGGCGCTCAAGGCCAATGCCGAGGCCGACCGCAACCAAGGCTACCAGAATGAACTGGACGCGCGCGACAGCGCGCGCAGCCGGCTGGCCGACCAGATGGCGTCTCTTTCCGATCGCGGCGTGGATCTGTCCACCGGCACGCCGCTGGATCTATTGCGCGCCAGCGCGCGCAACCAGGAAATCGACGCGCTGCGGCTGCGGGCCGATGGCATCAACAAGTACAATGCGCAGCGGTTCCAGGCATCCAACACGCTGACCAGCGGCTACCTGACCGCCGGTGGCCAGCTGCTCATGGGCGCGGCGCAAGCCTCCAAGCTGGGCGGCTTGGGCGGTGCAACTCCCACGAAAGTGACCAGCGGTTTCGGCGCCGGCGCGCAAGGGCCTGGGCTTTATCAAGGTGGGAATTTCATCGGATGAGCGGCGCGGACGTAATCGGCAAGACGATCGCAGCACCAGGTTTCCAGGTGGCGCCGCCGCCTGGTTTCTCCGGGCTGCAGCAAGCCGGCGATGCGATCGCCAGCTATGGCGAAGCGATGGGCAAGGCCCGCGATCAAAGCCAGCTGGTGGATGCGCGCCTGAAATACTCCACCCAGCTGGATGATCTTTACCAGGGCTTCATGCGCGATCCCGATCCGGCCACCGCGCCGGTGCGTTTCGCCAAGGCCGCCCAGGAGGCATCGGCCAGCTACTTCGACGGCCTGACCAGCGACGAGGCGAAAAACGCCTTCAACCTGGACGCCGGCCAGCTGGCGGAATCGCGGCGGATCTCGCTCATGGATCTGTCCTTCAAGCGCGAGGGCGACCAGGCGGTTGCGAATGTGGAAGCCGCCGGCGAGAAGTTCGCGCGCGATGCGGCCTATGCCACCAATCCGGCCGAGCGTGAAGCGGCGATCGCCAGCTATACCCGTTCCTTGATGGGCACGGCCGATGCCGGATTCATGACCCACGACGCCGCCGGCAAGAGGCTGCAGACCTTCAAGGAAAAGCTGTCCCTGTTTGATGGGCGGGTGTTGATCGACCAGGATCCCAAGCTGGCGCGCACGCGCCTGGCGGATCCCAAGTTCCTGCCCGACCTGGATCCGCTGGCGCGTGTTGAATTGGACGGCATGGCCGAAGCCAAGATCCACCAGCGCGAGCGGGAAGCGCGCGCAGATCAGGCAGAGGCGCGCGCCAGTGCTGCGGCGGCCATTGCCGATTATGACTCGGTGGTGGGATCTGGTTTGCCGGTTTCGCCGGCGCTCACCGACCAGGTGAAAGCGGCCGTGCGCGCCAGCGGAGATCCGCGGCTTGCCGCCAGGCTGGAAAACTCCATGCGCGCCGCATCCTTCGCGGACGGCTTGCGCGGTGCATCGCCGCGCGAAGTGGAAGCGCGCCTGGCGGCCGCAACCAACCTGGCCTATGCCACTGGCGCACCCATGTACACAGCCGGCAAGCCGGCCGGTCTTGTCACTCAGGGCAACATTGATCTTAGCGCGCGGCCGGTGGTGCATAACCAGGACGGCACTATCAGCACGGTGCGATCCATTACCGTGCAAGACGGCGACCATGCCGTGGTGCTGCCCACGGTAAGCCCGGACGGTAAGATCTTGTCCAACCAGGACGCGATAAAACTCTACCGGCAAAGCGGCCAGCACCTGGGCATTTTCAAAAACGAGGCCCAGGCCACGGCCTATGCGAAAAGTCTGCATGAGCAACAGGCGGCGGCCTATGGCGCCGGCGGCCAGGTGCGCGGTGCAGATCCGGCGCTTGCGGCCGCGGTGGTGGGCGGGCGCAAGTTTCTCGATCGCATGAATACCCAGCTGGGCCAGGATCCTTTGGAGTTTGCCGCCCAGCAAGGCGTGGTGCGGATCCAGCCGCTGCAGCTGAATGGCCAGGACGCGCCGGCGGCGTGGCAGAGCCGCATCCGCGCCGCGGATCTGACGGCCGACCATTACGGTGTCCAGCCGCATTACCTGACGGCGGCCGAAGCCAACCAGGTCAAGACCAACCTGGCGGCGAACGCAGATCCCGCGGTGCGCCTGGCCACGCTGCAATCCCTGGTGAAAGGGCTGGGATCGCGCGCGATCCCGGAACTCAATCGCCTGGGCGCATCGCCGGCGCTGGTGACAGCTGGTGGACTCCTCACCGCCGGGCCGGCGCACGCGCGCACGGCGTTCGACATTGTGAATGGCGAAGCGGCCCTGGCCGCATCGAGCAAGGGCGGCGACGGGCAAAGCGCGCTGCGGCCGCAACCGAACGCGCGCGCCCTGGCCACGGTGGGCAGCAGCAAATTCTTTGGCGGCGTGACGCTTCCCCAGGGGATGCCCCAGGTGATGATGGCGACCGCCATGCTGCCCGGCGAGGCCGAGCGGATCTCCGCCGGCGCCGATGCCTATTACGCCGCGCACGCGCCCACCCAGGGCTTGTCAGGCAAGGACGCATCGACCGAAGGGCGCGAACTGTATTTCCGCGGGCTGCAGCTGGCCGCCGGTGCGCGCTTTGAAGGCGAAACGCAGATGGGCGGCGTGACCCATTATCGCGGCCGGCCGGTGATCGCGCCGGCGATCGTGGCGGCCGATGCCTTCGAGGGCGTGGTGAATCACCTGACCGCCGATGATCTGGCGCACGCCAGCGTGAGCGGTGCGCCGCCGGTGGATGCCAGCGGCAAAAAGGTGGCGGACAATTTCATCCGCCATGCCTGGCTGGTGACGGCCGGCGACGGCCGCTATGCGCTGTCCACCACCGATCCCGCCGGCGGCGCGATCACGCCGGTGCGCGATGCCAAGGGCGGCGTGTATCGCCTGAACTTCCCCACCGCGCTGACCATTCTCCAGGCGCGCGCCGCGAAGGGTCAGAAATGATCCTGGCAGACGACAACACCACGCTGGAGCGGCTGGAGACGCAGGATACGCCGACGCAGGATCATTTCCCGCTGGCGGTGCCGGCGCCGGCGGCCGCGGTTGACAGATCCGCACACGTGACAGAATTCGACGGCGCCCAGCAAACGGCCGATGAAATCGTGCGCCTGGCCGATGAACTCAGCCGGCCGGGATCTGGCCAGGCGATCCGCGGCGCTTTTGGCGCCGGTTTCGATCGCGCCAAGGAAGTGGATAATTTCGGCGCCGATGCCTACGTGCTTTCGCGCCAGTATCAGCCGGTGATCGAGGCGATCAACAAGGGCTTGCCGCGCGACCAGGCATTTCCAAACCCCTACAGCAGTTCGGAAGTAACAGACTATGGCGCGCGCCGTTATGGCCCGCTGGGCTTGAAGGCTTCGCGCGACCAGCTGGAGAATGACATTTGGGCGCGCGTGGATCTGTTGCGCAAACAGGTGCCGCAATCGGTGGGCAACATTCCGGCCAGCCGCGACGAACTGCACGCCGATGCCCTGGCCGAGCAACACGCCGCCCTGGACTATTCGGATCTCACATCGAGCAGCTTTGGCCATGTCGGGCGCATTGCCGGCTTTGCCGGCCAGCTGGCCGGCGGCCTGGTGGATCCGCCCAATGTCCTGGCCACCGTCATGGGGGCGCCGGCCGCGTCCAGCCTGTTGCGCACCTTCTTGATCGAGGGCGCGCTGAATACCGCCGTCGATGCCGCCGAATTGCCGGGCCGCGCCAAGCGATACGAAAAGCTGGGCCAGCCCATGAGCAATGCGGAGATTGCCGCGGAACTGGGTTTTGACTTCCTGTTGGGCGGCGCCATTCCCACCGGCGCCAAGGCCGTGGCGCGCGCCTTTGCGCGCGATGCCACCCCGGACATGCGGACGGCCGCCCGCATTGTCGAAGATGAACTGCAGCGCGCCCAGGAGAACCCGCACGCCGGCGATGCGGACGGCCAGGATCTCATGCGCCAGAGCGCGCTAAAGGCTATGGATGCCGTCCAGGAAGGCCGTGGCGAGCATTTGCCCAACACCCAGGATCAGCTGGGCCGCGCCCTGGATCCGGCCGTGGAGGCGCAGCGCCGGCGCCAGGGCTTTACCATCGAGAGTTTCGACCCGGCCCAGCTGGGCACCGATGCCGGCGCCATGCAGTACAAGGGCGGCGGCGATGCCCAGGGCGTCACCGATCGCCTGGCCGGCGTCACCGAATGGGATCCGGTCAAGGCCGGCCTGGCGCTGGTGTGGGAACGCCAGGACGGTTCACTGGTGATCGCCGATGGCCACCAGCGGCTGGGCCTGGCCAAGCGCCTGGCGGCCGGCGGCCAGCAGGACATTAGCCTGTACGGCACGCGCTTCCGCGAGGCGGACGGATTTACCGCCCAGGACATGCGGGTGATCGCCGCCCTGAAAAACATCGCGGAGGGCAGCGGCACCGGGATCGACGCGGCGCGGCTGTTGCGCGAGGCGCCCGAAGGCGTCACCAGCTTGCCGCCCAAATCGCCGCTGGTGCGCCAGGCCAAGGATCTGGCGCGTCTGTCCGATGATGCCTTTGGCATGGCGATCAACGGTCACGCCAGCGAGCGGGATGCGGCGATCGTGGGCCGGCATGTCCAGGACAAGGATCTGCAAGCGCCGATCTTGAAGCACCTGGCCGAGAATTCGCCCGACACGGCCGAGGAAGCCGAGCTGTTCGTGCGCCAGGCGATGGCCGCCGGCGCGAGCCGCGAAGTGCAGAACGACATGTTCGGGGATTTCATCAAGGCGGACCTGATCCTGCCCCAGCGGGTGAAGATCCTGAAAGGTGCCCTGACGGCGCTGCGCAACGACAAGGCGCTATTTTCCACGTTGACCGACCGGGCCGCGGCAATCCAGGCGGCCGGCAACAAATTGAACGTGGCGGAAAACGCCGCCAGGAGCGAGACGGCCGCCCGCGCCTTTGCTACACTCAAGGCCCTGGCCGAGCGTAAAGGACCGATTAGCGATGCACTCCAGCAAGCCGCAGAAGAAGCAGCCCGCACCGGCAAGCGCGGACCCGCAACAGCCCGGTTCGTCCAGAATGTCCGAGACGCAATATCAAGCGGCGAACTCGACCGCGGAGGCGTTGGCGATACAATCAGCGATGTGGACGTTGCGGCAGAGAACGCTGCACTATCTGTCCAGCCGCAACCTGACCCAGCACTAGAACACTCGCTTTCGCTGTTTGGGGATCCGGCCGAAAAGCCGGAAGCCTTCCAGCGCCAGGCGCAGGATCTGGCCCAGCAGCTGGCGCCGGCGCCGGCGCCGGTTGTGGACGCGGCCGGCTTTACCGCCGGCCAGCAGGGCCGCAGCCTGGAGGATCTGTTCAAGGATGCGCCGGCACGACAGCGCGCGCTGGACGATGCCGGCGAGGCGATCGCCAAGGACACCGGCGCCCAGTGGAAATCGGGCGGCGTGAAAGATCGCGCCACGGCCGAAGCCAAGCTGGCGCGCAAGGGTTATGCCGATGCCGGCCAGGTGACGGACATAACCCGCGGGCTGTTCATCCTGGAGACGCCGGCGGCGGCCGACGATGTGGTGCATGGCCTGGCGCAGCACTTCGATGTGCTGGACGAAGGCTGGGGCAAGGTGGATTCCGGTTACTTCGATCGCAAACTGCTGGTGCGTTTCGCCGGCGGCGAAGTGGGCGAAGTGCAGATCCGCGCCGCAGCGATGCACGATGCGGTCGAGAAGGGCGGCTACGATGCGTTCAAGGTCAGCCGCGACAAGACGCTAACCCAGGCGCAGCGCGACCAGGCTTTGGCGAAAGAGCAGGGACTTTATTCGGCCGCGGTGGCGCGCTTGTCCCCGGAATGGGACGGCGTGCTGAGCCAGGCCGGCAAGGGCGGCAACTTGCCGAACCTCTTGCCGAAGGCTTCCTCAGACATGATCCGCCCGGTTGATCGCACGTCGAAGGCGTCAACCTCAGACCAGCCGGCGCCAGGCGAAAGCACGGCGGCGGCGCGGGAAGTGGATTTGTCGAGGACGGCGGGGCGTAAGTCCCAGTTGGAAAACACAAGCATTGGGAACACCTCCGATCCAAAGGTAGGCAGCAAAGACGGCGAAAACAAGCCCGAATTCGGCCCGGCCCAGGCGGAGATCGAGGCGATGCGCCGGCTACCACAAGATGATGTGTTCGGGGATCCGCTAAGTGACGGAGAAACAACGGTTCGTGCGGCACGCCGCCGCATGGAGCGGGAAGCGCGCGCCGTCGAGGCGCTGCGCAGCTGCATGGGGATAAGCGATGCCCATTAACCGCTGCATCCTGTCCGCCCTGGAAGGCGGCTTGATCGACCAGGACCAGGCCGACCAGTACGCCCGGATCTATGATGATGAGCTGAACGCGCGCATGGGGTCCTTGCCGCCTGGTGAAGCGGCGGCCGAGGCCCAGCGTGCCACCTTCCGGGCGATCGAGGGCGAGGCGGCCGAAAATCGCCGGCGCACCTTCCTGCAGCTTGCCGCGCAGCGTCAAATCCAGGAGCGGCTGGACAGCTTTGTGGACCCGCGGACGCGCCGGCAGGATGCGCACCGCGGCGCCCTGGGCGTCTATTCGCGGATCCTGCCAGGGCGCAACGGCATGGCCGTCGAGCAGCAGCATGAATTCTGGCGTGGCCAGGCCCATGCTTTCCTGGACGGCGCCTATGACACCTGGAATCGAAACTGGGCCGGCCGCCGGCGCAACATGCCGCGCCTGGCCAATGTGGTGCGCGAAGCCTTTGGCGAGTCCACCGGCGATGCCGCGGCGATGGCGCTGGCCCAGGGCTGGCGCCGCGCCAGCGAAATGCTGCGCCAGGCGTTCAACCGCTTCGGCGGGCATATCGGCCACCTGGAAGATTGGGGCTTGCCGCAAAGCCACAGCTGGGAGCGCGTGCGCGCCGCCGGCTTTGAAAGCTGGCGCGACACGGTGGTTCCGCTTCTCGATCGCGGCCGCATGGTGGATTTCAGGACGCAGCGGCCGCTGTCCGATGCGCGCCTGAATGACATTCTGGAACAGGTTTACCAGAGCGTCATCACGCGCGGCTGGGCCACGCGCGAGCCGACAAGCCGCGCCGGCGTCGCCAGCATGGCCAACCGCCGCGACGATGCGCGCGTGCTGCACTTCCAGAACGCCGATGGCTGGCTGGCCTATCAGCAGCAATTTGGCGAGGGCGATCCGATCAATGCCATGTTTGGGCATATCGACCGGCTGAGCCGTGATATTGGCATCATGCAGGTGATGGGACCGAACCCCACCGCCACGCTGTCCTGGATGAAGAATTCGCTGGAGCGGGCATCGGCCCTGGCCGGCGACAATCGCCACAACCGCTATAACCGGATCCTGGACAGGCTGCATGTGAACTACACCCGCAGCAATGCGGCGCCGGAAAATCCGGTCATTTCCGACATCATCGACGACGCCAGCAATATCGCCACGGCCGCCCAGCTCGGATCCGCGATCGTGGCGTCCGTGCCGACCGATATTAATTTCCAGCGCATTGCGCGCGGCTTTAACGGCTTGCCTGAATGGCAAGCCTTGACCAGCTATCTGCGCCGGCTGGATCCCACCAATCCGGTGGACCGCTTCACCGCCATGCGGCTGGGCCTGGGCGCGCAACACTTCGCCCAGGTGCTGGGCGAGCAGGGCCGCTATGTGGGCGAGATCTATGGCCACAAGGCCACGCGCTGGATCTCCGATCGCGTCATGGCCGCCAGCGGGTTGACCGCCTGGACCTCCGCCGGTCGCAGCGCCTTTGGCACCGACATGTACATGCACGTGGCGCACCTGGCGGATCAGGAATTCAGCGCCTTGCGGCCGGCGTTCCGCGATTACCTGGCGCGCTATGGCATCAGCGAGGCAGACTGGAATGTGATCCGCGCGACGGCGCCTTACACCATCACCGGCCACTGGATCGGCCGCACGGTGGATTTCATCCGGCCGGCCGACATTATCGAGCGGCAGGATCTGGATCCGGGCTATGCGCTGGATCTGGCATCGAAGCTGCAGGATGCGGCGCAAAGCGAAACCGAATTTGCCGTGCCGTCCGAAAGCCTGGAGACGCGCGCGATCACCGCCGGCACCGATGCGCCTGGCAGCGTCGGCAGCGCCGCGCGCAGATCCTTCGCGAAGTACAAGAATTTCGGCATCACCATGATGCTGACCCACGGCCGCCGCAGCGCCAGCCTGGCCAGCCCGGTTCGGAAGGGCAGCTACGCCGCGGGGTTGATCGTTACGTCCACCCTGGCCGGCGCCATTGCGATGATGGCCAAGGACATTGTGGCCGGCCGCCAGCCGCGATCGGTGCTGGACAAGGATGGGAATCCCGATTGGCGCTTTTGGGTGGCGGCCTCGGCCGCCGGCGGCGGCGCCGGCATCCTGGGCGATTTCGCCTATGCCGGCCTCCAGGGCGCGGCGCGCACCGACCAGGGCATCAGCAGCACGATCGCCGGCCCGCTGTTCGGGATACCGGCGGATCTGACCAGCGCCGCCGTGGGCAACCCCTTCGACAAGTCCGCCGGCACCGGGCCGCTGCACAAAAACTTTCCCACCCGGATGCTGGATTTCACCAAGCGGTACACGCCGGGCGGCAATATCTGGTGGGCGCGTCTTGCGATGGAACGCTTTATTTGGGACAACCTGCAGGAAGGAATCGATCCGGGCTGGCGACAGCGTGTGTCACGGATCGAGAGTTTCTACCGCCGCCAGTTCGGGCAAGAATTTTACTGGCATCACGGCGAGGGCTTCCCATCGGAAGCGCCTGACCCCTCCGCCGCCGTGGAGGGGAAAGAATGAGTTTCGAGAGCCAGGTTAGCGAACTCGCGTTCGAGACAGACGGCGTAACCACAGTATTCCCCCTCTCCAATGAGGATGGCGCGCTCTACTTCATGCAGGGCGCGGACATTCGCGCTTTCTATGTTCCTGATGATGGCGTGGCCGGCGCCCTGGTGCCGGGCACGGACTTCGCGATTTCGGGCGACGGCCGCACCGGCAGCGGCACGCTGACCCTCAGCGATGCGCTGGAAGCTGGCACGCTGCGGCTGTGGTGCGAAACGCCCATCATCCAGCCGGAAGAATACGATGAACATGACAGCTTTCCGGCTACCACCCATGAGCGGGCGCAAGACCGCCATGTGATGCAGACGCGTGACCAGGCGCGCAAGATTTCTCGCACCGTGCGCGCGCCTGACAGCGATCCGGCCACCAGCCTGGAGCTGCAGCCGGTTGGAATCCGCGCCGGCTTTGTATCGGTGTTTGACGATGCCGGCCGCCTGGTGGCCAGCACGGTGACGGCCGCGCAGCTGGCGCTTGTCGGCACAGCCACGGATCTGGTGCTGTTGCTCCAGCAGCTGGTGGCGAGCCTTTCGGGCGATTACCTGTTCGCCCAGCCCACGGACAAGTATCTCAATACGCCGACCGGCGCCGAAGCGTCGGGCTATCGCGCCCTGGTGGGCAAGGCGCCCACCGGCGCCTTTGCCGGCAAGATGGGGCGCATCGCCGTCAAGACAGACGCCGGCTGGATATTCAGCCCGGCGCCGCGCCAGGGCCAGCGGGTTTACGATTACAACAGCCAGCTGTGGTGGGTTTGGCAAAATGGCTGGTGGAACAAGCTGAAAACCACCAAGCCCGGCGCGATCTATCAGGACTTCCGCGACGTGCCCAACGGCACCGCGGCTATGGGCATGATCCTTGCGACCGGCCAGGTGCTGGATCTGCAGGGCGCCGGCAATCTCAGCCACATCAACAACGACCGTTACGAGCCGTTGGACAACAGCTATCTGGCCGTGCTGTTCCCTTACAAGGAACTGCGCATGACGATTACCGGCATGTATCGGCCGGGCTATCTCATCGGATCCTTGACGCTGGCGGCCGGCACGAAGGTTGGCGGCCTCATCATCGCCAAGATGAATCACGCGGAATTCCTGCCGCAGCAGCAGGGTGATTTGAGCATTTGGGGCGGCGTGCGCCAAACCTATGTGATGGGATCGCCTATCGGATCTTTGGCCACGGCGGATCTGCAAAGCCATTACCGCCAGAATGATGCCAGCTATCCGCTTCACGCCGCCGGCGTGCTTATCACCAATGAAATGACCATCCAGGGCAATGTGTGCCGTTGCTATGGCGACGGCCGCCATTTCGGTGACAGCTACCGCGACGACATGATTTCCGGTTCCAATGGTGACGACGAGGCCGGCAACAAGGGTTACGTTTATTTCCAGACCGGCGGCGCGCTGTCTCCCAATCTGCCCTATGTGTACGAAATCATGGCCGAGCCGCTGGCGCCGGCCGAGCAGCTGGCGGATCCCGTCCTGGTGCCGAACAGTTCGGCAATGCCGCAGATCCTGTCCGCCGCCAGCCCGTTCACGGTGGCAACCAAGATTGCGAAGTTTACGCCGGTCGATGGGCAAACCTATTCCTTCCAGGTGGACGCAGAGGTTCACCCGGATCCTGGGATCCTTGGCCCCTATGCGATGGCACAGCGGACCTATATCTGCCTGGTGAAGAAATACGCCGGCGTGATTACGGTCAGCACGCCGGTGCAGCCCTACACCGAACAAACGCTTTCCACCAACGCCGGCACCGTGACCCTTTCGGTTCCGCTGTCCCTGGCGATCAATGGCAGCGATGTGGAAATCAAAGCCACGACAGCGCGCAGCGGCGCCAATGCAACCGCCTACAATCCGGTGGTGGTGCTGCGCATCGTTAACATGGAAGGCGGGGCGGTGTTCTCATGAGCCAGGTTCAACTAATCCCCGGCGCCATTGTGGCCAGCGGTGATACCGCTTTCCAACTTTCGGCCAAATCCGATTACACCGGCGAGGCGCATTTTCGCGAAGTGATCCAGCCGATGTTTGATGAAGCGGCCGCGCGCAATGGTGTGACCATTGGCGCCCTGGCCGTCGAGGTGGTGCAGAACGACGAGGGCGCGGATCTGTTCAAGGCATCGGCGGTGGCGTCGTGACAACCTTTACGGAAAAGCGCCTGGCGACGGATGGTATTTCGACCATCAGCGAATTGCGCCTGGATGGCCAGCTGCTGGGCTACACCCTGGAGCCTGGTCCCAAGTCCTTTGGCCACCCGCGCAAGCCGGCCGGCCGCTACCCGCTGCAGCTGCGCAAGGAAGGCGGGATCTATGAATCCTACCGCAAGCAGTATTCGCCCGATTTCTTTGTGGGCATCCCGCACATCATCGTGCCGGGCCGCACCTTTATCGAGGTGCATGTAGGCAACACCATTTCCGACACCCAGGGCTGTTCCCTCCTGGGCGCCACCTATGAGGGGCCGCGGATCTCCGCCAGCCAGCACTATGAGGTGCGCAGATCCAAGGAAGCGTTCCTGCGGATCTATCCGAAGATCCGCGATGCAATCCTGGCCGGCGCGAGCTGGTGGGAAACGATTGATGAGGGAGTTCGACCGTGACGCAATTTTCCCAGCACGAAGTGGAGATGATTGTCGATCGCGCGGTGAACAAGACGCTGGCCAGCCTTGGCCTGGACCTTTCAGATCCCAAGGGCGTTCGCTATGCCCAGGCCGATTTTCAGTTCCTGCGCAAGCAGCGCGAGGGATCGGAAAAGATGGTGGACTGGGCCAAGCGTTCGGTCATTACCGCGGCGATCGGCGGCACGCTCATGGCTTTGTGGGCGGGCATCGTGCTGTTGATGCAAAGGCCCCACACATGACCGTCAACATCATCATGCCGGCGATCGCCTTTGTCGTGAGCTTCATGCTGTGTGCCTATTTCCTGGCGCGCGGCGCGGCGGTGGACCGGCTTAAAATGCTGGTGGGCGTGTTCCTCAAAGATCCGGCCACGCTCAAGACCTGGTCGCTTGTCCTGGGTGGCCCGGCGCTGTGCCTCATGTTCCAGCACGTGATCGAGCATCTGGCCGATAGCCAGGTGTGCCGGCGCGGCGACGGCATGGCGCTGGCGTGCATCCATGCCCTGGAGAATTTCGGCTACGGCTTCATCCTGTTGCTCATGATCGTGCTGGGCGCCCTGGGCGCCGTCACCTTCAAGGGCCAGCTGCCTGGTGGCGCTAGTGTCCAGATCAACCCGGACGGCAGCGGCAGCGCCAGCGTGCCGGCGCCGCTGCCTGATACCGGGGGCAAGTCATGAGCAATATTCTGTCCGCCGGCGAACGTGCGATCGAAACCGCGGCCGCGCCTTATGCCGTCTATTTCAAGGCGGCCGCGGCCGCCGTGCTGGCCGGCGCGATCGCCGCCGGCGCCTGGTGGGTGACGGCCACCTATTACCGGCTGCAGATCTCCAACATGGAGAAGATCCAGGCCCAGGCAATCGTGATCGCCCAGGACCGCGCGATGCACCAGCAAAAGGACCAGGACGATATTACCGCCGCGGTGATCGCGGATGCTTCGGCCAGGCGCCAGGCGCAGCTGCAGCAGACGATCGCCAATCTCCAAGAGGTAGCCCGCCATGTCACTCCCGAAACTGACCGCCTTTTTCCTATGTCTTGCGGCTTCCTGCGGCTGCACGACGCCGGCGCGCGTGGCGCCGCCGCTGCCACCGTTTCCCTCCCCGCCGGCAAGGCAGACGCCGATCGGTGCGACGTTACAGAATCTGTTGCCGCCGCCGTTATCCAAAGCAACTACGGACTAGCCCTGGGCTGGAAGCTGGAAAACGAAACCTGGTGGAGCTGGTACGAGCAGCAGAAAGCCAAGTGGGACCAATACCGCGCATCGACGCAAAAGGAGAACTGACATGAAACGCTTTTTGATCGCGGCCGCGGCCGCGCTTGTCCTGTCCGCGGTGCCGGCATCGGCCGGCCTGGATCTCAACCAGCTGCCCAGCAAAGGCGCCTTGATCTTCGTGCAGCTGCCCGATGGCACCTATGCGTCGGTGAAGGCGAACGCCAATGGCGGCTTGTCCCTGGGCGCATCCGCCGGCATCACCCAGCTGGGCTATCAGCAGATCACCAGCCTGGCCACCGCCCAGGCGCTGACCGTGCCGACCGGCGCCACCTTCGCGCTGATCGTGCCGGAAACGAAAGACGTGCGCTGGCGCCCGGACGGATCCACCACGGCGCCGACCGCCAGCGTGGGCATGCCCTTGGCCGCCGGCCAGCCGCTTGTCTATTCCGGCGACCTGGCGGCGATCCGGTTCATCGAGCAAGCGGCCAGCGCCAAGCTCAATATCTTTTACGGAAAGTAGGGGCACGCCATGAAAAAGATCTTGATCGCGGCCGCGGCCGCGCTGTTGTTGGCGGCGCCGGCCGCCGCCCAGGTGGAAGGCATCAGCATGGGCGCCGCGCCTGGCGCCACGCCAACCGCGCTCAGCGCCACATCGCTGGCGTTGAATGGCTGCACCATCGGCACCGACAAACTTTGCATCACCGGATCTGTGGCCTTTGGCGGTAACATGGTGGCGGCGACCGCCAGCGGCCCGCAGATCCAGAATAGTGCGGCGTCCAGCACGGTGCCGACGCTCATCCCCAACAAGTCATCAACGACAACGGGCTTTGGTGCGCAAGCATCCGGCAACATATCGGCCATTGTGGCTGGCGCCGAAGTCGGCCGCTGGACTTCGACGGGCCTCAACAATACGGCGATCGGCGCCACCACGGCCGCGGCCGGCAAATTTACGACTGTCACCGCAACGCCCTATATCGCGATCACCAACGTGGGCGATTTCAACTATCAGCTGCAGATCACACAATCCGCCGCGGCCGCCGGTAACTACTATTTCGCCAGCTTCACCGGCGGTACTGGCGGCAGCATCATCAACAACGGCACTACCACCACCTATGCCACCACCAGCGACGAGCGGCTGAAAAACTGGCAGCACGCGCGCCAGCATGACTACCGCGCCAAGATCGCCCAGCTGTGGGTGGGCGACTATCTTTGGAAAAAAGATGGTGCGCCTGGCTTTGGTGTCCGCGCCCAACAGGCTTACGCCACCCTGGGCCGGCCGTTCGGTGTGACCCCGCCGCGGAATCCCAGGGACCGCTGGGTGGCGCCGGCCGAGCCGTTCGCCTTCCTGGCCCTGTGGGGTGTGAAGGATCTTTACAAGCGGGTGGATGCCCAACAGAAAGAGATCGACACACTCAAGCGCCAGGTGCGCATCCTGCAGCGCCAGGCGGCGCGATAACCGAGGATCCCGACATGGCCCTACCTGAAATGATCCCCGGCCAGGCGAGCGTCCTGGTGGCTCCCAAGGCTCCTACGGAGCCGGGCGAACCCAAGACGGGCGAGCAGCTGACAGAGGCGGAGTTCGGCGCGGTGTGCCGCAGATACTTTGTGGACATGGCGCAGCTGCGCGGCGTGGTGTTTGGTGACGTCACCTATGACACCAAGCCGGCCGAAGGCGACCAGCCCGAATCCTGGCGCGCGAGCGCGATGTGCAGCGCCCTGTAGGGCGTGAGACTTTGGGCATATTTCGGGCTATTTAAGGCACGGAATTTGCGCTAAGCCATTGATGATGCTAGAGCGGCGCGCGACTTTTAATCAGAGGGCCGATGGTTCGACCCCATCTGGGCTCACCAATTTCAAAGACTTAGCCCCAGAAAAAAGAACGAAGGCGGATTTCGTGAGACTATTCCAGTCTCACGTGAGACTTTGCCTCGATTTCCGTCGCTTGTTCCGGCGACAGCAAGAGATCTAGCCCCATCGGAATCCCGTCGCCGGCCAAGCCTTCCCCAACGCAATGGCGGCATTTGAGCGGGTTGGTGAACAGCCACCCGTGGCGGCGGCAAAGGCGCTGATTTCGAATGTCCACCATCAGGCGATCTTCCCCAGGTGCGCGGCCAGCTTGTCGCCGGCGCGGATGGCGAACCCATCGTCCAGCACCAGGTAATGTTTCTGCAGGATGGTATCCACGCTCTTGATGCTCAGCCCGGTGACGGTGGCAATCTCGTAGCGATCGCAGCCGGCGGCCGCCAACCAGGTCACGGCCGTGTCGCGCAGATCCCGGAACCATTTGTCATTCATGGACGGGATCCGCGCGATCGGCATTGCCGCCACCTGGGCATCGGTCACGTCCAGCAGCTGCAGGGCTTCGGCCATGTCCGAGTTGCTGCCATTGCCGCCGGCGGCGATCAGCTTCACCGCGCTAAAGCGACGGCCGAAATAGGATCCGTCAGGCGGATAGGGCAAGCCGGTGGACTCGCAGATGATTTCATACTCCAGCGCCGCTTCACCCCAGCGCGCACGCTTGCGCGCGTGCATGGCCTGGATGCGATCGAGCAGCATGGGCACCGCCTTAACCTTGGCTTCGCGGCCAGTCTTGCTCTGCACGAAACGGTAGATCCCGCCGGCGTCGATCGCGGCGCCGCGCAGCGGCAACAGATCATTGCGGCGCTGGCTGGTAAGAAGCGCCAGCGTGAGTGCATCGCCCAGGGATGGCCAGCCGAGATAGTCGGCAACCGCCACAAAGCAATCAATCTCCGCGCGCGACCATTGCACCAGGCGGCCGTCCGCTTCGTCCATTTCCAGACCCTTCACCGGATTCTTGATCGGCCAGCGCAGCTTATCTTCGCCAAAGTAGAAGATTGTTTTCCAGGACCGCATGATCGCGTTGGCCGTGGTGATGCCGCTGTCCGCCACGCGATCATCGTAGAAGCCTTCGACCATCGCCGGCGTGACGGATCCGGCCGGCGCATCGCCCAGCCAGTCTTTCAACAGCTGGCCATGCGCGTGATAGGCAAGGCGTGTCGATCGCGCCAATTTCTTTTTGCCCAGCCTGTCCGCCACCCGTTCGTCCAGCTGCAGCTTGGGCCGCGCCAGGAATTGGTCCACCAGTTCGGTGATGGTGGGCGCACCTGTCCGCGCGATCGCCAGCGGCGCCGGCGTGCCTTCCACCTTGGCATCGAGCGCGGCGTTCAGCTGCTGCGCCAGGTCGATCGCGGCGCCATACTTGAGCCAGGCGCCGGCATCGTCTTTCAGATCCTGGCCCTTGAAGCCCAGGGCGCGGGCCTTGGGGCCTGGCACCCAGCGGGGCCGGCCGTCTCTCCAAAGGAAATAACGGATTTTCTCTTTCGCCATTCGGGGCGTCTCCTAGGTCAGTAGGTATCGGGAACATGACTCGACCAGGCGCGGGGCGCCAGAGGTCAACGGCAGATGCGAACCCAGCCATTTTGGGGAAGGCACGTGCGGGCAGATCCAGCCGGCGGCACGTCCAAGCTGGATATGGTCAGCAGAATCGCGGCGATCAAGGCCACCACAAAGCCATTCATGATGCCCTCCTGCGGCCGGACATGGCGGCGCTTCTCTCCCTGGCGATCTTTGCCAGGCTGTGGATATTGCTGCCCGGCGCATCGAGGGCGGCTTGCAGTTCATCGCGCCGCTTCGACCAGGCAATGAGTTCATCGCCGCGCCAGCGGCTGCGGCCGGGAATGTTCAGCGGCTTGGGAAAGCCCAGGCGCTCCAGCTGGGCGCGGTGGCGATAGAACCAGGGCTTCTCATGCTGCAGCCAGGCGACGACGCCGGCGACGGTGTAGATCTTGTTGGGATCAATCTCGATCATGGCCACACCATTTCGACGGCGCACCAGCCCCATGCGATCACGTTCAGCAGGATCAGGAAGGCCAGCGTTTTCATGGGCAGGACAGCCAGGGCAGCGCGGCCTGGCGATCGCAGAATGACTTGGGCGGCGATCGCAGAGCCGACAGCGCCAGGACAAGGACCGCGGCCGCGGCCAGGACGATCGCGATGCGGGCGATCATGCCGCGCTCCCGCCGGCCGGCGCCTGGCGGCGCGCATGTTCGACCTTGAACGCATTGTCCAGGGCGACTTCCAGCGCGAAGCGGCAAGGGATGGGTGATCCGCTTTCGATCGCGGCGCGTGCAAAGTGGAGGGCGAAGGCTTCGGCCAGAATGTCCTGGCCGGCGCGCAGCCCGCCGTGGTGGCGGCCCAGGGCGGCGGCCATGTTGTCCAGATCCCCCTGGACATAGGACGGGCCGATGCCCACCCCGCCGCCAACATCAATGATCGTGTCTTTTTGGACTAGCCGTAGATCCGTCATGGACTGTTCCCGTCTCTGATTCGGGAACTAAATTAATCCAATACGGATCAATGGCGCAATAGTGGGCGGCCAAAATGGATCAGCCGTGATTAATACACAGCCATAATCGGCGCTTGTTCAAAGGAGCGGCGGTGCTGGAGGGGCGGCAGGGCGCTGCGGCGCGGCGAAGCTAGGCGGCGTCCATGCCTGTTGTCAGCGACAAGATTTCGGTCACGCGCTTTCGGGCGGCATCGTCCAGCTTGTTCCAGCGGCCGGCCATAGTTTCGGCCAGGCGGGCGTCACCGTGCAGCGCCGGCCCCTTCTCAATCGCGACCAGGTGGCGGGCCACTGACAACATTTCAACCGCGGCGCGAACCAGGACTGGGCGCTGGGCGTGGGGCAGATCCCCGACCAGCTGCAATATCTCGTGCGTTGCAGCGTCAACATGAAGATCAATTTCCCGGCTAGGTAGAAAGGCGCTCATGCGCACATTGAAGGCGCGCGCCAGCTTCTCGATCCATTCCGGGGACAGGTTTAGATCGCCGTTTTCCAGCTTGCGGATCTGTGTCGGTGTCGTCTGAGGCTTCACGCGGCGCGCCAGTTCGGACTGGCTCCAACCGGCGCCGCCGTCCGCGGTGCTGCGCAGATGCACCATAACGGCGCGCGCAACCGACTGAGGCGAACTCGCCTGGTCCAGCAATTCAGCCTGAAGATCTCGCGCAACGCTCGCCATAGGGCGACATTATCCATTTTGGATTAATGTTCCACGTGAAACATTGGATTAGTTGCTTGACGTAGTTAATCCAGAACGGATAACCCAATATGTAGTGTGATTCGAACATCGGGAACTAAAAACGTGTCCAAAATGGATCAATCCCACCCCCTGGTAGTGTGGTTAAAGGGGCAAGATCCCGCCCGTAATGCGTCCTGGCTGGCAAAAGAACTGGGAAAGAGGTCGCCGGCCACTGTGTCCCGCTGGATCCGGGGGGAGCGTTACCCTGACCCGATCGACCAGGAGCGGATCGCGCAAATCACCAAGGGCGCCGATGGCGTGCCGGCCGTGCCGGTTTCTTTCTGGCACACACAGGCGCTGAAAAGCGCGGGCGCGTCAACGCAGGAGGCGGCCGCGGCATGAGCGAGGGCAAGCGGCCTATCACCCTGCCCAACCGCCGCATATCCCGCGGCGAAAGGATCGCGCTGGAGAGCGGCCATACCCTGTTCCTGCATTGCGGGTTCGACGTGGATGGCAAGGTGCGCGAGATTTTTGTTTCGACGCGCAAGGCCACATCGGAATTCGCGAAGATGCTCACCGACCAGGCGATGGGCATGTCCTACCGGATGCAATACGACGTGCGCCTGGAAGATCTGCGGCCGCGCAGCGATGTGATGCAGGAAGTTCTGCAGCACGCGATCGCGATAGAACGCGATTGCGCCGCCGATGTGATCGCGGAATATCAGCGTTACGTGGTGCCCACTGTGATGGTGGGCGCATGACCCATTTGATGCCCAACCTCCAGCGCACCATCCAGTTCCTGCGCGATGCAGCGCGCGCGCCAAGCACGGATTGGCCGTCCTATGTGAAGGCGCTGAAAGAATTGCCGCGCGTGAGTTACGAGGGCGGCGAGGCCGCCATGTCGCTGGCATCGAGCGCGCGCGCGATCGTGCGCCAGTTGATCGAGATAAGACCCGAAGGCGATGCAGAAATGCGCCGCGTGTTGAAGGCGCTGGCGGACGTGCTGCAGATCGAATTCGACGCGCGCTTTGTGCCGCCGCATTACGTCGATCGAGGATAGGGCGATGGCTGGGGGCTGTGTCGAGCATCAATTTATGGCGCCGATCGAGGGGGAAGCATACCGCTTCCTGATGGAATGCCGTGACGGCGTGCCGGTTGCGATCTATGCCCATGACATTGGCGACAGCCGCGTGCCGCGCATGGAAATCGGCCAGGATCTGGCCCAGCTGAATATCCTTATCGCCAAGGGCTTGCCCTGGGGCGCCGTCTGCACCCAGCACCAGGGCGACCTGGGCGCGATCATTGAAGCGGTCGAAGCGCGGCGCGCGGAAATCTATGGCGCCGCCCCACAGGTGCCGGCATGACGGCCGCCGCGTCCTGGCGCAATGCCGCGGCCGCTGCCACCCAGCAGCGCGAGCAGCTGGCCGCACGCACCAGGCGCAAGGTGATCGCCGCCATGACCGGCGCGATCGCGCCGCTTTCCATTCAGACAATCGCGGATCTGGCCGACGTGTCCTATTTCCGCGCGCGCCGTGCGATCGAAACTTTGGTGGCGCTGCGCACGGTTGAGGCCAGCGGCCAGGCGAACAATCGGCGCTATGCGCTGCGCATTACCAGCATGGGGAACTTGTCGGGCGGCCCGGCGTCCGAAAGCGCGGCGGGGGCCTGTGCTGGGGCATCCCTCACCCCTGCCGCGCGACCGGGGAGCCATGCCGCATGAGCCAGAACAGATCCAGCGCCGTGATGCAGCAGCGCGCCAGCCGCGTGATCGAGGCGGACGATGCCCTGCGCAAGAAGTGGCGCGATCTTGATTTCTTTCCCACTCCGCCCTGGGCCGCGCGCGCCGGCGCCGAATTGGTGAAGCGTCTGGATCCCCAGGCGGAGTCGGCCTGGGAGCCAGCTTGCGGCGAGGGCCATATATCCGAGCAGCTGAAAGAATATTTTGCCAGTGTGTACGCCACGGACATTCATCACTATGGCTGCAACGTACAGCAGCAGATGGATTTCCTGGATGGCAAGTCGCTGCAATGGCTGTTTGGTGACGATAATCCCGACTGGGTAATAACAAACCCGCCATTCCTGAAAGCGGCGGAGTTCGTCCAGCGCGGGCTTGAAGTGGCCGAACGCGGCGTGGCGGTGTTGTGCCGCGCCGCCTTTCTGGAAAGCGCCACGCGCTATCACATGCTTTTCGAGAGCGAATATCCGCTGCACGCAATGGCGCCGTTCATCGAGCGCGTGCCGATGCAGCTGGGCAGCTGGGATCCGCAAGCCAGCACGGCGACGGCCTATGCCTGGTTCCTGTTTCGCAAGCCAGCGGCCAAGATCGGCGGCGGCCTGGCCAATGCGCCGGCCAAGATTATTCCCATTCCGCCTGGCACCAAGGCGCGGCTGACAAAGCCCGGCGATGCCGCGCGGTTTGGCGCCACGCTGGCGATGCCGCTTTTCCCGGAGGCTGGCGATGCATCTGCCTGACCAAAAAATGTTGATGCGCGCGGCCGCTGCCCTGGTGCAGCGCCAGCAATCGCGGCGCGCCCAGCTGCTGGCCGGCGTTTCCAGCCTGGCCAGCGTTCATGCGGCCGATACGCAGCGCGCCAATGCGCCCAAACCCGAAACCACAAGGACGAATCCATGAGCAAGGAACACACTCAGCTGATTATCTCGATCCAGGGCAAGCGGGGTGCCGGCAAGTCCGTCCTGGCCGCCCAGGTGATCGAGCCGGTGATGAAGGCGATCGGCGCCAAGTTGGAGAACAAGACGGACAAGGAAACCGGCGTGTTCCTGACCTACGCCGTGCCGGTGGGCGCAATGGGGCAGGCCGGCACGATCCCTTTTTACAGCCCGGACCAGGTGGACCAGCTGGTGGCGGAAGGGATCGCCGCCGCGGCGCCGGCGGAGGGCGTGCGCGTTGGCTTCCACAATTCCAAAAAGATCTTGAGCCTGTTGCAGCGCCGCGCCCAGCTGGAGGGATTTGTTGCCGGCAAGGCGGACGATGATCTGGCAGTTGGCGTGGCCAAACAGATATTGCCGGCGGATTTGCGCGGCGTGCTGGGCGATGGCGTGGTGGCGCTGCTGCACAAGGAAGCGGCCGCCAAGATCAAGGCGATCGACGCCGAACTGAAAGCCGAGGGCTTCGACACCCGTACCAAATTGCCGGCCGCCTAGCGGCGACAATCGCGCCGGCATTTCGCCGGCGTGCGAGAGGAAAGAAACATGGAAAACGGAACTGACCAACAGAACATGACGGCCGGCGGCGGAAACAATGGCGGCCAAAGTGCTGGCGGCCATGCCCTGGGCTTCTATGTCGGCCCCTTCAAGATCTGGCTGGATTGGTAATGGCCCTTCCGTCGCGCCAGCACAGCTACAGTCTCGATACGCTGGAAAGCATGTTGCTCCAGCGCATCGACACGCTGGCGCGCGAACTGGCACCCGATGGGCAAAAGCGCAGCCACGAATGGGTGGCGCGCAATCCCAACCGCGCGGACAATTCCCTGGGCAGCTTCTCGATCAACTTGCAGACTGGCAAATGGTCCGACTTCGCGGCCGACGATAAGAGTTCGCGCACCTGGCCGTGCCTGTCCCTGGTGGCGTACCTGGCCACCGGCGGCCGCTGGAAGTCCGAAGCGCAGCGACCTGGTGCAATCCGCTGGACACGCGACTGGCTGGGCCTGACCGATCGCAACGCCACGCCGGCGGAGCGCCAGAAATTGAACGACATGGCGGAGCGCGCGGCCGCGCAGCGCGCCCATGAGGAAAAAACCCGCACCGAAAAAAAGCGGCTGGCCGCGCATCGGATCTGGCTGGAGGCCAAGCCGCTGGACGGCACGGATCCGGCGAGCCTGTATCTCAAGGCCCGCGGCATCGACGTGACGCAGCTGCCCGGCGGGATCCCTGGTTGCTTGCGCTGGACTATGACGTGCCGGCGCTACACCGGCGATGAACAGTTTTCAGAGCATCCCGCCATGCTGGCGGCGATGCACCGCGAAGGATTGCCGGGCGGCTTTGCCGCCGTGCATCGCACCTACCTGGTGCAAGAGCCGGGCGGCCGCTGGTGGAAGGCGTTTGGCAAGGACAGCAAGACCATCCTGGGGCCGAAGGCGGGTGCAAGCATAAGGCTATGTCGGGGCCCCTCCGATAAGCCGCTGGGCAGCGCGCCAGAGGGCGAGTGGGCGGGCATCTCGGAAGGAATCGAAAACGGCCTGTCCGCGGCGATCGCGTGCGCCAAGGAATATCTTAACCCCTGCCTGTCCGAACCTGGCTTGCGGATCCTGGCCGCCGGCACGCTGGAGAATATCGGCAAGCTGGTGCTGCCAAAGGCGATCGAGGGCGTGTGGCTCATCGCGGACAATGACAAGCCCAGCCAGGATCCCAAGCGGCCCGGCCCGTTTGAACTTCTGCAGCGCCAGGCCGAGCAGCTGCAGGACCGCGATCCGCCGCTGGCTGTGAAGATCGCCAAGGCGCCGGCCGGCTACAAAGATTTCAATTCGGTGTTGATGGGAGAAAAGCAGGAATGAAAAAGACCCTGCGAGAAGTGGGCAAGGTGCGGCTGGAATTGATCCCGGCCGCGGCCATGCGCGAGGAAGCCAAGGCCCTGGATCATGGCAACCGGAAGAACGGCCGCAAGCCGTTCAACTGGCGCAAGAGCCGCGTATCCGCGCGCGACCAGGTGGGCGGATCGCTGCGTCACATCGGGCTTTTCATGGAAGGCGTGGACTATGACGCCGCCAGCCTGGCGCACCACCTGGGCCATGCGCGCGCGCGCCTGGGGATTATCCTGGACGCGCTGCACCACGGAAAATTGATTGATGATCGGGTGATCGGAAAGCGGGCCAAGCGGTGAGCGATCCCAAACCCGCCAATGTCACCATCCTGGCCGACGCCATGAGAGGCGCCGCGGAAAAGAAAACGCGCACCAAGCCGGCGGCCAAGGACAAGGATCCCAAGGCCGGCGGCGGTGGTGGCGGTGGACCGCCGCCCACCATGACGCGCCCAGGCTTGCCCGAATGGTTGCCCGACAATGCGCCGGTAAAGGCCCTGGGCACGCTGGACGGCATGTATTTTTATCTCGATGCCCTGGGCCAGCTGCGGCGGAACAAGCAGAGCGAGCATGGCCGGCTACATATCCTGGACCTGTTTGGTGGCTGGGGTTACTTGCGCGAAACCTGGCCCGTCTGGACGGTGGTATCGGGCGAATGGGTGAAGAAGCCCGAATTTAACCACGCCTTCCTGGCGCCGGTGCTTATGAACAGCTGCCAGATGAAAGGCGTTTGGGATCCGTCCGACCGCGTGCGCGGCTGCGGCACCTGGATCGAGGACACCGGCGAACTGGTGATGCACTGTGGCGGCCATTTGTGGCGCGCTTTCCCGGATCCCAAGACGCCGGTAATCCGCGAGGATGCCGGCGTTAAAGGGGATCTGCTTTACCCGCGGCGCGCGCCGCTGGCAGAGCCGGTATTCGATCGACTGGACCAAACCGGCCCGCGGATCCTGGAGCAGCTGGAAACCTGGGCCTTCAAGCGCGGCGAACTGGACCAGCGGATCATCCTGGGCTGGATCGTGGCGGCGCTGCTGGGCCAGGCGCCGGCCTGGCGGCCGATGCTGTGGGTGACGGGCGGCAAGGGCACCGGCAAGTCAACGCTGCAAAAGCTGATCGAGTGGATCATAGGCGAGCGCGCGGCGATCAAGCCGGCGGCGACAAGCCAGGCGTATGTTTACCAGAAGATCGGGGACAGCGCCCTGCCTGTGCTGCTGGATGAATTCGAGGCCAAGGACGATAACAAGCGCCAGCAAGACGTGATCGAATTGATGCGCATATCGGCCAGCGGCGGCGAACTGGGCCGCGGCGGATCCGAGAACAATCCCAAGACCTACACCCTGAAAAGCTGCTTTGCGGCTTTCTCGATCTTGATCCCGCCGCTGGCGCCGCAGGACCGCAGCCGCATGGCGATCGTGGAACTGTCGCCCTTGCGCCGGCGCGATGCCGAAGAAGAATTCGCGTTCGGGGTGGAGGAATACGATCTCGCCCTGGGCGATCGCGCGCGGTGGACCAAGACCGGAAAGGAATTGCGCGGCCGCGTGCTGCAGCAATGGCCGCGCTATCGCACAACCTTTCATGCCTATTTCCAGGCGCTGCTAAAGGCCAAGCATGATCCGCGATCGGCCAGCCAGTTCGGCGCCCTGGGCGCCGCCCAGGATCTGGCGCTGTATGACGAACTGAAAGAGGAAAATGTCAAAGCCTGGGTGGATCTGCTGCCCGATGCCGGCCTGGCGGAAACAAAGGGCTACCAGAACGAACCGGAAGCCTGTCTGCAGCACCTTCTGTCCGCGCCGCTGGACACGGTACGGCACGGCACGCGCGAGACGGTGGCCTATTGGTTGCGCGAGGCCAAGCAGATCCTGGAGAAAGGCGACAACACCAACGATCCCGACAATGCCGTGCGCGTGCTGGCCAAAGTTGGGATCCGGGTTTACCGCGATGCGGAGCGGGTGACGATCGACGCGCGCACGCAACAGCCGGTGCCGCTGTGGTGGATCGCCGTCAGTTCCACCCACCCGCAGCTGGCGGAGATTTTCAAGGGCACGCACTGGAAGGGCCGCGCCGGCGCACCAGGCACCTGGGCACAGGCTTTGCGCGGGCTGGATGAAGGCGTGCAGCGCGCCTTCCAGATGCGGATTGACGGACACAAAAACTGGGTCACGCCGCTGCTGTGGGAAACGGTGTTCCCGCCGTTCAACGAACGCGAGGATGCCGACGAAATCGAGGCGGTGGATGAGCGCGATCGCAACAAACCAAAGGCGCCAGGCTGATGCTGTCCAAAGATTTGAAATGGCACGTCGCGCATGATCCCGAAAAGCTGCACCAGATGGTTATCGTGGTGCCGGCCGAAGGGCTGCGGATCCCGTGCACGGCCCAGGATCTGCACGCGGCCGGATCCTATCGCCCTGGTGATATGGCCGCCCACAGGTTTGTGGCGCGGCGCATAGACGAGGAACTGGCCAAGCGCGCCAAGGCGCGGCTGTTTCCCGATCGCCGCCACGAAATGCGGAATTTCCAGGCTGTCAGTAGCCTGGCCAGCCCGCCGGCGCCTGGCGCTACTGAAAGGCGGGGGGATTGAATGGCGAAACAGTCTGACATGGAGTTGGCGCTTGAGGCTGTGCGGCGCGCGGCGGTGCGCGAGGCGACATTGGGCATGACCATAACCACGTTTATGGGCCTGACGCCGGCGCAGATCCACCAGCTGATAATTTTCTACGAGGAAAAGACGGGAAAGCACCCGTCAACAATCGAAACGCAGTAGCGGAGC
>ERZ724508.243-NODE-243-length-40184-cov-6.641531_pt1 | contig 40184 bp, 35 predicted proteins | sample MGYA00376041_ERZ724508 | MGnify/ENA primary metagenome ERZ724508 (study PRJEB28724, sample SAMN07190887) | wastewater metagenome | isolation source: effluent of sewage treatment plant in Hong Hong | place: USA: Christiansburg, Virginia | collected 2016-03-01 ...
GATTTTGGCGGCTTGGGTATGTTTGCCAATAGAGTGGGGCACAGTGAAAATCCTTTGATTTTTGGTAACGGTAGAAAGCGGAGAGCAACCAATAATTCTCGCACGCGGTGTTTTACCTTCCAGCGGCGGGTTTAACATTCATGCAGTTAAGCAATTTTCTAGCCGGAGACTCTATGACGCTATCTGACCTATCTGACCAAGAACGTAATTTTTCCCTGCCCAAACAAGCCGTGGCGCTGGTGCTGGCGGGGGGGCGCGGTAGTCGCCTGATGAACTTGACCGACCGCCGTGCCAAACCCGCCGTGTATTTTGGTGGTAAGTTTCGGATTATTGATTTTGCGTTGTCCAACTGCCTCAATTCGGGCATTCGCCGCATTGGGGTGATTACACAATACAAATCGCACAGCCTGTTGCGCCACTTGCAGCGCGGTTGGGCGTTTATGAAATCGGAGATGAACGAATTTGTCGATTTGCTCCCCGCCCAGCAGCGTAACGATAACGAAAACTGGTACCAAGGCACTGCCGATGCCGTCTACCAAAACCAAGATATTTTGGAGGGTTACCGTGCCAAATACATCATCGTGCTGGCAGGTGACCACATCTACAAAATGAATTACGCCCTGATGCTCGCGGATCACGTAGAACAAGGCCGCCCTTGCACGGTCGCGTGCATTACCGTCCCGCGCGATGAAGCCCATGCCTTTGGCGTGATGGCAGTCGATGAAAACCGCAAGGTGGTGGATTTTGTGGAAAAACCCACCAATCCGCCCGCCATGCCCGGCAACCCCGATAAATCATTGGCGAGCATGGGCATTTATATTTTTGATGCCGAATACCTTTACCGCCAGTTGCAGCGCGATATGGAAGACCCGCATTCCAGCCACGATTTTGGCAAGGACATCATCCCCCACGCGGTGCGCAATGGCGAGGTCACGGCGCATCCCTTCGCATTAAGCAGCGTGCGCAGTGGCAACCGCGAGAAACAAGGTCACGAAGAACCTTACTGGCGCGATGTCGGAACCATTGATACCTATTGGGATGCCAATATGGATTTAACGCATACCGACCCTGTGCTGAATCTGTACGACCGCAAATGGCCGATCATGACGTACCAAGACCAACTCCCCCCCGCCAAATTCGTGCATAACGCGGGTGATCGCCAAGGGCGTGCGATTGAATCGCTGGTGTCGGGTGGCTGCATTATGTCGGGGTATATCGAAAAATCGGTGTTGTTCTCCAGCGTGCGGGTGCATTCCTATGCCACGGTGCATGAATCGGTGCTGTTACCCGATGTAGAAGTAGGACGTGGGGCGCGGCTGCGGCGTGTGGTGGCGGATAGGGGTGTGGTCATTCCAGACAATATGGTGATTGGTGAGGATGCCGAGTTGGATGCCCAACGCTTCCATCGCAGTGCCTCAGGCATCACGCTGGTGACGGCTGCGATGATGCGAAAGTTACCAGAATGATGGGAAAAATGAATGGACAAATCAACGTCCTTTTTGCCGCCTCTGAGGTTTTTCCACTGGTTAAAACAGGTGGTCTGGCGGATGTAATCGCCGCCCTCCCCCCTGCATTGCGCGAAGCGGGTGCGGATGTGCGTTTGGTCGTTCCGGGGTATCCTGCCATTTTGGAAGGCGTGCAGGAACAGCGTGTGGTCTGCGAAATCGGGCCGCTGTTTGGCGCAGCGCGTATCACCCTGCGTTTGGGTGTGATGCCAGATACCCAAGTCCCCTGTTATGTGGTGGATGCCCCCTTTTTGTACCGCCGTGCCGGTAACCCTTACCACAGCAAGAATGGGCAGGAGTGGCCGGATAACCTGCAACGCTTCGCCCTGCTGGGTTGGGTGGCTGCGCATTTAGCGAGCGGTGAGCTGGATGCCGATTGGTCAGCCCACATTCTCCATGCCCACGATTGGCACGCCGCACTTGCCTGCGCGTACTTGGCACACCATGCGGGGTGCGCAGTGCATGGCGTGAGAACGGTTTTCACGGTGCATAACCTCGCGTACCAAGGCTTGTTTGATTTATCCGATTTTCATTTACTGGGTTTATCGAACTGCTTTATCCGCGAACGGGGCATGGAGTTCTACGGGCGTTTTTCATTCATGAAAGCGGGTTTGAAATTTTCCCAGCGCGTGACCACCGTCAGCCCGAACTATGCCCAAGAAATCGCTACCCCCGAATTTGGGTGCGGTTTAGACGGCGTGATTCGCGCACGGGGCAAAGCCGTGAGCGGTATTTTGAACGGGGTGGATGGGCGTATCTGGAATCCCGCCAACGACCCGCTCATCGCCGCACCGTATGCGCTGGAAAAGTTAGACGGTAAAGCGCAATGCAAAGCCGCACTGCAAAAAGAGCTGGGGCTGGAACCCAACCCGTGGGCTCCGCTGCTCTCGGTAGTGAGCCGTTTGACTCCGCAAAAGGGTTTGGATTTACTCCTCGCGGCATTGCCCGATTTGCTGCACCACCACGGATCGGTGCAACTGGCGATTCAAGGCAATGGCGATGCCCATTTAGAAGCGCAGTTCGTAGCCTTGGCGAACGAATATCCGCAGCGTATTGCGGTACGTCTGCAATACGATGAACCCTTGGCACACCGCATGATGGCGGGGGCGGATGCGATTGTGGTTCCTTCGCGGTTCGAGCCATGTGGACTCACCCAGCTTTACGCCCTGCGCTACGGCACGATTCCCATCGTGCGGCAGGTGGGTGGATTGGCGGATACGGTCAAAGATGGCATGACGGGCTTTGTTTTTCAAAACGCCACGCCCCACGCCCTGCGCGAGGCCTTGGATCGCACCCTTATCACCTACACCACCAATCCTTTGCAGTGGCAACAGATGCAGAAAAATGGCATGGTGCAAAACTTCTCGTGGGATGCCGCCGCCTCCCAATACATGGCACTGTATCGGGAGTTAATCTAACCCCCTCCCCCCTTTGGGGTACTCCCCCTTGACAGGGGGAGAGTTGACAAGGAGGGGTGGCAGGCGTAGCCTGACGGGGTGGTTAAACTTACTCCCGCTTCACCTTAAACCAAGCCGCGTACATGGCGGGCAGGGCGAGTAGCGTGAGTACGGTGGCGACGATCAAGCCACCCATAATCGCTACCGCCATCGGCCCCCAGAATACCGAGCGGCTTAAAGGAATCATCGCCAATACCGCCGCCGCTGCCGTCAGCACAATCGGGCGCAGGCGGCGTACTGCCGATTCCACAATCGCATCCCATGCCGGAACACCTGCGGCGCGGTCTTGTTCGATTTGGTCGATCAAAATCACCGAATTGCGTTGAATCATCCCCATCAAGGCAATCACGCCCAGCAATGCCACGAATCCAAACGGACGACCCGACACCAGCAAGGCCATCGCCACCCCCGCAATGCCCAGCGGCCCCGTCAAAAATACCAGCATGGCGCGGCTAAAGCTGTGTAATTGCAACATCAGCAGCGTGAAGGTGACAAACAGCATGATAGGAATACCTGCCGCGATGGAGGACGAACCCTTGCTGCTTTCTTCCACCGTACCCGCCACTTCAATGCGGTAATCGGTCATGCCCTTGGCGTGCCATTGGGCTTCGATTGCACGCAGAGCGGGCAGTAATTCCGCCGTAACGGTCGCGCCTTGCAAGCCTTCGATGATGTCGGATTGCACGGTGATCGCGTAATTGCGGTTTTCACGCCACATCACACCGGGTTCCCAGCCTAATACAGGTTGCGCGATTTGGTTCAGCGGAATTGCTTTTCCGCTCGTTGTTGGCACATACGCATTGGCAAGCTGTGACAGCGTATTGCGTTCTTCTTGCGGTTGCCGTAGCACGATGTCGATGAGCTTATCGCCCTCGCGGAACTGTCCGATATTCATACCGGTGAAAGTGGTTTTCAGGGTTTGCGCGATGCTTTGGCTGCTCACACCCAAGGCGCGGGCTTTGGCTTGGTCGATTTCCAGCCGCACGGTTTTCACCGATTCGTTCCAGTTATCGTTCACGCCGCGCGTATTGGGGCTGGCACGCATCACATCTTTCACGCTGTCCGCCAAGGGGCGCAACACGGTAGGGTCAGTACCCACCACGCGGAATTGCACGGGATACACCACGGGCGGGCCATTGGGCAGGAATTTCACCCGCGCCCGCACTTCAGGGAACTCTTGCGCCAACACCGCTGGCAGACGCGCCCGCAGCGGTTCACGCAGCGATAAATCTTTGGGAATCACAATAATCTGCGAGACGTTCGATTGCGGAAAAATCGCATCCAACGGCAGATAAAAGCGCGGCACACCCGAACCGACCCATGTCGTTACCCGCTCCACGCCCTCTTCTTGCAGCAAACGGGCTTCGATGCGTTTGGTGATGGCTTCATTGGCGGCAAAACTCGTTCCTTCTGGCGACCACACATCCACCAACACTTCCACCCGAATCGAATCAGGGAAGAACTGCTGCTGCACTTTCTTCATCCCAGCCATACCCAGCGCAAACACGCCCAGCATGATGCCGATGGTTAGCCAACGGTGTTCCACGCACCAATTCACCATGCGGCGGAAACGGTTGTAAAACGGCGTGTTGTAGATGTGTTGCCCTGCATTGGCGGCATGGTGGGGTTTGATTTTCAATAAGCGCGTACCCAAATACGGCACAAAGTAAACCGAAACAATCCAGCTCAACACCAGCGCCATCACGGTCACGGCAAAAATCGCAAAGGTGTATTCACCGACGGTTGAACGCGCCACACCAATCGGCAAAAAACCCACCGCCGTAATCAGCGTACCCGTCAGCATCGGGATCGCGGTGATTTCGTAGGCGAAGGTGGCGGCACGCACTTTGTCGTAACCCTCTTCCATCTTGGTCACCATCATTTCCACGGCGATGATGGCATCGTCCACCAACAAGCCCAGCGCAATAATGAGCGAACCCAGTGAAATTTTGTGCAGCCCAATGCCCCAGTAGTGCATTCCCAAGAAGGTAATCGACAGCACCAGCGGAATCGTAATCGCCACCACCAGCCCGGGGCGGGTATCCAAATAATAGCGGCGGAACCACGGCAAATTCACGCCGTCGCGCTGGTGCAAACCCAAGCTCAAAAAGCTCACGCCCAGCACCACCGTAATCGCTTCGACCAACACCGCTAAAAATTCATTGACCGATTTAGCCACCGCTGCGGGTTGAAACTGCACCTTGGTCAAACGCACGCCGACGGGCAGCGTCGATTCGATTTGCTGGGTTACGCTGTCCAACGCCTTGCCCAGCACGATGATGTCGCCGCCCTTGGACATGGAAATGCCCATCGCAATCACCTCCTGCCCTTGGTGGCGGATTTTGGTCACGGGCGGGTCGATGTAGGTGCGTTGGATGGTTGCAATATCACCCAAGCGCAACTGGTTACCCGAAGCGCCACGAATCGGCATGGCGCGGAGTTGTTCCTCGGCTTCCAGTTGCCCCGTTACGCGCAGTTGCACCATATCGCTGGTGGTTTGCACCGCGCCACCGTTTTCAACCGCATTTTGTTGCCCCAGCGCGGCAATGACTTGGTTCAAATCCAAACCCATCGCAGCGAGGCGTTTTTGCGAGATTTCAACGGTGATTTTTTCATCCTGCACGCCCATCAGCTCGACTTTATTCACATCCGGCACGCGTAAAAGACGCTGGCGGATATTGTCGGCAAACACTTTGATTTCAGCGGGCGAGTAGCCTTGTGCTTCCAGCGCGTAAATCACGCCAAACACATCGCCAAACTCGTCATTGAAAAACGGGCCTTGCACGCCAGTGGGCAGGGTGGGTTTCAAATCGCCAATTTTTTTGCGCACGGTGTACCAGATATTGCCCACTTCCGCCGAACGGGTGAAATCCTTCACCTGAAACAGCGTAGTGGCTTCACCGGGTTTCACAAAGGTGCGGATTTTGTCGGCATTCGGCACTTCTTGCAGGGTGCGTTCGACCTTATCCGCAACTTGCTCCGCCATTTGCTGCGCCGTCGCCCCCGGCCAGAACGACCGTACCACCATCATGCGAAAGGTAAACGGCGGGTCTTCATCCTGCCCCAGTTGAAAAAACGCGCTCGCGCCCAGAATCATCAGCACGACCATCAAAAACCGCGTCAATGGTGCATGGTTAATCGCCCAGCGCGAAAGGTTAAAACCCTTTTCAGGGTGTAGATGTTTATCTTTCATGCTGTGCCTCACTTCGCTACAGTTTCAGTAGCTGCGGATGCAGAACTGGCGGGCGTTGCAGGAGGATTAGTCGGTTTTTTGTATTTATCTTGATAAACGGTCACCTTCTGCCCCGCATTCAATACATGCACCCCCGCCGCCACAACCTGCATCCCTGCTTGCAAACCGCTTTTGACGATGACCGAATCACCATCGGGCGCACCCAGTTCAACGGGCTGCGATTTCACGGTCATGCTCGCGGGGTCAAACACCCATACCGCCGAACCCTTGCCACTTGTGCCATGTTCTTTCAGCGCACTGGTCGGCAGCTTGATAACCCCTTCGGCAACTTTTGCCCCACGCGGCTGCACGGTAACGGTCGCGCCCAAGGGTGGTGGATTGTCTTTTAACGCCACCTTGACCGTAAACGTGCGCGTGACGGCATCGGCACTGGCGGCAACTTCCCGCACTGTTCCTTCACGCACATCGGCTGAACCCCATACCCGTACTGCGGCGGGCGCTCCTACCTTCATAGCAGCAATTTGATTTTCAGGAACGGAAATAACCGCATCCCGTACCCCATCTTGTGCGATACGCACCACGGGCGAACCCGCAGCAACCACTTGCCCGACCTCGGCTTCGACTGCCGTCACCACGCCCGCCACATCCGCAATTAAAGTGGTGTAAGCCGCCTGATTGCCCTGTGCCGAGGCTTGGGCTTGAACTTGATCAAACTGGCTTTGTGCGGCTTTGAGCGTGGCCTCGCGCCGCTCTAATTCCGCCGCACTAATGAAGTTTTGTTCCCGCAGCCCTTTGTAACGCTTGTATTCTGCCGCCGCCAAATCCAAGTTGGTTCGCGCCGATTGCACCTGCGATTGGGCGGCTTGGGCGGCAAGTTGGTAATCTTGGGCATCAATCCGCGCTAACACCTGCCCCGCGTGGACATGTTGCCCCAATTCGACCGTGCGCTGCACGATTTTGCCTGCCACGCGAAAACCGAGGCGGGATTCGACACGGGCGCGGACATCGCCGGAAAATTCCTGCCCCGATTGCAGGTTTTCTGCCCCGATGGTGAGGAGCTTGACCGCGCGAATCGGCTCCTCGGTCGGCGTGGGTTTAGAACACGCTCCTAGCAACAAGCCAGAAGCCAGCACTGCCGCAAGGGGCAGCATGGAAGGGAAAGGAAAAGAGAACGATTTGGCAGACATACAGCTCCAACACGATGATTTCAACGACTAACCAGTTAATGACTAACTGGTTAGTAATTTAGACGAAATCGCGGGAACTGTCAAATGCCGAGTGCGATGGGGTCGGAACGGCTTAGTAACGGCTTAGTATTGGTAAACGCCGCGTTTGGTTTTACGACCCAAATGACCCGCAGCGACCATTTCGCGCAGCAAGGGGCAGGGGCGGTATTTGCTGTCACCGAATTCGGACAAATACACTTCCATCACCGCTAAACACACGTCCAAACCAATCATGTCCGCCAACGCCAAGGGGCCGATGGGTTGGTTGCAGCCGAGTTTCATGCCGGCATCAATATCTTCGGGGGTGGCGATGCCTTCGGCGAGTACAAAAAATGCCTCGTTAATCATCGGAACCAAAATACGGTTTACCACAAAGCCGGGGGCATTTTTCACGGTGATGGGCGATTTACCCAGCGCTTTGGCCATCGCTTGCACGGCATCGTGCGTGGCATCGCTGGTTTGCAGGCCGCGAATAATTTCGACCAGCGCCATCATCGGCACGGGGTTGAAAAAGTGCATACCGATGAATTTATCGGCACGGCTGGTAATCGCCGCCAGCTTGGTGATGGAGATCGAGGAGGTGTTGGAAGCGATGATGACTTCAGGCTCGACCAACGCATCAATTTGCTTGAGGATTTTGACTTTCAGGTCGTAATTCTCAGTAGCGGCTTCGATCACCAGTTGCGAGCCTTGGAGGTCATCGTAATTCGTGCTGCCTTTGATGCGTGCCAACGCCGCTTCTTTATCCGCAGCGGTGATTTTTTCTTTTTTCAGCAGACGATCCAAGCTACCGCTCACGGTGGCAATGCCTTTGGCGACGGCGGCATCGGAAATATCAATCATCACCACGTTGATGCCCGATGTAGCGCAGGCTTGGGCGATGCCGTTGCCCATTGTGCCCGCACCAATGATGCCGACGCTGGTGATGGAAGGGGTTGTTGTGTTGCTCATACGGAAGACTCCTGAGGTTGTTTGGCTCTGAAAAGAGCGGGGATTTTGGTCTTGGATTTGCTACTGGATGCGGTACTGCGAAGGGTCTGTTTATCGATCACTTCCCACGAAGGGCGGGATTCGGATTCGCTCACATTCGGTTCGTAGGGTTTGCTGAAGAACGGGTCGGACAACGCGGCACTGGGTCGGCTGTATTCGCGTTCACGCTCACGTTCACGGCGAGGGGGGGGCGTGTAACTCAGGGTTTCGATCGTGATTTTGGTTTTCACCAGCTTTTCGATCTCGGAAACCAAACGCGCCTCGTTATTGCCACCGACAAAACTCACCGCCAAGCCCGAAGCACCTGCCCGCCCTGTACGCCCAATGCGGTGGATGTAATCTTCGGCGTTATAGGGAATGTCCATGTTGAACACAGCGGGAACGTCTTTAATATCCAGCCCACGCGCGGCGACATCGGTACAAATCAGCAAATCGACTTCACCTTTTTTGAAGGCATCCAATGCTTTCAGGCGTTCATCTTGGCTTTTATCACCGTGAAGGGCGGCGGTTTTCAAGCCATCGCGCTCCAACGCCCGCGCCAGCCGTCCGCAGCCCAGTTTGCTATTCACAAAAACAAACGCCTGCCGAATGCCGCGTGTGCGCAAAATTTGGTGCAGTGCAAGGCGTTTATCGTCATCCGATACGGTGTAAAACCGCTGTTCCACTGTAGAAGCGGCGGCATTGGCACGCGCTACTTCAATCGTCACCGGATTTTGCAGATAGCTGCTAGCGAGCTTTTTAATTTCTGGCGAGAAGGTCGCGCTAAAGAGTAAAGTGGTGCGCTGTTGCGGTAGGTACGACAAAATGCGCTGCAAATCGGGCAGGAAGCCAATATCCAGCATCCGGTCGGCTTCATCCAGCACCACGTATTCGACTTGGTTCAGCACCGCGCTTTTCGCTTCGATGTGATCCAGCAAACGCCCCGGAGTCGCCACCAGCACCTCTACGCCCAGTTTGAGTTCTGCAATTTGGGGTTTGATGTCCATGCCGCCAAACACCACCGCGCTGCGCAGATGGGTATATTTGGCATACAGCTTGACCTGCTGCGCGACCTGATCCGCCAACTCGCGCGTGGGCAGTAGTACCAACGCCCGCACAGGATGGCGAGCGGGAGAGGTGGATGTGTTTTCGTGTTTCAGCAAACGGTGCAGCAGCGGCAGGGAAAACGCGGCGGTTTTCCCCGTTCCAGTCTGTGCAGCGCCCATCACATCCTGCCCCGTCATCACCACGGGGATGGCCTGTGCCTGAATGGGGGTCATAGAGTCGTAGCCCATTTCAGCCACGGCACGCGCCAAAGGCGCTGCCAATTGCAATTGGGCAAAGGGAGCGGGGATCGGGGTCGAAGATTGTTCAGTCATGTATCCGTATTATCCCTTAACCGCGTTGTAACGGGGGTTTGCTCACGCTTTGGGCAAAGTAACTCCGACTTGCCCTTGGTATTTTCCGCCACGATCTTTGTAGCTGACTTCGCATACATCGTCTTTATCGCTTTCAAAGAATAGAACTTGCGCACACCCTTCGCCCGCATAAATTTTGGCGGGTAGTGGTGTGGTGTTGGAAAATTCCAGCGTCACATACCCTTCCCATTCCGGTTCAAAAGGGGTGACGTTCACGATAATGCCGCAGCGGGCATAGGTACTTTTACCCAAGCAAATCGTCAGCACATTGCGTGGAATGCGGAAGTATTCCATCGTCCGCGCCAAGGCAAAGCTATTGGGCGGGATGATGCAGACATCGCTGTGGAAATCGACAAAACTTTTTTCGTCAAAATTCTTCGGGTCAACCACGGTGCTGTGGATGTTGGTAAACACCTTGAACTCAGGGGCGCAGCGAATATCGTAGCCGTAGCTGCTGGTTCCGTAACTGACAATTTTTTGACCGTCACGCTGGCGGATTTGCCCGGGCTCAAACGGCTCAATCATGCCGTGCTTTTGTGCCATCTGGCGAATCCATTTGTCGCTTTTAATACTCATATTGGATGCTCACGTACTCGTAAAAGTTTTTTTCTGAATTGGATTCAAGTGGATGCAAGTGGATTCGATTGTAAGCAGCGAAAATCACAGCACTATGAAAAACCATGCCCTACTCTTTCCCCTTTTAACCCTTGTGGTAGCACTGGCTGCTTGTTCTGAAAAAACGCCCACCAACACCCCAGCCGGAGCCGCATCAGCAATGGGGGCAGCGGTCGAGGATGATTACCGCGCTCCCTCCCCCGCTCGTCCCACCACCTTAACGGCAACCCCCAAACCCACGAGTCAATGTTCTATCGACATGGTGAACTACACCGTCGCCGCGCCCAGTAACACGATAGTCGATAAAACCCGCCTCAAACTACAAGGCTGGGCGGCGGATGCGACGCAAGGCATTGTGCCGCGTCAGGTGTATGTCGAAATCGAAGGAAGCCAAAAAATGTGGGCGCGTGCCGTCATCGGCATCGATCGCCCCGATGTGGTCACGCATTTCAATAAACCCGAACTCGGCAAAGCGGGTTGGAGTGCCTTTATCAACCTCAGCACCTTGCCCGCTGGAAAGTACACCCTGCACATTGTGCAAATTCTGCCCGACAATTCCGAAACCCTGTGCAACCCGCAGCGCACGCTGACGCTACCGTAATCAGGTAGTAGGAAACCAGCCTTTGGTCATTACCTGCTCCATCGTCCAAGGGCAGGTTTCAGGAAAGATGGCGGCACTTAAACCGGTTTCTTTAGCCGCCATTGACACGGCATCGCGGTACGCAATCCGTATCCATTTTTCATCCGACAATTTGGGGCGGAGGCTGGGTATGTCTTCTAAGCGATCTTCGATGGATTCACGCTGATCCCGAATCGTGCGTAGCCAGCTATTTCCACGAAAATTCGGTTGAAATTCCCACTTCAGCAAGTGCATCAACAACACTGCCATGCGGCTTGCAATTTCGCGCTGTTCGCTTTTTCCCACGTCTTCAATCTCCTCGGCGATATGCGCCCAATCTAAATGCTGAAACTGCCCTGCACGTATCAGTGCCACTTGCTCGTGCGCCCATGCCACGATGTCGGTTTCGTAACAGGTGATGCTATTTGCTATTCCATTCATCATTACCTCCATTTCACGCCTAAACCATTCTTAGACCTATTATCACGGCACACGGTGATGCCAATACCGCTGCTGCTGAACGCGCCAGCATATGGGGTTATCGGTATTTTGATCCCCTGTCCATGATTGCCAAATCATCGCGCCGCAGTGGGGTGAATCCAGCACGGTGATGGGGCGTTGTTGCAGCCGTTCGGTGACGGGGGGGGCGGGATGCCCGTAGCGGTTGCGGTATCCGGCTTGAATCATTCCCCAACGCGGTGCAACGGCATCCAAAAATTCCGCGCTGCTGGATGTTTTACTGCCGTGGTGTGGAATCAGCAACACATCTGCCTTCAACTGCGTGGGGCGGGTTTGAACTAAATGCGCTTCTTGTTCCTTCTCAATATCTCCCGTTAAGAGCGCGGTTTGCAAACCGTTGCTAATCCGCAGCACGCACGAGAGGGGGTTGGATTTTTTATTGCGTTCGTAATCCTCGGCTTCGGGGTGCAATATCTCAAAATGCACGCCGTCCCACTTCCAATTCTGTCCAGCTTGGCAACGCTCTAACGGGGGCGCATTGGCGGGGAGCGCGTCGGGAGTGGCGGAAGTCAGCAGCGTCACATGGGGCTGCATGGCGAAAACCGCACCCGATCCGCCCACATGGTCGCTATCGCGGTGGCTTAATACGACACGATCCAGCCGCACATTCAAGGCTTGCAGCAGCGGTACGATAACGCGGTGTCCGGCATCGTTTTCCGTGCTGTAGCGCGGCCCCGTGTCGTACAACAGGGCATGATTCGCCGTGCGCACCAGTACCGCATTGCCCTGACCCACATCGGGCGCGAGGATTTCAAACGCTCCCGCAGGCGGTAACGGCGCTTGCCACAGCAGCACGGGCAGCAGCAGGGGAATGCCGCAAACACGCATCGTCCACGACCACGGCAACACCATCACCACCCCGCCCAATACGCCCAACGCGCCCAACCACCACGGCGGAATCGCTACCGTCCAAGTCGCCCACGACAACGCAGCCAGCCATTGCAGATACACCATCAGCACGGAACTGGCATGGGCAGCCAGCTCCCACAGCGGTGGAATCAACACGCCCAGCATCGCCAACGGTGTGACCAGCAACGTAATCCACGGAATAGCCAGTGCATTCGCCAGCAGCCCTACCAGCGAAACTTGCCCGAACAAAATCAACGTCAAGGGCGTGAGTGCCACCGTAATCACCCACTGTTCACGCAAATGGGACACGATAGGGTTTTTGATGTCCGCCCCATGATTCGCGCCCGAATCGCTGGCAAATAACACGCCCACCGCGACAAAACTCAACCAAAATCCGGCCTGCAACAACGCCCACGGATCACGCAACACCACCGCCACGCACGCCAATATCCACACCGCTACCCACGGCCAGCGCAAACCCGCCAAGCGCAACAACACAACGGTTGCCAACATGATGCAAGTGCGCTGCGCCGGAACGCCCCAGCCCGAAAACAACGCATACGCCACCGCCAACACCACACCGCCCAGCAAAGCCGCGTTGGTTGCCGGAAACGCCAAACACAATCGCCCCGAACGCCGCCACAACCACCCGACCACGCCCACCGAGAACCACGCGAACATGGTGATATGCAAACCAGAAATCGCCACCAAATGCGCTACACCTGTCGCGCGAAAAACGTTCCAATCGGCGCGGTCGATGGCGGCTTGGTCGCCCAACACCAGCGCGGCAATCAAACCGACCAAACCCGCTTGCCCGTTGGCAGAAAACGCCGACAGTTGCCGATAAATGCGGTCACGCACCAGTTGACGGGCAAGGGCGATGGGGTAGCGTCCGGTTTGCTCCAAGCGCTGCGGCGGTGGGTCTTTGCTTCCGGTGCGGACGTAGCCCGTGGCCTGCACGCCTTGTTCCCACAGCCACAATTCATAATCAAACCCATGCGGATTGCGTGCGCCGTGCGGGGCTTTCACGCGAATCAGCATCGACCAACGCTCACCCGCTTGCAGTGGAGGCGGGTTTTTATCGTACCAACCGATGTCGAGCAAAGGTGGTAATTCCTTTTCTATTGCTATTTCGGTTTCTACTTTTTCTAATTGCAAACGAAATCGAATCCCCGATTCATTGCGCTGCGGCAAACTCGCTACCACGCCCGTCACCCAGATATTGCGCCCTTCTAATGCAGGATTGAGCGTATTTTCCGCATAAACCACCGAACGCCATCCCACTAACCCAAATCCTAAAATAGCAAAAATAATACTGAGAATAATGCCGTAAATAATACTATAAATAATCGTATTTACTATCTTTTTATGAGCTATGGGTGCAGATAGAGCAAGCGTTAGCAGAATAAGCAGCGTAAAAATCGAAAAGCCGACCATGAACGTATACGATTTTTCCTCCCACAACGCCACCTGCTGCAATTGCAACACCGTACCCAACAAAAAAAACCCGCCGAAGCGGGTTGGAGATAAAAGCAAGGTGAACCTATTTCAGTATCTTTGCATTATTTCTGCGAAAGAACCCAAGCGGTCAATTTCTTGGCTTCGGCTTCGGTCACGTTGTTCGGTGGCATGGGCGTTGGCCCCCACGTACCGGAACCACCTTTGATAATTTTAGTGGCGAGCATATCGGCGGCTTTTTTATCGCCAGCGTATTTCTTCGCTACGTCTTTGTACGATGGGCCTACAACCTTTTTATCCACCGCATGGCAAGCCAAGCAACCTTTGGATTTCACCAAAGCGTCATCCGCAGAAGCGGTTTTATCTGCTTTGGCGGCTTTCTTGTCCTCAGCTTTGCTGGCAGGAGCTACAGGGGCTGAGGCTTTTTTGTCGTCCGCTTTAGCAGCAGGTTTCTTATCCTCAGCCTTGCTAGCGGTTGCTACAGGTTTGGAAGCAGCCGATGCAGGTGCAGCAGGCGTTGCAGCCGAATTCGATGCTTTTTTATCGCCGAACGGTGCGCCGTTGACGGTCAAACCAGCTTCTGAGAATTTGGCAGAAGTTTTATCGCCAAAACCGTTCACACGGGCTTTCAAATCGTTCCAGTCTTTGAAATTGCCTTTTTTGCGCTCATCAATGACGCGCTTGGAAATCGCGGGGCCGATGCCTTTCACGCTATCCAATTCGGCTTCATTGGCGGTGTTCACATCGACCGCTGCAAACGCAACCACTGCGTACAGCAGGGTGAGGAACATTAAAAAATTTTTCCACATGATTCAAATCCTTTCAAGATTCAGGTTGCAGCAAAAAAGCACACAAAAGCACACAACACTGGTTGCTTAATGCGTCAGGTGTGCAAAGCGTTGACAGGGGTGGGCTGTGCCGATGCAAATGCGAGCAACTCCCCCAGCAAATCGTTGGCAATAACCACGCTGTCTTTATACCCTTCGCAATCAATCAAAAAATTGTAACGATACTCTTCCGCACACACCGTAATCACCTGCAAAGCCATGCGGTATTTGGTTTTATTGGTTTTGAAAGGGGTATTAGAAATTAACTCCTCCAGCAGCCGATGCAGTTTATGGCTATGCGAATAAGCACCATACGTGCTACGTGTTGCTAAAAGAAACTTTATCAACATTTCTAACATTTGTTGATAATGAAAACAGTGGAGCGAACAATCCTGAATCGTGGTTTTTTCCAATAAGTCGATATTCACGGCGTGCTGCCATGCTTTTCCGGCTAGATTATTGGCATTCTCAAAATGTTGAAATTGTTCGCTATACGACATTTTAATTCCCCAAAGCGTTGACATACGCCCGTACACCTTGTTCCACGCTGGAAAATACATGGTCGCACCCCGTGCCGCGCAAACGGGTTAAATCGGCTTGCGTGTAGCTTTGGTATTTGCCCCGCAGCGCATCGGGGAAGGGGATGTATTCAATCATGCCAGCGGCTACGGCATCGTCCAATGTCAGCGGATTTTCGCCCGCCTTTTCACGCAGGGTATTGACTACGGTGATGGCAATATCATTAAATGGTTGCGCCCGCCCTGTGCCGAGGTTATAAATACCGCTGATATGAGGATTATCAAAAAACCACAAATTCACGGCAACCACATCATCAATAAACACAAAATCGCGCATTTGTCCGCCTGCCGGATAACCGCCGTATTCACCGAATAATTTGACTTTGCCTTCTTTTTGGTATTGGTGAAATTGGTGAAACGCCACGCTTGCCATGCGGCCTTTGTGCTGCTCACGCGGGCCGTACACATTAAAATACCGAAAACCTACTACCTGATAATGCGGATGCGGTAAGGCGATGCGGCGCATCACTTGGTCAAATAATAATTTGGAATAGCCGTAGACATTCAGCGGCAGTTCAAAACGCGGGTCTTCGCTGAAGGTGTTGGAGCCGCCATACGTTGCCGCCGAGGAAGCGTAGAGCAAGCGCGAACCCTGTTTTTGGCAAGCCTCAAACAAGCGGCAAGTGAGCGTGTAATTGTTCGCCATCATGTACTTGCCGTCTTGCTCCATTGTGTCGCTGCACGCGCCTTCGTGGAAAACGGCTTCGACTTTGCCATAAGTGCCTTGGGCGAAGGCGGTGTAAAACGTGTCGGCATCCACGTAATCGGCAATGCGCAAATCCGCGATATTGCGAAATTTATCGCCTTGCTTGAGGTCATCTACCGCAATGATGTTATCCATGCCACGCGCATTCAAGCCCTTGATGATGTTGCTACCAATAAAACCAGCCGCGCCGGTTACTACGATTCGGGTCATATGTGTGTCCAATTTCTCAATGTTGAGCGATAACGGAATTTTAGGGGTGTGATGCGTCACCACGGTATGGTATTTTTAATACCTCTTGAAATCTTGCTAACTTGGAGTAATTTTATGGAAACCGGAAAAATTGTGACTTGGATTGACCAAGTTCAACCCCTGTTGATCGCCTTCGGCTTGAAGCTGATTGGTGCGATTGCCGTCTTCATCATCGGGCGGTGGCTGATTCACCGTGTCACCAATCTCATTGGCGTGGGCATGACGCGCCAAAAGCTCGACCCTACCGTCCAGCGTTACTTGGTGAGTTTTATCAGCGTTGCCTTGAATATCACGCTGGTGGTGGCGATTTTGGGTTACTTTGGGGTGGAAACCACATCGTTTGCTGCTTTGGTAGCGGGCGCGGGTGTGGCGATTGGCGCGGCGTGGAGCGGTTTGCTCGGCAATTTCGCATCCGGCATCTTCTTGCTGGTGCTGCGCCCGTACCAAGTCGGTGATTACGTTTCCATTGGCGGTGTGGAAGGTACGGTGTTGGAGCTGGGTTTGTTTGGAACCACCATCAACACACCGGACAATGTGAAAACCATCGTGGGCAACGGCAAAATCATGGGCAATGACATCAAAAACTTCACGGCAAACCCTTATCGCCGTGTTGATTTGGTCGCGCAGTTGGCAGGTAGTGCCGATGTGCATAAAGCGATTGCCTTACTCGGTGCAGCGGTTGCCAAAGTGCCGAACGTGTCGAAAGACCCGGGCGTGGTGGTGGAGATTTTGGAATTTACGCCCTTTGGCCCTAAATTGGCGGTGCGTCCCTCGTGCCACACCAACGATTATTGGCAAGTGTATTTTGATACCAACAAAACCATTGCCGAGACCTTGGGTGCAGCCGGATTCCCCGTAGCAACCAATCCCGTGACGGTTTACACCCCTGTTTGAAACAGTCCTGCAAGCCCATTCAGCGCGTGGGCTTGCCACAATGCAATCACCAGCAGCGTGCAACCGGCTGCAATGATGTCATCGAGCAAAATGTAAAAACCGACCTTCTGCCACGCGCGGGGGTCGTTTTGCAAGTCAAGGCGATCACATAAACGATCCGCCCACGCAACGGGGCCGAGTTTGATCGAATCAAAAAACCGGAACAGGACAAACGCCGCGAATTGTCCCCAAAATCCGGTGGGCATCACCAGCAACAAAATCAGCCAGATCGCCACAATTTCATCCCACACAATGCTGCCGGGGTCGGGCGTATCCATGTGCTGGGCGGTCACGCTACACGCCCACCAGCCCAGCGGCAACGACACCAGCAGCACCAGTCCCCAGAGCCAATCGGTCATCCAAGGCGAGAGCAGCACGAACAGCCCCCAGCCCAACAGCGTACCCGCCGTACCCGGCGCACCCCGCACCAAACCCGACCCAAAGCCCAGTGCAATCCAGTGCGCAGGGTGGGAGCGCAGAAAACGTAAATCCAAACGAAACCATTCTTGAGACATAGTGCAATGCGTGACGAGAGCCAAAAGCCGATAGCTTACCGCCCTTTTGCCCCCCACCCAACACGAAGGAAGAATCGAAAAATACTTAATACCAAAATAGAATTAAGTATTACAATGGATTCGTTCCCGCCGTTCGCAACCCATTCACAACCCGTTCAAGCTACTTAGGAGGCTTCATGAAACCGCGCAATCAACTCCTTATCATCGATCCGCAAAACGATTTTTGCGACATTCCCCACGCCGCGCTCCCCGTAGCGGGTGCTATGGCGGATATGGAACGCATTGCTGACTTGATTACGCACGGTCGGCATCACCATGCCTTGCATTCGATTACGGTCACGCTGGATTCCCACCCCGCGCTGGCGATTGAGCGCCCGGGTTTTTGGCTGACCCGTAGCGGAGATGCGGTTACACCGTTTACCGTTATTCACCATGCCGCCGTGCAAGCGGGTGAGTTTCAGCCGCGCCAGCCGCAGCAACGGGAATACGTGCTGCAATACCTGCAAGCGCTGGAGGCGGGCGGTAAATACCAGCTCATGATTTGGCCTGCGCACTGCATTCTGGGAACATGGGGACACGCCATGCCGACCGTGGTGAGCGATGCCCTCTACCAATGGGAATTGGCAACGCAAACGCCCGTGCAAAAAGTGCTGAAAGGATTGCATCCACTCACCGAGCAATACAGCGCCATCCGCGCCGAAGTGCCATTACCGAACGAGGTGCAAACCCATACCAACCAAGGGCTGGTGGATTCGGTCATCCCGCCAGAACACGGCTATTTGCTGGTAACGGGCGAGGCCAGCAGCCACTGCGTGCGGGCGACGTTGATGGACATTTTGCACTCCATCCCCCCCGAACGCCGTGCGCAAGTGCTGGTAATAACCGATTGCATGAGTCCGGTAACGGGCTTTGAAGCGCAAACCGCCCAATTTTTTGACGACTGCCGTCGCCTCGGTCTGCAAACACTAACGGCTGCTCAAGCCAAGGAGTTACTCCATGCCGATTATTAAAAGCCTGCTGGAAACCGATTTATACAAATTCACCATGTGGCAGCCGATGCTCAATGGTATGCAGGAAAATCAGGCGCGGTATGAATTTGTGTGCCGTAATCGCCCCGAATTTCCATTAAGTGAATTAGCCGATGAAGTGAATGCCGAGCTGGATTATCTCTGCACCCTGCGTTTCACCGAAGACGAGTTACATTATCTCGGCAGCCTGCGCTATATCAAGCGGAGTTTTGTGGATTTTTTACGGATTTTCCAATTCCAGCGCCAGAATATCAAAGTGTATGCCGAAGGGGATGTGCTGCGTATTACCGCGCAGGGTTCTCAAATCCATGTTATGGGTTTTGAAATTTACGTGTTGGCGATTGTGAATGAATTGTATTTCCGTCACCTTTCTCGCCAAAATCCCCATATCAACCCCTTGAAAAAAGGGCGTGCTTTATTGTCGGAAAAAATTAATCTCCTGCAAAACACGCTGCTTCGGCAAAATGCCCACGATTTGGAAGGGTATCCATTTATCTTTTTTGAATTTGGGGTACGCCGCCGTTTTTCGGGAGAATGGCAAGAAGAAGTGGTGCGCACACTGGCCAATGAATTACCCGATTCGTTCAAAGGAACGAGCAATGTATATCTGGCAAAAAAATTCAATTTAACGCCCGTTGGAACGATGGCGCATGAATACCTGCAAACCTTTCAAGCCATGCGCGGGGTACAGTTGCGCTATTTTCAAAAAGTGGCATTGGATAAATGGGTGCAAGAATACCGAGGCGATTTGGGTATTGCGCTCACCGATGTCGTTGGCATGGATGCGTTTTTAGCCGATTTCGATTTATTCTTCGCCAAGTTATTCGACGGTTTACGCCACGATAGCGGTGACCCTATCGAATGGGGTGAAAAAGCACTGGCACATTATGCCAAATTAGGAATTGAACCTTCCACCAAGCGGCTGGTATTCTCGGATGGTTTGGATATACCCACAGCACTGCGTTTGCATGAATACTTTATGCACCGTGTGCCAACGGGTTTCGGCATTGGCACGAATTTGAGTAATGATGTCGGGTTCACCCCGTTAAATATCGTGATGAAACTCATCGACTGCAACGGACAACCCACCGCCAAATTATCCGATTCTCCGGGTAAAACCCTGTGTGAAAATCCTGTTTTTTTGCATTATTTACGTCAGGTTTTTGAAAAATGAACCATCCCACTTCTTTCCACGCCGCCGTTTGTATCGGTCGGTTTCAGCCTTTGCATGAAGGGCATTTGGCGATGATTCGCGCTACGCTGGCGGCTGCACCGATTGGTGTGGTGGTCGTGGGGTCGGCGTTTCGGGCGCGGAGTCCTAAAAATCCGTTTACATGGCAGGAACGTGCATCCATGCTGAATAATGCGCTCTCGAAAGAGGAGCAATCACGCATTCGCATTTTGCCGATTCGGGATTATTACAACACCCCACGCTGGGCGCAGGCGGTGCAAGAAGGCGTGGCGAAGTTAGTGGGCGCGGGGTCGATTGCGCTCATTGGGCATTTGAAGGATGCCAGTAGCCATTATTTGCATCATTTTCCGGATTGGAATTTTTTGCCGATGGATCGCCATTTGCCAGTCGATGCCACGCCCATCCGCGATGCCTATTTTGCAGAAACGCCACTGCCCACCGAATGGCTGCCCGCCACCACGTTGGAATTTTTGCGGATGTGGGCGCAGCAACCGGAATTTGCTGCTCTACGCCAAGAATGGGAAATGCTGCGCGACTACCGTAAAGCGTGGGAAGCTGCACCGTATCCGCCAATCTTCTCGACCGTTGATGCCGTGGTGACCTGTCAGGGGCATGTGTTACTCATTCGGCGGGGTCGCGCTCCCGGGAAAGGCTTGTGGGCGCTTCCGGGTGGGTTTGTCGAGCCTGCCGAAACGCTGTACCACTCCGCCGTGCGGGAGTTACAAGAAGAAACGAATCTATCCGTAACACCCGATACGCTGCACCGCAGCTTACGCGCCGTGAAAGTATTCGATCATCCTGACCGCAGCCAACGCGGACGCACCATCACGCACGCCCATTATTTTGAATTAGATCAATTAGATCAACCACTTCCAGCAATTGAAGCAGGGGATGATGCCGCACAAGCGCAATGGATTCCTATCACTAAATTGCCCATGATGGAATCGGGTTTTATGGATGATCATTTCCACATTTTGGGTACTTTTTTGCACGGCATTCGATATATCATGGAAGCCTAAAACGAAAATCGAATGAGGAGACATCATGGTAGATGCAGTGTTTGCCAAAACCCCGAAGGGAGCAGATGAACTGATCGTCAAAACGGGTGACTTAACCCCCCGTATGCGCTGGGTGCTGATTTTGATCGATGGAAAACGCACCATTTCTGAATTGCGTAACATGATGCCAGCCGACGACCTCCTGCATACCCTTGGTATGCTGGAGGAAGATGGTTACATCGTTTTGGTGGATGCCGAACACCCTGCGCCGGCGCTTGCAGCCAAAGGCACGGTGATCAAAAAGGCGACTTCGACGGAGCCTCCCGATATTTTGGCGTTTACGCCCCTGCCCACCACGCCAGACCCCACGCGCCTCTTGCACACACGCAACTTTATGGCGAATACGTTGAAGACCTTTATTGGTATGGTAGGTATTTCTTCACTGCTGGAACGTATTGAGAAAGCCAAAACCCAAGCCGAATTACGCGCATTGTTTCATGAGTGGTATCACACCATCGTCACGTCACGCGATGGCCGGCGGGAGGCCGAAGCACTACGCGCCAAGTTGCTGCAAATCATTTAGCCCATTCACTTTACCTGTCCACATTAGGTTACAAAAATCTTCTGCTCTAAAAAGCCACCGATGCAAAATGTGTGGTTCATTTTTCAGGAGATTTTCATGATGAACCGTCGTACCACGCTGACTAATTGGGCTTCTCTTGTGCTGTGTAGCACGCTCAGCGTACCGACTTGGGCAGTGGCTGCGGGAGATGAAAGCAGTGCTGGCGTAAGAGAAGCCTTGGCCAAGGGCGCAGAATTTGCGGTCAGCGAATTGGGACATCCGGGGGGGTTTGCCAACAATGAAAAAGTGCGCATCCCCCTCCCCGAATCCCTTAAAAAAGCCGAAGGTTTTGCACGCCAGTTGGGTTTTAGCAAACAAACCGATGATTTCATTCTTGCCATGAACCGCGCGGCGGAAATGGCGGTGGTCGAGGCAAAACCCATTTTGATTCAATCCATCAAACAAATGGGCGTTCGTGATGCGGTTGAAATCGTTACCGGTTCATCCGATGCTGCCACCCAGTATTTACGACGCACTACGTCAGACGACATCGCCGCACGCTTCTTACCCATCGTTAAACAATCCACCTCCAAGGTCGAATTGGCGCAAAAATACCAAAAATTCGTGGGGGGCGCAGCCAAATTGGGCTTGGTCAATGAGAAAGAAGTCGACTTGGACAACCACATCACCCGCAAAGCGATGGATGGGGTTTTTCTCATGGTAGCCGAGCAAGAAAAACGCATCCGCAAAGACCCCATCGGAGCCGGTAGTGCGCTTTTGGGTCGGGTATTTGGAAACCGTTGATAAAGGGAAAACCCCTGTATCAAACGCCATTCACTGCGTGGCATTGTTTCTACAATCTGATCTTGTGTGCTAACTAACTTTCAGGAGTATTACAGATGAATCATCAAATGGATCGTCGTTCAGTTATTAAAAACGCGGGTATTGCTGGGATTCTGGCTGTGGGTGCGGCTCCGGCTGTTCACGCACAGGCGGCGCTTCGCTGGCGTTTGGCTTCCAGCTTCCCCAAGTCGTTGGATACCATTTTTGGTGCTGCTGAAGTTTTCGCCCAAAAAGTGAGTGAAATGTCGGGCGGCAAATTCACTATCTCGGTTCATGCGGGCGGTGAGTTGATGCCTCCTTTCGGCGTGGTAGACGGCGTACAAGCCGGAACCGTCGAAATGGCGCATACCGCCCCGTACTATTTTCATGGCAAAGATGAAACATTTGCACTGGGTTGCACCATTCCCTTCGGTTTGAATAGCCGCCAAATGACGGCGTGGATGTATGAAGGCAATGGCCTGAAACTGATGCGCGAGTTTTACGGCAAGTACAACATCATCAACTTCCCCGGTGGCAACACGGGCGCACAAATGGGTGGTTGGTATCGCAAAGAAATTAAATCGGTTGCGGATGTCAAAGGGATGAAAATCCGCATTGGTGGTTTTGCAGGCCGTGTGATAGAACGCATGGGCGGTGTTCCCCAGAACATTCCGGGCGGTGAAATTTACCAAGCCTTGGAAAAAGGCACGATTGATGCTGCCGAGTGGGTAGGCCCTTACGATGACCAAAAATTGGGCTTCAACAAGGTAGCACCCTTCTACTACTACCCCGGCTGGTGGGAAGGTGGCCCGCAGTTGGACTTCTTCATCAACACCAAGGCATTTGCGAGCCTGTCGGCAGAAAACAAGGCCATCGTTGAATGCGCTGCCGCGTTTGCCCACACCGAAATGCAAGCGAAATACGATGTCAAGAACCCCAATGCCTTGAAACAGTTGGTGGGTGCTAAAGTCAAGGTTCTGCCCTTCCCTGAAGATGTACTGAAACTGGCGTTCAAAGAGTCTATGGCTCTTTATGCCGAAGTCAGCGCGAAGAACCCGAATTGGAAAAAAGTGTACGACGATTACGCCGCATTCCGCCGTGATTCCAACCTGTGGTTCCGCTTCACCGAAATGAAGTTTGATCAGTTCATGCAGTCCCAAAAACTATAACGCTATAACGCTGTAAAACTTCCCCGTTATCCAGCATGAAAAAAGCCCCGCATTGCGGGGCTTTTTATTTTTCAATCACAGTGCTTTTGAAGTATTATAAAAATAACCATTTATACAATAAACGTCCCGGCATCAATGCGAAAGTGCCTGCAATTAAAATCCCGCCAACATAAACTCCAATTAAGTTAGCTTTATGTTTCATGATATTTCCTTTCCGTACCGCAAAATAAGAGGATGGGATGGAATACAAGACTAAGAAGCAAAATAAATGAATAAAGCCAAAATGCCCCAGAAATCTTGGGCCAATCTGTGCCGGCATCAATAAGGCAACTATCGCCGTTACTACCATCAGTACCATAAAATATTTCCCAATTGACCTATGTAGCAGAGTTCCTTTTTTCTGCAACAACAAGAAAGTGCCTAGGGCAAAAGCTAGTAAAACAGTAATTATATGAATATAAGATAAATATACATATGACATTTTTAATAATTTAATAAAAATTGGAGATTAAAGCACCACACTCCCCGCAAAACATTCCTGTCAGTTTTTAACTGGCTGACATTACTGCATTGCGGGGCTTTTTTTGGTGCTTACTTCTTACCGTCCTTTTCCAGTGCGTCTTGCATTGCCTTCATGGGGTCATCTTCTTCTACTTTCGCTGGCGTGCTGGCGGCAGCAGCAGGGTCGGTAGAGAAGTTGGCTTCCATTTGCAGTTGGACTTGATCCAAATCGACCTTTTCTTCTTTATCCAACCCACCGGAAACAATACCGGGGAAGATAATGATGAGGCCTACCATGATGATTTGAATAATCACAAACGGAACTGCACCTTTGTAAATCTGCATGGTGGTAACGGGTTGAATCGTTTGATGCGTCACGCGGTCGGTGTACTCTTTGGAGGGAGCCACGCTGCGCAAGAAGAACAAAGCAAATCCAAAGGGCGGGTGCATAAAGGAGGTTTGCATATTCACTGCCAGCAAAACACCAAACCAAATTAAATCAATCCCCAACTTTTCTGCCACCGGTGCAAGCAAGGGGACAACAATGAAGGATAACTCAAAGAAGTCTAAAAAGAATGCCAAAAGAAAAATCAACACATTGACCACAATCAAAAAGCCAATTTGTCCGCCGGGTAATCCGGTGAGCAAATGTTCTACCCATTTATGACCATCGACCCCTTGGAATACCAAACTGAAAATGGTAGAGCCGATCAAAATAAACACCACAAAGCTCGCCAATTTGGTGGTGGATGTGAGTGCCTGTGTCAACAATTTGAAATTGAGACGACCCCGCATCATCGCCATCACAATCGCGCCCATCGCGCCCATCGCGCCGCCTTCGGTGGGTGTTGCAATACCCAAGAAAATCGTACCCAGCACCAAGAAAATCAGCAGCAGCGGGGGAATCAACACAAAAGTCACCCGTTCGGCAATGCGCGAAAGCAAGCCCATGCGTGTGATTTTGTTGATAGATGCAATCACAAACGCCAAGGTAACACCCGCACACATCGCTACCACAATGGTTTCATCGGTTGCCACGCTAGCGACGGTTTCGCCTTTGAACCAGCTCAACACTTGGGCATAGTTTTTGCCGAAATAAATCGCTACGCCGCTGGAAATAATCGTCAAAATCAACAGGGATAACAGGCCGCTTTGACCATTGTCTTCCCGAATCGTGCGGGCTTCCGGTGGCAGTGCGGGAACCATTGCAGGGCGGAAAATGGCAATCATGGCAATAAAGCCCACATACATCACAGCAAGCATAAAGCCCGGAATAAATGCACCTTTGTACATATCGCCTACGCTACGCCCCAACTGGTCAGCCAAAATAATCAGCACCAGTGAGGGGGGGATGATTTGTGCCAATGTCCCCGAAGCTGCAATCACGCCCGAAGCAATCCGGCGGTCATAACCGTAGCGCAACATAATCGGCAGGGAAATCAAACCCATGGAAATCACCGATGCAGCTACCACACCCGTAGTCGCTGCCAATAACGCACCCACAAAAATCACCGCAAAAGCCAAACCACCGCGTATCGGGCCAAATAATTGACCGATGGTTTCCAGCAAATCTTCTGCCATACCGCTACGTTCTAGGATCAAGCCCATGAGGGTAAAGAACGGAATCGCCAGCAGTGTATCGTTTTGCATAATGCCAAAAAGCCGCAGCGGTAGGGCTTGCAGCAAGGCTTCGGGTAACAAGCCCAGTTCGACACCGACAAATCCAAAAAACAAACCGCAAGCACCCAAACTGAATGCCACCGGAAAGCCCAGCAGTAAGAAAAAAACCAGCCCCATAAACATCAACGGGGCCATGTTATTGGCAATGAGTTCCATCATTTTTTGTCTCCCAAGTTGGCTTTGACTTCGGCTATTTGGCGGATAACTTCAGCCAATTCTTCTTCTGCCGTTTTGTCGATTTTCTTGATCGTGGGGTCTTCAATCAAACCTTGTAAAAAGGCTACGCGCTTGATGATTTCCGATGCCCCTTGCAGTAGTAGCAGGGCAAATCCAAGGGGAATCATGGCATAGACTGGCCAACGCACCAGCCCCCCCGCGTTGGTGGAAATTTCACCCGATTGGTAGCCTTTCACAAAGAAAGGGATGCCGTACCACAGCATGGCAAAGCATACGGGGGTTAGAAAAGCAACAAAACCAAAAATGTCGATTTTGGTTTGGGTGCGTTTAGAAAAGCGGCTATAAACCACATCAATTTTGACGTGTTCCCCATTGAGTAGCGTGTAAGCCGATGCCAGCAAAAAGGATGCGGCAAACAAGTACCATTGCACCTCTAAAAAAGCATTCGACCCGACATTGAAGGCCTTGCGTACAAAGGCGTTCACCGCGCTGATAACGGTTGAGGCGAGAATCAACCAGATCACATACTTTCCGATCTGACTGTTTAGCCAGTCAACCTTTCTTGAAAATTTGAGTAGGGCGTTCATTGGTTCTCCAATTTCTCCATTTAGATGATCTCCCAATGATGCCTTATTTCGCCAACGCATTTGTGTTGGTATTTACCCTTTTTGCGGGGTTCCTAGTACCCCTACAATCAGCCTCCCATGTCCATTCCTCCCCACTTTATTCAAGAGCTGCTTGCACGCGCTGACATCGTTGAGATTGTCGGGCGCTATGTGCCGCTTAAAAAAGGCGGGGCGAATTTCATGGGATTGTGTCCCTTCCATGCAGAAAAATCGCCTTCCTTCTCAGTCAATCCGGTTAAACAATTTTTTCATTGCTTTGGTTGCGGTAAAAGTGGCGATTCCATCCGGTTTTTGATGGAGCATGTCGGCATGACGTTTGTGGAGGCGGTTAAAGAACTCGCCCAACAATATGGAATGCAAGTTCCTGAAGAAAGAGCCACGCCTGAAGAACGCGCCCGTATCCAATTCCAGCGCGAAAAGCGGGACACCTTAACCGAAGTACTCGAAAAAGCCGCGCAAGCCTATCAACGCCGACTGAAAGAATCTTCTACCGCCGTGGAATACCTCAAAGGGCGCGGTCTTTCAGGGCAAATCGCCAAACAATTCGGGCTGGGCTATGCCCCAGCGGGTTGGAACAATCTGGCCAGCGTTTTTCCGCATTATGATGATCCGCTCTTGGTCGAAAGTGGTTTGGTGATTCAACATGAAAGCGAAGAACGCCATTACGACCGTTTCCGCGACCGTGTGATGTTCCCCATTCGCAATATCAAAGGCGAGTGCATCGGCTTTGGGGGGCGCGTGTTGGGCGATGAAAAACCCAAGTACCTGAATTCCCCCGAAACCCCCGTATTCAGTAAAGGGCATGAGCTATACGGATTGTTTGAAGCCCGCAATGCCATCCGCGAACGCGGTTACGTGCTGGTCACCGAAGGGTATATGGATGTGGTGGCGTTAGCCCAATGGGGCTTCCCCAATGCAGTGGCGACATTGGGAACGGCTTGCACGGCAGAGCATATGCAGAAGTTGTTTCGGTTTACCGAGAACATCGTTTTCAGTTTTGATGGCGATGCCGCCGGACAACGTGCCGCCCATAAAGCCTTGCGAATCGCACTACCCTATGCCACGGATGTGCGCACCATCAAATTTTTGTTTCTACCCGAAGAACATGACCCCGATAGCTTTATTCGCGCACAGGGTACGGATGCGTTTTCGGATTGCGTCAAGCAAGCCACGCCGTTAAGCCGTTTTGTGATCGAAGTCGCACAAGAGGATTGCGATGTAGAAACCGCCGAAGGGCGTGCGCACAGGGCAAGAAATGCCAAATTGCTATTCAAAGAAATGCCACAGGGTGAATTAAAACGATTGCTTGAAAAAGAAATGGGATTCGTACCCAGCCGATCCTATATCCGCCCAACGCAACGCCCCGCTTTGCCCCTTGTGAAGTCGATGAAACGTGCTGACCATGCCGTGCGAATTTTGCTAAGACACATCCACTTATGGGAAATACTTTCTAACGATGCGCATGATTTGCTCTGCGAACTTCCGCCCCCTTATGGCGATTTATTTATCTGGATAGGTGATCAATTAAGCGCCGAAGAACCCCAGCCTTGGGGGGTGTTGCAAGAAACGCTACAGGAAAGTGACGACACTGCCGACATCCTCCAACTCGCCCATCGGTTAATGGTGGATGAATTTGTTTCAGAAAAAGCAGACGATGCGGAAAAAGAATTGCGTGACTCTCTAAACCGAATGATGCTAGAAAAACTCAAGGAACAAGAGCGCGAATACCTAGCAGCATCCGATGTAACGCACTATAAAACTTGCCATGAACAGCGACTTCTACTACAAAAACGAATAAATGACAATCTGGGCAGTTAAAATAAGGGTTACCTCTTAGGCAAGAGCGACAGCAATTCCTCCGGATTAGGTCAAGCATTGGGAACTTTCAATCGACCACGTTACCGCAAGGACTGTATCCCAAATGTTCGCCCACCCATCTTGCCACCGGATAGGCTTTTGTCCGCCTATATCCGCCTGTTTCATCCTGAATGAAAGCCCCAGTCGTGTCCACATCCAAACCGCCTGTATTGAAATCCAAAGCCGCACTTCTGAAAGAAGCTGCTGATGCCTTGCTGCAAAGCGCGAGCGAAGCTGAAAAAAAGAAAAAACCCGGTCGTCCCAAAACCAGTGCCACTACATCGCTGGTATCTGCACCCGTGACCCTTGCCGCAGCCGCCGATGCTGCTGAACCCAAAGTCAAACCCGTTGCCAAAGCCAAAAAAACCAGCCCTGCTGCGACAACGACCCCGACAGTCACCAAAACCCCTGCCAAACGCGGCCCCAAACCCAAGAAAAAAGACGATGACGTATTGGTAAGCGATGACCCCGATTTGTCCGATTTGGATGAAGTAGAAGTCGAAGAACCTGCGGCTATCGAAACCACAACAGGTGAAAAAGTCAAACCACTGCGGATGAAAATCAGCAAGGCGAAAGAACGCGCCTTGATGAAAGAATTTGGCTTGGATGAAACCGTGTTGTCCGAAGAAGACATCGCCAAACGCCGTCAACGCCTCAAAGCGCTGATCACGTTAGGTAAAACACGCGGTTATTTGACGCACGGCGAAATTTCCGACCATCTGCCCGATAAGCTGGTGGATGCGGAGACGCTGGAAGTCGTTATCTCTATGCTCAACGATATGGGCGTGGCGGTGTACGAACAAACGCCAGACGCTGAAACGCTGCTCCTCAACAACACCGTTGCCGCCACCGCGACCGCCGAAGAAGCTGAAGAAGAAGCCGAAGCTGCCCTTTCGACCGTGGACAGCGAATTCGGACGTACTACCGACCCCGTGCGGATGTATATGCGCGAAATGGGTACAGTGGAATTGCTGACCCGCGAAGGTGAAATCGAAATCGCCAAGCGCATCGAAGGGGGTTTGAACGCGATGATGGAGGCGATTAGCGGTTCCCCCGCCACCATCGCCGAGATTTTGCAACTGGGCGAAGAAATCCGCGAAGGCAAAGTCGTTATCACCACGATTGTGGACGGATTCTCCAACCCCAACGAAGCCGATGACTACGTGGCGGAAGAAGATTTCGATGAGTTCGATGCCGATGACGATGACGACGGCAAAGGCGGTTCCAAAGCCCTCACCAAAAAGCTGGAAGAACTGAAGAAAGAAGCCTTGACCCGCTTCGACCGCCTGCGCGAGCTATCCGACAAGCTGCGCAAAATCCACGCCAAGGAAGGGTATGGCACGCCCCAGTACATGACCGTACAACGCTCGTTAAGCGAAGAGCTGATGACCATCCGCTTCACCGCCAAAGCCATTGAAAAATTGTGCGATATGGTGCGCGAACAAGTGGACGATATTCGCAAAAAAGAACGCGAACTGCGCCGTATTATTGTGGATAAATGCGGTTATTCACAGGAAAACTTTATTGCTGAATTCAGTGGACGCGATAAAAACGGAAAGCCCGCTACTTCTCAGTTGCTGAATCTCAAATGGATTGAAAAGCAATCTTCCGCCAGCAAATCGTGGTCGGCGATTATGGGGCGCAACATTCCACCCGTCCAAGAATTGCAACAGCGGCTCATTGATTTGCAAGCCAAAGTCGTGATCCCGCTGGAGCAACTCAAAGACATCAACAAGCGCATGAATGCGGGTGAATACGCCTCCCGCGCAGCGAAGAAAGAAATGATTGAGGCCAACTTGCGCCTCGTGATTTCTATTGCTAAAAAATACACCAATCGCGGTTTACAGTTCTTGGATTTGATTCAAGAAGGCAATATCGGCTTGATGAAGGCGGTGGATAAATTTGAATACCGTCGCGGTTACAAATTTTCTACTTACGCAACTTGGTGGATTCGCCAAGCGATTACCCGCAGCATTGCCGACCAAGCCCGCACGATTCGGATTCCGGTTCACATGATTGAAACCATCAATAAGATGAACCGCATTAGCCGCCAACATTTGCAAGAATTTGGTTTTGAACCCGATGCAGGCGTACTAGCGGAACGGATGGAAATTCCTGAAGACAAAATCCGCAAAATCATGAAAATCGCCAAAGAACCGATTTCCATGGAAACGCCGATTGGGGATGACGACGATTCGCACTTGGGTGATTTCATCGAAGACGGCGCGAACACCGCCCCAATGGAAGCCGCCATGCAAGCCGGTTTGCGCGATGTGGTGAAAGACATCTTGGATAGCCTCACCCCGCGTGAAGCCAAAGTGCTGCGGATGCGCTTCGGCATTGAAATGACCAGCGACCACACCTTGGAAGAAGTCGGCAAGCAGTTTGACGTAACCCGTGAACGCATCCGCCAAATCGAAGCCAAGGCACTGCGTAAACTGAAGCACCCTTCACGGTCAGACAAGTTGCGTAGCTTTACGGACAATATCTAACCATCTGCTGGAATGATGATGAAAATAGCCGTTATATGATTGAAGTCATTATCTTGGCCATTGCATTGAGTATGGATGCGCTGGCCGTTTCCATCGGGCTGGGTGCTAAAAAAGGTTCTGTGCCACTTGCTTTGAAAGCGGGTTTATTTTTTGGCATCTTTCAGGCGCTGATGCCGTTTGTCGGGTACTGGGGTGGAAAAAGTATATTGGGTTGGATAGCCCACTATACGCACTGGATTGCCTTCGTATTATTGGCGCTCATCGGTGCCAAAATGGTCTACGAAGGTTTGCAAGAAGGTGAAGACGAGATTGCAGAAATCACCAATCAAACCCTGTTAGCACTCGCCATCGCCACCAGTATTGACGCAATGGCAGCCGGATTTGGCTTGATGCTATTGGACGTAAGCCCCGCCATAGCATGCTTCACCATTGGCATCATCACGTTTGCTTTGAGTGCTGGTGGGGTTTTGATCGGGAAAAACAGCGCCGCTTGGCTAGAAGGCAAAGCCGAAATTTTTGGCGGCGTGGTGTTGATACTGATGGGTATCAAGTTCCTGATTTTTTAAGGATACAAACCCCGCACTTCACGGGTATGGAGAATGCGCTGGCACGCAATGATGAATGTAGCCGTGCGCAGACTCACCTTTTTATCTTGCGCTACCTGCCACACACTGGCAAACGCATTTTTCATGATTTGCACCAAACGGGAATTGATTTCTTCCTCATCCCAAAAGAAGCTGGAAAAATCCTGCACCCATTCAAAATAACTCACGGTTACGCCCCCCGCATTCGCCAAGACATCGGGTAAGACTAAGATACCGCGCTCTGCCAAAATATCATCGGCATCGGGCGTAGTCGGGCCGTTTGCACCTTCAATAATCATGCTGGCACGAATCCGCCCCGCATTGGCGATGGTGATTTGTTGCTCCAACGCAGCGGGAATCAAAATATCGCACGGGATTTCCCAAAACGCTTCGTTCGCCAAGATATCAGCGTGGGGGAAATCGCGCACGCCTCCCGTTGCGGCAACGTGTGCCAACAAAGCCGGAATATCCAAACCCGCACCGCAGAAAATACTGCCACTGTGATCTTGCACTGCCACCACGGTTGCACCCGCTTCAGCAAACAATTTAGCCGCTACACCACCCACATTGCCTAAACCTTGTACGGCAATTCGCGCTTGCGCAATGTCTAAACCCAAATGCCGCGCTGCCTCAACCCCGACCGTAAAAACGCCGCGCCCTGTGGCCTCGCGCCGACCCAGTGAGCCACCCAAACTAATGGGTTTTCCCGTCACTACGCCCGTAGCCGTTGCGCCCGTGTTCACCGAATAGGTGTCCATCATCCACGCCATGATCTGCTCATTGGTATTTACATCCGGCGCGGGAATATCTTTAGTCGGCCCGATGATGACACCGATCTCACTGGTGTATCGGCGCGTTAAACGCTCCAATTCGCTACTGGAAAGGGTGCGTGGATCAACCCGAATACCGCCTTTGGCACCGCCAAATGGTACATTCACTGCTGCATTTTTAATCGACATCCATGCCGAAAGCGCCATCACTTCGGGCAAAGTCACATCTTGGTGAAACCGCACGCCACCCTTGGCTGGGCCGCGTGAAATGTTGTGTTGTACCCGATAACCTTCAAAATGGGCGATCGATCCATCGTCTAGGTGAATCGGTACATCCACCACCAGAATGCGTTTGGGGCGCTTGAGTGTCTCCACCCACCGCGACAAATGCCCTAAATAGGGGGTGACCCGATCCACTTGCTGAAGATAATTGCCCCAAGCCCCGAGCTGATCGGCTTGTAGGTAGGATGGAACAGAATGGGGGTAGGCGGATAACATCAAAACCTCCTCGTACAGAGTTAGTACACGACAAACGCAATCACAGACCCATTTTCATCGGAAAACGATGCGCCCAATGCGAGTTCGCCCGTTCCATGCAAAATACATTCTTCACGCCGCAACAAAATGGGTGCGGTATCGGTAAAACGCACCCAACTCCCATAGCTGCTGGTATCGACAAACATGATGCTGCCGTTGCGCCATTCCAAACGGGCGTGAATACGAGAGACGCGCGGATCATTCACCACAAAATCGGTATCACGCATACGTCCGATTTGAATCGGTAGGTCAAACGAATGAAACAAGCGGCTGGTGCCGAGCCAGTGCAAGCGGATTTCGCGCCCCAGAATGTCATGCTCGCTATTCAGCGAACCCAGAACGCTGGAGTTTTGCATGGTCAGGGCTTCAGAACCGGATTCTTCAAACCATTCCACTTGAAACACGGTACACGGCTCAATGCGCCCGCGAATCCGCAGTGAACCAAGGCTGCGAAAGCGCACTCCTGTTGGTTCGCGCAGGGCGTAAAGGGCGGTATCGGTCGCCCAGATTTGGGAGGGGTCGCACATGCTACACAGACGTGCGGCGACATTCACGGCATCACCGTAGCAATCACCATCCAGCATTTCGACTTCGCCGCGTGCCAGACCGATGCGCAACGATAGATTAAACGAAAGTGGAATCGGCATCACGCGGCGTGAATGTTCGCGTTGCAGCGCAACCACCGCATCCAATGCTTCAAAGGGGTCGGTAAAAACCGCCATTACTCCGTCGCCGAGGGTTTTGATGATTTTCCCCCCCGCCTGCACACATTGCTGGGAAATCCAAATGGTTATTTCCGTGATGATTTGTGCCGCCAAAGCATTGCCAAGTCCCTCGAAGACAGCCGTACTTCCATGCAAGTCAGTGAAAACAACCGTAGTTTGAACGCCCATAATCGGATTTTCCCACGAACTTGATGTGCTATTGCGTGTAACAGGCTATTCTTGGCGCAATACAAAACTTATTTACAAAATAACCGCCAATAACCGCCCCACTAAGGGTATGGGCGATGCCTTAATGGTTCTCGCGGGCATGGTTGATGGAATACTTGGGAATTTCCACCACAATGTTCTGCCGCGCCAAAAATGCTTGGCAGCCCAAGCGCGATTGGGGTTCTAAGCCCCATGCACGGTCTAATAAATCTTCTTCCGTCTCATCTGGCACGTTGAGCGTGGAAAATCCCTCCCGCACCACCACATGACAAGTGGTACAGGCGCAGCTCATATCGCAGGCGTGTTCGATGGGGATACCATTTTCCAGCATCGCCTCGCAAATCGACGTACCCGTAGGCGCATTCACTTCAGCACCTTCAGGGCAGTATTCAGGGTGCGGCAAAATTTTGATGATCGGCATATCTTGTTATCTCGTGTTGACGTGACGATGTTACCGAAGCTTCGCCCGCGCCCGTTCCATAGCCGCTTCAATAATTGCTTTTTTCTTGGCTAATACGTCGGGGTCTTCGATGCGGGAATGGGCGGCTAGGTCTTCGAGCTTACGTTCTACCAGTTCGGCATTGTGCTGGCGTAGGGTTTCTTGTTCGCGTTGGGTGCGAATGCGTTTCGCAGCGTAGCGATCGCGTGCGGTGTGGGCTTGTTCGGGTGTCCACGGTGTGGTGATTTCTTCCCCCACAATGCAATCCACAGGGCAAACGGGTAAACACAACTCACAGCCCGTGCAATAGCGTTCCCACACGGTGTGCATGAGCTTATTCCCGCCCACTATGGCATCGGTCGGACAGGCGGCTATACATAGCGTGCAGCCAATGCACCATGTTTCGTCAATGAAAAAAGTTCTGCGGATGCTTTCTACACCGCATTCGGCATCCAGCGGTTCAACGGGGTATCCGGTTAATGCCGCAAGCTGTGCGATTCCCGCCGTCCCACCCGGAGGGCAACGGTTGATGCGGGCTTCTTGATGGGCTATGGCCTGCGCGTAAGCGGCGCAATCCTCAAACCCACAGCGTTGGCATTGGGTTTGGGGGAGTACATCCAGAATACGCGCGGCACGATCGCTCATTTTTGCTTTTTAGAGCCGGTTTTGTGTGCTTGGGGGGTATGCACTGGTTTGCGTGGAACCGCAGCAGGTTCAACCACAACTGGTTCAACCGGTTCGACTGCCGGAACTACCGCAATAGGCTCTACCACTGCTTCTGCGGATTCTGCTACCGGAGCAATGACAACAGGCTCTGGTTCTACCACGGGTGCTGCCACAACCTCGGGCTTTGCGGGGACAGGGGCTGCCGCTTTTTTCAGCGAAGCATTTTGCTGCAACACAAATGCCCGAACCTGTGGATACACCTTCTCGCGCCAACGGCGACCGGAGAAAATGCCGTAGTGTCCAGCACCTTCCACGTCAATGTGCTGTTGCAACGATTCAGGAACACCGCTGCAAATTTCATGCACTGCCTTGGTTTGACCAGAGCCAGAAATATCATCCAACTCACCCTCAATCGACAACAGAGCGGTGGTTTTGATGTCGGACGGACGCACGCGTTCCATCGTGCCGTCCACGCTGCGAATGTCCCACGTACCAGTGGGCAAGCTGAAATCTTGGAACACTACACGAATCGTTTGGAGGTAGTAGTTTGCATCCATATCCAGCACCGCGTTGTACTCATCGTAAAACTGGCGGTGCGATTCGGTGCTAGAACTATCGCCTTTAATCAGATTCTGGAAATAATCGTAATGGCTGTTGGCGTGGTTATTGGGGTTCATCGCCACGAAACCAGCGTACTGCAAGAAGCCGGGGTACACCCGACGACCCGCGCCCGGGAAATTGTCGGGTACGCGGTAAATCACGTTGTTTTCAAACCATGTGTGGCTCTTGGTCATTGCCAAGTTGTTCACAGCGGTGGGTGATTTGCGGGCATCAATGGGGCCGCCCATCATGATCATGCTCAAAGGAGTCATTTCACCGCGACTGGCCATCAACGAAACCGCAGCCAATACGGGAACGGTCGGCTGGCACACGCTCATCACATGGCAGTTACCGTATTTGCCTTGTACGTAGCGGATAAATTCCTGCACGTAGTTCACGTAGTCATCCAAATGGAAATCGCCATCTGCCAAGGGAATGAGGCGGGCATTTTTCCAATCGGTGATATACACCTTGTGGTCTTTCAGCATCGTGCGCACGGTATCGCGCAACAGCGTGGCGTAGTGACCAGAAAGCGGAGCCACGATCAAAACAGCGGGTTGATCTTTGGTCTTTTCCAGTGTTTTTACGTCGTCACTGAAGCGTTTGAAACGGCGCAGTTCGCAAAAAGGCTTATTCACTTCGACACGCTCGTAAATGGCAACTTCAACGCCATCGACATCAATGGTACGAATACCAAATTCGGGGCGTTCGTAGTCTTTGCCCAGACGGTGCAGCAAATCGTATCCCGCAGCCATACGCTGGGCAAACGGCCCTTGTCCCATCAGAGACATGGGGTTGTTGAACATTTTGGCAGCGGTTTGCGCCAAATCGGAAAACGGTTCCATCAAGGAACGTTGGGTTTCGTAAAACTGGTACAGCATGAGGCGTTCACTTTCTCGAAAACAACGATGGGGGGTCAAAAAAATGTTGCAGTGCAATATAACAGTTGCATGATTGCAAACTCCTTACGAAGTATTGCAACCTTAGCAAAAACTACACCCAACTACGGCAAATCACCCCAAAATCACATTACTTTGGCGATGGATGCACAAACGTGGTCGATATTTTTGCTGTTCAATGCGGCAACGCACATGCGTCCGGTGTCGGTTCCATACACACCGAACTCACTGCGCAGGCGTACCATTTGGTCTTTGCTCAAGCCCGAGTAGCTGAACATACCGATTTGGGTGGTGATGAAGCCCATGTCTTGTGTCACACCCGCAGCTTTCAAGCCGTCCACCAATTTTTGGCGCATGGCTTTGATGCGGACGCGCATTTCGCCCAATTCTTGTTCCCACAAGGCACGCAGTTCGGGGTTACCCAATACCGCAGCCACCACTGCACCGCCGTGTGTAGGAGGATTGGAATAGTTGGTACGAATCACAATTTTGAGCTGGCTCAACACCCGTCCGGTTTCTTCTTTGTCTTGGCAGACGACCGACAAGCCCCCTACGCGCTCACCGTACAAGCTAAAGCTCTTGGAGAAGCTGGTAGAAACCAAGAAATTCAAACCAGCCGCTACAAATTTTTGAATTACAGCACCGTCTTCTGCAATGCCGTAGCCAAAACCTTGGTACGCCATGTCGAGGAATGCGGTCAATTCTTTTGCCTTGACGATTTCAATCACTTGATCCCATTGCGCGGGGGTGATGTCGTAGCCAGTAGGATTGTGGCAGCAAGCGTGCAACACGATGATAGTGCCAGCCGCCGCCGCATTCAGGCTCGCCAACATACCGTCAAAATTCACACCGCGATTTTCTGCATCGTAATAAGCGTAAGTACCTACTTCAAAACCTGCATTCGCAAAAATAGCACGGTGATTTTCCCAGCTGGGGTCAGAAATCAACACTTGGGCATTGGGCGTTACTTTTTTCAAGAAGTCAGCACCAATTTTCAGGCCACCCGTGCCGCCGATAGCCTGCACGGTTGCAACGCGACCGGAGGTGACGGGTTCGCTATCTGCGCCAAAAACCAAGGCTTTTACGGCGTTGTCATAGGCCACGATACCGTCGATGGGCAGATAGCCGCGTGCGGTGGGTTTTTCCATCAGGGCTTTTTCAGCGGCTTGCACGCATTGCAGCAAGGGCAATTTGCCGTTGTCATCGAAATACACACCCACGCCCAGATTCACTTTATGGGGATTGGTGTCGGCATTGAATTGTTCGTTCAAACCCAGAATCGGATCACGGGGAGCCATTTCGACAGCGGAGAAAAGAGACATCACGAAGTCCTATATTAAAAAAACAAAAAGGACACAGATTTTAGCGATACACACCCAAAAACACGAAAAAAAACGACCCCGAAGGGTCGTTTTTGCGGAAACTGACAAAGTTAACGCCTATTTAATACCTATTCAACTTATTGAACGGCTGCTGGATTGGCAGCATAAGCGGCAATATCGGCCGCTTGTTGCGCCCCGATGGTGCTGGACAAAAATCCCATTCCCCCTTTATTGGTAGCAATCGCACGCAAGGTAGCGCTCGCATTAGCACCCATTCCAGTATTGGTAGCGCCGTGGCAACTTGCACAAGCCGATGCAAACAAGGCTTTACCATTTACGGCGGCTGTGTTGGTGGGGGTGACGGGAGTGGTGGGGGTAGTAGTACCTGTTCCAGTGGTTGTACCCGTCGCTGGTGTAGTGGGCGTTGTAGGTGTTGTAGTAGTGGGTGTCGTAGGTGTGGTGGTGGTTGGCGTAGTGGTTGCAGTTGTTCCGCATACAGGAACAACAGGAGCTACGGTACGTTTGCGATCGTCGTTATCGTCATCACGCTCATTTTCATCATCCAAATCATCGGATGTTTTGCGGAAATCACTCAACCGTGCACTCAGGCTGGTGTTGATGTTGCTATCTTTGATTCTTTCGTTTTCTGATTCCGTGCTACCTGTCAAGCACGCTGTCGTTGCCGCTGTCGTTGCCGTTGCCGTTGTGGAGGCTGCTACGGTTTTGGATTTTTGCATACTCAGCACCAAAAGACGTGCCACATCACCGGCTTTGCGGTGTTCTGCACTAGAGGCGCGTTTTTCAATAAAGTTATCCATCGGTGATGCCGTGGTCAAACCCGTTTGGGTTTTCACGTAATTGATCGCATCTTCCAAGCTCACTTTATCGGTATCCATTTTGGATTGCACCATCGTGGTCAATGGGCTTACCACGGCGGTCGTACCACCTGTCGCGGGGGCGGTCATAGTGAAGGCGGTGGGAACAGCACCGTTATCCACATCCACCGCATCCGTTCCCACATTGGCGACGATTTTGGCTGCGCCCAAAGAGTCGGTCGGAATGGAAAGCGTGACTTGTCCATTGGCATCGGTACTGCCTTGGATTTCACCCGCATCGCACGCATTGTTGTTATTGCTATCCACACACACTTTGGCATTGCGAATCAAACCATCCATCACCGTAACTGTAACGGGAGTGGAGGGAGTAGATGGATTGGATGTAGCTCCGCCAGTCGAGGTAGGGCTGGTGCTGCTACCACCACCGCACGCAGTGAGGGCAATCAAGGTAGCAACGGCTACGCTAACAGTGGCAAAAGTGAAACGAGAAGGTGACATGGTGATACTCCTTAGTGGAAAAATTTGGGAAATTTTCCCGAAATATAGTTCGGTAACCCATTCTGGTCAAGGAAATTCGCCAAAACTTTGCAAAGCGTGGGAAAATTACCCGTAAATTGCAATAGCCCACTGCGTACCTGCTTGTATCTGCTTGTACTTGTTCGTTCATTTATCCTTTTTTCTCTTTCTTTCACACCCTATGGATCAGGATCTCCCTGTCATACCGCCTGCTGAAGGGCATCTGCCGGAACCTGCGTTGGCAGCGGAGGCGGTTGCTAAAGTGCTGCGTCCTTTGGCACGGCTGGCGATTGACCACGGCTTGCAATTACCCGCTGTCATTGATTTGTTGAAAAAGGCACTGGTCGAAGAAGCCATGCAAACCTACGCGCTAGAGGGTAAAGAAGGGAAAAAAGGCAGTTCTGATACCCGTATTTCATTGCTGACCGGTGTTCATCGCAAAGACGTTCGCCGATTGCGTACCGAAGCCGAGCAAGAACAATCAATCCCGCTCCCCATGTTGCCCTTAGCGGCGGTGGTGGTGGCGCGTTGGATTAGCGATCCGCGCTTTTTGAATACCGATCAAACCGCCCGCCCTCTGGCACGCACGCCCAAGCATCGGCAAGAAGGTTTGCCCGATTTCACCATGCTGGTGGCGGAAGTCAGCAAAGACGTAGGAGCGCGTGCCGTACTGGATGAATTAGTACGGCTGGGTGCGGTAGATGTGGGCGATGATGGGTTGGTGCGCTTGAAATCCCACGGCTTTGTACCCAAGGATGGATTACGTGAATCCTTCCATTTTCTGGCGGATAACGTGAGCGAGCATTTAAGCGCCGCCGTTCACAACATGAATCCTTACCGCCAATCTAACGATATGCCGCCCAAGCTGGAGCAGTGCATTTTTTCGCACAATTTGTCGCGTGAACAGGTGGATGAATTGCACAATTTGGCGCGTAATCTATGGTCAAAATCGTTGCAACCCTTCTTACAAGCCGCCACCGTTGCCGAGCAGCGTAGCCAAAGCAGCCCCGAACCGCTCTACCAAATACGCTTTGGTGTGTACTTTAACGATTCCCCTGTAAAACCATGAACTCCTCTTTTTCCTCGATGCAACCCAATCGCCGCCAAGCTTTGTTCGGGTTGAGTGCATTGGTGCTGCACGGTTTGAGCGGCTGCGGTGGCAATGCGGGGGGCGATTTGTTCGGTGGCTCTCCGGGTATTGGTGGCACGGGATTGTTTTCCAGTGGTTCGATTAGCGGATTTGGCAGTGTCATCATCAACGGCATCACCTTTGACGATACCAACGCCAGCGTATTGTTAGACGGCATCCCCGCCACCAATACCGATTTACGCCTTGGCATGGT
>ERZ724508.244-NODE-244-length-40091-cov-5.880358_pt1 | contig 40091 bp, 65 predicted proteins | sample MGYA00376041_ERZ724508 | MGnify/ENA primary metagenome ERZ724508 (study PRJEB28724, sample SAMN07190887) | wastewater metagenome | isolation source: effluent of sewage treatment plant in Hong Hong | place: USA: Christiansburg, Virginia | collected 2016-03-01 ...
CTTCAAAGATTGGTTAGTCAGCACTGTACAGGTCAGGTTGCTGATTGGAACACACACTAATCCCGTTGTGCTGTATTCTGTTGGTAGGTTTACGATCAGGGTGTCGGCACCATTGGAACTCGCCACTGATACACTCACGACTGTATTGTCTTCAGGGAGACCGGATATCTGTCCTGTTACAGCCAATAGACTTGCTTGACAGTTGGTCACTGTCAATGAACTGTTGAACATGTCATAGCCATCGCTGGTTGAGACCTTTATAGCCAGCTCCCATGGTTTGAGACTTGGTTGGTTGCTCAGTTGAAGTACCAATGGGTTCGAGAAACTGTTCGAGGTTGGTTGGAGTTGTACACCTGCAACGAAGGCTTTGAAGACGGCTCCGTTGGTAGTAACCCCATTTGGGATGGTGAAGGCGAGACTGTAGTTTGCTATTGCTTCATTGGTGCAGTTATTGTTGGTCTGAGCAGATGCGATCGTCAAAGGAGTATTTGCCGAGTAGTATGCGCTGGTGGTATTGTAGTAAACATTCCCGTTGGTATCCGTCACCACGAAGGCAAATGTAAAGGGGAGGGTTGATTGTGGATTTCTGATCTGACCGACAGACAAGGTGTAGAGCTGTACAGTTTCTAACACAGGAAACTTAATTGTCGTGGAGCTCAAATTGCACAAGGGTTGACCATTGACTGCACACTGAGAATTGATAATATTGACGAAGGAGAGTGAGCTTGGGAGGGTGATAACGCCATAGCCAACACTCAACTGGTAGTTTGTAAGATCGATTGTAAAGGTGTAGTTGGCAGTGTCGTAGACAACACTGGATGATAGGCTGCAGGTGATGGTGCTAGAAGGCAGGGATGCCTGTCGAACTGCAAACATGTTGGCGGTGCCTGCATCCATGAGGTATCCGTGACTGTCATAAGTGCTGATGCTAAGAGCCATTCCAGTAGAGCTCACAGGGTTGCGAACTCCAACGAGCACAACAACGGTGGTCTGCCCAAGAGCACTGAGTAGTGTAAAGGTGATCTTCCCATTGTTGATGCTACAACTTGTATTGGCACTGACTGCGCTGCTGCAATTCCGAAGGCTGATGAGATCAGGAAATGTGACTACGAATGTACCCCCAACTGGGATGCTATTGGACAGGGTTGCAGTTAGAGTGTAGGTGGCGTTGGCAGCAGCAACGATGCTTGTTGTGGTGATCACAAAGTTGAGCACATCGGAGGTGGCCGATATCGGATTGCTCCCGTAGTTGTAGATGAAACCATTCCGGTAGATGCTCACCTTGAGGTTTCCAGTTTGCTTCGTCGAAGAAATTCCCGACAGGTTTGTTAGGGTTATGGTCATATCCGCTGGATTTGCAAAGTTTAGGGTATTGTTGATAATCTGGATTGTATCCGGCATGATCAGCTGGGATGCTAAGCTCGTCACCAACGAATTGCTGAGGCTCACACTTGAGGTACTGGTTAGGCTTGTTTATGGGGGTAGTACTATAGTCAAGGTGTCGTTCGTCGCAAAGATGTTTGTGGTTTGCAATTTGAAGGTTAGGTTGTACGGTTTGTTCAGTGGGCCTGCTTCGAGAGTTGACAAGCTAAAGTAGTTGGGTAGGGTAGCAGCCACCATGGTGGTTCCAAGATCCAGTTGGTAACCGTTGGTATCGTAAGATATCAAGGAGAGGGTATCGGCATTTTCAGTGGTTGGTGGCGAGACCACTCCCCCAATAATGAAGGTAATAGTGCTGCCAGAGGGAGCACTGATGTTGTTGAGAGTAACCACAAACGAGGAGACCATAGAGGTGAGATTGCATCCCACAGAGCAGGTAACTCCAGCAGGAATGTTAGAGCTGGTGTTCTTCTTGGAATTTTTCCAGTAGCGAGGTATGGTGATGTTGACACGACTACCGTCGCCCATCATTATGGATGGTATCAACGTCAAGGTGAGATTCGAATTGTAGGTTACATTTCCCGGAGCGAATGTTGCCACTATTGAGGTGAAGGTACTAGGCGTAAAGGAAGTGCTGGTTGATGCCTGATCAACCACAGCACCACCACTGCTGATCGCTGTTGAGATGTTGATTTGGGTGTTGCTGTATGGTGGGTTGATGATGTTGTTCAGCACCAACTGCAGACTCGTCAGACCAGCATTTAGATTAAATAGGCCAGTAATGCTGACGGTTGTGCCGACGATGCTGCATGTTTGGTTGCTTGGACAGCTGGCAAGGGAGAGATTGAAGCCTGACATGTAAATTGTCACGATAGCGCTCGTAGTCAGCTGCGATGGGGTTATGGTTGCACCATTAGCATCGAGAGTTCTCTACATGGAGATTGTGTAGTTGGCTGTAGCATTGATGACTCGAGTGCTTTGCGAGAGGCCCATCGTGATGACATTTGCAGTCGTGATTGTCACGAGGCACATCGCTATCAACGCTGCCCATACTTTCATAAGTTATATCGATTATTTTTGAGTTGCCAACTCGAAAGGTCTATCCAGTGTGGACTCTCTGGTGGTATTCTATCATGGTCAGCTCTGCAAGTTGGCATGCAGCAAGTACAGAACTACAACTCAAACACGAGGAAATACGCGATGACTTGCATGACTCAGCTTCCTGAAATGAAGAAAGGAAGCACCCGATCAAACTCGGCAGAGACTGTCCATCGACATGAGCATACTTGAGCTTAGCTCTGTGGTTTGGTGGCGGATATTATTGAGCTAGCGTAGCGGCTGTTAGTAGGAACGGCTTTCGGTCTTTTCCCTGTACTTCTTTTCGAGCTGCATAATCCCAGACGGTACCTGCTGGTGAATGGTATCGGCTTCCTATAGTACGAGGCGCAGCCTGGTCTGAAAGGCGATAGCACTATCTTCGAGTTCCTTCAGCAGTTGGTTTCCTCTGACTTATGCTTGGATGTTGGCATAGGTTGTTTCCTCAGTGCCCAGCAACTTCGGTGTGAATATCTTCTTGCTCTCTGGGTTGTGTGTCGGTGGTTGCGAGTATTCAATAATCTCCTGGGTCTTAGTCTCAGCCACCACCTTATTTTTCTATGCCCAACGGTTTAAACTCGAGGGTCTAGGTGGTTTATCTGCTTGCTGCAGGGGATGTTGTGTGTTTGGCTGTGGCCTATCATCTTTCTCCTCCATGTAAGGGTTACAGCTGATTTTCCCGCTGGGTTGGTTAAGAAATGCCACATTGTTTAAACATTCGCAAAGCTAAGCTGCCCCAAGGTTCCACCAAGCGACAGTTTGCTGCTGAAGTTCTTTTGCACGTTGTAGGTGTAGGGATTCTCAGGTATTTGAACCCTGCTGCCCTTGCTATTATTCGTGTAGCGGCTACTGGTCATACTGGACTATCTGGCAGGCGTGTCGCGGGTGGGTACCTGGTCACCCGCTCGTGTTCCCCTTCTCGAAGATGCTAGGGAAAGCTGAGGAACTGCCAAATCCCTGTAGTTCGAAGCCATACGTGATATTCCAATTAATAACTGTTAACCCGAAAGTAGCCGAAACAAAAGATCATTACGTGCTGTACTTGTCATATTCGAAGAACCCCCTTGCGGAGAGGATGCGTGACAGACAAGGGTACACCTGGTTATTTTAGCGCAGCACGAAGAACATGATCATCATTTGCAGCAAGTCAAACACTTGGTCGAGGAACATGCAGACTATCGTAAAGATAATGAGGTAAGTCTGGTAGTTGGGTGAATTGGCATCAGTCCAACTGTTGATGAGGAAGAACCAGCCGACCCAATAGCAGGGAGGAACGATATTGATCACAAACTTCCAGTTTCCTGGAAGACGGTTCTTGAAGAACCCGAATAAGTAGCAGCTGAGGATGTTGAGGATGTAAGAGGGGATGACCAGCAATATCGCCAGGAGAGCTTGCCTGACCTGTGGTGCTGCATTGTAGAGCACAACGAGGTAGAACAGACAATGCTGCAAATTGAGCAGATACAGGCACAGCTTTGCGATTCGAGCTGGCCTGTTCTGGGTGGTTGCGATATTGTAAATCGGGTGGAATTGCTTGTAGCTGATGGGAACCACCACTTCGGTTTCACCATTTGCCTATGCATTCTACTCGCTCGGTGGTCGTTGGTCATGAACCTGCAGCTCTTCATGGGTCTGTTCACGTCCTGCAATGCGCTTATGCTTGACAGTCTTCTTGAGATCGACGAAATCGACGAACATGCATAAAGGGACGAAGATGATGTACAGCAGGAAGAAGAACAGAATGTAGAATACGCTTGGCTTATAGAACATGTTTTATATGCGGAACGGGTCGTAGGTTGTGCTACTGCTCGTGGTAGCGTTGCTCGAAGGCGCTATTGTAAAGATGCCTGCAGCCTGAGCAGTAGTATACGTGAACATGCCGCTTGTCGAAGTTACGTTGGCGTCGGTTACAGTTACATTTAAGTTTGGGTTTACCTTTTACAACTGATACGCATCGATAGCGGTAGCACTTAAAGACCCCAATTGTGGAAGCCAAATGGTACGTGTTTGCGATCCAGAGGTCATTGTCGGCTCATACAGGAACAATACTGGACCAACTGGCTGCCCAAGCATTGAGCGGTTGAAGAGTAGTAGCATGCAGGAATAGCCATTCACGGGAATTGAGTAAGTTATGTTGAGTTTGGAGTACGTGACTGGAGCAGTGGTCGCATTGTCAAGTCGGATTGCTCGGTAGATGAATCCATTGCCTTCGAGTACAATGGTTTAGTTAGACAAAGGAGCCGTTGCTGAATTAAGAATAAGTGCGTCTGATAACTTTCCAAAGAGGGTATTGACAGAATCGAAAGTGGTCCAATCGTAGTAGAGTTTGGCTACTGCCTCAAGTAATATGCTGTAATCTTGAAGGGTCAGCAGGAGCGTGTTGAAGGTTGCCGCAGTGAACACCGCCATGACATTGGTAGTGGATGTAGAATTACTGAGCACAGACTCAATCGCAAGCGAGTAGACTTCAAGATTGGAGTTGTTTAGTGTAACACTCGTAAAATTGTTGTAGGCGGCATTGACCAAACTTGTATTGAAAGTTTGGCATCGCGAACTGACAGAGAAATTTGCGCAGATGCACGAATAGAGATTGCTGTAGCATGTGTACGAAAGGTCCACCGAATTGTAGATTCGTGCTCGGTTGTTCGGTAGCAATGCCAACAAGTATGACTTCCACTCACCAACAGTGATAGATACTGTCGAATTGAACAACGAAACATTCTGGCAGCTCAAGATGGTTCCAGTTAAGAGCAGCGAATAGCCGGGCTGGCACTGATCGCAGCCCACACCATCAGAGCAGTAGAGACAGTTCATAATGCAGGCTGCGCAAGTAGGGGTAGAACCGGTGGGTGCGCTATAGTATTGTCCGGGAGGGCATGCGATGCAGGTATAGTTGGGAGTTGTTGAGTTGGTCGTATTCATTTTCGTGTAGCCCATCTTGCACACTTAACATGAACTGTTAGTATTGGCGACGCACTGACCGCAGCCCACTATGGGACACAGTAGGCATACCCCTGATGATGCTCCTACTGTGAGATTTAGATAGTAGGATGGTACACACTCCTTGCACAGGCCAGTGGCATCAGTATGCAGGCAGGTAAGCTGGCACCTTACTGCAGCAACAGCAAGCAAGAACAGCCAAAGCTTGGCTCCCATTGAACTTTAAATTTCAAACTATTACAGATGTTGGTGCGCAACCCCACCCTCGTTCGATGGTTCTCGCGAATCAAGCAGTACCTATTGGTTAACCCAGCGAACAAGAGTTCGAGTACTTGTACGGCATCAACTCGGTGCAGATCGCCCTCAATACAAACCGACGCACCCTCGAGAAGATCTACATAACCGATTCAGAGGGAACTAGACAGAACCCGCGTATAACCAATATCATCCACCGTTGTAAGAAACTCGCAGTGGACATCGAATTCGTCCGGAAGGAGAGTATCTAACGCATCTGCCCTGGCCAACCCCATCAAAATGTCTTGCTGAAGTGCTCACCGTTGCACTACGTAGATTTGCAGGAAGTACATCCTCTCTTACGCAGCCCACAGATATTCCTGATAGAGGGTTATGTGTCTACCTCGATCAAATCACGGATCCGCAAAACTTTGGAGCTATAATTCGCAGTTGCTACTACTTCCAGATTGGATGCTTACTTGTTGGCAGCAAAAATCGCTGCCCGTTGAATTCAACCGTCAGCAAAACCAGTTCGGGTGCTCTGGAACTCATCGATATTCATTCAGTAGCCGATCCGCTTGGTTTTATCCAAAAATGGAAACACCAAGGGCAGGTTATCTGTACAGGCACCAAGCAAACCAACACCAAAGTTCCGTTGGTCACGCTTCATGGATTTCGCAAGGAGCTTACAGAGCTGAAGAATAAGCTGGTGTTGATTGGATCGGAAGGGAGTGGGGTATCTCCGCACCTCGCTCGAGAATCAGACCTCGTGCTGACCATAAGCAAGAGAAGTCCAGACGATTTCCCGTCTTCCTTAGTGGACTCACTTAATGTCAACGCTGCGGTTTCAACCATCCTGTTCGAACTCACACGTGCCTGACTGTACATAGTGTATATAGACTCACAGAACTATCGTTATCATCTCGCAATTGTCCAGACCTACTCCTTCTGGCTTCGCTGCATCTTTGGTAAGCTCGCGGAGGATTCTTCGGTGACTGACCAAAGCTATTTCTGATGCACCTTGCTCGCTGCTGATCTCCCGGATGATGCTGACTGCTCGATTAACTCTCGCTGGGAAGTGGCTTTATGGTTCCATCGGATCAGGAAATCGTTTTTTGAGCAGTTGCACGTAATACTCGATAATTGCAAGCTCTGATTCAGCTACGTCGCCACCTAACAGTCCTTAGACCTCCTCTTTCTCCTCTGTATTTAGCATGGAACTCTGCCAGGTTAGTTACTTTCCCATGAACATATCGAAGTTCATCGTGGAGTACCGCTGCTTTTTGCTTGATATTCCCACCGAAATGTCGCAGATCTTGCTGAATATTTCAGTGATCTAGGGCAAAACGATGAAGTTGGGTCGTTAGTCCACTCTTGAAAAAGCCAACCAGGCTGTCTCCAAAGTCCTTTCCAAGGGAGATACAAACACCAAACGTATCGGTTACTGCTTGCGAAAGTAGTCAGCTGCTTGAAGTGCTTGCTCCTTTCCATGGTTGGTCAGAGGGGCGTCCAGCAATGCTTTGCTATGCTGAAACAAATGCTGAGCGTTGATGGTGTGGATATTTTCCTTACCGTACAGCCTAGCACTCTCCACAAGCTTCAAGTTGTACTCTGACTCACCGTGTCTGATGGCGTGGCACACTATCCTATTTGATTTTGTCGACACTTTGTTAGTTGTTGTTCTTGGGAAGATTTTGCTGAATGCTGCCTGTAGCAATGCACGAGATCCACCAATCATATAGTTATTAGTTGTGAGCAACTTCTGCGACTTCTGGATTTTCCTGACTGACGATATGATAATTTGTAGTGCTGCTTAAAATAGGCAGGCTCGGTCTTCCCGGGTTTGCTGCTTGTATGGGACACTTGGGACTACGGTAGTGAATATCATGGAACATCGACTGGTAGAGCTTCCAAAACACGAAAATGGAGATTGCATGGGGCAAGTTATCTGACGGTAAGGGAATGTTTGTTGGTATTGGCGAATAAGCGCATCACTTCTTCTTCTTATCTTCGGGCTTCTTCTTGTCGCCTTCCTTCTTCTTGTCGCCATCCTTCTTATCCTTGGGCGCCTCTGTCTTGCCGCCTTCTTTCTTGTCACCCTACTTCTTGCCAGCAAAGCCCTGGGTTACAGGTGATAGTGTACGTATACGGGGCGGGCAGTCGTCAGCAGACGAAGAGAGTTGAAGGTCCTAAGCACAAGCGAGTTCATGGCTGCAATTAATTATAATAGTCACCCATCAACTCGCCATTTATTTGGCTGAAGCCCCAGAGCGCAACAAGTTGCAGAAGCACTGCAATCGACCAACATTTTCGGTAGTGAGCACAAACCAGCAGAAGGTACCAGCGAGGCCAGGATATCTCCCTTATGGAACGAGCAGCTGTGAGCTATGCGAATTTTCCAACGCACTCGCAATACGGTGGGTTTAACAATAAATTAACTTGGTCAACTGCGAAGATTGTATAACAAGCATTCGATTGCCTAATCGGTGGAGGATTCACCACCCTGTGGTTACCTCCTGAGATTCTTCTCTAGTCAGTCCACAAAATATCACCAGCAGCAAACATCTTTGGGCAAAGAAGTCTGTATGCCATCGAACCATTGCCTAAATTCAGATCGAATTGAAATTAGTTATTGATTCTCGGCACCCCCATGAACAATCCATACAGCAGAAGTGTTCCCCCGACCAGTTACGACTCGTCCTATCTTTCCATCAGCCCCTCTGCTACGAATAACTTCTATCAGAAAACCGTTTCGCCATACCCTTCGACACTATCTCAACCATTTTCTACTGCTGGACATCTTCAACGACAAACATCGTTGGCCTACGATGACAAGCCATTGGGTCTCGCCAACCTCCGAAACACCTGTTACATCAACTCAGTGCTCCAAATTCTGTTCCAGATCATAGATCTTCAAATAACAGTAAACACCCGAGCAGTTTCGCTTGCATTCAAGCGGCTGCGTGACAGCCATAGCTACCGAGATAACCTAGCTTTTAAAGCAGAGCTCGATTTGCGATTAGGACTCACCCGGGGATATGAGCAGCAAGATGCACATGAGCTTTTTCACAGGTTAATAGGTTTGCTTTGTGAAGAGAACAACCCATACCGAGGGTATCTCGGTACTTCAACTTTCGACTTCTCCGTCAATCCATTGCTTAGTGTGGGAGGCAATCACCTAAATTATATGAAGGAAAAACGAAGACACGAAGGCAGCGACATTCTGTATATCTTTGGGGGTGAGAAAGTGATCTCGTTGGTATGCCAGAAGGGACACCGTCACTACATGTTTGAGTCCTTCATGGACATCACAGTATCGATTCCCGTCGGTCATCGATCTTATCGTATCGGCGACTTGCTTCTGGAATAACTAAAACCTACACAAGTGGAAGAAGTGGACTGTGATCGGTGTGGCAGCAAGGTAAGTAAGTTAAAGTGTCAATAATTCTACAACCTTCCTCCAAACTTGGTGATTCATGTCAATCGATTTTGGCACGGTTATGCAATGGGTGCCAAGATTACGATTCCAATCGAATTCAATGAGATACTCGACATTCCGGTGAGTCTGTGCCATAGTGATCTTAAACCGAGCTTGAGGCAGTACCAGCTGATAGGCGTAGTGAACCATTTCGGCTCCATCAACTCAGGGCACTACTACAGCGAGGTTCGAGGTGCCTATGGTCAGAAGTGGTATCTGTGCAACGACGAAGTTGTCAACTAGGTTGGTCTGTATCGCTACGGCAATGTCTCGGAATATGCTTATATGCTGTTCTACAGGAGAATTTGATCATTTGTTTCAGTCTTTCTTGAGTTTCAGTGCTATGGGACGTCGCATCTGCCTTATTCGTGTAATTATCAAGGCAACAATCATTTGGATGGGGTGATGTGGCATCTGCCATCACAGCCTGCCTGATGCCTTTATCGGGCTATTATATAATAGCAATGAAGGAGGAATCTGAGCAGCCTCAGCAGGCTAGCCAGGAGGAGCCCATCGATAGCCGTCCCAAGAACATGAAGAACACGATCATTCGAAAGCTTACAAGCATGATGGGCATCAGTCGGTAGAATCTCAACGAGGTCGAGGAATCTGCTAATATCGAGCTCAACGGCGATGATAAGCGCACCAAGCGGCATAGTTCCTACTGCGTAACGAGTACTTATGGAAGAGTAAGAGAGACTAGGACAAGTTGCAGAAGAACAGGGAGTCAGCGAGGAAGGCTCGTATTCGCAAGAAGCTGTACGTAAAGCTACTGGAGCAGAAAGTTGCCAAGCTCAAGGAACTCGCTGCTGAAGGCAAAAATGTTGAAAGGGACATGCAGGCCTACATCACAGGACTGAAGGCACATATTGGGGAGAAGAAGGATTTGTTCCAGCTCAAGTCGGTGCTCTTCAACAACATGCAGAACATCGTTTCGTGTTCGCAGCCAGTCAGTGACGATAATATCAAGCCGCTGCTAGCGTCGTACCAAACCAAGCTGGGTCCAAGTTCAGCTGACCGACTTAGTGGCTTGGACAAGGAGGTAAGCGAAATCGAGCGAAGCTACATTCCTCGACACGTATCGGCATTGTTTGAAGCACCAAAGCAGGAAGTGGTTTCGGAGGGATTAGAAGCTACCAATCAGGCTAAAGTTTAGGCAATTTTGGCCAAGCTCCAGGAATAGCAACTGAAGCTGAACAAGTTGTTCGAAAGCTTGCGTGACAACATCGACCATGCAAAGAGCGAGCTTCGCATTCTACATCGTGTACTGGAGCAGCTCAAGGCTGAAAGCTCACCGATGGAGATGTGCAGACTACTGCTGTTTATCGAAAGCGAGTCAAACAAAACCGAAATTGCTCACGAATTCATCAAGCATCTTCGTCTGATTGTAAGTTGTGGCTTAACTAAGTAATTCAACCGAATCAAACAGAACGAGGAGTAGCTGTATGACCATATCTTCAAGTCGGAGCTGCGCAAGACTATCTTCTTAGATCTACCCCAGACGGAGGAGATATTGAGACGCTGCAGTATGTTCATTTCGAGACAGTGTGGCTGACTGACAGTTCCATTCGAAAACATTATCAGTTGTAGACCTCCAGTGTGCTCTCCATACTGTTCGTGGAGCGAAACTTACTCTGGTCGGGTTCCAGCTGTGGCTTGGAGTATTCATAATCGGAGAACAGCTTCTGCACGTGGTCTTTCTTGAGCAGCAGCATATTCTCCCGCTACAAGTCGTTTGGTTCGGTATCCGTAGTGTACTTTGAATAATTTTCTTTCAGAGGATCCGGAACGAATGGCGCTTGTAACTTCTTTATCGAAAACTTTTGCTGGTCTTCGGGTTTGTACTTCAGCCAAGGATGTTCCTTGATTTCGTTTATGCCATTGTAGCCCAGTCTGTTCCTTGGCTTGCGTTGAATCATCTAAGCTAAGGCTACTCTTACCTTGTTTATGAAGTCAATGCATTAGGAACTGCAGTAGTCCGACCCGTCGGGGATCTTTACCTGCCTTGCAAGGATCTCATCCCGAATTTCCTTCCTGCTTTTACCAACGTAGGGTCGACGGCCCATCACGAGCTCGTAGGCTATAACTCCAACCGCGAAGTAGTCTGCACAAAACGAATGGTTCTGCCTACACATAACTTCAGGTGCCATGTAGCCTGGTGTTCCGGAGGTTTCAGCTGAGTTTTCGAGCTTCCACTCCCTTGCCACCCCAAGATCGGTGACTCTACATTACCCATTGTCTTCGAAGATGATGTTCTATGGTTTAATATCTCGGTGGATGATTCCGTTGGAATGGAGGTACTCCAACGCCTCCATGATAGACTTGATGATGAACTCTGGGATAGGCCACTGAAGTACTAATCTGCCTCTCATCGAAGATGATCTTGCGATTGAGGTGATAGCGTAGATCACCACCATTGAGAAAGTCCATGACGAGGTAGAGATTGTCGCGATCCTGGAAGGCTCCAAGCATGTTCACGATGAAGCTTCGTTGTGCCATGCAGTACATGTTCTAGATCTGAGCAAGCAACTGACGTTCGTTCATCACCGACTGCACAGACTTCTTTGCGAGCACCCTTGCCTTGGACATGACTTTGAGTGCGAACACCTGACGTGTCTTCTTGAGTTCCACTTTCCACACACGACCGAAACCACCCTTGCCAACGACCTTGATGAAGTTGTACATGCCTTTGTTGGCAACTGACACCACCGGCGGTCGGTCAGGTGGTGCGGTGTTTGTTGCTGGCTTGGTAGTTGCAGAGTTGGAGCCACCCATAGTCGATAAGAGTGGTATTATAATTATCTGATTCGCAGCTACCATGCGATGGGAGTCTTACCAACAGAGTCGCCCACTGCTGGCGAAAGTTATAAAGAACCACCTTCCGATTTGTTACGAGCTGACAACAAGCGAAGTCTGTCAAAATAGAGCGTTTGAATAGAGCGAGGTTCACAATATTCTATTCAGCCTTATAATGCGGGAGACTGGACTGATATTTCATTTCTAAACCTTATTGTAGAACTGAAGGAACATGGAAGCTATAATGTGAATTTGGCAAGATCAGGGATGTCCCTGGCTCGGCTTGGATTGATTTACAATTTTTGGGTAGCAATATTAACCTTCATTTAACCTTCAATAGTCACTTTGATCAGACCTACTGAACGACAATACCAATTCGATTGCTCCAATTATTTTTATTTCGCTCATCAATGGCAGAAGTCGAGAACCCCGAATGGATGATGCGAAAAGGCTACCATCCTGACACTGGAACACCTCGCAGGTTCATGAGTGCTCAGAAGCTTCCATCGGCTAGCCCCGAGGCAATTGACACAATGCGAAGAAGCCAGTTGACCAATAAAACTAAGCCATTTCACATGTATTGTTGCCAAATGACGCAGAGAGTTCCTCAGTACCGTGTCAAAAGTTGAGGACAAGGCAAATACTTATCGGTTGGCCAACTAAGTAAGCAGCGACTAAATTTTAGGTATACACCAAAAAGCAGGAGGATGAAATGGGCAGGCGGCTCTCCTCATCACTGAGCAAGTCACGCAGCAAGAGGAACGTGCTACCAGCTGACCTGAAAGCCAGAAAGATAATGACGCTATCGAAGATTAACTCCAGCCTGTCGTCGATGCGGCTGTTCGATAACCTCAGTAGCAAGACCTTCCAGGTACCCACCTACAATGAGTACATCCTGCAGTTGGGCGAGTAGAAGAAGGAGCTGAATAGCATCATTGCGGAGCTCAAAGTAAAGATCACTAACGAGATAAAAAGGCGTGCCAAACTGAACATTCAATGCGCGAAGCACATGAACGGCATTGAGAAGTACAACGACCTGCTCAACAAGAACGATATTGAGTTGAAGCGTATTGATCTGCAGCAGCACTAATGCGAGGCTGAGAACTTAGAACTGAACAACGACATCGACCGAACAAGGCAGCGAACTGCCGATACACAGAAATGCAGTGAGTAGGAGAACGACCAGATCGCTGGCCTTCGAGTGTACATTCGCGAGAAGAAGCACGGCATCATTTTATAGGATAAGCTGCTAAATGATGTGAAGAGCAACCTCACCAAGCAGCTCAAGATCATGGGTAGCTGCATCAATGAGATTCGCTACTTGGAAAGTGAAAAGAGCAAGGTCTTGTTGTACATCCGTGACATGACCGATGGCAAGGTAAGCCAAGATGACGACAAGGATAAGAAATGATAGCTGCACTTGGATGTTTTAATAGTGCCCGAGTAGGGATCATCTTCGCTTGGTAGGCTTCTTGCCTTTATGTGTCCGTCTATCCGAATGGCCGTTCGATTTGTGGATGGGTTTGGTCTTGCCTTGCTGCATGACCTTCTTGTTTTTACGCTTTGCCTGCCTTTCCTGGCGTTGCTACTACCCGATGTTGTCGAACACTTAGTTGAAATCTTTGTCTTCGGATTGTTCATCTTCAGGTTCCTCGTCTTAATCATCGTACTCGGGTTCCTATCCGTCGTCGTCGCCAGGACCATCAAGGTCCTCCTCTTCCATATCATCATCCTCAAGGTCTCCCTCGTCCTCTTCGAAGTCTCCTTCCTATAACTCTCCAATATCATCGTCTGAGACATCTCCTTCATCTTCTTCATCATCATAATACTCCTCGTCATCAATTTCCTTTCCGTTGATTCGTTCCATTTCCTTCTCGATGACCTCATCAGCATACTCCTCGATATCCTTATCACCAGCAACCTTCTTCCTATTTTGACTGATAATTCGCTTTCTCTTCAAATACTTCTCCAAGAATGTTTCGTCCTCCTTGAGTTCACCCAAGGGTTTCTGCAGGAGAGACTCGTACTTCGACGGTCGAACATGTGCAAGCACTCTTTTGTTCTTCAGCTTCCATCCCTCGGATTTTCTTTCACTTCTTAGGCAAAGTTTTTCGATAAAATTTGTCAGTCCGAAGTCCAGCAGCGGATTACCGCTATACTAGACTGCTTCACCAATTAGGAGTTGCTCAACGAACTTTCGGATACTGGGGTGGTAGTGATTTCTTAGCTGGCTCAGCTCCCACAAGCAGGAGTTCTCGGCCTTGGCATGCAGAGGCTCTCGTTTAAACATGTCATACTTATCATTTTCCTCGTCTTCACCAAGGAAATGATCACTCTTCGTTAGCATCGTGTGCAGTCCAGCATGACTCTCCGATAGCTTTGAGAAGAGGATGAGACAAGTGATTATGAAGTTGGGATTCGCTTCGAAGCAGATTTGGAACAGCCTCTTGGTGAAGGCCATGACTCGACTCAGGTTGGTGTCCTGTTTCAGCGAAACAAGCAGCAAATCGAAGAATAGTTCTAAGAGGGAGCTGCTACTGAGTTAGGGTTCGTTAAGAAAGTCATAAAGGCACCTGTAATATCGATCAGGCAACTGCTTGTACAAGTGGCTTTGACTCTGATAAAGAAACAGGAGAAGCTGCACCTTGACCTTACAATTGCTGCTGCTATGCACAATACGATAAAGACTGTCCACCTTCTCCTCGAACATCTCTCCGAACTGCTGGTAGTCACCCTTCACCAACGGGAATAGTTTGTTGAGACCTTTAATGACATTCAGGAACAGCTTCGACGAGAGTTCCTCCTCGATGTCGGCTTGAGTCTATTTGGGTTTTTGCTGCAGCTTCTTCTTCCCCTTCTTCTCGTGTTTGGGTTTGACTGGCTCGGCCTTTTCTGGTTTGATTTCCACGGAAACCACGAGTTTCTTAAACAGCTTGAAATATAGCTCCATGAGCGAGTTCAAGTAACGTTCATGGATCAGTCCCAAGTTAAGGTTGGTGAGCAGATTAACGCAGTAGAACTGCGCATGTCTTGAAATGTTCTTCCTGAACATCATTTCCTCTATGTTTGATAGAAGCGGACCCAACAATTGGAAGTCAAGACCCACTTCAAGTCTCAGCACTTTAGTTAGTTCATTGACAACTTGCATATCGGAGTCTCCAAACTTGTTCACCAGTGCCGAAAGGATGGTATTCTGCATGTCGGGGAACTTGGCAAGTTGAGCCATTGCCAGCAGACACGTCTTCTTAATGAAGAAAAGGTTGTCACTCAGCAGGTTCTCCAGACACTTCAGGTACTCCGCATAGAGATGCTTCACTTTGTGCTCCAAGTAAAACTGCGATAGTTCGGGTGCCGTCACCAATGCCAGCGATTTGTCCTTCTTAGCATTCTTCAACCTCTCACTAATGCACTCGCTAAAATATTTCAGCTTGTAGTCGGCATTCAGGAAGTTCTGCATGAACACATCCTTCAGCTGTTAGCATGCCGAGACCGCTTCCTTGCGGTTTTAGTTGTTCTTGCACAAGTTCACCATCGTCTGCAGATGACGCAGGCACATTTGTGGGTTGCTGCTGATCTGGTTGGAAAGAGCCAACAGTCTGTCCTTTAGGGTTCCCTTAGAAATCATGTAGGACATGAGCTTATCGCCACCCTCGGCAAGTTCATTTTGTTGGTAAGCTTCCTCAGCAGTTCGGTAGAGTTCTTCGGTGGATGTGCCAGCAAGAGGTATGCTGCCAGGCTTGACCTTCCTGTCTTTCTCCTTGGCTGCTGGACGGTTATGGGCCTTAAGCTGCTTTCCCATGAGAGCCTCAACAAAGATTATTAATTGGATGTTGATTCTGTTTGAGACGCCTGCTGGCTACGCGCTGTTCCGCTGCGACGATGAGAAGAAGCTCTCGAAGGTCGACAACATACTCAAGTACTTCAAGGATTAGGAGGCCGTCCGCAAACTGTACCGATTGCCATTCACGAAGGATTACCCTTGAAGACTTCCAGAAGTTCAAGAACACAGCTGATGCCTTCAAGTCTATCTCCAAGCTGATGAAGGGTAAGGTGCCGAAATCCCTTTCGAAGTTCCTCAACAAGACCATCGTTGAGAGAGAGCTCGAAGCCACTCTCGCCGTTGCCGATAAGAAGCTTGGTAAGGCACTCTCTGATGAGATGGGAATCGTCACCAAGCAGACCCCGGAAACCGATGAATTGATGCGCGTTATCCGCTTCCAGTTGTCCAACCTGCTTGCCTGTACACTCCATTGCCTAACCCAGTCGATAACGAAGAGGATCTCAAGATGATGACTTTAGGTGTTGCTCACGGCCTCTCCCGTTACAAACTCAAGTTCTCTGCTGAGAAGGTGGATACCATGATCATCCAAGCTATCTCCTTGCTTGATGATCTTGACAAGGAAATCAACAACTACATGATGAGGCTCAGAGAATGGTATGGGTGGCATTTCCCCGAGCTGTCTAAGATTGTGACTGACAATCTCATCTACACAAAGACCGTGAGAGCCATTGGTATCCGATCCAAGACTGCTGCTACTGATCTTAGCGGAATCCTTCCTGAAGATATCGAAAAGGACGCTAAGGAGGCTGCTGAAATTTCAATGGGAACTGAAATCAGCGATGTTGATGAGAAGTACATCTGGGCACTCTGTGATCAGATTGTCGAGCTTGCAGATTATCGAGCTTCATTGAGTGAGTACCTCAAAAACAGGATGCAAGCGATTGCTCCCAATCTCACCTCAATGGTTGGTGAGTTAGTCGGTGCTCGGTTAATCAGTCATGCTGGTAGTTTGGTAAACTTGGCCAAATGCCCAGCCTCGACTGTGCAAATTCTTGGTGCAGAGAAGGCACTGTTCAAGGCTATTCGAACCAAACACAATACCCCCAAATATGGTATCATCTACCAGGCGCAGCTAGTTAGCAACACTCCCACCAAGCTCAAGGGCAAGGTGTCAAGAGCACTCGCTGCTAAGTGCTCGCTATGCGTCAGATGTGATGCTTTGGGTACTACCCTCATTAAAATTTAGGCGAAGCTGAAAACGCTGAGATTGGTGAATAGAGCAAAGCTTACATCGAAAAACGCATTGCCTATTTGCAGAGCGATGAAGGGCTTAAGTAGACCAAGAAACCAAACATGCAGAAATCATTCGGAACCGCCAACCAGGGCGGGTACAGCAGTAAACCAGACTTCCAAAAGCGTAAGGCTGAAGCCGAGCTGGAGGAACCCGCTCCAATCAAGAAACAGAAGAAGTGACAATGTCCGTTTATAATTGACTGGGACGCAGCTACTTATCAACTCAGTATGTCCCAGTATCACAGACCATCTCTGCTGCCGATGTAGACAGCTCCCGGCGTGTTGGTGATTCATAATTTAAATTGCGTTATGGAGGAAGCCAATAAGTTGGAGGACACCAATCGTGCCGTCAGTGCCTTCATCGATGAGTTCCAAGGCTATAGGTTTGCAGATCGCAACCAAAAGCTGAAGCCAGAGATCGACCGTTTCATCAAAGAGCTGGACGGACTGACTGATACCATCAGTAAACGCGGTGATTAATGCAGACGAATCGAAGAAGCAACCTCGAGCAAAGTTATTCCTTCTGAAGGCCCGTCTATTAGACATGCTACCCGAATATGAAAAGAGTGCAGAAGAGTTCCTGAACAAATCAGTATGTGACTGGAGTAACGAAGATCAAGCTGAACCCGGTGGATGGGTAGTGTTGGAATACGCTTGGCCACGTACTCTGGAAGAAGAAGGATATCGAGGGTTCTCGGAAGGCGTTTGAGATGGCTATCGAAAATGTAAAAGCATTTGTTAGAGCAGTGCGGAAAGAACAAGAGGTCACTTCGAAGCCAATCCATCCTTCTCAGATCGCTGGGAACAAGTATCGGGTGTGCTAGTGTAGATGAAGAGAGGAAGAAGAATGTGCTTGATTCAGTCGACCTTGCCAAGGAAGCCTTGAAGCTTGATTTCAAGGACGGTGAGAGCTGGTATCTTGTGGGCAATGCTTGGTTCATCAACTTCTTCGTGAACTTCAAGAAGCTGTCGGAACTGGAGACAGCGATAAAGGCATACAACGAAGCCGTACCGATAATGATAATTGAAGGAAAAATACCTGAAGTATCCCAATCCCGACCTTCATGTCAACCGAGGAACTGCATACAAATACATTGAGGACTACGAGGATGCTCTCAGGGATTTTGAAAGGTCGAGGGAGATCGACCCAACCACGGAATCTTCTGAGAAAGACATCACCGATATCAAGGAAAAACTCGCAAGAGCCCAGTAGCTTTTGGCTAAAGCCGTACCGATTGCCATTAGCAAAGCAAACTATAAAACCGAAAAAGCTTGGAACGTTGCTCAAATCTATTCCCCTCGAGTCGCACGATCGGAAGCTTGTGCAACTGAAGGCGTTGAAACCCGGCTTTAATAAAGGGTTGTATTTCGCAGCAAAGGTGCTGGACGTGATTTCGAAGAAGGGAGATGTCCCAGCGTACGTATGCCAACCTAACGTAGTTCCTTCGTAATTGTGGATAGTGCTGGAGCATTCGGCAGCCTGTCACTGTATAACACCAGTAATAACATCTACGACGAGGTGCGGGAGGGCTCCGACATTACCATTGCCGAGCCCATGTTCAAATTCATCAAGAACGGCGAGTTTAGTTACCCATGTGTACAGGTCTTCGAACTCAATCGAGTACTTGTGAACGACTCGCTCATCAAGGACAAATTCTCACCGAACGTTCTTGTCAACTAAACGTTCGAGAAGTGATGTGGTTGCATACCGAGAGTGTTAGCTGTTATCGACGGTGCTCCACCGCAGCTGCTTTATGACATGCTGACGTGTAATGGACGGCTGTTTCAACAAAGAAAATTAAGATTCTTGCAATAAGGGATAAACAGAGGCAGTCGTCACTCCCCGAAATAGAAGGTTACGAGTATGAACATAAGACAACGCTGTGTAGGCTATCATTTCACGGTCACCACATCGTCCTCAACGGAGTAGAATGTGTCCTTGACGTTCTTGATGAGTTATGGAGCCACCTTGTAGAAATGAAGGGCTTCATCGAGATGCGACCACACGTTGTCCAAGTCGGTCTTGGTAATCTTGAACTTTGCGTGGGCAGCCTTCATGTCCTTGCCCTCGTAGTGGTTGGGTCCTCCTAAGGCCATGGTGATGAAAGTTTTTTGGGAGTGTCGTTGCTTGACCATATCAGTTCCCTGGAAGAAATGTGATGTTTTGGGATCAGCAAGCACGCCATCGTAGAACTTGTCGACAACAAGACTGATAGCAGCCTCTCCACCGAGTTTTTCGAATGTCGTGGTCATGAATTTTAAAAGTAATAATGGAATTCCAATCTGGGCTTTAAAACCCTCCGACCCAAGATTGGCAGGTTCGCCACTGAATAAAATTTAAATACGCCAAGTCACAGGTCTTCGACTGTAACTCGTCTTACTTCTTCAAATTAATAATGTGAACCTATCGTCACCTGAAAAGAGGTCATGGGGCGATTGGGTTGCTGTTTGGGCGTTCCACTGGTGGATTGTTAAAGCTGCTGCCAGCATGGTTAACAGCATTAACAGCTGACGCTGATTCAGTACGGATTCCATTATTTCCCGCTGCGTTTGCAACATTTGAAATATTATTCCCAAACTGCTGTTCATTGACTGGTCTAAACAGTTCATCAGACCTTTGGTATCCAGCGAAAGGCTGCTGCACATTATAACCTGATTCAATGTGGCTTCCAGGATTGATGATAGGAGGTGGCGGAGGTGGCATTCTGAACGTACTTTCTTCGATTGGTTTTGGTTTTGGAACGTAACTGCTGATCTCTGGAAGGTTGGGTTGGTGATCAATCATTATCTCTCCCGTCTTATAAACAACGGGAATCTCAGGGTTTATTCGAGACTCCGGTGGTCTTTCTTCAACCATATCTCCAGCTCGGAAGGCATTGAACTGAGACTCTGTGTGTTACACTCCGAGTCCCTTTCCTCTTCCACTAGCGGCCTTGGTCGATACGACTGCTTGTCCCTCCGAAAAGAACCCATCGAATATTGTTTCTCCGTTTTTAATCAGTTTGCCTGCTCCTTGCTGATGACCATTGAACCACTCACCCTGGTATTGCTTACCATCAGGATATTTAAAAGTACCCATTCCAGATTTCTTACCCTTTTCATATCCACCTAAGCTAAGACTAAGGATTACCGTCGTATTCAGCTCCGTTATTCTTCCAGCGAAAGACTCCGTTTCCATGCATTAAACCGTCACGCCAATCACCTTCATAAGTGTTGCCATTGATGAACTGCATCACTCCTTCGCCGGTTGGATGCAGTTCCGTGCTAATGTTTCCCGAGTAGACATCGCCATTCCTGAAGGCTATCTTACCATGATGTGGAGACTGTAGTTCCACCTTGGTACCGTTGGTGAGAGTGTAGGTGCCAACTGAAGGCTTTGAGGCCTCCCAAAACCCTTCAAAAGTAACTTCTTTCGAGATGTACTTCCCTTCGCCTCTTGCTTTGTTGTTCTCCACGTTTCCAACGAAGGTTGATCCATCAGAGAAGATGTATCTACCTGGTCCGAATGCTTCACCGTCGCGGAACTCACCTTCGAAGTACTCGCCGTTAGAGAAGTATATTTTGCCAAGACCATCAGGCTGCCCCAACTCCCACTCACCATCATAAACGAAGTTCTTGATGGGTTCCTTCATTGGATCCATTTTGATAGACTTGACGTGCTTGCTCCGATCGATATGAATGGATTCTGCATCGTCGACATTTCAAATACCTTCACCCCATTCGTTAAGCTTGTCGGTGACGAGTGCACTCAAGTTAGGCTGGAATCCAACGACGGTCTCGAATTTCATCTCCTTGATGGGATAGGTTCCCGTGATGTTGCCAGCATTGGCAGTGTTCTCGCAGCAGATGTTGCCCATATCAATAAATTATATTTCGGCAGAGAATGCAACGAACCACTCAGAACAACCAACATGTTTGTTGAGGGTTGGGATATTATAGCTGCTGTCAATCGACAAATTGTGTAGATGTTGCATAGATCAATTTGAAGGCTTCTTGTGACTACCATCCTCGCCTTCTTGGAGATACTTCACCAGGGCTGGTAAATTATTGCTCTTCACCACGTTAAACTCGATCAGCTTTTCCTCCCCCTATGTGTTGATGATCTTCGTTACTTTCTTACCTTTGAAGCTGCTCACCTCTACGACCTTCTTTACCCAGCTCTTAGAGGGAGGCTTCGCCTAGGGTTCGTTTAATTTTACTGGGGATTGCAGAATCGGCTGGGGAGGTTTTGAATCCTCTGGAGGGCTGCAAGCCTTAACGATCGATTGCTCGAACTCATCTCCGAGGTAGATTTAAACTCTTTGTTCGTTGTTGGCTGCCACATTTGAATTGGCAAGCGGCTCTCTGTCTGATAGTTTCGATAGATTGAGGGATCCTCGTAAAGAAGATTGGTCCAATTCGGCATGGCTCTGGTCTGCAGGGGAGCGGCTATTCTCCGATATGAACATTATTCCCGATAAGGGTTCAAGAGGACCCATCGAACTGAAGCTAATAGGATCGAGTTCTTCGTGATGGTTTTTGGGAGTCCCACATTCCTTCCAAAGACTGTTGTTCTGGGATCGGAGCTAGTCTTAAGGAATGGGCTTGTTATCCAGTCGAAGCAACCGAGAGAGATCTCTTTCCCTCTGCTTTTCATTATACTGCCTCAATGACTTACATCTTCTTTTTCTTGGTCTCGACCGAATTTGAAACATGCACTCAACAAGATCTCGAGCATCTCTCTGAATAATGAAGGGCTCTATCTGTTCGAACGAGCCTGGTTTCTTCTTGATAACTTTCATAATGGCCTGGTTGAGCTGCCTCACCCTTGATTCTTCGAAGCTGGTGATATCGTACTGGTAGCTAGGCTGTTCAACTTTCACTTCTACACTGTTGAGTTGTAGAGATGGTTGGTGCACCAGTGCAAACAAGCGTTTCGTGTAATTCGCTTATGATTTAATGTTGTGCTCGCCTTCGACTTAACCCTTCTTATTCTCACCCGTGTTGTCTTGCTTTGAAGTCCCCTCCACGACTATATCAACCACCTGTTGAACCAACCGTCGTGCTTTTGGCCGTGGGAATTAACCATCATTGGGCTGAGCATACTTCTTCAAGATGTGGCTCTGAGACGGAACCGGTTGAGCTGACAGTAGTGTACTATGATGTTCCTCTGCTGTGTTCAATTCAAGGTTCGAACACCTTCCGCTAAGTTCGGTGCCACTGGGAGGTTGGTTCAGTTCCTTTTTGCAATAGGAAAATTAAGTATTGGAGGTGCTTCCATTAGCCTGGACGTGATCGTCCTAAATAGGTTTATCAGGTGGGTCGCTTAAGTGTTCCTCTGCTGATTACAACCATCCTTGATGCTATTCCAACGCTGCTTCGTCATTCGATTGAATTGGTAACGGGTGGATCATTGGGTTGTGGGGGGTTTCAGTGGGAGAATTCAGCTTCACCTTCTTATATGGAGATGAGCCAACACATAAGCTAGGTTCTTTGGATTAGAACAGCAACGGTTTGAGGGTAGGCGAGCTGAGATAGTCTTCATTTTCCCAGCTATCCTCCCTCTGTAGCATCGATCTCCACTTAACCAAGTAATGGACATGGCCTCCCTCGATACGCTTCCCGACGATTTTCTCGATCTCCTTTCGAGAAGCCATTATATAATCAAAATAGCCGCAGTGCGCCAGTTTACTACAACCGATTTCATTTTGTTGCTGGAATTGGTTTGCTGTTGATTGAGCCATTAAGTGTTTCGGTGGTTCGAATTATTGGCCAGTCTGCTGCGATCCGAGCGAATTGAGAAACCGGAAAGCACAAGCTTGGCTCTGAATAGGCGATAGTTGCCATTTTTGCTCCTCCAGAGTCCGTTTAATTCGAACACTTAAATGGAGAACGTTAAAAATATCACGAAGAAGTCTGCTCGGACCAAGCGAGCACCTCACAGAACTTCAGAGCTCACAGCAGCGACCAACATCAGTGGTATAACGTTCCCGTCCTCCGCCCTTAATGAACGCGATCAACCGACCGAACGGATGTTCGAGAACGATTACCTTCGAGATAAGGTGGATAAGTTACGCAAGGAAAACGAAATCCTGTTGGAGTGGAACCGCAAGGCAGAGCGTAATTACATACTTAACCCAGGCGAGAAGCTGGATATTCGGCAGATGTATGAATAGCAAGTCATTCTGATTGAGAGACTGCAGAAAAAAGCCTCTAAGTAAAATAGGCACACAGGGAACCGACTCATCGCCAAAGAGGAGTTTGAGGAAGTTGAATGCGAAGGCTGCACCATCCTACGATAGCAACTAACCCGAAAAGATACTCTCGTGAACTCCTGTCGAAGCGAGCTCCAATAAATAAAGAAACAAATGGCAGGGTACGCAATGATTCGAAGCCAAGAATCGGCTGAGGAAGCAGAACTGAGGAACAAGATAATCGCCAAGTTGGAGAAGTAGCTGCTGGATTCCCGGATAGAGGCGATGCGGCTTCGCGACCAACTAAACGAAGGCAGCACCCATAAACCCCAAACTTGCCAGGCCCAGCGATAGCAGGAGCTTTCGGCAAAGCTATCGCTAATCCGAAAGAGTATATAAGAGAATAATGTAGATCTCAGACCAAAGATCAGTGAAGGACAGTTGACCCATGAATGACAATGGAAGGTGTTGGCGGTTCATCCACAGCTTGAATTCCTGAATTCACGCTGTCCTATATAATCTAGGTTTAAATGATAGAAGAGGTTGTGGAAAGATTCGGAGAGCATCGTCCTAAACCTCACCAAACGTAGGCTACCGCCATGCATCTTGAAGACCTTCGGTAGGAGCTTAGTCGGCTTGAACTTGAGCACTTGCTGGCGGCATTGCAGAGTCCTTCGCTGGCGAGCCTCCAAGACCAGCTCACTAGGGTGACTGAATACAGCTACAACCCGCAGCTGGTTGCAGTGGTTGAACAGTTCTGCGAGCGAAACCACCTACAGAGTAAGCGACTTCCCGCATAGCGTTCACTCTTCTTCCAGAAGGAATTAATTCCGAGGCCGTCATAGCTGTATGCTGCCGTCACGAGCACCACCAATCAGAGCCTGACGTTCATGAAACCTGTCCCAGAAGGATTCGCAGAGGTGCTGGATGGCATCGAAGCATCCTATGGGATGATGCCCAACCTGGAGACACTGTTGATGCACTTTCCAGGTTACCTTAAAGATAACTGGCAACTGAATCATCTGCTCACAGAGTCCAATAACAGTCCATTGGAACATGTCAGTTCCTACATGCTTGCGATAATGGCCGTCGCTACTTACGGTTGTTTGTACCTCTTCAGACGCTGTTCCAGGCTGTTCTTAGAACATGGGGGTGATCCTGAATGGCTCAAGGGCAACCTACCCCAGAAACTCGCTATTCTTAAAACACTCAATTGTAAGTTGGCGTATTCACCATGGTCAATTTCCAAGGAGGATTACCAACCCTTGTCACAACACTACTCGCTCAAGCAGATCTCCTACATAGTCGTTTTACTGAGCTATTACCAATCGCTTGCCTGTATAACCATGGCAAATGGAATTCGACCCGAGTAAAAATAACAGTCATCAGAAGAAACTGCTTGGCTTGGCGAATTGAAGGAGTACCCTTTGTGGAATTTCAAGAACTCAGCTGATAAGGATAATCTTGAGGAGGCTTCCTCGAAGGTGCTATCGCTGGCCGACCTTGCCACTGAGCTTGAAGAACAGCACTCTAAAACAACGCAGCAGTAGACCGAAGAGAATCGATATTCAGACAGCGAATCCCCAGACTACATGAGAGCTGTAGATAAGGAGATGAAAAGCCTCCACACTTATCAGCTCATAACCAAGGCGTTCAGTAAACTTCTTGACCCTGACCAAAAGGTGGAAAGGTTTGATCATGCGAAATTCCCCACTCTATAATGCACTGAATTTGGGTTTCAACCGGGGGTATTCGTGTGGCTTCAAGAACAGGACTAGTCGTTATCGGTGCTGGTCTCCAACCTTCTAGGGCGGGCCAAGGACATGACCAACCAGATAATCGGCGAGAAGTAATGTTCAACGATCCCTCTTCGCCAGGCCATTCGTTACTACTACGAAAACCTCTGCGGTTACCACCACGAACATTACAACTACAAACAAAAAGTAATTTCGGCGTTGACGTAGATGACGAACTTCCTTTCGAGGGAACTGAAATTCTACCTGAAAGTAGCCACGATCTACCCTTTTCTGATGCAGTCTTCAGTACTGCGGAATATACCTCACCAGGACTGTGTGTTGAGCTTCTTTGACACTGTGCATATATCGCTGCTATCCATCAGTAAGGTCATCCCTAATGCAGGCACTAAGTTCGAACTTACTCTTATCTGGGCAATCCGTTCCCTCAAGGGATTGGCATGCTGATGCTGCACTGTGTAACTTCTATTGCCGTCGCATATAATTTATTTGTATCCATATGGGCAACAACAACAATGCTATCGCTGGCGTGCAGGTCTATCGTACTTCTCGGCCGGGTGAATGGGTTAGACAGGGTACTACGGGCTACTGCGACATCGTAAAGAATGCGCAGACAGGTGAAATTGCTGAGCAATACTCAATTCCAATTGATCAAGGCCTCAGCTTCGAGGAAGAGCTTCGCCTCTACGAAATGAGACGCAATCAACCACGTATCGTGAGGGTGTTGCAAGTCGAGAAAGAAAATACAACACATTTCTGTCAAGGACAGGAGTTCCTCCGAGTCAAAACAGAGCACATTCCCAAGAGGTTATCAGACTTCGAAAAACTTTCCCACAATGAAGGATTTTATGTTCTTCTGGAGGTGTTACGCGGGTATCAAGCAATCCACCGATTCCAACCACGGTTTACTATCAACCGAGAAATGGTGGGTTTTACCCCAGAGGGACAAGTTAGGGTTTGGTTGAACGAGAACTTCGCAAAGAATTCACCAGACCTACCGAGGGTCCAGCGCTCCCAGCGTCCGAACGTTCGACCCTAAAGCCTCTTTGCGCTGATCGAACCAATCATCGATATAGTAAGATAAAGCATGAAATAACTCAATTTCCCAACGATGTTCGGTTATGGCTACCTTGCCAATCCACCAGAGACATTCGAACAGGCAATCTCCTACACTGAAAATTACCTGGCAGAAACCGGAATGACCCTACCTTCTGCAATATCAATGACGAGTGTTCAGGCTACAACCCAAATTAGCGCTACGAACTAACCAACCGCCACGGTAATTGCCCAGACACAACCCAACTTAAATGCCCGATCTCAACTTTTAACTCGGCCGGTCAATATCGGAGGACGTTCACAAATTAGCTTCCAACCTCAACAGTCTGGTCTTCCACGAGCGGTTTCTGTTGGTCCATACAACCATCGATCCCAGCTGGTCCTCAATAATAAGCCTTTTACTTCAACCTTACCAGCAGCTCAGAGCCGTATCGCCACTCGACCTCTCAACCTGTCGTTGTCTCAAGCACAACTTCAACAAAACTTAAGCACAAGTGTTAACCGACAATAATTGAATGCCAACAGAACCTTCGACCTCTCCACCAGATTCGGACTGCGTCAGCAAACAACTCCGACAGGTCGGCAGCCAATCGCTTTCAGGTTGAATAATGCTCGACAGAATGCTACCATCCCTAACAAGATCACGGATCAAGTTCAGTTCACTCGCAGAGGGCAACAATCATTCAACAGCAGCCTCCCCACAACTGGTTTGGTTTCACACATTACTAGCCTGAACTCAAAGTATGCCGGTATTGATATCAAGCCACAAGTGACTGTTGCTACTGCAGTCCAGGCTATTTCTCAAGAGACTGATAAGGCAGCTTCCATTGAACAGGGCAAGGTTCTCAGTGAAGCTCTCAATATCGAGGCCAATAAATTAAATATCAGTTCGGAAGCTGTGCAGAGAAACTACACTACTCTTATTGCCGAGACGAAGCCAGCAACAGTCACTGTACAGCAGCAAAAAGTTAGAAGCGTGCAGGACAACACAATTCGGTTTGGCGTCCAACAAAATCAACAATCCTACCAGCCAATTAAGCAACAGCAAACTTTGCAGAGTACTCCTACTTAGCAAGCTTACCAATCGGTCCAACCTGCCCAGAATGTTACAACTCAGCAGCTCAGGCAGCAGTAGACTTTCACCACCACTACACGAACAGGACTGGAGACCAAGGGTGAAGTGAAGGAAGTCGATATCAACTCTGCTCCTAAGATCATCAGGCTCGATGCTAAGACGATTCCTGTGGAGAGGATCATTCACAAGGCAGGAGGTGGTTCGGGAATTAAGAAGGAGTCTGAACCAAAGGGACAAGATACCCCAGCCTTTAACTACAAATTCCAAGGATCCCCACAGAGAATCGAAGCGAAGGCTGAAGCCAAGTAGATTCCAATCTACCGGGTTGGAGAGGCACGAGTCATTGGCACATCGTCCCCAACGTCTCAAGGTCGAGAACATTCACAGTCTCAATCACCTGAAAGACGAGTGATTCAGCCTCAGCAGCAGTACCAGTCTTATCAGCGTTAGCAACAAGTTTCTACCCAACAGGCTACTACTATCGCTCAACCCCGAGTGATTGTAGTTGATGAGTTGACCCTAACAGAAAACGCACGGGGAATTGTGGAGGCTCACGAAGAAGTGATTACGACAGAAGTTGATGCCAGAGGTAACTCAACATCCAGTGGCTATGTTGTAGAGTACAACGCAACGAGCGAGCCTGAAATTACTGGTGGAGTGACTTACTCAACCACCCAAATCACTGACTATACTGCTGCCGAGGATTCCGCTGGCCATCAATACATCCGCAGCCACACCTACGAATATAACAATGACAACCCAGTCAAGGAGTATGAGAGGTACATCGATTCTAGTACCGGAGTGGATAGGCTCGAGAGCTTCCGAGTTGGAGAGCAAAGACCTCGACTACCAGTTGACTATCAGCAAATCGTCTCAAACGCCACCCCTCAAAGCTATACGATGAGCCAGCAAAGCAATGCAGCGTAGATAAGGTCAAGGATGTCAAGCAATACTTAAAAGTGGATAATTCAGGACAACGTTGGAGGCCAACATCAAGTTTTCTCGACCTATCAACAAGGGTATAAGCTACCCTCCTACAGTGAACTAAGCAAGAAGATCGCATCATCAACCGGATCAACCAGAGTGGATCCTCCAGTCACAAAGGGCCCTGAACACATTCCCCATCCAATCCGAGTGAAGGCTGGTCTCCTTGACTGAAGCGATGATAACCATTCAGCATTTGATGTGCCGTAATAAACTTCTCGATAAAATGATCGTTGCGAAGAGCTTCCATAATCGGTATGGCTTGACTGGCAGTCAATCAAGAGGTTTCATGGCTAGTATGGGTTCCACTGAACTGACCCAACAGTGTAAGGTCAAGCTCCGAAGTCGGACAGCCAGCCGTAAAGCCAAGACCAAGGAATCTTTACTCTCGAAGCCAAGGGAAACCCCATTGAATGATTCCAGACCTCCAGTAACTCTTGACAAGGGTTACTGCAAAAGTGCTTCAACGATATCAACATGCTTACGGTCGACCTCGAAGCGTCCCACCAACTAATCGTTCCATCCAAACAGCACAGTACAATCTAAACAAACTGTCGATAGCAAGTATTCCAGTCGAAAGCACAACCGGCTCGGAAGTGAAGCGGCTAGTAAAACCACAAAAAAACGGCATCAGAAGACCCACACCCAGCATAGCAGGCATGAGGATTAGCTAATGTAACCGAACGAATTGCAGTTGGTGTATGACCGTGTGGGCAACCTCCTCGAACGTCACAAGCAGAGAGAGTCACAGTGGCAGCGCGACCGCAAACTCTACGAGAAGACCATTGAGTTGCTGGTGGGGCAGCTCACTAACCACCAGCACAAGCACACGAAACATTGACGATAGCATACAGTGTTTAATGTGCAAAACTAAGATCAGAGGAAGCTACAGAAGCGGTTGCGCTACCATCTTCCAAGCTCGATATCGCCGCACTTGTAGTGAACTCCTTCACCTTCGATTCGACCTCGGCGGAACCTACCCAGGTACTTTTCGTTTGCGCTAAGTACTAAAGTTCCCATCCCATCGAAACAGCCTTCTTGGAACTCGCCGGAATAGCTCAGCCAATGCTCAAAAGGAAGTTGATTGCCTGGCAGCACCCACTTATTCCGGAGAAGTCTGCCCTGCCCATGAAAGAGTCCATTTTGAAACGACCCAACGTACAGTTCTTGGTCATCCTTGCTGACGATTCCAAACCCATCGAACTGGCCATTGGAAAGCTCGCCTTCATAGCGCAACTGTTCGCCAAACACTACAGTAGATTTCTGGCGAGGTCCCTTAATCTTCAGCGAGTTGTTCTGGGGTGGAGTTATATCGCTGAAGGTTCTGCTCACATTATTTTCGGGTGATTATTGGATTGGCGGGAGCACTGCTTCGAATTTCTTTTGTTTGCGCACCTTCATCGATTCGCTCAGTAGCTCCTTTTCGTAGTCATGCTTGAGATTGCGAAAGGAATCCTGGATTTACTGCCGGAGTCGATAGATGTCGATTTCGTCGGTCGCTCGTTAATTGTTTCGGGACTATCGTTGCACCATAATCAGCTCCTTGAGGTAGCTGATTTCCTATAATGCACGATCCAGCTGGTGACTGAGCTAGTCCACCAGCTTACTATTCTAGTGCAGGCTGTTCGAGAGGATCTCAAGGGTAGCTGGCGGAACACTCATGAATCGGCGGTTAAGACTTCAATGTAAATTATAAAACTTAAGCATGCTATCAATGGCTTCGATGAACCTCCACACCCACAGCGAAGCTGTCAGCGATGAGTTGGTTCTGCTGTCTACCACGTTCCAGCCGATCGGTGAAGACACTGTCGATGCGACCTTTAAACTGAGACTGGAACTGGTCAAACTGAGCGGTAAGTTGGTGCTTTGACAAGGAGCTTCTCACTTCCTGCTTATGGTTTACAATTTTAGACTATTAATCAGGTTGCTCTTCGATGACCTGCTCCTTCCTGTTCAGTTATTTTTGGTAGAGGCTATAGAGATGCTAGTACTGCTGCATGAGCATATCACTTTCAGCCTGTAGACCCTCAATACGATCGGATTCGGCCTTACTGATGGACTGTTCTCGGTGGATAGCCACCGGTCGAATTATTGGGGCATGACCTCCTATAATGATTCGTTGTGGAGCTTGCTGTAGGATGGTTGGCTGCTGGTGGTATCTCAAAACGCTATGCGGAAGGTGGGTGGCTTGCGTAACTGGAGGACTCGTATGCTGTCCACCAATGATTGATGTAAAAGTTGCTGGTTGCCGAACTTCCTGGTGAAATGCTCCAAAGGATGGGTTTTTGGTAATAGGGAAGTACTGCTGCTCGTATATTATGCTCTTGGCCTGATGGTCTTCTTCAGGAGACCGAGCCGAATACAGTTCGGCGGGAGATCTGTGTTCCTCCGAGTATTCCTCTTTACGGTGAGAACTCCTCTGTCCTGGAAGTAGCTCTTCAGAGTGCACTGTGAATTGGTTCAGTTGGACCTCACGGGAGAAGCTTTGCTGGCGGTCCATAAAACCGTTGAAATTATTTATTCGGGTGGATCAACAACTTGGGTTGGGAGCCGACCTACTCCGAAGCTTTTTCATAGCTTTTCAACCTCTGCCTACCAAGCTGTTAAAAGGAGCTGTTATCCACCGGTTCTGAACTTCGGACTTTCAAAGACCCTCCAAATTGTCAATTCAGTTTAGTTACTGCAATGGAGAAACGGATCAATCTCAGGTTAGAACCGGCATGTGAGAGGGCAGTTGAAGGGAAATTAGAAGAGAAAGCTCGAATTCGCTTCATCGATATTGCTCGAGAATTAGAATCTGTATATACCGCTTAACCCGCGGCCATCTCATTTGCAACGAAATATGCACACAGTTGTGAAGATCGTCACACTTGTGCATATGCTACGGTAGGCGCAGACTCGTGGACTGCATAATTTCTCTCCGGAGTTCCCCACCGAATTAGCAAGAGCTTCAAACATGTTGACTCGAGTTGATTGGGCACGTCTTCGGCAGGCTGCCGTCCTGACTAGTCGAAGTTCGCTCGTTCACACGTTTCGAATTGATCCTAGGTAACTACTTTGGAGGCCCTGTTGGATTCGACGAGTTAAGTTGATGGCATTTTTCGACTGGCATCCCTTCATATAATATTAACTCCGAAAGGTGCGCCTGATGAATGGCAGCTCAACCGACAACAAACAGGTCCGGCAACGAGTATATCAATGCTCCAAGGTGAAAAAGCTTGATTACAAACCAAAGGTGCGCTCCTTAGCAAATGAATTTGGTATGGACGCTGAGGAACTCGATGAGACCTCGATCCGCAACTAAGCAAAGGAACAGGAGTAGGAGCCGAGCACAAGCCAACCGAATAACGAAGAGGAGTATTGACTCGTCTAGCAATAGACTGCATTTTCAAGTGTTGCTGATAGCTGTTTACTACTTGGGTATCAGAAAGAAGCTGTTTGAGGGAAAGGTGGGGATGCGACTTATAATATCCTTTTCCGGCGAATTCTATCGCGGTTTGCTTTGGCATAAGGCGAAAAAGTCTAAAACAATGACAGCATTGCTGATGCGGGACTTCATCGTCATCTCTTGGTGCCTCTTGTTGTGGTCTCCTATGAGGATATAGCCCAAACGAGGCCAACAAGCTCAACTATCACTGATCCATTTGAGTACGGAACTGCCGGCAGCCTATAAAAGACTTGACTGTAAGGCATTTAATAATGTCTGCCTGGCCAGCAATTTAAATATTTCCGAGGAGTCACTTGGGGAGCGTGTCTACCGTTAAGAAAGAATATTAGCTTGAACACCGATGTTTCCACTTTATAATGCAACAGAAGACCATCGGAATGGCCAAGCAATGTAGCAACATAAGAGCTTGAAACAGAATAAGCTCACTTCGATGATGATGAGCTTCAGGAAACGGTGGTCATACTTTTCAGTTCAAGTCAACACCTTGGCGAGCTGGAGGTGATACTTAACTGGAAGTACGTAGATGGGTGACAATTCTATCGCATTTGACGGCATCAGTTCAACCACAATGCAGCCCGCGTAAAACCATGAAACAAACATTCTGCCGACGGGTTGGTCTAGACTTAGAGTCTTCTGAAATCCCAACAAACTATAGACAATCGAAAAGCACAAGTCAGTTAGTGTAGGTGTTGCTGCTGGTTCTTCTCCAATCATAGTCAGCGAGAAGCTTGCTGGGCCTCGACTGAAACGTGAGGCGTAGTTCATCCAGTGCTTTATTGTTTTCTATTGTGTTCGACCGACACTACTCAGTTTTCATCTTGCTTGCACGGTGAATGAGCTCCTTCGGACGCATTTTTGTTGACTGTGGCTTAAGGAAGTTTATGCTACAAGCAGGAGACTACGCTTCCTGGAAATACGGATGAAGCAACATGTCTCGGACCTCCGGGCGCTTGTGTGGATGCACACGCAGAATCGAACAGATGAGCTGCTTCTCATTGCTGGTAACGTGATCGGGAAATTCCACAGTCTGCTTCATAGATTGTAGCATTTCCTCGAAAGTTGTTCCTGTGAATGGTGGGCTCCCCGTCAACATTTAAAACAGCAGTATTCCGAGCGACCACACGTCAGTCTTGTAGTTATGAGGCTCCATCATAAGCATTTCAGGTGACATATACTCGAGTGTTCCGCAGCGACTAACATGAAGTTCATCGCCGAAGGTTGCCAGCCCAAAATCACAGAGTTTCGGCTGATTATTTTGAGTGAGCAGCACGTTTTCGGGCTACGGTAGCCACTGGGTAGTACTTTAATGTCACGGTGCATCACACCGTTTCGGTGAAGTTCCTTGACTCCTTAGCAAACCTGTCGAAAAATAGATCGCACCATCAGTTTCGGCAGTCTTGAACCTTGCATTTTTTCATGTAGACTCCCGCCATCGATGTATTCCATCACTACTGTCGTCAGACCTCGCTATACCTCCCGGCACCAGTCGACAACCCGGACGATGTTCGGATGGTCGAAGCCTGAGTGAATGCGTATCTCATGGGCGGCATCCTTTTTGTACATCTAAGTCAGTGCTTTATTACGAGTTTCAGTGCCACGAAAGCACCGGTTTAGGAGTCCCGAGCCAACTTAACTTGTGACATTGCCCCTTGGCCCAGTCCGATTTCCATGTCGCTTGCTCCATGAACAAGTCTAAACCGGCTGACGTCAAACATAACCTATACAGGAAATAATAATCGACGGTTTGCACATTGCCATTCTTGTTGGCTCAAAATTGTTGAAGCTGGTTGGAATGCTGCGCAGTCTGGCCGGCGGCATGGTCTATGCTACGACTGACACGTTTATGTGCTTTCGGGCTAGTAGACGGATAGTGAGATGGACAGTTTTTTTAGCAGTTCTAACAATTAAATTATCCATGCCTCGAATCAAAAGGATTAGCAGATATGCTGTATGAATCAATCACGGGTAAAGTTGGCTCTCTTCAGTATCACCACGAACGCCAGTCCAAAGATCGCGACAAAGATGAACCCCAGCAACGGAGAGGTTACGACAACGATAGTCCATAGCTTCCACGGCTCGTACTGGTAGTAGGTTCTAAGCATGTAGTACATTGCAACTGGCAGGGATACCGCTTGGACAAGTCCCATTAACTTGCTTAGTAGCACCATCAGGATCACAATGCCAAAGACCCACAGCACATTCAGGATAATGTTGTCCGAGAAGTACGCCTTCTTGTGCTTGGGATCAAAATCATTCAAATTGTAGCCGACATCGCTCGCTTCCTTCAGCAGAGCGACCTGGTAGCGAAGCTCCTTATTTTCCTTGCTCAGCTTCGTAACCTTCTTGCGTAGGTAAATGGCACCTTTTTCCTTGTTGGCTATTGACTGGGGAGCAGGTTGCTGCTTCTCGGCTGCAGTCGCCAACAGCGAGAGGACCAGCAGCAGCAATAGACCTTTGAGCATTCGCAAGATTCGGTCAATAATTATAGATCGGTCGATAGTAGATATGGACTTTGGGTTTATGGAAGGGTTGCTCTCTTGAACCATCGGAAGAAGTGACTATGAGTTTGATGTCGCGAATACAGTCGAAATAAAAATCTCCAGAGCGAAGAATAATGTTGCTAGCACGCAACGAGCACAGCTCTTAACTACTGGTTTGTTTCGTTGATTTTCCTCACCTTTCGAAAGTATTCCTCAATTCTAAATTCAATATTCCGGAGTATGAGTCGAAGGAAGGTGGCGGCTCCAAACGAAGAGAGTTCAGATATCAGGCTGAACGGACCCGATGCTGAGGTGATCGAACTCACCTACAAACGGTACCGATTAGAGTTAGCTCAGACCGATGGGTGCATACAAACCACATTTCTCTCCGATGCCTGACAACTACTATCCTACAAGCGTATGCGACATCATCCTCATCGTACTCTTCCTGCTGCTCATCGTTGGAGGTGGCTTTGGAGCAACCGTTGGGTTTCTCATCTGGTCGTTCCAAATTGGAAATTCAATGTTCGTGCTAATTTGGTCGATCGTTCTCATAGTGTTCTTGGTGGTAATGTTCGTGGGCGTATTCTTCGGAGGGAAGTCCAAGCTGCGCTACGAAAAGGAGATGATTCGAACGAAGGTACAGCAACTTAAGGACTCACTAATCAGGGAAGCAACCCACCAAGACCACGAACAATGATCTTTCCTCAGCTTTCTTGCGATTCCAATAGTACTAAATTGCTTGTTTTCGTGGCGAACCTCATGATAAGGATTAAACCCCCACCTCAAAAACGAGTTCCACTTACAAATTCCTTTACGAAGGAGCAGCTTGAACCGAACTGCGGCAGTAACGATGCTGTGCTGATCATATAGGCTTCAAGGGTTGTGGATGGTCGAAGGTTCTGTCAAAATGGCAACTTGGAAGTGTACAAAGATCTCTGTGATCAGAATCTCGAAGCGAATGCAAAAGTCGACTTCAGCGGCAATGGGAAAGTATTTGCTCAGAACAAGGCAACGGATATTTGTACTGGAACAGACCAACCACTGACAAACTGGACAGCTGCCTTAGATACTTAGGGACCCCAACCGGATCGTTCCATTCTAGCGGGAGTCGATAAGCTGTATCGCAAGTATCTGGAGAAGGAGATAGACCATAGCATCACCCTCATCAACTTTGGGTTTGGTCTCAATGGAGAGTAGTGTTTGGTGGCTCTCTCAACAATGCAGGCAATACAGTCTTCTTTCAAGATCTTGGTGGGGTACTGCTACGAGCACGAACTGATTTTTATGCTCGTGTGTTTCGGTTAGAAGAGCTGCCTCTACTACGACAGCGAGGTCAAATCGAAGCAGAGAAAGTTCATTGGACATTTGAAGGGAGTCATTACTAATACTACTACGAAGGTGCTACCCGATTTCAGCAGTGGGATAAGCCTACTGTTCCTCCTCTACATAATCTTCCAGTATAACCAGATCACGTAGCAACTGCTGATCGACATCGATTGCGACTGCCTGTTCCAACCGAAAGAGGACCAGCGTTCCTACAAGAACTACATCACGGCATTGCATAACAACCAGCTGTACATGGCACGGTTGGATGAAGTCCGGCGTAGCCGAGACCTGCGAACTCGGCTTGTCTACAAATGACTGCACAGTTGTATTAACTAATTCAATTCGAATGGAGGGTAACCAAATTCTCGTGAAGCTGTTGTCAATCGGCGATAAGGAGGTTGGCAAGAGTTGTATCATCAAGCGGTATTGCGAAGGTCGGTTCGTGCAGAAGTACATCACCACGATCGGTGTGGACTACGGAGTTAAGAAGATGACCATATCGGGCAAGAAGATAGCAGTCAACTTTTTCGATCTCAGTGGTGATGATGACTATGCGCTAATCCGCAATCCCTTTCTCAAGGATGCACAGGTACGAGATGGGCGAGTTAGGCAATTCTGCTGGTATTCGATCTGGAGAACCGCCAGTCTTTCACAAACCTGCCGAAGTGGGAGTCTCTGATGAAATAAAACGGTGTCGACCTAAAGAATAGCGTTGTTATTCTCGTGGGCAATAAGTCTGATATCAAGGGAAAGGTTTCTGAAAGGTTATTGCAGGAAGTAGAAACGGCCGAGGCCCAGAGCTATGCGAAGAAGCGAGGGTACGAATACATCCAAGCTTCAGCGAGCACTGGTGAAAATATCAATGAGGTATGCTTGATTTCCAAGGTAGATGTTCGAACGAGCCTTTACGAAGGTGGTGGAATATATGGAAGATCAAAAGAAGACCCTTAAGGCCTGATCGTACTTCACTTGAGCTTGTAGTCAGGTTCCCACAGCAGCGTCTGATGAAGGCAGCTGTTCAAAACCATTTCGATGGTCTGCACTCGGTAGCCTTGGTTGAGGAAGTCGCGTATCTGGTTGACAATGCTTTTGTTGTCGGGCTATTCTTATGGGACAATCACGATTGTCTTTGCCTTCGGATACTCAAGGTTTCGAGGATTCAGGTTCGTGCCACCGCAGATGTTGACCAGCTCAAAGAACTCTTGGCGGCGAATATGGAAGTCAGCTTTGGTTAGGAAGAACTCCAGTCCAGCGAAGATTTTGGGCCCACCTTTTATAGCCTTCTCAACACTCCTTCGAAGCAAACCAGGATTATCCGGGTCATCGATGAGATAATCCATGAAATTGACGACCTGGCGAGTCTTCTCACATTCTTCCAACCACCTTGTCGAAACTATGTGCCTTCCACTAGCAATAGAGTAGAGCAGCTTAAAGGTTCGCTCGTAATCTTGCATCACGCAAATCCTATAGTCGGTCTTCACTGATTGTACTATCTCGATAGCACTCAGTGGAGAAGATATTCCTTCCACTCTCGAAGCAATTATCGTGAATCGTGTTCCTCTTGGAATTTTCAAAAAGGGAGAGGCTTTGGAGAGGGTTTTTCGGTGTGAGGGATTGCTATCTTCCTCTCTGAGTTGTTATTTCGAAGAGGGTTTCGGGTCCTTCGGCTTGGATTTATTGGATGAGACTATTGGAGGTTTCTCCAAAGATTTTGTGGTCTTCTTCTTTTACAGCTTCTTCTGACTTTCAGAATCCGATTCATCGGCCTACCGTTCCGAGAGAGGCTCAAGTTTTTGCTATTTCTTGCCTTCTTTTTTCCTTTTGATGTCCTTTGTTGGCTATGGCTTGCCATGTTTCTTTCTTCCCTTGGGATCCTTTGCTGTTTTCTCTTCGTTCTTGCTGACTTCATCTTTGGTTTGGTTGTCGGAGGAATCGGAGTCTAGATAACGATGGAGTGTCTTTCCCTTTTTGGGAGGCTCCTTCTTCTTCGATTTATTGGAGCTGACATCCTCTTCAGTGATGTCTTCTTTGAATGTGCTGGGTTTGCTAATCTTCACGACCTTTTTTGTCTCGTCATCATTATTCTTCTTGCTATCTTCGCAGTTCCGTGTTGCTTTGCTGTTCTTTAACTCGGGTAAGCCACTCTTATCGAACACAAACTTGCAGTGCAGCTCCGAAATTTCGAGTGGATCAGTGTCCAAATTGAACTCGACTTCCTGCATCGACGGCAGTCTTTATTGGTGCAGAAACACTCCGTTCTTGCTGTTGAGATCAGTAATGTATCCCTTCTTGCCCTTCACAGTCAGCTTGCAGTGACGTTGAGACACTGATAGATGTCGAACTACGACATTACATTCCTTATTGTTGCGTCCGATGAAGTTTTCGCCTTCGAAGATGCTGACTGTTTCCTTCTCTTCTTCGGTGGTGCATACCATGTGGCAGATGACTTCCCTTTGCTAGCCTGCCATAAAAAACAATTTGATTTTAATATTATGCTTGGTTGGGGACTGTGCAGCCCAATGAAAATGGACGTCCATTGCAGGGATAGCTCATTCTCTCTGGGTCGCTTTGCTCTTAGCACAGGTATTAACGGTAGCCATGAAGAAGACTACCGTCATTCGTAAGGTGCTACTAGTATGCAAGCGGCTCGTTTAATATACCCTCAGGAACACTCATAGGCTGATTATGGGTTGCCCAGATATAATTTATCCATAGAAAAGTTACATTCCTCGGATGGCAGCAAAGAAGGATCATACCTACGAGAAGCGAAAGCGCGATCCAGTGGAGGTACCCTTTGAAGCTAATCCAGTAAATGAAGGTGTTTAAGGAATGCGTTAACAAGTAGAAGCTGAGCGAGAAGATCTACGAGGATTTTCAGATCAACACACCTCAACATCGTAAGCTTAAGGTTAAGGCAGTCAATGTTTTCAGTGAGAAGCCCAACACCAATAAAATGCTGCTCATGAAAATGAAGGATCAGGGTCGGACGATCAATGGAGTTGACTACGATGATGTGCTGCACGGGTAATAAGACTAAGCGCATCTCCCCTAACACGTGACCAACCGTCTCAGCACGATGGAGCAAGTCCCCAAGGGCAAATGGTCGATGCCACAGACAGCGAACCAATAGATCGGTTGGCATATTGCAGTACTTCTATCATCGAATCAGAACAGCACCAACGGCTCGAAGTTCACGTATCCACGGAAGGGCTGTAATGAAACAGGCTATGCTGACAACTACTATACGATGAAGCATTACTCGCCATTCAGCAACAAGAACGAGAAGAAGTGATTTTGCGCAGGCAGTTGCGAATATTAATTTTGATGGAGGTGCCAGCCGACGCGAAGAGTCTCGAAGCCTGGCTCGAGAGAGTATCCAACGAGGAGGAGATTAGGTCTTACATGCAGGAGCTCGCTCGACTCTATGAAATACTCTATAGCGATGTGACTGCTGTGCTCAAGAAATGTCTGGTTATGGATGGTAAGGAAGATGTCAAGCCGATGATCTCCGAACAACGCAATCGTCTGAGGATGATCATCAAGTATCTCAATCGCGATCGGGATCCTTTCGTCAGTTGCATGAAGAAGTCAAGTTTCCTGAAGCAATATCTCATAGAGCTTGAAGCCTTGGAGAGGATGATGAGTGTAACCTACAGGCTGGAGAAGAGCAAGGCAAACACCCAATAGAGACTAGGCCAACGCGTCTACTCGGCAATTACGCTGAACCGGAACGCCAACCGTTCTGAGTTTAGTCTCAAGAAGGAAATCAAGAATTCTTCACGAAGATGTCTTCGAGTGAAATCTGGCACTGAGTTGAAAACTGTGTGCTCTAGTGAACTTCAAAAGACCCCCCAAATAGCAAATGCGGAGAGCCTGCAGCAAATGATGCTCAGTTTCAAGCTCAAGAGAACGGAGTTGGAGAACTTACTCCGAGAGATCATTAGCCGACCAAACCGTTGTGAAGTAACCTTCGAGAAGAAGTACGAAGATCTTGCTGGTTACTTCCAAAAGAGATTGGAATTCACCGATTTCTATCTTGGAGAGACATACATACAGCAGATTCGCCAACAGATGGTTCCGCAATAAAGCGAACCTGTGCTGCAAGCTGCAGAACCCTCTCCTTTTCTCACAGAGTTTAACGTCAAGACTAAAAGCCTCAAGCCAAATATTAAAAGGAAGATCGATGAGGCCATTCGAGATGTAAAGATGCAGCTCATCGATCAGTTCCATGCCAATCGGACCAATAAGTTCATGGAAATCAATACCGAGCAACATATAGAACTTGTAAAACCTCGAAGGCTCAAATCCAGTCCCCGATGTGAAAGCTCGTAGAGCTTGACACGAGAGGCAAACAAATGGACGAGAGAGACGGGCAGAACAAACAGTACAAGAGTATCGACTGCGCAAGCAACGAGACCTCCCACCAGACAGTATCGAAACCACATTCCAGGACCATAGTTCGAGATCGACACCCGGCTTCTCTAGAGACTGAAACACTCAACTTATCGCTGATGGCTTTGATTATGTATTGTATAATATTCCCATCAGATTTCGCAACATGGAGGACAACGATAACTGGATAGAGAGCAAGGATGCCAATTTTAAGATCGACCAGTTCTACAAGCTCAATAAGGAGTTTCGTAAGCTCGAAATCGAGCACATGCTTATCGCAATTGCTCAGAATGGGGGACCCATTGCCATCACCTCAGATAAGAGAAAGATTCTGGCACTTCGAGCAGATGACCCTTCACTTGAAAATGTGTGCATCTTCAGCAATGAGGGAGAGTTGACTTGT